>JABAHQ010011600.1_pt1 | contig 21946 bp, 19 predicted proteins | sample 7062091 | NCBI WGS metagenome assembly JABAHQ01 (sample SAMN14534359, study PRJNA622989) | marine sediment metagenome | biome: marine biome [ENVO:00000428]; feature: marine pelagic biome [ENVO:01000023]; material: deep marine sediment [ENVO:00002113] | place: India: Gulf of Kutch | collected...
ACCAGGGGAGTAAAGGTGATGAGAGTAAGTGCGAGCGGTATGTTCATTGTGTTGACTTCCTCCAATGCTCGAAATCTTAGGGCTTAAGTTAGAGCCATGATTTTGTCGAACAAGTAACTCCCTTGTTCGTAACATTGTTGAGCAAGTTACTAACTTGCTCAACACATTCATTACAAAAGAAAAATCAGATAAGCGGCTACCAAAGCCAGGGTGGTCAGAGATAGTACCAAAACATAATTTTGTCCCTGGCCGGTTTGGGTCAAACGAAGTTGCTTACCACTCCAAGAGAAGATTTTCCCGGTTCCCAGGACGCCAATGCCATCGACGACAATCTGGTCAAACTTGCCGCTGATGTCGGCTAACCCTTTGCCGATCAGGCCAACCAGGTCAACGATGGGGTTGATAACCCAATCATAGTCAAATTTGGCGCATAGGGTGGCTAGGTCAACTACTACCATAACGACATTTTGGTGGTAAAATTCATCAATATAGTATTTATTTTTGAGTAAGGAAAAGAGAGAACCGAGCCTCTGCTCTAACGGGTCTTGCTGTTCGGCTTTCAAATCTTTATACAAGACAATCCCTAAAGCGAAACCGCCAAGGGCAAATATGGTGGAGATGAATGCGACTGACAAGGTGAACGGTACAGCTTCCAGGTGTAATCTCGCGGCTTCACTAAACTCATGAATTTCGCCGGCAAAGTGATGAATCCCACCACTGGCGGGAAATGGTTCTGGAAGATTGAAAAAGCCGCCGATGACGGCGAAGACGGCCAAAACAAGCAAGGGGATTGTCATCCGGTTACCGGGTTCATGGGCGTGGGCGGCGGCTTCAGTACGGGGTTGGCCCAGGAAGACCAGTCCAATCTGGCGACCCATATAAAGCGCCGTGACAAAAGCGCCTAATGTCCCGGCTAGCCAGGCCCAAAAAGGTAGACCTAAGCCGCCAGTCTCTTGCCACTGGAGCCAGGCTTCGGCTAAGATTTCATCTTTACTCCAAAAACCGGCGAACGGAAAGATACCGACTAAAGCCAGGGTACCACACAGATAAGCATAATAGCTCTTCCGCATCTTGCTGGCTAAACCACCCATGTTCATCATATCCTGTGGGTCGGTGTGGTGGTCGTCCGAGTGATGTGCGCCATGCTCGACAGCATGAATGACGGAGCCCGAGCCAAGAAAAAGGAGGGCTTTGAAGAAAGAGTGAGTTAAGAGGTGAAAGACGCCGGCCAAAAAGCCGCCCAGACCCAGACCGATCATCATATACCCCAACTGGCNNACTGGCTGATGGTGGAGTAGGCCAGGACTCGTTTAATATCATTTTGGGCAATCCCGATGGTGGCCCCAAAGAAGGCAGTGATAGCGCCGATGATCGCCACCCAGGGTAAGGCGTTAGCGATTTCAGAAACCGCAAAGAGAGGAAGCATTCGGGCTACCAGATAAACACCTGCGGAAACCATCGTCGCGGCGTGAATCATAGCCGAGACGGGGGTAGGGCCTTCCATAGCGTCAGGAAGCCAGACATGCAGGGGAAACTGGGCGCTTTTGCCTACCGCCCCACCAAAGACGAGCAATGAAACGAGGACTGAAACCGGCATACCCCACATCATGGTGGTACTCAGGTGCTCTAGCATTTCTGGTTCAAAAATCTCCCGAAAGGTGAGGGTTTCGGTTTGGGCATAGAGGATAAGCATGCCGGCGAAGAGCAGAACATCGCCAATACGGGTAGTCAAGAAGGCTTTTAAGCCCGCTTTTTTGGCGCTTTCTCTCTCATACCAAAAGCCAATCAAGAGATAAGAACAAAGCCCCATAATCTCCCAGGCTATAAAGAGTAGAAGGAGGTTCTCAGCCACGACCAGGGTAAGCATCCCGAAGGCGAAAAGAGAAACGTAGGCGAAAAAGCGGGCGTAGCGGGGATCGCCTTCCATATACTCAGCCGAATAGATGAAAATGAGCAGACAAACAAAGGGGACCATAAAGAGCATAGCCGCGGTGAAACCATCTACGGCAAAGCCCATATTGAACAACTCCGTACCGGTTGGCATCCAGGGGAAAGATAAAGACCAACCCTCAACCTGAATATGATGATCCGCAAGTGTCGCGAGGATCACCAACCAGGAAAGCAGCGTAGAGATGACCATGCTCCCAATCGCCAGATAAGCACTCAGCTTATTATTCTTATTGGCCCCTAAGACAATAATGGCGAAGGCAAGGAGGGGAAAAACAGGGATCAAAGAGACTAATGAAAACATAAAAGTTACCTCAAGGCAGGATTAGGTCGCCGGAGATGCCCTCTCGGAGATGCCCTCCGGGGTACGGGGTAAATGTTTAATACTGCATGGTGTCAAACTCTTCGACCTCAATCGTTTGCCGTTGGCGATAGGCGGCAATGATAATGGCCAGGGCAACGGCGGCTTCCGCAGCGGCAATAACGATCACAAAGAGGGCAAAGATTTGCCCATCGATCTCTTGAGGGGTGCTATATCGCCAGAAGGCGACCAAATTGATATTGACTGCGTTGAGCAAAAGTTCAAGCCCCATTAAAATAGCAATGGCACTTTTTCGGGATAATACGACATATAACCCCAGACAAAAGAGACCAGTAGCAACAACTAACCACCAGGATAGAGGTATGGATGACATAATGATTACTCCTTATCCACTTCACGGGCCAGGATGACACCGCCAACCAGGGCCACCAGCAACAAAATAGAGACAACCTCGAAGGGGATGAGATATGATCCTAAAAAGCTGACCCCCAACTGTACAATGGTATCTGCGGCGGGTTCGGCTTCAGCAATGGGCCAATCAACTTTGGTAACAACGGCTACAAGCACAGCGAAGAGTAATGCAGCGACAATTCCACCCAGCCACCACTGAGCATTGGCCTGCGGTTCGGCCGCGGTCATGAGCCTTCTAGAAAGCATAATGGTGAAGAGGATCAAAACGGCGATAGCGCCAATGTAAACGACGACTTGAACGGCAGCCAGGAAACCAGCCCCCAGAAGGACGAAGAAACCGGCCATCCCGGCCAGGGCCATAATCAGAAATAAGGCGGCATAATATAAATTTCTGGTAAAGGCTACGCCAAAGCCACCACCCAGGGTAATGATACTGATGATAATGAATATGATTTGCTCAACTACCATGAAGCAACCTACCTTATTAGTCTGTAAGACAAGTTGTCTGATCGTAGGTTTGGACCAGGCAAGCTAATAAATTGTGTCAGGAAGTCAGTAAGCCTTAACTCTCAACGGCAGCCAGGGCTCGCAATCCAGGATTGTTTCGGCTACGGCGGGCAATGTACCGCACAATCTCACCGGCTAAGAAAGCAACCAAGAGATTGGAGATTAATAAAACCACCGGTTGTAGAGCAGGGGCACCGGCCAACGGTCCGGCCGGAACAGGAATGCCTGCTGTGCTGGCCGGCTGGAAAAGTTTAACAACTACAGCGGTCACAATCAGGTTAACCAACCCAACTGGGACCATAAATTTCCACCCCAGATCTAGCAAATGGTCAATCCGGAGGCGTGGCAATGTCCCCCGGAACCACATCATGACAAAGACGAAGATGAAAGTCTTAATCATAAAGTAGATGAAGCCCAAAATACCGCCTACCAGAGCTGAGGCCTCCATTGCATTGGCCAGGAACGGCCCATTCCAGCCGCCCAGGAAGAGCGTGGCACTCAACGCAGCTATGGCAAACATATGCACATATTCGCCAATCATGAAGAGGCCGAACTTCAGACCGCTATATTCGACGTGAAAGCCAGCAATGATTTCACTTTCTGCTTCCAACAGGTCAAAGGGCGAACGGCCTGTTTCAGCCACCCCCGCGACGAAGAAAATAAGGAAGGTGAGGGGCATAGAGAATAAAAACCACCAGTGATTATTGGCCAACGTCTGGGTTTCAACAATAGTGACGGTTGACATAGACCCGGCCGCGATGACCACCGTAATAAGGGCGATCACCAGCGGGATTTCATAGGAGACCAACTGTGCTACCGCCCGGAAGGCGCCCAGCAAGGCGTATTTGTTATTGCTGGACCAGCCAGCTATCAAGACCCCTAAAATACCGAAGGAGCCAACAGCGACCACGTAAAATACGCCGATATTTAAATCACTGCCGATAAAGTTAGGCGCAAAGGGGATAACGGCAAAAACTAAAATGGCTGAAATGGCTACTAAACCGGGGGCGATATTATAGGCAAGGCGATCGGCACCAGTAGGGGTAATATCTTCCTTCGTCAGCATCTTAATCGTATCAGCCAGCGCTTGTAATATCCCAAAAGGGCCGGCGCGATTGGGGCCGATACGGTCTTGAATTCTGGCCACCACTTTGCGTTCCATCCAGGTCAAAATTGTCATCGCAGCGGGGGGCAAAACCAGGGCCAGCACAAACGCATAGATGACCCAGACCACAATATCGGCCGGGAGAAATGCAGGCCACCAGGGCAGATTCGCTAACCAGTTAATAATTGGATCCATAAAAACATCTCCTCCTTAGAAACCAGATCAAAAAAACTGGATGAACGGCATTTATCCAGTTTTTTTAAGGCTAAACCCAGGCTAGCGCTCCTTTTCGCCAGGCGTAAACCAGACCATCGGCCAAAAGTAAAATGAAGATGACGGCCCACAATAAAGCGTAGAAAGAAACTTGATTCAGGGCAACGGCTATGGGGAGTAAAAAGATGGCTTCCACATCAAAAATGACAAAAACGAGGGCGTAAATATAATATGAAACCTTAAACTGAACCCAGGTATCGCCAATGGTTTCAATACCACATTCGTAAGTAGTTTGTTTAAGGGGGCTCGGTCTGTGAGGTCTCAAAAGCCAGGCGGCTCCCAGTCCGGCCACCGGCAGGAGGGCGGCACCCAAGACCAATATGCCGATGAAGATAAAATCTTGCTGCATGAACAACTCCTTCGTTTGTCTTTCAGAAATCAGATCATGGTTTCCTGGCAAATATAAAAAAGAGGACACATAATCTTATTAGCTTAATTATACTGGTTGCGAATTTTAGCATACTTGATGGAAGTTGAAAAATAATGCTTGTTCCATTTGTCACAGCTTCGTTTAGAGAGATGGGCGATTAGAGATTGGGGTGAACTCCAGACACTCAATCTCCTGACCTCCAATCTTTGAAATTCGGATCGGAAGGTATTTCTGGACGAATTCTGAGTATGGTATAATTTATCAACAAATATCTTTACGGGAATTTGAGGTCCACTTGCACCTTCTCCAATCTCCCCCCTGGGGTGCTTTCAAATCACAATTTGGCTGGTCAGCCCAATCAGTTCTGTTGACCAGTTGCCAACAGCCGGTACAAGTGTTATACCGGCAACTCCCTTTGGGATTTAAGATTGCTTATATTCCCAAAGGCCCCCCCATAAACTGGGCTGATGTGACCATTGTGCGGTCTACTTTGGCACAATTAAAAGGGATAGCAGTTCAAGGATCGACCGTGTTTCTAAAGGTTGAGCCAGATGCCCTTGATGATCCAGCAGTAGTCGAACAATTCCTAACGGCCGGATTCATACCAGGGAAACCAGTACAGCCGGTTAACACGATCCTCGTTGACATATCCGCTTCGGAGGAGATGATCCTGGCGGCCATGAAGCCAAAAACACGCTATAATATTCGCCTGGCCCAAAGAAAAGGCATTACGGTCAGGATAGGGACTGTCTCTGATCTGGCGGTATTTCATGACCTGAGCCAGGTCACCGCTCAGCGTGATGGGTTTGCTATTCATCCCCTGGCTTATTATCAGGCAGCCTGCAATCAGTTTTCGACTGATCAACGCGTATTATTGTTGGCTGAATATGAGGGACAACCTTTGGCGGGCTTGATGGTTTTCGCCTGGGAAGATCGAGCATATTACCTGTACGGTGCTTCTAACAATGAGCATCGAGAGAAAATGCCCACTTATCTGCTCCAGTGGGAGGCTATTAAATGGGCCAAAGCCAGGGGATGCCGGAGCTATGACTTATGGGGGGTACCGGATGCGCCGCTTGAGACTTTGGAAGCGGAGTTCACCAAGCGCCGCGACGGGTTATGGGGGGTGTATCGCCATAAGCGTGGGTTTGGTGGACAGGTCGTGCGAAGCGTTGGAGCCTTTGATTATGTTCATAAAGGGCATTGGCACAAGCGGATTTTATATAGCTTCTTAATTAAATTTCTCGAACGCCGGAATCGTGATAGCTAGTACATTAGACATTATCGGAAATAAGCGAATGGTCTTAATAAGCCGTATTTCGTGTTGCGTATTGTGTAATTTCAACCCCAACGGAATACGAAATACGCTATATGACGATCAGGATCATTATTTCCATATAGACACCATTACCACAAATTATGCAAATTACTTTTATTGATAACCGTGAAACCTGGGATAGTCTGCTAACTCAACTACCTAACCCACATACTTTGCAAAGCTGGGATTGGGGAGCGTTCAAGAGTCGTTGGGGCTGGCAGCCTACCCGACTGTTTTGGTCGGCTGAGACGGGAAAACCCCTGGCGGCCGCTCAGATTTTGCGTCGCCCCATTCCCAAAACATCCTGGAGCATGTTTTATGTCTCCAAGGGGCCAATTTTAGCTTACGATGATTTGCCTTTGGTGCGGCAAGTGCTGAATGATCTTGAAGCGTATGCCCGTACTAACAATGCCCTTTTCATCAAATGCGATCCGGACGTACCAATTGCTTTTGAACCGAGTGACCCGACCATTCATCCGCAGGGAGAGGCTATCAAACGCCTGCTTCACGAGCGTGGTTGGCATTATGCCAGTCAGCAGATTCAATTCAAAAATACAGTTATCTTAGATTTGACGCCTTCGGAGGATGTCCTGCTGGCGGCGATGAAATCAAAGTGGCGCTACAATATCCGGTTAGCTCAGCGAAAAGGGATCGTTATTTGTCAAGGGAACTTGACCGATCTGGAATCATTTTATGAGCTATACGCTGTCACCAGCCAAAGAGATGGGTTTCTCATTCGGCCCAAAGCCTATTACCTGGACGTTTGGGGTCATTATTTGCAGGCCCACCCCAGTCGAGCCAGCCTATTGTTAGCCAAAGTGGGTAATGTTCCAATCGCCGGCCTGATGCTCTTTTATTTCGGCCAAACAGCCTGGTATATGTATGGGGCCTCACTGGACCAGCACCGGAATTTAATGCCTAATCACTTGTTGCAGTGGGAGGCAATCAAAACCGCCAAGTCATTGGGCTGTACGAGCTATGATATGTGGGGTGCTCCTGATGTTTTTGTGGAAACAGATCCCATGTGGGGCGTCTATCGCTTTAAAAAGGGCTTTGGCGGCTTCACCCGGCAGGGGCTGGGAGCCTTTGATTTTCCGGTGCATCCTTTCAGGTATAAGCTCTATAATTATCTCTTACCTAAAATCCTCTCATTTTTACGTCGTCGTCCGGCGTTTCTGCAGTAGATTGGTAACAAATGTCCACAAATCATAATTACTGCCGGAGTAAAAATTTGCCCTTGTTATCTCCCATTAATGTTGTATAATATGTGTATCAAAGTAATCTAGATTAATAATTAACTCAACCGCAGCCTGGAACGTATTGACAGAGAAGTCAACATCATAAACCATGGGAGATGCGCAATGGGTGGCTGGTTAGAACAACATAAGGGGACGGTGTTTGGTTTTTTGGTGGTCATAACCATTTTTGGTGGGCTCATGGTCTACACTCGTCAACCAGATCCACCTCCCTTAGAAATTTCCACCCCAGAACCGACCTCTACACCAACGCCGGTTGTAGTTGAGATAGCCACGTCGGAACCAACCAATACCCCCAAACCGATCCGGGTTTATATTACCGGCCAGGTCAATACGCCCGACGTTTATCTTCTGCCGGCCGGCAGCATTATTAAGGACGCTCTTGAGGCCGCCGGGGGAGCCACGGAAGACGCGGATTTAGTCGTAGTTAATTTGGCCCAGGAATTACAAGATCAACAACAAATTACCATCCCTGCCAAAACCGAAGCCCTACCAACTCCACCTGTGATAAAAAATGGGCTGCCTCCCCCCCTCAATAATCCACTTAAAGAAGATCGCTCTGGTGACGATAATACTTCGGCAGAAAAAAAAATTAATATCAACACTGCCAGCCTGGAAGCGTTAACCGTCCTATCTGGTATTGGTCCGGTCATTGGCCAACGCATCATTGATTATCGTACTGAACACGGTAACTTTGCTACCATCGAACAGATTACAGACGTTAAGGGGATTGGCCCGGCCACGTTTGAGGAAATAAAAGATCACATCAGTGTAGAATAAAAACTACCATCGCCTTGAAATTATGCCACTGCACAGATGAAAAATTTACATCAGTTACCCCGACATAACTTGGGGTTGTATCGGCTAGAAGATTTTGTTGGACGGTCCAGGGAACTACAGCAGCTTAGTACCTGGTTAAGTTACCATCCTGTTGTGGCTATAACCGGGCCGTCCGGGGCGGGAAAATCAACGCTGGCTACAAAGCTAGCCGTTCAAGAAGCCTCTAATTTTACCGAAGGCATTTTGTGGATCAGCGCGACCGGTAACACAGCTTTCAACTTCTACGACATCGTGCGCGGGATTGAGGATGTGTTGGCGACTGGTATTACCAAACAGTTGGTTAGCGCCTGGCCTCTGTTTGTGTTGCAGCAATTGTACGGCTTTAATCGCTTGCTGATTTTGGATGAACTAACCGAGGCTGATTCTGACACGGTAGACAAAATAATTGATATGATCGGCCAGATTAAGCCCGGGGGGCACGGGCGCTTTGTTTTGATAGGACGGACCCTTCCTCAGCCCTTACTAGATATCGTCGGCGAGGCTTGCCTCGTTTTGGACGGTTTGGATCAAACCGCTATAAGGACTTGGCTTGAAAACCATCGTGATATATACGCTATTTCTCCCCGCCATGCCCCCAGGCTTCACCGATTTACCGGCGGGCATCCCTTAGTCCTTAAATTGGTCGCTGGATTATGGGAGAGTAGCGATTTGGGCCAGTTATTTGATCTGGTGTCAATTTATGATCAGGATGATTGGGAAGCCCGATTGAAAGGGACTGTTATCGCTGCTTTGGCTACACTGGAACGTGAATCGCCTGAGGCCATAAAACTCTTAATCCGCTGCTCGCAAGCCTCCGGTGGATTTGAGGCCGATGCCATCAAAAATGTATATTGGCGAAATAGTTGGAGTGATGTCTCCTTGATCGTCATCCTTCAGAAACTGCTAAAACACGGGGTGTTGTTATACAACCGGCAAGATAATCGATACTTTATCCATCCTTTAATTAGGCGTTATTTGGATGCTGCCGGCTACGCTAATTTAACTCCTGAAGAACAATTAAGTCATGCTTATGCCCATGCCGAGTACTATTTACGGTTGATCCAACGGTATGAGCAAACATTATCGCAACCGTGGCATGCCTTTGACGGTGAGTGGGGTAATATTCGTAAAGCCTTTGGTTTTCTGGTGGATCAACTGGAAAACGTTCTTGGTTTGCCTGTCGAACAAGCTATTGGCATAATTGATAGGGAGGATGCTTTCTCAATACCTCTTGATTTTGAAAGCACCCTGGCCTTAATTAAGGGCTATGCACTGGCCTTACGCGCTTATATTGTCTCGCGCCATCCGCCGGAGGGCTGTCAATGGCTAACCGCCGGGATTATTGCCAGTCATTATTTGATAGATAGTCAGGCTGTGGCTTTGCTGGGCAAACGGTTGGCGGCCTTAGCTTATGCTGAACGAGATTACTTGACTGCCAAAATCTGGTATCAGAACAGTCTCCAGTTTTTTAGACAGATCAATGACCGGCCGCGTATTGTGCAATTACTGCGGGAACTCGGTGAAACGTTGACGGCTATGCAACAATTGGATGAAGCCATGGATATCTATACCGGGGCTTTACAAATGGCGACAGTAGAAGGTTTTATTTCGGAACAGGCGATCATCCAAGCTCAAATTGGGACCGTGTTCTATAAACGTCGGAATTTTGAACAGGCCATTATCTGGTATAAAAAAGCTCTGGCGATAGACGAAGCCTGGGGTGATGAAAAAGGTCAGGCCGTCCGGCACAATGAAATTGGGTTGGCTTTGGAAGTTAACGGCGATTTTGAACAGGCGATTGCTCATTATCAAAAAGCGGCTGATCTTTATAGGAAAATGAATGATAAATTGGGCCTCAGTACTGTTTATGGCAATTTGGGAGCCGCTTGCTATGAATTTAGCCAGTTCCAGGAGGCGCTTGACTGGTACGAGCGTGATCTGGCTGTGATTGATGGGTTAGGGCATTGGTTTGATCTGGCTGCTATTTTGCATAATATGGGACACGTAGCTCTGGCATTGGGTAATTCTCAGGCCGCTATTAATTATTTTATTCGTAGCCGCGACATTTACCTGCAATTCGGTCAACTCGAATTAGCCGAGGAGGATCAACGCCTGATTGATGCAATTCAAGATCGGCATGCGGCGCATAGTTGATATGGGTTCTACCAGAAAAGGACTCCTTTTTATCCTCTTTATCCTCTCCCTAATTCTAATTTTAGTAGCTGCCTATACCTTGAACCCATGGGACCGGCCAGATACCCAGAAGGGGACAGATTCGTTTTTCGTCACCACTACTTCAGCCCCAACGCCTACCCCTGAAGATTTTTCCTCCTATCAGCAAACTATGAAACCCGCTTTTGCGAGTGATATCGAACAAACGATTGCTAACGGGATTACACGCTATAAAATTGAAGCTCTTTTGTTACCAGAGAGCCTGATCCCGCCCACTAACCCTAAAATTCTGGCCTCTATGTGGGTTCGCTATACTAACACAGAATCAGTCTTGCTGAATCAGGTTTACTTCCGTTTATTTCCTAACGCGCCCGGTTATGACGGCTCCATGATTGTCACCAGCGTTTTTGTTGATAACCAAATTGTGCAGACGACCTTAGTCTCAGAGGATTCTGCCTTGTTTGTGCCCCTTCATAAAGCGTTAGATCCTGGTCAGTCGGTTGAAATTGTCTTAACCTACGAGGCTACGCTTCCAACGATCACCGGTCCCGGCAATGGTCTCTATGCCTATGATAAAAGCATCCTTACCCTGGCTGGGTTTTATCCCACGATTCCTGTCTTCGATGACCAGGGCTGGCATTTGGAGATCGCCCCCCATTTTGCTGATGCCACCTACACCGACATCGCCCTCTACGATGTTACTTTCACTGTCCCCGCCGAGATGGTCATCGTCACTTCGGGCAATATTGTGCAAACCACATCTGATGAGGAGGGCAGCAAAACTATCCACGCTTTAAGTGGCCCTATGCGCGATTTCTTCATCGTTATGAGCCCTACCTACCACCATCTCAGCCGGGAAGTAGATGGCACAATTGTGACCAGCTATTTCCCGGCCGGGTATGAACAAAAAGGACAATTTGCGCTGGACGTTGGGGCTAATGCTTTGGCTATTTTCAGCACCCTTTTTGGGCCTTATCCCTACCGGGAATTTGACTTGGTAGCTGCCCCGGTGCCGGCCTCCCTTGGGGGAGTCGAATACCCCGGTGTCATCGCTCTTGCTGAACGTTACTACTCGGGTAATGATCAGTTTATGGAATTTGTGACCGTTCATGAAGTCGCCCATCAGTGGTGGTATGGTTTAGTGGGCAGCGATCAGGTTACCCACCCCTGGTTAGATGAAGCTTTAACCCAATACGCTGTCGTTCATTACTATGAATATCAGTATAGCCCTGAAAGGCGATCAGAAATCATAAACGAGATGTTTACGCCCTTTGAGTGGCAGCTTCGGAATACCAATGGCAACCGGCCGGTTGGAAGTGCCGCCGCCGATTTTCCAGAACTGCTTTACTATCCCATTGTTTACGGCAAAGGTCCCCTTTTTTTTGAGGCTCTGCGCAACCAATTGGGGGACGAAGCTTATCAGGCCAGTCTGCGTACTTACGCCCAACAATATCGTTATGGGGTTGTAACCCCGCAGGATTTATTAAACACGTTCGTCCAGGTCAGTGGTCAAGATGTGGAGGGATTATATCGAGAGTGGATTTTGGAGGAATAGGCCCTTATCCGGCGGGAAAAACGACTACCCGCTCCGGCAACGAAAGAACAACCCGCTTACCGGGGCTAAAAGAATTATTCAAGCCGACACAACGAGAACGAATAATGGTTCCAGAATTGAGCCGGCAAGTTAACAATTGATCGTGACCATAATATTCGCGTTCTAAAATAAGGGCCTGGCCATTTTCATGGATCGTAAGCTGAACTTCCTCAGGGCGTAGCATAACCTCGACTGAACCAGTGGAACCGCCGTAGGTAGAAAAACGACCGAGTTCACAGTTAACGACCCCATCGTTGACCGTCCCTGGGAGGAAATTGGCCTCACCAACAAAAGTGGCTACTTCTCGGGTGGCCGGCCGTTGGTAAAGGATTTGGGGAGGGGCAATTTGCTTCACCTGACCATCCATCATTACGGCCACGATGTCGGACAAACTAAGGGCTTCTTCCTGGTCGTGGGTAACGAAGAGAGCAGTTGCCCCTGCCTGGCGCAAAATATCGCGCACTTCAGCCCGCACAACGGCGCGCAGCCCAGCATCAAGGTTGGAGAAGGGCTCATCCAGTAGAATCAGTGCCGGTTGTGGGGCTAAAGCGCGTGCCAGGGCGACTCGTTGTTGCTGCCCGCCGGAGAGTTCGTGAGGCATGCGGTCCTCTAAGCCTGGTAACCGCACCATTTCCAGCACTTCTTTTACCCGCCCGGCCTGAATCTCTTTTTTTGATAGCCCATAAGCGATATTTTGTCCCACGGTCAAGTGCGGAAAAAGAGCATAAGACTGAAAAACCATCCCCACTTTACGTTTCTCGGGGGGGACAAATATCCCCGGCCCATTGACCGGCAGGCCGGCGATTTCGATATATCCTGTATCAGGCGTTTCAAAACCAGCCAACAGGCGTAGTGCAGTCGTCTTGCCACAGCCGCTCGGCCCCAGTAAAGCTACGAAATGACCCTGATCAATACTCATAGTCAGATCGTCGACGGCGATCACTTCGCCGAAGGTTTTAGTTAGGTTTTCGATTAAGACGGTTGGATGAGCCATAAACCAGTATCTACACCCCTTATTTCTCCTCTTGCGATAAAATGATCATAATGGAAAGGGCCGAAACGAGCAAGAGAAGCAAGCTTGGTGCAGACGCTTGAGCAAAGAAGGCTTCTTCTGTGGCCGACCAAATGCGCGTGGCCAATGTCCCAAATCCGGTCGGGCCAAGGATCAACGTTGTTGGCAGTTCTTTCATAGCCGTCAGAAAAACTAGAGCGGCTCCGGTCAACAACCCCGATTTGAGGAGGGGAATGGTCACAGTCCGCAGTGTGTTTAAGGGACTGCGCCCCAGTGAGCGGGCGGCCTCCTCGATGTGGGGGCTAATATGCAACAATGAGGAACGAGTCGTGCCGATTGCCTGCGGTAGGAAACGAACGACATAAGCAAAGACCAACATGGCCAACGTCTGATAAAGGAAGATCGCATAGTTTGCCCCAAAGAAGACCAACGAGAGGGCAATAACAACACCAGGGAGGGCATAGCCAGTATAAGCAGCTTTTTCGATTAGCTTAGTGTATCTACTATAATAGCGTACCGCCAAAACGGCTACCGGGATGGCGACTACCACGCCGACCAGAGCAGCCAGTCCGGAGGCTAAGATCGAGTTAGTGATCAATTGCCAACTGAAGGCAAACTCTTCTCCCGCCGCCCAGCCTCTGATGAACCAGTAACCAATGACACCTACCGGTATCACTAAGGCAATGGCAGTCACCAGGCTGCAATAGAGGAGGGCGAGCCAGCGCCATTTGCCCAATTTGATCGTTTGTGATTTACGTGTTGTGCCGGCGCTGCTACGATAGTATTTGGCCCGACCCCTACTCTGTGCTTCAATGACCAACAAAATGATGGTGAACACCACTAAAAGGAGCGCCAAAACGGCGGCGGTGCTGCGGTCGAAAGCCGAACGATACTGAAGATAGATGGCCTGAGTGAAGGAGGTATATTGGAGCATGGAGACTGCCCCAAAATCGCTCAAAGCATAAAGAGCGGCCAGGATCGCCCCGGCAGCGATAGAAGGGCGTAGGTGAGGTAAGGTGATTTGCCAGAAAATTTTCTTGAGGCTGCGCCCCAAGGAGCGGGCTGCTTCTTCTAACGCTGGATCAATTCCCTTAATGCCAGCCCGCACGCTTAAAAGAACGTAAGGATAGCTAACCATTGTCACGGCCAAAACTGCCCCCCAAAAACCGTAAATTGAAGGCAGACGTTCCACGCCTAATGGTTCCAGCCATTGCTGCACAATTCCCTTTGGCCCCAAGGTAGAGACTAAGGTAAAGGCTCCCAGGTATGAGGGAATAACCAGCGGGAGACTCAAGACCACCGCCCAGAATTTCCGTCCTGGCAAATCAGTCCGAACTGTAAGCCAGGCTAACGAAACCCCCAAAACAATACAAACTATACCAACTGTTAAGGAGAGGGCGGCACTATTGAAAAAAATTTCCAGAGTTCTGGGCCTTAAGAGAATGTCCCATACTTGTGCGCCAACTGTCGCCGTTCGTATCAGCAGATAAACCAGCGGTAGGACCATTGCCAGGGCGACTATGATGCCGGGGACTAAAACAATCAACGGTGGATGGATCGGGTGATATTTAGGCGCGCGTTTAGCCGTTATGGTAGCAGAAGAGAGGGTAGGTTTGGGGGCGGTGACTGCCATAAATGCTTCCTTAGGATTAGTTAGTTTCTATATAATGAACTTGTACGATAAACTCGTATTGTAATCATAGTTTTCTGATTACGCCATGCGAATTAAAAGTTTCTATAAAATACCAAGTTCCGTCAGTAGTTGGAGCGTCCCATCTAAGTCTGCTAGCGCACTTAGATCTATATCAGGCACATTAATTTCTGATAGTGGTGTAAGTATCGGGTTGGTTTCAACGGTGGCGCTGAGCGGATACTCATTTGTCTCACGGTTAAAATATTCTTGCGCTTTTTGACTGAGTAAGTAATCAACGAAAATCTGCGCTTCCGCTTTATTGGCCGCGGAGTCAATAATGGCCACCCCAGCTACATTCAACATGGCCCCTGTATCACCCGCCCGGGGTGAGTAGTTACGGGCTGGAAAAGTGGGGTCTTCGCTTAAAAAGCGGAAGAGATAGTAGTGATTGACAAAGCCAACGTCAATTTCGCCCGCCCCAACTGCAGCGACAATCGGTGTATTTTTAGGGTAAACTTGTGGCTCGTTAGCCTGGATACACTGCAGCCACTCGCGGGCACGGTCCTCTCCTTCAGTCACTCTCAAGGCTGTGACAAAGGCCTGGAACGAGCCGTTCGTTGGGGCCCAGCCGATGCGTCCTTGCCATTCAGGATCACAGAAGCCGAAGATATCGTCGGGCAGGTCGTCCTCGCTTAGCTTATCGGTGTTGTAGACAACAACGCGGGCCCGACCAGAGGTGCCAATCCAGTTCCCCTCGTGAGAGCGAAACTTAGGATCAACTTTGTTCAAGGTTTCTTCAGGCAAAGGGACCAACCGCCCAGCCCGACCCAAAGCGCCCAGAGCACCCGCATCCTGGCCGTAGAAAATATCAGCCGGGCTATTTTGACCCTCTTCCAAAATGGTGGCCGCCATCTCGGTCGTATCACCGTAGCGCACTTCCACATCGATGCCCGTATCTGCTTCAAATTGTTCAATTAAAGGCCCAACCAGACTTTCATTGCGCCCGGAGTAAATCACCAGCTCACCCTCGAAGGTGGGAGTCGGCACATCACGCTGTAAAATAGCTGTTGCTTCTTCGACTGAGGGGATGTAGATCTTTTGTCCAATTTCGATTAAGTCAGGGTTGGTTATGACTGTGTAACTGCTATCGGTAGCCGCGCGTTCATTCGTGGCCTCGACAATGGCCGGATAGGCCAGTATATCACCATAGAACTTATCGGCCAGCTTTGAAAGCCAATCGTTGGCTTGCACAAAATAGTCTTCCCCGGCATCATTCGGCTGGGCAGCTATTACAGTTAAGGGTAAGAGGAAGATGATTAGGATTACGCTCAAAATTGAAATATGACTTTTACGAGGCATGGTTGATGCTCCTCCAATTTTTATATATATTTTCTTGCGTGTGTTAATTGACCATAACGCAAGCTTATAACGGCCAAGTTGAGTGGACCTTTGCTGACCCTACCAGTCATCGCCAAGGGATAACCTTAAACTATCAAATTTATCATATTTTGTATTCTAACAGATTAAGGTTACATTTACCCAGTGATGTTTGCCATCTCTATACCATGATATTTGTCACCTCTTTTCGGTTGAGTTGGAATTAGCCACAGCTAATAATGACCAAAATATCGTTAAAAATTTATGACTGGCAGAGAGATCAGCGCATACAGACGGGTTTTCTCATAATTTTTATAATCTTTTTATAAAAATTATGAGAAAATTTTTACAAATACCCCTGAAAATGCTATAGTAGTTTCACGCTATGCGCGAAATTCCCCTGTATGTTAAGGCCAATGCTCCTTGACACAGGGAGGATACTACAGCACTTTGGGTTGATAATCAATAGCCTGGTGTTAAGTCAAATACTCTAGTCAGGTAATTTGGTTTTTAACTTTGGTTAATTTTAGGAGTTTTTGGTTGTAGATGAATAAAGAAACTTCGCCGTCTATCCGTGATACTAAAATCAGTGGGGTTATGCGTGACTATCTGGCTGAAATTTATCGCATTGGTCATGGGAAGATATGGGTCAGCACGACAGCCATAGCCGAGCAATTGAATGTTTCCAGCCCGGCGACGGTGCGGATGATAAGCCGGCTACGAAAACGAGGCCTGGTAAAACATTTACCCTATCAAGGGGTTTTTCTAACCGAGAAGGGACAAAAGGAAGCCTTACTCGGCATTCGACGACACCGGCTAGTAGAACGTTTTTTAGTCGATGTTTTAAAGTTTGGTTGGGATGAGGCGCACGATGAGGCTGACATTTTAGATAAAGGGATTAACCAGCGCTTGGAGGACCGGATAGATATTCTGATGGGCCACCCCACGACATGCCCGCATGGAGAACCCATTCCCACCCGCGATGGGGTGATGCCAGATTTAAATGATCGCCCCTTAACCGTAGTGCCACCAGGGACGCACGGAAAAATCAGCCGTATTAGAACGCGTGAAGCAGATAAACTAAAATATCTGGCTTCGATTGGCCTTGTGCCTGGAGCATCCTTTAAATTGATTAGTCGGGCGCCGTTTAAAGGCCCTTTACGCTTGGAGATTGATCGTTATGAACAAGTGATTGGCACAGAATTGGCAGCAGCCATTTGGGTGGTATGTGATGGGATATGTCAGTCTGGTGAGGACGAAGGGTGAACAATCGCTGGCCAGGTTTTTTAGAAGTAAATGTCATTTTAATCGCCTGAGAATCCATGGAATGTTGAGTTTTTTGTAGAGGTCGAAAAAGGTATCATGGTAACTAATGCCAAATCATTTGAGACATATCAATTATGTGCCCTTGTTTCTAAAGCAAACGGCGAAGAACCCATAGGTTCGGCGGTGAGTTTTGATCATTGCCTGGTCATGGAGTTGCCCCTGCCATGGCCCCGAGATGCATGGCAGGCTGACCATGTTCCCCAGGGGGTGTTGGCTGTCTTGAAGCAATCGGAAGAGCGTGGCCTTAAAGTCAGACCCCAGGCGATCATTCCAGACTCAGAATACAGCCAACCGGGATATACCCGGGTCATTCATTATCATCGGCCAAATGAGCGCATCGTCCACTATGAAAAAAATGAGTTTGTGGTGCCAGATGTTAAAGTGGAGCCCCTGGCAGAGGCGCTTTTTGAAAAACCTGAGAGACTGCCACGCTTCGCCGCCTATCGGCAGGAGACGAGACATATTCGGGAGATATTGGTTTGTACCCACGGCAGTCGTGATACCTGCTGCGGTACCTTTGGTGCCCCTATTTATCAAGCCCTGCGTCAAAAATATGTCCCGGTTTCAACTGGGCAACTGCGTGTCTGGCGGACCAGTCACACGGGTGGCCATCGTTTTGCTCCCACGCTCATTGACTTCCCAGATGGACGTTATTGGGGCCGGGTTGAATTGGCTATCCTTGACCTGTTGGTTAAACGTAATGGCCCGGTCACACGACTGCGTGATTTTTACCGGGGTTGGAGTGCCTTAACCACCCCAGAACAGGTTGCCGAGCGCGAAATCTGGATGAGAGAAGGATGGTCTTGGCTTGAATACCAGAAGACGAGCCGGATATTAGCCTTCGATGAGGCCAATAAGCGAACCGAAGTGCGAATTGAATTTGGTACGCCAGAGGAAGCCATAGTTGGCGCTTATGAGGCTACCGTAGAGGCTTATGACAGTGTGATGACCCTGCCCAGTTCAGGGACCGGACCTCTGCAAGAAGAAGCTCTGTATCGAGTGTGTAATTTGACTAAGTTTTCATAAGAAAAAACTGGAACCGTCAGTTTCTAAGAAAGAGTAGGTGTCCTGGAGCCTTTACAGCGGCCAGAGAGCCTGTTCTTTTTTTGCTTTGATAAAGATTTAACTTAACAACAGGTAAAAATCTCGAAAATATAGTATACTCATGAAAGAGTGATAATATGAGAAAGCTGGGAGCGGTGGGAAGATAAGTATGCCAGACCAGAACAAGACAAAAGAGCAGCTAGCTAATGAGTTAGCTGACTTACGTCGGCAGATCGCGGAATTAACCGACTTAGCCGCTGAGCAGAAGGAGATGGAGCGGAGGTTAGCCCGGTTATTAGAGCAGAGCCGCATTTTAGTGACGACCTATGATGTAGACGTTGTCCTGAAAGAAGCGATCAAGTCAGCGGTTGATATTGCTACGGCGGCTGATAGCGGTTCATTGCAGCTTTTGGCTGACGATGGGGAAACATTGCGGACGGTGGCGGTCAGCAGTCCTGAGGATGATTTGGAGGAGATCACCCTATTCCGGCCAGGGGTAGGTGTGGCTGGCTACGCGTTGGCGAGTGGCAAGACTGTAAATGTATCTGATGTCTTGGCTGACGAACATTTTATTCCTGGTAAATTGCCCACCCGCTTTCGATCACTGCTGGTTGCTCCTTTGGTTTTCAAGGGACAGATGTTAGGCACAATCTCTCTAAGTAGCGAACGGGTGGGCGCCTTTTCCACAACTGATGAAACATTAATTCAATTGATTGCCGACCAAACGGCGGTTGTGGTAGAAAATGCGCGTCTTGCCACCGCTCGTGAGCGGACAGCAGAAAACTTGCGGGCTATTGTGGCCGGAATTGCCGCCGTGACCGGTACCGATTTCTTTTGTTCCCTGGTGTATCATCTAACGGCTACCCTTGGGGTTCGTTATGCTTTCGTTGGCGAGCTTCTTGAGCCAAAAAAGGATCGTCTTCGGACGTTAGCTTTTAGAGAAAATGGGGTAAGTGGCGAGAACTTTGAATATTGTTTGGCTGGCAGTCCTTGTGAGAAAGTTGTAGCCAGAGGGATTTGTTATTACCCTCAACATGCCTGGATCCTTTTCCCAAAAGACAAACTCTTGACCGAGAAGAAAGTAGAATGTTATTTAGCCGCCCCTTTGCTTGATTCAGCAGGCAATACATTGGGTTTTTTGGTGGTCATGCATGATGAGCCATTGGATGAAACGATCAACGCCCAAGCCATCTTAAGCGTATTTGCTGCTCGTGCTGGGGCAGAATTGGAGCGTCATTGCACAGAGGTGGAACGAGAACGTCTATTGGAAGCTGAACTGCGGCGGTCTGAAGAGCTGGCCACTTTAGTAGTTACCTCCGCTACTGTTGCTACCCGCCTGGAAATTGACCATGTACTTCAGATTGTGGCCAGGCAAATGATTAAGTTGTTGGGCGTGGAAGTTTGTGTTATTTCTGTTTGGGATCAGACAGCCAATACAATCACCTTACAGGTAGAACAATCCCCTCAAAATTGGCGGGATACATCGCCCCCACTTCATCCGCTCAAGTTAGCTGATCATTTACCCGCCCGTCGGGTGTTAGACCAGTATCAACCCATTCAAGTATGCCTTGATGATGTTACTATCGACACAGCCGAGCGGCGCTACCTGGAAGAATCGAAAATTAAGTCTCTCTTAGTACTGCCATTGGTGGCGGCTGATCGTTCTATCGGTTTGGTTGAGTTGATGGACCGGAAACGCTGTCGCACGTTTGATGACCAGGAGATAGCTCTAATCCAGGCATTGGCCAACCAAGCTGCAGTCGCTATCGAAAATGCCCGTCTGTTTACCGAAACCAGTGAAGCGTTGGTTCGCGAACAACGACTCAATGAAGTGGCTCATACGATTAGCGGCGCCTTGGATCTATCAACCATTCTTCCAAACGTGGTCCGTCTGGCGACCGAACTGGTGGGAGCTGAAGCGGGCGCTTTGGCTCTCATTAGCCCCGATCATGAAACGATTACTTATCCTTATGTTTTTAATCTCTCGGAACGTTTCAGCACCCTGCCAAGGTTGAAAGGCCAGGGCGTGGCCTGGCATATCGTGGAAACAGGGAAATCGGTGCGGCTAACCAACTATGGGGATCACCCAAAAGCATTACCCTATTGGAGCAACGCCGGGGCACACGCCTTCATTGGTATTCCGGTAATTGCAGGTCAAAATTGCCTGGGAGCCTTAATCTTATTCAACTTAAGCCCTGATAAGCAGTTCTCTGAGCGCGATTTAGCTTTGGCCGAGTCAGTTGGCAAACAAGCTGGTGTGGCTATTCAGAATGCTCGCCTATACGCTGAAGAACAGCAACGCGCCGAGGCATTAGCCACAGCCTTAGCCCGTCAGGAGGAGTTAGATCGTCTCAAGAACGCCTTCATCAGAAATGTTTCTCATGAGCTGCGTACCCCCCTGGCCATTGCTCGTGGATATACTGAGTTGCTGTATAATGGGGCTTTAGGTGAACTACAAGCCGACCAACAAAAAGCTGTGGCCGTTATGACCAGCCGGCTGAAAATGTTGACTGATCTGGTTAACGATTTGATTGTTATCCCGATGGTTGAGGAAAAAGCACTCAGACAGGAGCCGGTGGATTTAAGCAGCCTGGTACAATCCCTGGTGGATGACTTCCAGGTTACGGCCCATCAAGCTGAAGTAAAGTTAAAGACCCAGATCGTGCCTGATTTACCCCTTGTATCTGGTGACCCTGCCCGTCTCTGGCAGGTTATAGAAAACTTGCTCAATAATGCCTTGAAATTCACCCCTGCCGGTGGTAGTGTGACCGTCCGGATCGATCAAGCTGGTCCCAAAGTCGCCTTGGAGGTGAATGATACCGGCATTGGCATCTCCCCCGAGCATTTAGAACGCGTCTTTGAACGTTTCTACCAAGTAGATGGTAGCTCGACGCGGCGTTATGGTGGGACAGGATTGGGATTGGCTTTAGTCAAAGAGGTGGTCGAAGCGCATGGTGGGCAAGTGACTGTAGAGAGTAAAGTCGGTGAAGGGAGTACCTTTCGGATTATGTTGCCCAAACTGGAAGAGGCTTAATTGTACACCTTTAAGGGTGACCGCACCGCCGTAGATTAGACGGTGGTAGACGGTTGTCTGCTAATCGGCAGCTACCCGTTAACGCCGGCGCTGCTTTTTACGCGGTGCGGTCATTAAGCTTAAACGAAGGTTAGTTTATGCTGCTTCACTATCGCTGCCGCCTGTTTCAGGATGGGGATTGCGGGATAGAAATTCTTCAACCTGTAAGAGATTATCTTCGCCGGCTCGTTTGACTACATTGAGCAGATCAGACATATTGGAGGCTTCTTCTAGTTGCTCGGTCACAAACCATTGCAGGAATTGACGGGTAAGGTGATCATTTTCCTGAATGGTCAGGTCAACTAAATTATTAATTTGCTGCGTCACCTTCAATTCCTGATCCAAAGCTAACTGGACACATTCTGCCGCCGTTTCAAAATGATTTTT
>JABAHQ010010920.1_pt2 | contig 21942 bp, 19 predicted proteins | sample 7062091 | NCBI WGS metagenome assembly JABAHQ01 (sample SAMN14534359, study PRJNA622989) | marine sediment metagenome | biome: marine biome [ENVO:00000428]; feature: marine pelagic biome [ENVO:01000023]; material: deep marine sediment [ENVO:00002113] | place: India: Gulf of Kutch | collected...
AGGTTTCCAGCGGTATCTACATCTACCGCTTCGAAGCCAGCGATTACCGCAAGATCAACAAGATGATCTTAATGAAGTAAAATCCCGGAGAATTTTATTCCCTGCCTGATTTCAATCAGGCAGGGAATACTAACCACAAAGATTGAGTATTGGTTAGAAAAAGGGAATTACTTCATCTATATTGACACACAACAAAAAGCCCCAATCTCTTTTTACGGATCGGGGCTTTTTGTATATCAAAAACGCGTTCAGATTAATTTGATTCAGTAGGGTAGATTCTTATACCCGAGCACCTGCCCGTCATGACGATATTCGATTCTAACAAAAGGAACCTTTTGGGGGACTTTAAAAGATACTACCCCGTCAATTTCCGCCCCGCTTGGCAGTGTTTTACTGAGAAATGCATTGGAAAACCGCTTTTCCCGAAAGCCGCTGAACTCACTATCATCTTCTCCGATAAGAACAAAATGAGTTGCATCCACCTTTTGATCCGCTGCGGTATTATTTTGCAGAACAATGAAATAAGAATAGACATTCGATTTTTGCATTTGATCGGTAATTGCAAATGGCAATTGTTGGTCGTAATCTAGTAAACTAAGTGTTTTCTGACGGGCTTGCATTAAATATTTCCGAACTTCGCTCTTATCCGGCTTTGTTTCCATTGCTTTCTTCAAGTAATACTCAGCGACCAGGTAATCTGATTTATTCTTGCTCCCGCTTTGATAAAAATTGAGTCCTTTCGCATATAGTTTCTCAAAATGTTGTTCTCTGAATTTGGCAAGGGCTTCTGTTGCTTTACTATTTTGCGGATTATACGTCACCGCTTTTTCGAGATTTAATAGCGCGTTTTCAAAAAATTTACGTTTTTGAATAAAATTTTCGGGCTCGGTGTTTATGTAAGCAGTGGCAAGACTTAAGTGTACATCGCTTAACTCCTCCTTAATTGATTCCGAGAAGTTCTCCGGCAGATATTCCCTGGCTTTCTCAACACGCGCTTCAAAAGCGCTAATGACTCCCCGACTTTTATAGAGGATTTCACCGAATTTAAAATAGCTCAGGGCGATCTTTTCTCGCAACTCCGGATTGTCAATACCCTGTTTAAAGGCATCCAGATAATATTGGATCGCTTTTTTGTAATTTTGATTTTGAAATGCCTGATCTCCGCTTTCAATCGGATCAGACGAGCATGAAAAAAAAATCAGGAAGATGAAAAATGCAATAATGGGATATTTTACACTGGCCATATTTTGTCCCCTTTTCTTTAATGATACAACATTTAATAATTTCAACCGATCTCCGAGAATTTTTTTCATAATTCTCAAGATATTTTTGAATTATTTTTTAATTATCGTTACATTCTATAAAATTGTTTAGAGGAACTCTCATGAACGGCCAATTAAGACTTCATTTTTTGGGAACGGGAACCATCTTCCCCGATCCGGACCGGTCATGCAGCGCAACTTTGTTAGAAACCCCCAAAGGTAATTTATTGGTTGATATAGGCTCCGGTGCACTTCGCAGAATGGCAGTCGACGGCTTTGATATTTTTGATATTAATTATATATTTCTAACCCATTTCCATCCCGATCATGTGGGAGATTTGATACCGCTTCTATTTGCCATTCGGAACATGCGCAAAGCAAATGATGATCGGGTGCTACGCATCTGGGGACCGGTGGGACTTTACCGATTTGTTCAGGGCATGGAACGTGCTTATGGCAAGTGGGTGCAATATTCTTCAAGAGATGTAAAGTTTTACGAATTAAAACGACGCCTGGTGGATTTTCCGGGGTTTCGTGTGATCTGGAATAAAGTGGTGCACAATCAGGAAAGTGTTGGCTATCGATTTGAAATCGGAAATAAAATTATTGCATTTTCCGGTGATTCCGGGTATTGTCAGGATCTAATCCGACTGTGCAAAGATGCTGACATTGCGGTAATAGAGTGCGCCCATGCGGATGAATTTGCGGTTAAAGGTCATCTCTCCCCCAGTTTAGCGGCAAAGATAGCTGAAAATGCTGCCGCGAAGAAAATGGTTATGGTTCATTTTTATCCGGATGTTCTTAAAGGCGATCCCTTAAAAGTTGCTCAAAAATATTATAGTGGCGAAATAGTGATGCCCAATGATGGTGAATCGATATCAATCTCTCTAAGTGAAAATTAGGAACCGTAATGAATGAGACCTTCAGTCGAACCGACTTGCCGTTGATCTTTGCTCACCGGGGTGCGAATAGCTTTGCCCCTGAAAATTCCCTGAAAGCGTTTGAAGAGGCCCTTCGCCTGGGCTGTGATGGTGTGGAAATGGACTTACGCTATACAGCTTCCGGTGATATCATTGTACATCACGATAAAGGGCTGTATCGAATGACCGGCAAACGGGGAAATGTTCAACAGCTTTCTCTCTCTCAAATTCGTGAACTTTGTCTCCAACAGAACATCAATTGTCAGGTGCCGACCTTTCAAGAAGCGTTGGAGTTGCTGAGAAATAAGGTGTTAATTAATCTGGATGTGAAAAAAGAATCGATGAAGGAAAACGGATTTGAAGAAAAAATCATTCAGGTGTTACGGGATTTTAATTTACAGGAAAATATTATTATCTCTTCCTTCAATCCACAGGTAGTCAAACGGATCAATTCGCTGGCGCCACGCTTACGGTTAGGATTCATATTCCGTAAACGCAACCATAAAATGATGAACAACGGAACTTTTTTGGAATCAATGCATGCCTATCATCGAATTTTGTCAAAAAGATATGCTCAAAATCTGCAACAGCGTGGCTATAAAGTGTATGCCTGGACAGTGGATAGCGAGAAAGGTATGCGACGCATGTTAAAAAAAGGTGTGAACGGTATTATCACCAATCGACCGGAAATTTTTTATCAATTGATTGATAACCAGAATGCAGGAAATCGTAAACCAGATTAAAGAAAAAGGGAAAGAATTAAATTTTTCGGAAATTGCAATTTGTGATGCGGAACCGCTCGAAGATGCGAGTCAGCTTTTACAAACCTGGATAGGTAACCAGTTCCACGGCACCATGCAGTGGATGGTGCGCACCCAAACCGAAAGAGCCAATCCCAGAAGTTATTTTCCGCAGGCCCAGTCGATTATTGTGGTAGCCCTCAATTATTTTCGTAGCAGCGAGCCCATTCAACGATCTGCCGGGAAAGGCAATATTTCTATCTATGCCCGGGGAAGGGATTACCACAAGGTCTTGCGAAAAAAATTAAAGCAGTTACTATCATACATTCAGACTTGGATTCCCGAAGCAAGAGGACGAGTGTGCGTCGATTCCTTCCCGATCATGGAAAAGCCGCTGGCTGTCAAAGCGGGTATCGGGTGGATTGGCAAGCACACCAATTTGATCATTAAAGGCAAAGGCTCCTACTATTTTTTAGGCGAGATTTTGCTCTCCGAAAAGTTGCCTCCCGATGAGCCGTTAACTACTGAATATTGCGGCACCTGCAATCGCTGCCAGGTTGCCTGCCCCACCAATGCCCTCGACGAAGTCTTTGTGCTGGATTCCCGCAAATGCATCTCCTATTTGACCATCGAGCATGAGGGAGAAATTGAGGCGGAATTGCGGCCGGGCATGGAAAACTGGGTGTTCGGCTGCGACATTTGTCAGGCGGTTTGCCCCTGGAATCGCTTTAGCGAAGACACCGACGAACCCGATTTTAGCGACCGGCTGCCTGAGGAGTGGTTTGATGTGAATCGGATGAGCCAAATGACTGAAGCAGAATTCCAGCAGTTATTCGAGGGCACACCGGTCCGTCGCGCCGGTTATCAAAACTTTATGCGCAATGTCCGCATCGCGTTAAGCAATAGCAAAAATGCGGTCGAGGAACGAAGTAAGGTCTCAGTTGAAAAATAGGTCAGCGGGTTAAAAAGCCGGAGTGTCAAACTTCAGTTTGACAATTGTCACTCACACACTAAAGTGTGGTAATCCTTATAAATAAAATTAAGATAGCCACGCTTTAGCGTGTTTTTATGGATAGTTCATAAAGGTGAAGAGAGGCCATATTTAACTTCATGCTTTGTTAGAAAAAGAAGGGCAAAAATATGATAGAGATTCATGATTATGTCGCAGTATTGACAGATATCGAAAACACCCCGGTAAATCGTGGAACTACAGGAACAGTTGTTTCCAAACTCTCAGATACTCATTATTTAGTCGAATTTTCAGACACAGACGGACAAGTTTATGAACAGTTGCCGATTCACAAGAGAGATTTACTAGTATTGCATCAGATAACCGAGAATCTCGAACTTGATTAAGTCTTAATGTTGATGGAGTGCTCCACCTACTCCCCCCGATTCAATTATCTTGTCATATTATATATGAACTATTACAAATTCCACCTTTGTCGAGCAAACACGCTAAAGCGTGGAAATCTTTATTATTATATAAAATTAAGATAACCACGCTTTAGCGTGTTTTATTTTTTGCAAACTCTATGATATTGAAAAACACCTCCCATAGCCAATCCCAATGCCATTTCCAATCATACATAGGAGAATATTTAATGCAAAAGTTCGTTCGAATCCAGGTCCTTTTATTATTATGTATACTCATTGCCTACCCCCAGAAAAAGGAGCTTTTACTTAAGGATGTCGTTCAAAAAGCCACAACCGATCTGGCTCCGCAAAAGTTAAAACAAGTGCAATGGATGCCCAATTCCGATCGATTCTCGTACACAGAGGAAGTAGATACAGTGGAGATGCTCTTTATCGGTAATGGCAAGAACGGCAAAATACAGCCGCTTTTACCATTGACTGAACTTAATGACTGGTTGGCTGAAATCGGGATGCTGGGGATTGATACTTTTCCCAAGATTACCTGGAGAAATTCAAATTCCTTCTGGTTCTGGAGGGAGGATACTTTGTTGACAGCGTCATTGGCGGAAAAACAAGTAGCGGTTCACAGTCATTTTCAGGGAAAAAATGCAAACCGCGATGTAGCGAAGAATTTGATAGTAGCTTTCACAAGGGAGAATAATCTTTATATCTTGAAAAATGACAGCCAGGAAATTGCCATTACCGAAGAAAAAAACTCAGATATTGTAAGCGGACAGGAAGTGCATCGCCGGGAATTTGGAATTAGCGAGGGCACCTTCTGGTCGCCGCAAAATCACTACCTGGCGTTCTATCGTAAGGACGAAAGCCTGGTAACCGATTACCCCTATGTGGATTTCACCACTCGTCCTGCTCAAACCAAACCGGATGAATATCCGATGGCCGGCCAAAAAAATCATATCGCCTCCATCGGAGTTTATAATTTGAAAACCGGGAGAACCACTTGGTTGGAAACCGGTGAGCCCAAAGACCAGTATCTGGCCAATCCCACCTGGAGTCCCGATGAAAAATTTCTATATGTAACGCACATCAATCGCAATCAGAATCATTTGCGGATGATCAAATATTCAGTTGAGAGCAGCGAGCCGGTCAAAACTCTCTTTGAAGAGCGGGAAGATAAATACGTGGATCCCCAGACCGGCCCATATTTTCTCAACCGCACCCCAGATCGATTTGTATGGCTCTCCCGTCGCGACGGGTGGAATCATTTCTATTTGTATAATAGCGATGGGAATTTAATCAAACAGGTGACCAAAGGGGAGTGGGAGGTGGTACAATTTAAGGGATCCGATGACTCCGGCAATCACCTCTATTTTATTGCCAATAAAGCCCATCCCATTGCTCGCAACCTGTATCGGGTCAAGATATCCAACGGAGCCATGGAACGTCTTACCAGTGGGAGAGGCACCCACAAAGTTTATCTTTCTGAAAGCGGAGACTATTGTGTCGATGAACTTTCCAACCTTCAAACACCGGCGACCTTTACGCTTTACGATAGCGAAGGAAAGAAAATCAGAGAACTTAAAAAATCGCCGAATCCATTGGAAGACTATATCACTGCCAATGTTGAAATCGAGCCTATTTACACTGATGACGGAGACAGCTTGTTCCGTCGCATTTCTTACCCACCGGATTTTGATGACCGCAAATCCTATCCGTTAGTGCTCTATGTCTATGGCGGTCCGCATTCACAAAAAGTGCGTAACACCTGGCTGGGTGGATTGGGACGATGGCCGATCTGGCTTAATTACCTATCCACCAAAGGATATATTGTCCTGACCGTAGACAATCGAGGCACTGACTATCGCGGTAAAAGATTTGAACAACAAACCTTCCGACGACTGGGCACTGTGGAGGTTGAAGATCAGGTGTTTGCGGTCAAGAAAATGATCGAAAAGCCCTACGTTGACAGTTCGCGGGTCGGCGTGGTGGGATGGAGTTACGGCGGCTATATGGCAACTTCCCTGATGCTGCGCGCGCCCAACCTGTTCAAAGTGGGCATTGCCGGCGCCCCGGTGACCGACTGGTGTTATTACGAGACCATCTACACCGAACGCTACATGGACACCCCGGATGCGAATCCCGATGGCTATGCAGAGTCCAGCACCCTTAATTACGTCGATCAATTGAAAGGCAAGCTGCTCCTCATCCACGGCACCTCGGATAATATTGTGATGTGGCAACATACCATTCTATTCCTCAAGGCAGCCATCCAGGCCGGTGTGCATCCGGATTACTTTGTCTACCCGGGGCATCTGCATGGGATTAAGAGAAAAGAACGGGTGCATTTGTTTGAGAGGATGACCGGTTATATTCATGAAAATCTCTGAAGATCAAACTGATTATATTGACCTCGCACAATTTCCCCCTTCCGTATGCGCTTTCCTCAGTGCATGGGAAATTCTTTCCATCAGTTCATTCTCAGCAATCATCATAAATCGTGGATCGTAGCTTCCGTAGCCGACACTAACTGTCAATTGATGGCGCATGTCTTTTTGGGGGTGTTCAAATTGAAATTCGGCAATCTTCTTTCGTATTTTTTCCGCTACAAATTGGGCCTGGATTTTCCCGGTGTGGGAGAGAATAATGGCAAATTGATCGTCAGAATAGCGGGCAATTATATCCGCCTTACGCAGTGCTATTTTTAAAAGTTCGCTCATTTGTTGGAGGATGGAATTCCCTGGCATGAATCCATATGTCTGATTGAAAAGGTGAAAATGATCGATATCTAATAAGACAACGGAGAGCGGGAATTCATAACGAGTGGCAATGGACATGCTGTCGGTTAACATCTGTTGAAAATAAGAGTGATTATAGAGTCCGGTTAATGCATCGTATAAGATATGTTCGGAATAACTCTCATGAAATTCATTCAATTTGTTTTCTAATAGTTCAATTTGTTTCCCGGCAATGCTCAATTCTTCAACCAGTGTTTCATAGGGAATGATTTCACGTTTCAAGAATTCTTTCTTATCCCGGATCAACCTGATGAGCGACAGTTTATCACTATCGTGAAGCCTCAATGACTGGGCTAGCTCTTTAATATCTGGCAAAGTGGTTCTGACTAATTTGATTAATTCTTCCGCGGGCCGGTTGAAGAAACGATTAAACATCAACTCGAGTTGATGAAAAGAAATCGATGAACTTTTCAACAGAATCGTTTTCGAAAGAAGCTCAGAGAAATAGATTATCTTTGCAATGGATTTGTCCGTCTCAGAAGCATTATTATGGGGGGGAATTTGATGATGCAGCTTAACAGGTTGGGTAAAACTTTTCGGGAAATCCCACGTCCGCAGAAGTTCACTGCTTAACACAGCATGGCTGATGCCGATTTTTTTTTCTTCCAGCTCATCGAGATTTGCTTTCTTCTCATCCAAATTGTTGATTTTATAATATAGTTCGGGTATGGAACGTGCCAGTGCAACCAGGGAAATATTTTGCAGTAAGGCTTGCAAAAATACATCAGTTTGTTGCCCAATTTGAAAATGCTTGCTCAAACATTGAGCCACTGAAGCGGTGAGGAGCCATGATAATTTTAACTGTTGATAATCCTGTGAATCATATTTACCAGCACAATCCAGTTTAAATAACCATAACAGGAAGATCACATTGCGTAATGTTTTGCTACCGACAACCGGAATTAATTTTTTCAAACTGCTTATTTTTTGAGGGATGTTATAAAATTTTGATTCGCATATTTTTAACAATTCATTGTCATAATCGGATACAAGCGGGTAAATTCCCCGCGAGCCGCTTTTCTCTCGACTGAATGAAATTTGGGTTAATTCCAAAAGTGAATTTGGGGGATTGGGAAACTTCGGTGATTTGTTAATAATTTCTAAAATACGTTCTTTGGTCATGCAACCGTTTCATTCTTAAATTAATGTTTTCATTCAATAATTTCTTTCTTGATTTTCGACGCAATTTGAATGTTACATTAATTAGCTTTGGATTGTATTTTTAATGAAAAAGAGAAGTGTTTGATTTCCTGATTAAAAAAATTGATTTCCAAAACAAAAGAGGAAGCGGAGCTTCCTTATACGCGTGACACAGTTCTACTGTGTCACGAGGTTGTAATAGCCTCGCCGCTTTGGCGCATATTTTTTGATGAGTTTTATGGAATAAATTTTTACAATAAAGTTTGAATAACATGCACTTACACTATTTCACACTAAAGCGACAGGTCGATTTTATAGGTAAGAAAGTCATCGGTGCAGAAATCATCGATAGTTACACCCAGGTAAAAAATGAATGGGTGATCGCCTTTCAATCTCCTGACGGTAATGGGGGATTTTTGCAACTATCAACCGATGCGCAGTTGCCCTACATTCTCCTTTTGGACCATCAACGTCGATCGAGCAATTCGGTTGAGGTGATGGAGGAGATAATCAACCTCCGCATTAATAATCTGGAGTTGTTGCCCGATGACCGAATCGTGGTAATGGACTTCGATTCATTATCTTTAGACCATATCCAATTACGACTTCACTTTTTTACTCATCACACCAATTTTTTTATCGTCGATAGTGAGCAGGTTGTTATCAATAGCTTTAAGGGACAGCGAAAACATGTCGGAGAATCTTATCGCATTCCGGCAAGCCATCCTGTTGATCCTTTGAAATTGAGTTTGAAAGAGTTTTCCGGCCTTCTTTTAAAGCAGCCGCAGAAAAAAGTGCATAAAACTCTGAAGCAAATGAGACATCTGAAAGAACCTGTCGCTAAAGAAATATTATTTAGAAGTTCGGTTGAGCAGGACACTCGTAATGAAGACCTCTTGGAAAAGCAGATCGGCACAATTTTCCAGCAAAGCCAGCAACTACTCAAAGAATGTCAAACCGCAAAGCCTCGCATTTATTTCAGGGAGGAAAATGTGCCTGAAATATTTGCTATCTGCCAACTAAGCCATTTGGAAGATCTGCAATTTCGTGAATTTCAAGAAATCAATTCAGCGTTGCGTTTCTTTTGTTTCCGGGGAGTAAAACAACGGGCGCTTATTCAAAAAAAGGATCGATATTCTGCCATAATTGAAAATAGGATCAATTCATTACGTCGAAGATTAAGTAAATTACAGAAGCACTCTGATGACGCAGATAAAAAAGCAGATTATCGGAAAATAGGGCAACTGATCGTTTCCCAACCTCAGCAGGTGCAACAAGGGATGGAACAGGTGAAATTGGTGGACTATTTTGAACAGCACTTGCCGACTATCACTGTTAAACTCGATCCCAAATTATCCGTTCAGGAAAATGCAGAGGCTTATTTTGAAAAAGCAAAGCAATCTGAAGAAAAAATTCAACATTATCAGACTCGACAGGAGCAATTGCAGGCGCAAATTAGATCTCTCGAGCGGGTGAAAGAGCAAATTGCTGAAATTGATTCATTGAAAATGATAGAACAGATTGAAATTGAATTAAAGGAACGGAAAGTTCTTCAGCCAGACGCGGAAGAAGCAGAGAAATATTATCTTCCCTATAAGCATGTTACATTTAAAAGTTATGATATCTGGGTGGGGCGGAGTGCCAGAGATAATGATGTGATGCTTTCCAAACATGCCCATAAAGAGGATTTCTGGTTACACGTGCAAGGCCACAGTGGGTCACATGTGATCCTACGCAATCCGCAAAGACGGGACCAAATGCCATCGGAGGTGCTCCACCACGCAGCGCGTTTAGCGGTAACTTTTAGCAAGGCCAAACATGCCAGTTATGTTCCGGTTGTCTATACCAAAGTCAAATACGTCCGCAAACCGCGTAAATCAGCCCCCGGAGCAGCTGTCCCGTCTCGTGTCAAAACGTTGTTCGTTGATCCGCTTCCAACAAAATAAATTTTGTTGCTCCGGAACCTCACTTCGCCACCCGGTGGTTACCGTATGGCAGCCGGGGGATTACATCCCCGGGTTCGCCCTCAAGCTAAGCTTCTGCAAAAAGCTGATCGACCATTTTCCTGAATTTGGTGGGGTTGATGGGTTTGGGAAGGATGTGGGTAACTTCCAACTCCTCTAATTCGCAGATTAAATCATTATTGAGTTTACCGGAAACGACCATAATCGGCATATTGGCATTGACTTGCCGGATTTGCGATATCAATTCCATACCGTTCAAGCGAGGCATGGCAATATCGGTTATCAATAAGTCGTATCTCTGTTGAAGAACCTTGTTTAATGCTTCATCACCGTTGTAAACCGTCACCACCTGATAACCTTCCAGGGTTAGCAGGGTATCGATACTGCGACTAAGATGCCGGTCATCTTCCGCCAATAAAATTTTTTTCATTCTAAACGCCAACCATTAATGATTGCTACGATTTTTTTCAAGCCGCATCAACATGAGCCTGGCTTTAAGTTAGCAAAACATTTGCCAAAGACTGAACGGGAGGAGAGTCTGGATTGCATAGCCGGGATATTTATTCAACGTGTGATAATGTGAGTGCGATTCCATTGATCCGATTCCAATTGATTAACTCCGCACTTAAAAGCAGTAGCCCGCCCTAAATAGCGATGTATAATAATTTTACAGCCCCGGCTCTTCAATCTCATATTCTTCGAGCTTGTTGTAGAGAGACCGGCGACTAATCCCCAATATATTGGCAGCCTTCAATTTGTTACCTTTTACCGCTTTCAAGGTCTGAAGAATCATGGTTTTTTCAACTTCGGAGAGTGGCACCCCCGGTTTAAAAGTTATGTTCACCTGCGATAATCCCGGTTTGACAATATTGGGAGGTAAGTGCTTATTATCGATCTGATTGGTGGCACTCAATACCGCCCGGAGGATGATATTGCGTAATTCGCGCACATTGCCTGGCCAGTGGTAGTTCTTTAGAGTTTCCATAGCTTTGGCTGTGAAACCGGTAATCTTTTTTCCCAACTCCATATTAAACATTTCGCGGTAATAATTGGCTAAGTAAGCGATGTCAGGTTGTCGTTCCCTCAGCGGGGGAAGTTCGATACTGAAAACATTCAACCGATAATAAAGGTCTTCGCGAAATTCATTTTTTTGCACCAGGTCATCCAGATTTTCGTTTGATGCTGCGATGATGCGCACATCCACTTTGATGGAACGGTTACTGCCTACTCGTTCAATCACCTGGGTTTCTAATACACGCAACAGGCTAATTTGTACCTTCTGACTCATGGTGCTGATTTCATCCAAAAACAACGAACCTCGGTTTGATTCTTCAAATTTACCTTTTTTATCGGAAATCGCCCCGGTAAAGGCGCCCTTCAGGTGGCCGAATAATTCGGAAGCAATCAGTTCCCGGGGAATGGCACCGGTATTTACCGCAATAAATGCCTCGTCTTTTCGAGATGACATGTCATGAATGGCCCTGGCCACCATTTCCTTACCCGTGCCGCTTTCCCCTAAAATCAGTACCGGAATATTAGTCGGCAGGACCTCTTTTATTTTTCGGTAAACTTGCTGCATCGGTTTACTTTGACCGACCAACTTGTGGAAATGGCAGTATTTCTGCAAACGGTATTCTTTTTGTTCCGGCGACAGTTCGTTTTCTTTGTCGATCTGTAAGACTTCATTCACTAACTCGATTAATTTTTTGGGTTTAATGGGCTTGGGAATATAATTGACTGCTCCCAATCTCATCGCCTCGACAGCGCTTTCGATAGTGCCGTAACCGGTAACCATGATAACCTTTGTGGATGGATAGTCGGTTTTCAATTGTTTGAGAAAATGCAGTCCATCCATCTCATTCATTTTATAATCAGTAATAATCAAGTCATATATACTTTGTTCTAATTTTTCGATACCTTCGCGTCCATTCTCCGCCTCGTCTACCTCAAAGCCCTCCTCTTCAAGTATAGACACCATGCCGATGCGCAAATTTTGGTCATCATCAACAATCAGAATACGATAGCTTTCCATTAAAACTCCTTCTTAATTTTGCGATGTCGGTAATTCAACATAAAAAACCGTTCCTGCTCCGGCCTTCGTTTCAAAATAGAGTTTACCCTCATGGGCTTCAATAATTTTTTTAGATATTGCTAAGCCGATTCCGCCACCGCTATCCTTGGTGGTAAAATATAAGTCAAAAATATTGTCCCGTACATTCTCCGGGATACCATGCCCGGTGTCTTTAATAGAAATGGCCACATATCCTTCGTGGAAATAAGTGCGGATGGTTAACTCCCCACCACCGGACATGGCATCAAAACCGTTTAAAATCAGATTGATAATCACCTGTTTCAATTGATCCTTACTGACTTTTACCATCGGCAAATTTTTAGAAAAGCTTTTGGAAACTTTTACATTGGTTTCCAGGGCTTGTTGATGAACCAGGTCGAGTACTTCCTTCATTAAATCATTGATATTTTCAAAGGTTAACTGAATCTGCTGGGCTTTGGCCAGAGTAAAAAACTGATTGATTAGTTTTTGTAAGCGCTCTACTTCCGAATCCAGAATTCCCAATGATTTCCTTATCTTCTTCAATTGTGCCTGGTCTTCGATTGATTTGGAAACCATATTATCCACGATCTCGGTATGAATGGCCAGTGAACTGAGCGGATTGCGGATTTCATGTCCGATGCTGGAAGCCAGCTGTGATATGATACCATATTTCATACTGCGTTGGAAGGTATGTTCCAGTTCTTCTAATACTTCGATATTTTTGATATAAAAAGTGACCCCGGCCAATTTATTTTCGTAATAAAACGGTTTTGCCGATACCTCTGCATTGACCATTCGACCTCCTAAAATATGGAGGGGCAAATTTTGTTTGACCTCATGCGTCAATGGATCCCTGGCGCGCCGATACATCTCCAGCAAGCGGGGATTATTCTGAAAAACGTTATATACCTTACCCTGCACAGTGGCAGTGGTGCGAATATTGAATAAATTCAGTAAGTATTCATTGTAGGAAATCATTTTCATGTTCAAATCAAGTATGAGTACTCCATGATTGAGCACTCGCATCATGGAATGGATTTCTTCTTCTGATTTCTTAAAGCTTTTATCCAAATCAATTGACTTGTCATAGAGGCGACTCAGCCTGCTGAAGAGCGAGTCTTCTGTACTGGCTTCCCCACCATGCGGCATGGTCTCCCGGTGATGGGGATTGGCGGCTTGTGGTGCAGGGGATTGATCAGGTTTTGATTGCCTTATGCGGGGACGCAAAATTAGCCATGTCAAAAGTAGAAATACCATTGCGAAACCAATGCCAAGCGCGAACAAAATTACGGTTCGGCGAGAATTAAAGCTGGCGATTCCCTCATTTACAATAATCGCACGAATATGGCCACGATAGTCATCGCCAATATAAATTGGCCAGACTACATCAAGTTCTTCTCTTTCCTCGTCTGAAGTGCGTTCTACAATCCGTTTCTCTCTTAATACCAGATGAATCAATTCTTCCGGCTTCTTATAGACCAGGTCTTCATTCTGGGTAGTTGTACTGGTGGCAATTCTGAAATTATCATCAATCAAAAGTATATCGTGAATTTCGGTGTGAACTTCGCTGATATTTCTCAATGTCTGGCGCAGGGAATTCCGATTATATTGATGTAGAGCTGTCAAATCGACAGTCTTTAACTCTTTTAATACCGCCTTCTCTATCTTTCCCATCAACGTAAATGCTTTCCTGGAGATTTCCGTTCGGTAATCGCTGGTCAGTTTTTGATGGAGATAGCTGATCGCAGAATATTCGAGAATGGCCAGGATGATTAACGATAAAAGAAAAATGTAGATTTTGTGGTGATTACTTAGTCTCACAGGTCCCTTTTGTAATAATTATCGGTGTAAAAGATATGAAATTGAGAAGGCCGATACAACTAAGAAACTTTCGGAAGGTACTTAAATCTGAAGTTTTGACGACTAGTTTTTCGATTACCACGCTTTAGCGTGCTTATTTCAAAAATACAGTTCTAAATACATCTCAAATACATACAGGCTGAAGCCTGGCAATTTCTTTATAGTTAATCTTTCACGAGGGGAGCAGGGCATTTCACTAATTTTCATTACAGAATTGTATTGAAAAGGTAGGCGTTTCTGGTGTATCTCATACTCCCGACAAGGAAGCACTATAAGCACTTTACAGAAATCAAACATCACTCATCAAAATCGACCACTAGACCAATACGATGGGCGTTGCCTAATTCCTGATCGTAGCTGGTGAAAGAATAGTCCACATCGATATGGGGGATTTTAATCCCCAAGCCCAAATTGAGTCTTTGCAATTCATCATACCCGCCGCGAAGGGAGAGCCGTTCTTTGAAAACGAATTCTCCCCCGATAGCACCGGAAAATATATCCGTTCCCAAACTATTCTCGGTGAGATTCGGAGTGCTTTGTGTTTGCATTATCAGATCTAAATTGGGAATGAAAGTGCTGTTCAGACCGGGCAAAGGGACAAAATAAGAGGTGCCAAAGCGGAGGGTGGGGCTGACCAATTCTTTTTCACCGGTATCCCAGGCGATGAGTGTGGTGGTCACATTACGCGCAACGCCGGCGATTCGCCAGCGTTCGTTGATCGAATACAACGCACCGGCGTCAAAACCGATGCCATTCGCATGATTATCCGCTAAATTGCGGCGGATCAGTTTTACATTGAATCCAAGCATAAAATTGGAACGAAATTGATGTCCCAGGGAGAGGAAAAACGCATAATCAGAGCTATTAAATTTATTGATCCGACTCTCGTCGATTCCCAGTAAAGTGCCATCTTCTGCCAGAATCGCTGCCTCTCGGGAATCTTTGATATTGTCCACTCCGAGACGAATCAGGCTGATTCCAATGGTTTTGTTGGAAGATAACGGACGAGCAAAGCCCACATAATCATAATTTACGGAAGACAAAAACTGTTGGGTGTGGGTAAATCCAATTTGCGTCGATTGAATTTGCCCCAATCCGGCCGGATTATAAAAAGAGGCATAGACATCATTGGAGAGGGCGGAAAATGCGCCGCCTAACGCCTGTGCTCTTGCCGATACATCGATGGCCATGAATTCCCCGGCATATTTACGAAAACCTGTCTCGCCAAACAGGCCTTGACTGAGAAGAAATATTAACAGGGCTGGAAATAGAAACACTCTATGTTTCATAGATTTACCTTGTTCTTAGTTTTACATTACAACAATCATCTTCCGAAAAAGTTTCCAAGTAATATATAACCTAAACTTAGGAAAAAAAATGGATAAATTTGTCACCTGGCTAACAGGACGGGTTTTTCATTATGTAGGGTGATTGGTAAGGAGAGGGTTACAAGTGGTTTAAAAAAGTCCTCGAATATGCTGAAACGGGGAGTGGGAAAAGCCTTGAAACGGAGAAAGGGAGAAGCGGTGATGCGGAGAGGAAGAGAAAGATTGATGGGGAGAGTGGGAGAAACGGAGGGAGCATTCTTTACTTTGTAAAACGAAGTGTTTGAATGTTCCGGTGCTCAAGTGATTTCCGAAAGAAACACTTTTGCGGTAACGAGCTCGAACGCCGGAACACTTGAACACACTTATGTTAAAAACTCAAATGTTTAGACCTTCACCAGTTCTCCGATTCTCCGTTTCCTTTCCGCAAAATGGTTCCTACAATTCCTCAACCACTTGCTTTAACATTTGCTGAACCTCTTTGGCAACTTCGCCTAAATTGGGATTATCAATTGCCTGCATGGAAGCAATGGGATCAATGGCAGCTACTGAAGTTTTGCCATCTTCATCTTCCTGAACGATGACATTACAGGGCAACANNAAGCCATGGGCGGATTGCATGCCCCCAGAATTCGGTATTTTCGAAAATCCACATCGAGTTTTTTCTTCAATGTTTCTTTAACGTCAATCTCGGTTAATACACCGAATCCATGTTGCTTTAAGACATCGGTCACCTTTTCGATGGTTTGGTCAAAAGGCAAATCTAATTTCTTTTCAAAATAGTAGCTCATTTTAATTCCTCCTGTGTGCTTTAAATTTCAATTTTTGCTCAACCTGTTTAATAAAAAAGCATTCTATATATTGCCATAGCTAAACATATCCAATTTTTTTATGAACAAGCAAGGAGAATGTTTTAGAATTATCATCCAGTTTTTAAAAAAATTTGATGAAGTGAATTAGCGATGTGTTACAGAGGAAATATTTTTCCCGGTCCGGTAAGAAAATTTTTTCTTCGCCATTTGCGAAATCACCTGATACTTTGCCTTTCAAGGTTTGGTATTGTATTTGTTTTAATTTATATAGGGGATTGGTTTTAAATTCACCTCCTCTCACGAAAGGAACCAAAATGCCAATCCCCTTCAGCTTTCTCCTAACATAGATTGATTGCGGCAAAATCGGAAGAGTGACATATTTTAAAATCAGGCCTCCCTGCCGGACTGGTTGTCGCCGACAGGGCTCTAAAATGATTTTGCCGCAATCCTCTTTTTATTCCTTGCATTCCCTAATTTTGTATTCTCGCTCCAAACTCCTGCCTGGAACGAAATTGCAAGAAAAACTTCCCCATGGGGGAATACCACACGGTGCGCCACGGACGTCCCAATGGAAACGTCCGCTGCATGGTAGCCATGGTGTGGCAACGCCTGCCCGTCGCACAGGCAAGTCCTCTATGAGACAGGTAGTATGTTGACCCATAAATATCGAATTTTGATATTCGAAATTCAGCGTTCGACATTCGATATTTAAAACGACGAATTGAGTTAACAACTCAGTCGGGACTTCTGAAAATATGGTTGTTTCACGTTGCGGAATCTACTATTATTTTGATTATTATATTGATAGTTTAACAATTTAGCTGTTTAGAATCGGAAAATTTCCAATATATGACCGAAGTATTAACGGCAGAGATTCTGGAAGCGCTCAAATTAACGGATTTCATAGCGCTGGACATCGAGACCACCGGACTCGATTACCAGAAAGAAGATATCATCGAATTTGCCGCTCTCCATTATCATGAGGGCGAGGTCGCCGAACAGGTAAGTTTCCTGGTCAAACCATCGAAACCGATTCCCCAGCATATCAGTCGGATTACCGGCATTACCGACGCGGATGTGGGGAATGCAGCCGCTTTTACCGATTCATTAAAGCAGATTCGCGAATTTATCCGGGATTTCCCGATAATAGCTCATAACGTGGATTTCGATCTGCCCTTTTTGGAATATCACGCTCGCAAAAGTAAAGCGAATTTTATCGATTGGGATGACCGCGATAAAGTTTACCAGTACTTTCCCAATCCCAAGATCGATACGGTGGTTTTAGCCAGGCTGTATCTACCCTTCTTAAATTCGTACAGTCTCGCTTCCCTTGCCGAGTATTTCCAATTTTCAATCGAGAAGGCACACCGGGCCTTACCGGATGCCTCGCTGGCAGGTCAGCTATTTCTGGAATTGGCACAGAAGGCCCTGCGAACCAAATTTGCCGATGTGCAAAAAATATTGCAGATTCTGGAACCCACCGATGAGCCGGTCAAAACCTTTTTCGAAAATTTAGCACTTTTCCTTTCCACCGGGAAATACAAAGTGCCGGAAGGCATTGACCGAACCACCTTTACCATTAGCGCCGATCATTACAATATTATCGGCGAAACGGATCAGACCTCACAGAAACAGGAGATAACTGCCGTTGATGAAGAAGGCGTTGCTGATTTTTTCAGAGAAGGGGGTGATCTGGCGCGAGAGTTCGGCTTGTTTGAAGCGCGCGATCCGCAAGTCAGAATGTCCCGCGCCATTGCCAATGCGCTGAACGGATCGTTTTTTTTGGTTGTGGAAGCGGGTACCGGCACCGGAAAATCGATGGCTTACCTGCTCCCGGCCATCAAATGGGCAGTACGCAATTACGGGGCGATGGGACGGATCATCATCAGTACCAATACCAAGAATTTACAGGAACAGTTGTTTTTTAAGGATATCCCCATTTTGCACAGTATCCTCAAAGACAAATTTAAAGCGGTATTGCTGAAGGGCAAAGGGAATTACCTTTGTCTGGATAAATGGGTGACGGTGATGAAAGACATGGAATATCGTTTGTCGCCCAAAGAACGGGTGAAAATGCTGCCGCTCTATTTTTGGGTGCAGCAGACTGAAACCGGAGACATCGCCGAAAACAATGGCTTCCGGGTTGAGCGCAATATGGGGCTATGGAGCAAATTTATTGCGGAAAACAATTATTGCCCGGGAAAGTCCTGTAAATATTACGACCAGTGTTTTTTGATGAAAGCCCGCAACAATGCCCGCGACGCCCACCTGGTGTTGGTGAACCACTCGCTGCTGTTTTCCGACCTTGCCGCAGACAATGCGGTGATCGGCGATTACTACAACGTCATTCTGGATGAGGCGCATAACATTGAAAAGACCGCCACCGAGTATCTGGGGATTGAAATCACCCTCTGGCAAATGCGCGACTTTTTCAACAAGCTTCATCAACAGGACAAAATCGAAACCGGGGTTCTGGTTCAATTAAAACGGCGGATTCAGGCCGGCACGCTCAAGCAGTCTCATCTGGATGCCTTGATGCGCAGAATCGGTGAATTGTCTCAGCGAGTGATGTCCTGCTGGCGGATGACTCAGCATTTCTTTCGTGATCTGACCCGCATCCTGACTGAAAAGACACCGCAGGAAAATACGCAATATTCCTCTAAATTTCGTTATGTCCGTGATGAGCGGCTATTTGATTCGCTCATCGAGCAATACCAGGACTATTTTAAGGAGATGAAAGAACTGCAAAGCGGATTAAATGATCTGATCGAATACTTCAGCAATTTGCCGGAAGGAAAGTTTGAGTATCAACGTCAGCTATACCAGGACATTAAAGCCCAATATATGCAGGCGGAGTTATTGTTAAATAACCTGGAATTCGTACTGGCTGCCGAGTGGGATAACTACGTTTACTGGTATGAACTACCCTCCCGTAAGGACAGCTCTGATACCCGGCTTTATGCTGCGCCACTGGATGTTGGCAACATTTTGAAAGAAAAACTTTATTCCAGGCTCAACGCATCCATTTTTACCTCGGCAACGCTGGCCGTCAATAACAATTTTGATTATTTCAAAAAACGGATTGGCATCAATCACTTGCCGGGCGAACGGGTGGAGGAATTGCTCCTCGATTCTCCCTTTAATTACCAGGAACAGGTGTTGTTGGGGGTGCCGACATTTTTTGTGGAGCCCAACCACCCCGATTATTTATCCCAATTGAAAAGATTTCTGGAAAAATTAGCCGTTGAATTTCCGCGGGGCACGCTCTCCTTATTCACCTCTTATTCCATGTTAAACAATGTCTATAACGGAGTGCGCCAGACTTTTGAAGCGGAAAGCATTTCCTTGTTAGGTCAACGCATAGATGGCAGTCGCCATTCGCTGATCAATCGTTTTAAGACCGAGACGAAGTCCTTTTTATTCGGCACGGACAGTTTTTGGGAAGGCGTTGATGTGCCGGGCAATGCGCTGGAGATGGTCTTAATCACCCGCCTCCCGTTCGACGTGCCCTCCGATCCGGTTATCCAGGCCCGTTCCGAGCTGATCAAGAAGCGGGGTGGGAATCCATTTATGGAGTTTTCCATCCCGGAAGCGGTGATTCGTTTTCGGCAGGGATTCGGCCGCTTGATTCGTTCCACCGGCGATTTCGGCGCGGTTATTGTGCTGGATACCCGGGTCATAAAAAAATTCTACGGACGGATTTTCCTGCAGTCGCTGCCGGTGCAGCCCCGGATGTTCGCGGATGAGGATGAGCTTTGGGGGGGACTCCGGAAATGGTTTGGTTAATCATAACCCAGACCTTCCAGGTTTCCAAAACCTGGAAGGTCTAATTCTAAATTAGTTGCAACCTTATTGCTTAACGCAGAGACTCACCACACTGTGGTCACCATGTGAGAGAACGCAGAGGTTCGCAGAGTTTTCTTTTTAAGTATCTCTCAGGCAAATCTCTTAGACCTCATAAATGGATACCTGTCTGCCTGCCTGACTGGTTGTCGCAGGCAGGCCGTCCTTGAGACAGGCACGGCGCAATCAGGAGTGCATCGCCTTTATGCGATGCATAACGGTGCTTTGATTTTAACACCAGGGTTTCGTTCTAATTTCATTACATTCGTGCGAAGTCAGACCTACCAGGTTTTGAAAACCTGGAAGGTCTATGAAGGATTACTTGATAAACAACATTTTTAAAGATTCTGAAATATCGTTTCCATATCGGAGTCGCCGTTTTCCTGATATTTAATTTTGGTTGTTTACCTTTTGTTCTTCTCCATAAAAATCCCTAAATTAAAAGCCCTGACTCCAGATTGTTGAGTCAGGGCTTTTGATGGCTGCCTGCCGGTTGAAGTTAGAGTGATTGCCAGTCCCTCAACAGACTCTCAATCAGGCAGGCAGTTATTTTGTTAACAGCATCTTCTTTGATTTTGTAAACTCTCCTGCTTGAATCTTATACACATAAATGCCACTGCTAAGTTGGGTTCCATCAAACTTACCCGAATACAGACCTGCCGGTTGATAAGCGTTTACCAATGTCTTAACTTCCTTGCCCAGCATGTCATAGACTTTCAGGGTAACCAATTCTGATTGCGGTAAGGCATACCGAATTGCCGTTGAGGGATTGAAGGGATTGGGATAGTTCTGTTCTAAGGAAAATTGCGAAGGTATGTGTTTTGTCAGTGATTGGGATTTATGAGGGGAACTAGAAAATTGACTATAGCTATCTGGAGTTTCGTAGCGACCAATTACTTCAAAAACAAAGTCTCTTATCCAACCTGCTTCCACACCTTTTGAATTCTCAAAAGTTAAGCTTAGAAGATCGGAACTTTCCAACTCCGCATATTGCTGATCGATTTCTGTAAGTTGGGTTTTTATTTCTCCTAAATCGGAATGCTTAGCCGAGAGAAGCGGAAGTTTTGTCTTTTCAGATCCCGCATAAGATACCGGACATAATGCAGCGCTGTGCAGAAAAGAAACGCGATTCCAATTGACATCCAACTGGGTAACAGATTCATTAGTATTCAAGGGGATGATCGCCATCGATCTTTGTTCCCGGCGCGCAAAATCCCTTTTATATTCATTATCTCCAAGAACGATTGTTCCGGCAATTTCTTTAGGTGGAGGTGGCTCACTCCCCCCTTCGGCAACCGGCGGTTCGATACTAGCTACATCCAGGAATAAAGCAGTTTGTATAAGGCTTGATTTAGAGACTGATGATTTAAAATTAGGGACTGGTTCTCTTAATAAATTTTCTGAGAAACTTAACTGTAATTGGTCGCCTTTTAACCTGCTGACACCCTCGTAAAAGCGATTTTGCTTTTGAGGACCATTAGCATTGGCATAAATGAAATTTGCATCATCGTAAAGAACAATTTCATTCTCTTCGGTGATTCCGATCTCCGTGCCCGAAGGATGATCGATGGCATATAGATTGATTCGGTCAAAATAACTGTGGGCGTCATTTAATTCCATAATTTGCAGCATATATTGATTGCCAGTTAATTCCGGGGTCATCCGTAGTTTATAGAGATCGGTAATATCCTTGCCTCCATTTCCCGTGAATTCAGACCGGTGTAAAATATTGTTATCCATGACTGACCCGGAAGAAGTTTTGACAAAAACAAAAGGACAACCGCCGCTACCGCTACTCGTGATATTAACATCCCAGGTCGCATAATCCGAACCAGCCGAATTTGAGACGGT
>JABAHQ010013405.1_pt2 | contig 21935 bp, 21 predicted proteins | sample 7062091 | NCBI WGS metagenome assembly JABAHQ01 (sample SAMN14534359, study PRJNA622989) | marine sediment metagenome | biome: marine biome [ENVO:00000428]; feature: marine pelagic biome [ENVO:01000023]; material: deep marine sediment [ENVO:00002113] | place: India: Gulf of Kutch | collected...
CCTTTCCTTCCAGGGGATTCAGGAAGAGACGGCGGGTGGGGTACGCCAGCTCGATTCGAGGCTCCTCACGGAACGCCCGGAGGATCCGCTCCCACATCGCCTCGCTCCGGCCCCGACGCTGCCGGGCGGGGGTGAGGAAGCGGACCGTGAGGAGGACCCCGCTCTCCTTCACGGTGGTGTAGACGATCGGTGTCAGGTTGCGGTAGTGGATCAGGTACTTCCGGGACGCCCGCTTCACGGCCCGCTGGGCCTCCTCCACCACCTCTCCGGCCACCTCTTCGGCGACCTCTAGGAGGATCGCCTTCGCCCGCTCCCAGTCGCTCTCGAAGGTGACGAGCACCGGAAGCTCGTTCCAGATGTAGTCGAACTCCAGCGTGTAGTTCGCCAGGGGCTCGGTGAAGACCCGGGCGTTGGGCACGTGGATCACCCGCCCCGTGCTCTGATCGGCGTCCACCCAGTTCCCGATCTCCAGCATCGTGAACTGGAAGATCCGCACGTCCACCACGTCGCCGGCGTGCGAGCCGATCTGGATCCGGTCCCCGAGCTCGAAGGGCCGGCGCCAGAGGAGGAAGATCCATCCCGCCAGGTTCACCACGGGGTCCCGCAGCGCGATGGCGAGGCCCGCGCCGACGAGCCCCAGGAAGGTGCCGAGGGAGCGCAGCGCCTCCAGCCAGATGTGACCCACCAGAACGATCGCCAGCACGAAGGCGACGTAGGCGGAGCCCTTGGACCACTGGTAGCGGAGGCGGGCCTCCTCGAGGCGGCGGTCCACCACCCGGACCACCAGCTTCCGGATGAGCCAGACCACCAGGATCGCCACGGCCGACTGGAGGATCTTGGCCTGGGTGTCCGGGGAGAGGCCGACCCAGGAGCGGAGCCACTCCCCGAGGCTGCGGGCCAGGGTGTCGGACGCCTCGGACTCGGGGGCGACGGCCTGCAGGAGCGAAATCAAGACCTTCGGCGGCATCGATGGCGACGGCTCGGGTTCACGCGTTTCCGGCGAGGCGCCGAAGAATACCGCGTCGCGACCTCGTCCCGACAGGGATCGGAAGACGATGCCGCGCCCCTCGCCCCGCGGTCCGACACCGCCCCGGAACGAAAAGAGCCCCGCCCGCGCCGGCGAGCGGCGCGGGCGGGGCGAGCCGATCCAGCAGCGGGGACCCGACTACGCGTCCGAGAGTCCCTCCAGCTCCTGGAGACGCACCGCGAGCTCCGGAAGCGCAGCGGCGTCGAGCCTCTCCCTCCGGAAGATCTCCCGAGCCCGGTGGGCCAGCTCCAGGGCCCGCCGCCCCTCTCCGATCCGGGCCGCCATCCAGGCGGCATCGAGGTAGTTCCGCAGCGCCTCCACCTGCTGGCGGAGATCCGCCGCCCGCGCCCCCGCCGTCGCCATGTCGGCCACGGCCTGCTGGCGGTTGCCGCCGTAGAACGCGAAGAGGGCCGCGTCCCGCAGGTCCCGGACCGCCTCGGGATCGTCCGTGCCCCGGAGCTGGGCGGCCTCCCTGAGAAGGGCGCCGGCCTGGAGGAACTCGCCCGCCTGGTTCGCACGCTCCCGGGCTTCGCTCGCCAGGACCGAGGCGGAGGCCTCGGTGGTCCCGCCCGCGGGCAATGCCTCCTGGGCCGTAGCCGGGGCGGCCGCCAGGACCGACACCACCCCGAGGAGCCCGACCCCTCCGATCTTCGTCGTCGTCTTCATCATCCACCTCCCGTCGGAATGTCCCTGCCGAGCCCGGCGCGGGCCCGGCCTCACATCCCTATTAGACGCACGAGGGCCCCGAGGGTTTACAGGAGGTCAGAACTGGACGGTGAGGCCGGTGACGAAGGCGAGGTCGTTCTTCTCCCGGGCGACGCCCGTGTCGGCGTCGACGAAAGGCTCCGAGTTGTACTCGTCCCGCACCGAGACCTTGAGGCCGAGCCCGCTGGTGATCAGGACGCTGAGCGCCACCTCGCCGTTCAGAAGGAAGTCGGAGAGATCCGCGGAGTTCGGGCTGTACTCGAAGAGCTGCGTGAGATCCGTGGTCTCGGTGATCTGCCACGCGAAGTTCTCCGAGGCGGTCACGAAGAGGTCCTGGTCGGTGGTCCCGTCCTCGAAGGAGTCGCGGATCCAGCGACCTTCGAGCTGGGTGTCGAGGGTGGCGGCAGCTCCCTGGAGGACCGTGTAGCCGACGCCGGCGCCCGGCGAGACGCGAAGGTCGATCCCCGCGGGCTCGTCGAAGCCGACCCCGGTTCGGGCGAAGACGAAGAAGCGGTCGTTGGGAAAGAAGTCGTAGCGTGCCCGTCCCTCCGCCTTGTTCGCCGTGCGCACACCCTCGGCGCTCGCCCGGATGAAGTTCCCGTCCAGGGTCACCCGCTGTCGCTCCATCCGGTGTACGCTGTGTCCCGTGATCGCCAGGTTCGTGGTCTCGCTGTTCCCCTGGGTGATCGTGAGGCCGAAGTCGGCGTTCCCGCGCCAGCCCGTCTCGGGCTCCTCCTGGCCCGGGAGGCATCCCGGCACGGCCAGAAGGGCGAGGACGGCGAGGACCGCCCGAGTGTCCGTGGTGTGCATATTCGTTCCTTTATCGTGAATCGCGCGGTGGACTCGACCCGGAGCCGGTCACGCCGGGGTCCGCATCGATCGGTTGGCTATTCTATGGAGATTCCGCGGCGGCATCCACGGGTCCCCGGAGGCGGCCCGGGCCGTCGCGGCCGGGCCCGGATGGAGCCCTCCGGCGAGCGGGTTTCCCGTGGGCCGGGGAAGCGTACTTTCTCCCGCGGGCCCGGGCCGGGCAATGGGATCGGGGCGATTCCGCCGGAACGCGTCGAGACACGCATGGGGGAGGCCGAGATGGATGGAAGGCGCCGGGGCGGTGAAACCACAGCGGGAGCCTCGGGCGCGCGGGATCGCGGGCCGGCACCGGCGAAGAGGACCGCTCACCCGCAATGGCCCACCCCGTGAGCCTCACCCCCGGCGTCCTCGTCGTCCTCGGAATCCTTGTGGCCACGGGGACCCTCTTCGTGACCCGCTGGATCCCCGTGGAGGTGACGGCCCTCTCCGTCCCCGTGGCGCTGGCCGTCCTGGAGCCCTGGACCGGCGTGTCCCCCCGGGAGGCGGTCTCGGGGTTCTCGAGCCCGGCGACCCTGACCGTCCTCGCCATGTTCGTCCTCACCGAGGGTCTCCGGAGGACGGGGGTGCTGCGCAGGATGGCCCGGCGCCTCGCCACCCTGAGCAGGGGCAGCCGGACCCGGCAGCTGGGGATCGTCCTGGGATTGGGCGGCCCCCCGGCCGGACTCGTCAACAACACCCCCCTGGTGGGCGCCCTCCTCCCCATGGTGGTGGAGCTGGCCCGGCGGAACCGGACCTCTCCCTCCCGTCTCCTGATCCCCCTCTCCTTCGTGGCGATCCTGGGAGGCACGGTGACGCTGCTGGGGACCTCGACGAACCTCCTGGCCGCCGACCTCTCCCGCCGCTTCCTGGACCACACGATCGGGCTCTTCGAGATCACGCCTCTGGGCGTGCTCATCCTCCTGGTCGGCTCCGTATACCTGATGACCGTGGGCTGGCGGCTGGTGCCCGAGCGGGTGCCGGCGGACGCGGATCTGATCGGCAAGTTCGGGCTGGGCGACTTCCTCCACCGCCTCCGGGTGGAGCCGGGCTCGCCCCTGGTCGGCCGGACCTTGGTGGAGGGCCAGAGGGGTGAGGCCTGGGACCTGGACATCCTCCAGATCCGCCGGGGCCGGACGATCTACGCCGCGTTCCGCAGCGACCAGTCCGTGGAGGCGGGCGACGTCCTCCGGGTCCGGGCCGACCGGGAGACCGCCGAGGCCTTCGCCCGGGACAAGAAGCTCACGCCCCTGCGCCAGGCCCGCTTCACCGACGCCACCCTGGTGGAGGCGGATCACACGATCGTCGAGGTGACCGTGGTCCCCGAGTCCGGCCTCGTGGGCGAGACCCTGGTCTCCTCCGGCTTCAGGAACCGGTACGACGGCACCGTCCTCGGGGTCGGACGGGGAGACCGGCTGATCCGGGGCCGGATCGAGGAGCTGGAGCTGAGGGCGGGCGACGCCCTCCTCGTGCTCCTCCCCTATCACAAGCGGGACGTCCTGGAGGAGGCCCACGACCTGGTGGTGTCCCGGGTGACGCCGATGGAGGACCTCCTTCGCCCGGCGCCCGAGGAGGAAGAGGAGGATCGTGCCCGGGAGCGGACGCCGACCGCGGTGGGCATACTGGGCGCGGTGGTCGTGGTCGCCGGGCTGGGGCTGGTCCCGATCCACATCGCCGCCCTCGGGGGAATCGTGCTCATGGTGGTGACCGGCTGCGTCACCACCGAGGCGGCGTACCGGGCGGTGGGCTGGGACGTGGTCGTGATGCTGGCGGGGCTGATCCCCCTGGGAATCGCCATGGACCGGACCGGAGCCGGAGCGCTCCTGGCCGACCTCGCCCTGGCCGGCTCCCGGGACCTCCCACCGGTCCTGGCCCTCGGCCTCTTCTACCTCCTGACCGCCGGGCTCACCAACGTCATCGGCAACAACGCCAGCGTGGTGGTGATGGTCCCGGTGGCGATCGACGCCGCGACCCGTCTGGGGGCCGACCCTTTCGCCTTCCTCCTCGCCGTCCTCTTCGCCGCGCCGGCCGTCTTCCTCAGCCCGATCACCTACCCCACGAACCTCATGGTCTTCGGCCCGGGCGGCTACCGCTTCGGCGACTACGCCCGGGTCGGCGCGCCCCTCCAGCTCCTCCTGGCGGTGGTGACCACCGTGGGGATCGCCGTCCTCTGGGGGGTGTGAGGGGGGCGGCTCTCACACCACCTCCTTGCGGTCCAGGGTGCGGTACTGGAGCGCCTCGGCCGCGTGGACCGGGGCGATCTCGTCGGAGCCGTCGAGATCGGCGATCGTCCGGGCCACCTTCAGGATCCGGTGGTAGGCCCGGGCCGACAGCCCGATCCGGTCCAGGGAGCGCTGGAGGAGGCGCGCCACCTCGCCCCGGGGCCGGCAGAAGCGACGCATCTCCCGGGGTCCCATGTGGCCGTTGGCGTGCACGCCGCGCCGGCCCCGGAAGCGGGCCCGCTGGCGCTCCCGGGCGCGGACCACCCGGCCGCGCACCTCCGACGACCCCTCGCCGGGCCGGTCCCCGGTGAGCTCCTCCCCGGCGACGGGTGGAACCGGGACGTGGAGGTCGATCCTGTCCATCAGCGGACCCGATACCCGCCCCCGGTAGCGCGCCACCTGTCCCGGGTCGCAGGTGCAGCGGTCCTCGGTCTCGCCCCAGTGGCCGCAGGGGCACCGCTGCGTTGCCTTCTTGTCATGTCACGCTCAGAGGGCAGAAGCCGACTTCGGACGGCTATCCTGAGAAGCCGGAGACAGCGGGCGAAGACCTGCGCAAGGTCCGCATGAACCGGGGGCTCACACAGAAGGAGGTGGCCGAGGAGAGCGGATCCTTGCGTGGCCACGATCGCGTTGACCCCGAATGACGCCGAGCGTCCTCTCAGGGGTTCCGCAGGGGCCATTCCCAGACCGGGCAGGGTCCGCACCTCCCATTCGAGAATGCTCCCCCTGAAGGACAAGGCGTAGCAGGGTTCTTAGGACGTGCCGGTGCTGGACGCGCCGCTCCCCGAACGAAGCGTATCCGGTTCCGCAACATCGTCCCTCAGAGGCCCCCTCAGCATTCCCCAGAGCGACTGGTCCTCCTCCCCGTCCCACCCGTCGAGACCGAATCGGAGAGTGGATGGATCTCTCCTGAGCCGAAACGTGCGCCCGATCCGGTCCCACACGGAAAAGAGGGCGCTGTAGTTCGAGTCCGTCTCCGGCTGCCACCGGGAGTGGTGGACCTTGTGCATGGCGGGGGTGACGATCACGGTCCGGAGCGCCCGGTCGAACCATGCCGGCAAGCCAACGTTGGCATGGTGGATCTGCACCACCGCGAACATCAGGCCCTCGTAGAGCACCAGCTCCCAGACGTGCGTGCCCAGCAGGGCGATGACCGGAATTCGGAGGAGGGAGGAGAGCACGATCTCACCCGTGTGGAACCGGTTCGCGGTGGTGACGTCCATCTTCGGATCGTTGTGATGGATGCGGTGAAAGCGCCACAGGACAGGGACCGCATGGTTCGCCCGGTGCCACCCGTACATCCAGAGATCCAGGCCGAACACGGCCCCGACCGCATGAGCCCAGGGGGAGATCCCCAGGGTCCCCTCCAGCGAGTGGAGGATCCCGATTCCGTTCTCGGCAGCCCAGATCGCCGTCAGGGCCCAGAGGCCCACGAAGGCGACGGAGACCACCAGGGCGTTCAAGCCGCCGAGAAGAAGGTTTCGAAGCATGTGCCGGCCGCGCTCACGCGGCCGGGCGCGGAAGTACTCTGAAGAACGGGTGCGCGCTCTCCCAGAGAAGGAGAAGCGTCAGAACCACGAGCATGGAGACCACCCGTCCCTGCTGCATGACGTCGAGAAGAGCTGCCATCGAATGTGCCAGTGTAGAGGCTTCCGTGGCGGGGGGCTCGATACAGGACGGAAGGCCCCCGCTTGTCGACCCGGGAGTATATTACTATATTCTTTTGAACGTTTGACACAAGAGGAGCTCGCCTCCTCCCTGCCGGGACGCCGACGGATGACAGACCCGCACAACGAGGGAGAGATGCAGGCCCGCCTCTACCGGGAATTCGAGCGGATCGGCAAGGCGCTGGCGAGCCGGAGGCGGCTGGAGATGCTGGACGTTCTCGCCCAGGGAGAGCGCACGGTCCAGGAAGTCTCCGAACGCACCGGCCTCTCCGTGGCGAACACCTCCCACCACCTCCGCAGGTTGCTCGACGCCCGTCTCGTGGAGGTCCGGCGCCAGGGGCGTGAAGCGTATTACCGCCTGGGCTCCCCCTCCGTCTTCGAGCTGTGGCGCACGCTTCGCTCCGTGGCGGAGGAGCGGCTCGCCGACGTGGACCGCGTGGTGGCGGAGTACCTGGAAGACCGCCAGCGCCTCAGCCCCGTGAGCCTCGGGGAGCTGAAGGAGCTGTACGACCGGGGCCAGGTCGTCCTGATCGACGTGCGCCCCGAGGAGGAGTACCGGTCCGGCCACATCGAGGGCGCGGAGTCGATCCCCCTGGAGCGGCTCGAGGACCTCCTGAACCAACTCCCCGACGACCGGGAGATCGTGGCGTACTGCCGAGGGCCGTACTGCCTCCTCTCGGACGAGGCCGTCGAGCGGCTCCTGGAGAGGGGCTTTCGGGCCCGTCGATCGGATATCGGCTATCCCGAGTGGCGAGCCGAGGGGCTGCCGGTGGCGGAGGGGCGCCAAGGGGAGGCCGCGACGGCGGGTCCCAGAAAGTAAGCGTCGGCATGAACGTCCTCTTCATCCTCAACGATCCCCCGTACGGAACGGAGCGCGCCTACAACGCCCTTCGCCTGGCCGGCGCGCTGGTCGGCCGGGACGAGGTGGAGGTACGGATCTTCCTCATCGGGGACGCCGCCGCCTGCGCCCACACCGGGCAGCGGGTCCCGAACGGCTACTACAACCTGGAGCGGATGCTGAAGGCGGTCGTCGCGAAGGGGGGAGAGGTCGGGGTCTGCGGCACCTGCATGAACGCCCGGGGGATCGAGGACGAAGACCTGCTGGAGGGAGCCCACCGGAGCACCATGGACGAGCTCACCGATTGGACCCTGGCGGCCGAAAAGGTCCTGGTGTCCTGATGAATCGCGTGACCGCCTTCGCGATGCGCCACCCGTGGCGCGCCATCGGCCTCGCCACGCTCCTCACAGCGGCCTTCGGGTGGCAGTTCCGAGGCATCCAGATCGACACCGATCCCGAGAATATGCTCGAGGCCGATCAGACCGATCGTGTCTTCTACGACTCGGTGAAGCGGAGGTTCGGGATCGACGATCTCATCGTCGTCGGCGTCGTGGACGACCGGGGCATGTTCCGACCGGACGCCCTCCGCCGGCTCGCCCGGCTCACCGAGCGGATTGCGTCCATCCCGGGCGTGCTCGTCGACGACATGATGAGCCTTACCACCACCGACGCCGTCACCGTGGGCAGCGGCCTGCTCCGGGTAGGACCGGTCATGGACGAAGTCCCGCAGAGCGAGGCGGAGGCGGAGGCGATTCGGACCCGGATCGCTACCAATCCCCTCCTCGCCGACCAGCTGGCTTCGGCCGACGGCTCGGCGGTGGCCATCTACGTCCCCATCGAGCGAAAGGACCAGAGCTATCGCATCGCCGGGCGGATCGAGAGGATCGCCGCCGAAGAGCTGGCTCCCGGACAACGGCTTCACGTGGCGGGACTCCCGGTGGCCGAAGACACGTTCGGCCACGAGATGTTCAGGGAGATGGGGATCACCGCGCCCCTGGCGGGCCTCGTCATCTTCGGGCTCCTGTGGCTCCTGTTCGGTCGGATCGGGCTGGTCGTGCCGGCGATGGTCGTGGCCGGGTTCAGCGTCGTCTGGGCGATGGGCGCCCTCGTTGGGCTCGGCTACAGGGTCCACATCATGAGCTCGATGATCCCCGTCTTCCTCATGCCCATCGCGGTGCTGGACGCCGTCCACCTGCTCAGCGAGTTCTACGACCGGTATCCGGTCGCCGGCGACCGGGCGGCGGCCCTGCGGGCCGCCATGGACGAGCTCTTCCGGCCGATGCTCTACACCTCGATCACCACGGCGGTGGGCTTCGCGTCCCTGGCGCTGGCCGCGATCCCCCCGGTCCGGGTCTTCGGCATCTTCGTCGCCCTGGGAATCCTGGCCGCCTGGGTCCTCACCATCACGCTGATTCCAGCGGGGATCATGCTCCTGCCTCAGCAGCGACGGGTCGGCCTGGGAGCGAAGCCCCCGGGGAGCCGGCGATGGTCTCTGGGACTGGAGTCGCTCGGCGCGATCGTGTTCCGACGAGCGGAATGGGTCCTGGCGGCGACGGTCCTGCTCCTGGGAATCGGTGTGGCGGGCCTGACCCGGATCACGGTGAACGACAACCCGGTGCGCTGGTTTCGGCCGGGCGAGCCGGTCCGGGTGGCCGACCGGGTCATGAACGAGCTGTTCGGGGGGACGTACATGGCCTACCTGGTGGTGGAGGGGACGGGAGAGGAGCTGCTCGAGGATCCCCGGGTCATGACCTACGTGAATCGCCTGGATCGTCAGCTCGAGGCCGATCCGCGCGTGGGCAAGGCGACATCGATCGCCGACGTCGTCCGCCGCGCCAACTCCGTGCTCCACGACGGGGAGCCGACGTACGATCGGGTGCCGGAGAGCCGGGATGCGATCGGGCAGTTGCTGTTCCTCGTCCGCTCGTCGGGCGACCCGGATGAACTCGACAACTTCCTCGACTACGAATCCCGCCGTGCGAACGTCTGGGTCCAGATGAAGTCGGGGGACAATCAGGCGATGGAAGCGGTCCAGGCGGGCCTCGCCCCCCTCGCCGATCGGGCCCCGCCGGGTCTCGATCTTCGGTGGTCCGGCCCAACGCACATCAACAAGGTGTGGCAGGACCTGATGGTCCGGGGGATGCTCCGGGCCGTGCTGGGCAGCGCCGTCGTCATCCTGCTCCTGATGGCTCTTCTCTTCCGGTCCGTCCCGCTGGGGCTGGTATCCATGATCCCGCTCACGGTGGCGATCCTCCTCTCGTACGCCCTCCTCGGCTTCGCGGGGAAGGAATACGATATGCCGATCGCGGTGTGCTCGTCGCTCTGCCTCGGCCTGGCGATCGACTTCGCGATCCATTTCGTGCACCGATACCGGGAACGGGTGTCCGAGACCGGTGATCTGGCACTGGCCAACCGGGCGGCGTTCGGGCTCCCGGCACGGGCCATCGCCCGGAACGCCCTGGTGATCATCCTCGGATTTCTGCCCCTCGCCATCTCCCGGCTCACGCCGTACGTGACGGTCGGTCTCTTCTTCGCGATGCTCATGGCCTTCAGCGCCCTCGCCACCCTGGCGGTCCTCCCCGCACTCATGCGGATGGGAGGCCGTCGGCTCTTTCGACAGGAGCTCCCGCTGGAGGCTGGGGAGGCAACCCCATGAGATTCGAACTCCTGACGCTCGTTCTCCTGGTCGCCCTCGTGCCGAGCTCGCGCCCGACTTCCCCGGCGCTGGCGCCCGGGACTCATCCTGTCATCTCCAGCTCGTCCGACATCTCGAGTCCGGCGGTCCCGGACGGATCCCAGGAGCCCAGCGCCCGGGAGATCATAGAGGATTCCCGGTCGGCCTTCCACAGCGCCGGCGACGAGATGTACGCGAGGGTTCGGATGGAGCTCATCGGTCCGGACGGCCGCACGCGCGAGCGAGAGCTCACGATGCTGCGAAAGGACTTCGAGCGCGGGGAGCAGCGCTACTACATCTACTTCCACCGACCCCCGGACGTGCGCCGAACCAGCTTCCTGATTCAGGCCTACCCCGGGCGGGACGACGATCGCTGGATCTACGTTCCCGCCCTCGACCTGATCCGGCGAATCGCGGCCCAGGACGCACGCTCGAGCTTCGTGGGCTCGGACTTCAACTACGAGGACGTGTCGGGGCGCGACGTGGGCGCCGACGAGCACCGGTTTCTCAGACGGGACACGCTGGAGGGACGCGTCGCCTGGGTGATCGAGAGCCGGCCGGTCCGCCCCGCCGAGTACGAGCGAAGGGTCTCGTGGATCGACAGGGAGACCGCTCTCCCGCTACGCGAGGAGTACTACGACGCCCGCGACCAGCTACACCGCGTGTACACGAGCGGGGAGATCCGGTCGGTTGAGGCCGGCATCGGGCCCGTGCCCACCGTCGTCGAGCGAACGACGGAGAACGTGCGGACCGGTCACCGCACGGAGGTCACGTTTCTGGAAGTCGACTACGGCGTCGGGATCGGAGACGACGTCTTCACGCAGGCGAGTCTCCGGCGCCCGCCCCGTCGCTGGATCCGCTGAGCAAGCCGTGCGGACCGGAACCGTGGGCGGATTTCTCGCGGCGCTCCTGTCGATTGCCCCTCCAGCGGACGGACAGGAGACGGAGTGGCCATTTCACGGATTCGTGCAGACGAATTGGTCGGTCAGGGTCACCGGCGCCGACGCCAGCGACCTCCTATCCGAGGACTTCCTCGTCGGTGAAGACCGGGTCCAGCTCGAGCTCGAACGGTACTCGCCGAGGGGCCGGGTGGGCTTCCTCGTGAAGACCGACGTCTGCCACGACGCCGTCTCGGACCGCGCCGATCTCGAGGTCCGGGAGGCGTACCTCGATCTCGATCTCGGCTCGATGGGGCTGAGGCTCGGACGTCAGATCATAACCTGGGGCCTCGGCGACCTTCTCTTCATCAACGACGTCTTCCCGAAGGATTGGGGGGCGTTCTTCGGCGGGCGGCCGGCGCAATACCTCAAGGTCGGCGTGGACGCGGTGCGGGCGGATTTCGCGTCGGGTTCGACCTCGGCGGACCTCGTGGTCGTTCCGGTCTTCGAGCCGGACCGGGTGCCGTCGCCGGAGCGGTTTTCGGTTCCCGACCCGTTCGACGGCCTGCCGCGGATCGAAGACCGACCCGAGCCCGGCCTCGCCAACGCGCAGATCGCACTGCGCATGCGTCGACGTCTCGGCGGGGTCTCGTTAGCCGTTTACGGCTACCGAGGCTTTTATGGCGCGCCGGCGCCACGACCGGAGGGCGTAGAGGATGCCTCCAATGCAGAGCGAATCTTGCAGGCGTTTCCTCCTCTCAGCGTCTACGGGGTGAGCGCGCGAAGGTCAGGATTCGGGGGTGTGGTCAGCGCGGAGTTCGGATACTACGACTCGCGGGATGACCGGCCGGGCACCGACCCGTGGATCCCCAACTCGGATCTGCAACTCCTGCTTGGATACCAGAGGCAGCTCTGGTCCGAGTCGCAGCTCGGTCTCCAGTACTACGTGGAGTGGATGCGGGACCACCCGGCCTACCGGCGAACCCTGCCTCAGGGGATGGATCCACGCGACGAGGCGCGACACACGACCACCCTCCGCTACGTTCAGCCGCTCGCCTACCGAACCTGGCAGCTGTCTCTCTTCGTCTTTGCGGGACTTTCCGAGGGAGATTACCTGGCGATCCCCGAGATTCAGCATAGGGTCACCGAGGAGCTCTGGGCGGCGCTGGGCGCGAACCTGTTCGGCGGTGGACGACAGGACATGTTCGGGGCACTGGACGACAATGACAACCTCTATCTGACAGTCCGCTACGGGTTCTGAGGGAGAGGGCAGAGGCGGCGCGAGCTCGCGTGGCCCGGCACCAGCTCGGTGGTATGAGATGGGAATCAGTGATAAAAGTTCTCGTCCCTTCACAGGGAGGTTCTCGTGACCGCACCCAAGCGCGTCCTGATCCTCGGAGGCGGCGTGGGAGGGCTGGTGGCCGCCCGCAAGCTCCGGAAGCGGCTGGATCCGGACGACCGGATCGTCCTCGTCGACCGGGACGAGCATCACCTCTTCCAGTCCTCCCTGCTATGGCTGATGACGGGCGACCGAGAGGCGGATCAGATCCGCCGGCCGCTCGATCGGCTGGACGAACACGGCGTGGAGTTCATCCGCGGCGAGATCGAGGCGATCGACCCGGAGAACCGCTCGGTGCGGCTCGACGGGGAGCGTCTCTCCGGCGACGCGCTGATCGTCTCCTTGGGAGCATCCCTGGCCCCGGACCAGGTGCCGGGTCTGCAGGAGGGTGGGCACAGCCTCTACTCCCTCGCCGGGGCAACCGCTCTCAGGGACGCGCTCCGTCGGCTGGACGGCGGCCGGATCGCCCTGGTGACGGCCGCGCCCGCCTACAAGTGCCCCGGGGCCCCCTATGAGGCGGCGATGCTGATCGAGGACGCGTGCCGGCGCCGCGGAATCCGCGACCGTGTCGAGATCGACTTCCACGCCGCCGAGCCCGGCCCCATGGGCGTGGCGGGCCCGCAGGTCTCGGCGGCGGTGCGGGGGATGGTCGAGGCCCGGGACATCCGCTACCACCCCGAGCGGCAGCTCCGAAGCGTCGACCCCGAAGCCCACCATCTGCATTTCGCCGACGGTACGTCGGAAGCGTACGACCTCCTGGCCTACGTCCCTCCGCATCGGGCGCCCGAGGTCGTGCGACGCGCCGGCCTGATGGACGAGACCGGCTGGATCCCCGTGGACCGGGGGACGCTGGAGACCTCCTTCCCCTCCGTCTTCGCCGTGGGGGATGTGACCCACGTCCCGCTGAGCCTCGGCAAGCCGCTCCCGATGGCCGGGGTGTTCGCCCACGGCCAGGCCGAGGTCGTGGCGCGGAACCTGGCCGCCTCGTGGGCGGGTCGCGAGCGCGCGGCGGAATTCGACGGACACGGCTGGTGCATCATCGAGACCGGCGGTGGGCGGGCGGGGATCGGAAAGGGCGACTTCTACGCCGAACCGACTCCCGAGGTGGAGCTCCGGGGGCCCGGACGCCTCTGGCACTGGGCGAAGGTCGCCTTCGAAAAATGGTGGCTGTGGAGATGGCTGTAAGGCGGCGGCCGTGGGAACGGACCCGGCCGTGGACGAAGCGGGCCCACCGGCGCCGAGCGCCGGTTCCGCGCGTCGCGCCGTTCTTCCTGAGCGTCGCCGCCGTTCTGCCGGTGATGTCGCTCGTGAGCGCCTGCGGACCCGACGGGCGGGAGGTCCCCTCGGGAGCGGAAGAGGCTTCCACGTCGCCCCGGGAGCGGGGCGGCGGGACGGGTGGAATACGCGGCATGATGGACCGGATGATGGAGCGTCCCTCACGCGAGGGCATGCGGGGGATGATGGCGATGATGGGCAACATGCCCGAGGGCGTCTCCTCCTCCGAGCTGCCCGACCCCGACTCCCCCGCCGCCCGGCTCACGGCCCGCTACTGCTCCCAGTGCCACGGAATCCCCTCCCCTTCCCGGCTCTCGGCGGAGGAATGGACGACCACCGTGCGGCGGATGGTCGCCCGCACGGAACACATGGAGGAAGTGGGACGGCGAATGCGGATGATGATGGGCGAGGTCACGGCTCCCTCGGCCCAGGAGGAACGCGTCGTCCTCGACTATCTTCAGCGGTACGCCCTCCGGACCGTCACGGACGACGAGCTTCCGGCCGCGGAGCTTCCCGGGGCCCGCACCTACGCCCGGGCCTGCTCCCGGTGCCACGCGCTCCCCGACCCGGACCTTCACTCGCCGGACGAGTGGGGGGGAGTCGTGGAGCGGATGCGCGAGAACATGCGGCGCCTGGACGTCGGGAAGCTGGACGACGAGGAGGCCCGAGCCGTCGTGGACTACTTGAAGGAGGCAGCCGGACGGCTGGACGCCAGGCCCGGGTCAGGGTGACCGCCGTGCCTTCCCGGACGGGAGCTTCGATGTCACCACGCCCGTCACGCTGCTCTGCTTCGTCGTCAGTCCGACGTGCGTGCTCGGCGAACTCGCCCGTGTCACCCACGTCGGCCAGCGAGTCGTACTGGCCGAGCTCGGGCGCTGGAGCGCCTGGGCGTTCCTCCGGCGCATCCGTGCCCGGTTCCACGATTTCTCGGTCTGGGACTCCGCCCTGTTCTGGTCCCGCAGGAAGCTGCGGAGGCTGCTGGAGACCCCAGAGCTCGAGCCCGGAACCGTCTCCGCCCCGGTCTTCCATCCGCCGTCCCCGAGCCTTGCGCGCCTCCTGACCCCCTCCAGCCCTGGCTCGGACGGTGGCGTTCCCTCGGCGCCGCATTCCTGGTCGCCGAAGGAATGAAGCTTTGTAGTGATCGGACAGACCGTGTGGGAACGGCGGGGGCTCGTACCTGACACCGTGGCGTCATATGGACCTCCTCCGATCCAATTTTCGGTACTGGATCGCCTCGGCGACATTGGGCTCGTCGATCTCGTCCACATCGTCGAGATCGACAATCGTCCGGGCCGCCTCGAGCCCCGGGTGGTAGTCTCGGGGTGAGAGGCCGAGGCGATTCATCGCCCGCTGGAGCATCCGTATCACCGGTCGCAACGCCTTGCGGAACCGGCGTAGCTCGGCAGCCCCCATCTGGCCATTGGCGTAGACGCCTCGCACGTCGGCCAGCCGCTCCCGCTGGAGGGCCCGAGCCCGGATCACGCGCTCCCGGACGGCAGCGCTCGACTCGCCGGCCTCCGCGCCGGTCAGGTCACCCACCGAGACCGCCAGCACCGTCAAGTGCAGGGCGACCCGGTCGAGCAGAGGTCCCGACACCCGCGACCGGTACCTGGCGACCTGCCCAGGATCGCCCGTACACCGGTGCGATCCATCCTCCTGAAATCCCCAGTGACGGGGATGCGTTACCTTCTTGGCACGCGGTGCCGAGGGCAGCGAAGCCGCTACCCGAGGGCTATCCGGAGGAGCCGCAGACCGTGGGTGAGCATCTGCGGAATACTTCCATGGATCGGGGCCTCCCACAACGGGAGGTAACCGAGGAGATCGGCGCCGATCCGGCTACGGACCGCAACCGGGAGCTCGGTCGCCGTGAGCCCCGGCTCCCCCACGGGCCGGCGATCATCGAATTCCTGCGATTCGTCCCCTTCGAGGTCGGTGAAACCCTCGGAGAGCGGATCCGGGCGTGGCGCAAGATCCACGGCGTGCCCCGACGTAGCTCTTCGCGCCGTCGGTGACGGAGGAGACGGGCCCGAAGGTCGCCGGGGCCGAACGCGCTTCCGACGTAGACGCAGATGCCGGCGCGGGTCGCCATCCATCCGAGCTCGCCCACCCGGATTCGTGCTCCCCCGCTAGAGCGAAGGCGCAGAGCGTAGGTGCCGGGCCGCTCACCAATCCGCATGGGATCGCCGCCAGCCACTGCACGCGGGGGGCCGGGACTCACCCGGGGCCACGCTCCGGGCCGTCCGTCATGCCGTCGGGCACACTCCGCGAGGCCACCCGCCGGCGAAGGAGACTCCCTCCTCGTCAGGGACAGAGAGGCGCCACCGGACCGTGCTCGCCTGCAAGCATTTCGGCAACAGACCGATTACCCGCGACACGCAATGTGTGGGCACTCCGGCGACCACATGCCGGGAAAAGAGGTCACGGCTCCAATTCCCGCGCCTCCAGATATTCCGCGAGCGCGAGTGCGTTGTTGTGCTCCTCGTCTCTGGCGGCGTAAACCAGCGTCAGCGTGCCGGCCCGGTGCGCCTCCAGAAGCTCCTGGACCGCCTCGTGCCTCTCGTCGAGCTCGCCGTGGTATCGCCGGCGGAATCTCGTCCACTTCTCGGGATCGTGATCGAACCACTTCCGCAACGGGTCGCTGGGAGCGATCTCTTTGAGCCACCGGTCGACGGCCAGGTCCTCCTTCGACACGCCGCGCGGCCAGTAGCGGTCCACCAGCACGCGAAGGCCGTCTTCGGGCCCAGGGCCCGCATAAGCTCGTTTGAGCTGAATCATGATGCGTCAGCAGTCGGGGTACTGGGGCCGCACTGGGTAGCGAATCTGGCCAGAGGACGCATTCCGCCACGCGACCCACGTCTACAAGCGCGGCTCCATCGCACCTCCGCCGCGATCCACCTCGGTGAGCGAATCGGTGTACGTGCCGAGACCTTTGCTCTTCGATCCAGGCGTTCTGCCCGAATGGACCACCGAGGCTCGACGATTCCTGACGACCACATGGTCATGAGGGCCCGTGATGGCTTCGGCCCCCGCGCAAGGGCCAGCTCCGGGAGCCACTGCTGCGGAGAGCGGAGAAGATCCGAAGGGGCCGGTTCTGGAGTCGGTGATCCTCCGTAGGCTAGAGAAGGCTGTTGAAGAACGCAGGGCGCTGCTGGATCGCACCGGGCCGTTCGCTCAAGTTCGACCCTTCCCGCTGCGCCCGCTTCCGGCGTTCAACCTGAATCCTCTGCTTCCCATTCCTCCGCGCATTCACGGATCCGCTGGACCACGGCCGCCAGGCCGTTGGCGCGAGCCGGCGACAGGTGCGTCCTGAGACCCGTCCGGTCGAGGAAGTAGAGGTCGGCCTCGGCAACCTCGGCCGGCGCGCGGCCGTCCAGCACCCGCAGGAGAAGCGCGATGATCCCCCGCGTGATCATGGCGTCGCTGTCCGCGGACAGGCAAAGCCGCCCCTCCTCGAGCTCGGCCCTGATCCAAACGCTGGACTGACACCCGGGAACGGCGTCGTCCTGGGTCCAAACGTCGCCGTCCGGAGCGTTGAGTTCCCTTCCTACGCCCACGAGGTATTCGTACGTGGCCAGCGAGTCCTCCAGACCAGACATCTCGGCGATGATCCCGTCCTGGACATCGGTCATGGATGGGCGCGCGGAGCTGTCGACAGGCTCGGTCACGACACCAGCCGGCCCGGGATTCCCGTCTCCACAGGGTTGGAGTCGTCGCTGCTCCACTCGAACCATCCGCCGTCGTAGACCGAGATCCGGGACCAGCCCAGAAGCCAGGCGTTGAAGAACGCTTCGCTGCCGCGCCAGCCCGTTCCGCAATAGAAGGCGTTGTGTTTGTCGGGCGTGACGCCGATGCGCCTCCACGAGGCCTCGATCTCCCGGAACTCGCGGGTGGTGTGATCGAGATTGCGGTAGTTCTGCATGTGATAGGCGTCGCTTCCGCAATCCCCGTATACCGATCCGGGGATCCGTCCCTTCCTCTCGATGTAATTGTAGCCGCTCACTTCACCGATGTATTCGGGCCAGCTGCGCACGCTCACCAGATTCCCCTCGGGAGACGAGAGAATCTCCCTGGCCTCCGCAAGGTCGACCGCCAGCTCCGGTGCGCCGGGAATCCCGGCCCCGAAGTCTTCGGCGGGACGGGCCTCGCCCTGCTCGGTCGTGGTCTCGAAGCCAGCGTCGAGCCACGATTGAAGCCCACCGTTCAGAATCCGGACGTCCTTCACACCGGCCCAAAGCATGATGAACGCGCACCGGAACGCGCCCAAGTGACCGGCGCTGCTTCCGGGAAACGCGTCGCTTCTGTCCGGGAACGAGAATCTGCCGTACACCACGACCGTGGTGTCCGACATGATCCCCAGCTCCAGCAGCGCATCTCGAATCTCGGTGGGCGAGCGTCGGTTCCAGGTCTCGGGCGACTCCAGGAGGTTGGTGTCCAGCTCCACGGCCCCGGGAATGTGTCCCTCCTCGTAGTCACCCCGGTTACGGTAATGGGCATGGCAGACCACATACCGATCGCCGCGATACTCGGGAGCCGCTCCTTCGGAGACGAGCTCCTTCAGCCACCAAGGTGAAACCAGCTGAGTGTACCGGGGCAGGTGGTCCATCGGCAGGGCGTCGTCCGCACACCACTCGTCCACGAAGTGGTGGTAGGGCCTCACCCTTTCATAGCCCGCCCGTCCGAACCGGCTCGCCACCTCGTCGGTTTCGGCGCGGTCGTAGCCATAGACGACCAGGGAGTGCTCAGGGCGTATCTTCTTGCCCCGTACGATCTCGATCCAGTCGAGGTAGTCGGTCCACTTGAAGGATAGGGTTCGAGCTCCCTCGATGTGTCCCCCTCTCTCCTCGCCGCGGAGCCGCCAGCCGTTGTAGGCGTCGATGGGTCGCACGTCGACGAGCTGAACCCGCGGGTTCTCCATCCGATCGCGCAGCTCCCGGGTGCTGACAGGGGAGGGATTGTCGGCCATGGCATCGACTCCGAAGAGGCGTCAAGGTCATCGGGAAGCGGGACACTGAAAGCTGGGCCGGTGGATGAACCACTGCCAGCCGAGCCCGAGGCATAGGCGATCCAGTCGCACCGAGATCGCGGGGTGAGCGGCGTCCCGCCCATGCTCGGATGCCGGCATCGAGGGTGCTCCGATCGACGTGGTCGAAGAGGGCCGGCCAATGGCTCATATCCAACGTCTCCAGTGCGAGCCGGATCCCGCACTCGCGCCATGCCGGTTCGCGCCCTACCATGCAGCGGGGCAGGTGACCTTGCACCGACCGGGCTGGAACCCGGGATGCCCCGGACACGCCTCCGCGCTTGCTGCGAAGCCGTTGGCACAGCCCCCGTAGCCAGAGTGCTCGACCAAGTCTCTCCGGAGGCTCTCGTGTCCGAATCCACCGAAGGATCGTCCGTCGCGTCGGAGAAGTTTCAGGATCCGGCCGTAACGGCTTCCGGCGAGCCCCGTGCCTCCGTCGAGCTCACGAGCCTCGACACGCTCTGGTTCAACACCGGGACGCTCTGCAACCTGGAGTGCGCCCACTGTTACATCGAGTCCAGCCCGCGAAATGACCGGCTGGCATACCTTTCGAATGGTGACGTGCTCGAGTACCTGGACGAGATCGAGAGGGATGGCCTGCCCACCCGACAGATCGGCTTCACGGGTGGGGAGCCGTTCGTCAACCCGGAGATCGTAGCGATGCTGGAATCGTGCCTCGTCCGCGACTTCCACGTGCTGGCACTCACGAACGCCATGACCCCGATGAGGCGGTGTGAGGACGAGCTCCTGGCGCTGCGCGACCGATACGGAAAGAGACTGACCCTTCGGGTCTCGCTCGACCATTACACCCAGGAGCTCCACGAACGGGAACGGGGTCCTGGGAGCTGGAAACCCGCAATCCGAGGACTCCGGTGGCTGTCACAGCGGGGGTTCGATACGACCGTGGCGGGTCGCACGCTCTCGGGAGAGGCGGAGCGGGAGCTGCGAGACGGATATGCTTTCCTCTTCCGGAAGCTGGGCGTGCCAATCGATGCGTTCGAGTCCGGCCAGTTGGTCCTTTTCCCGGAGATGGATCCCGACGCCGACGTTTCGGAGATCACCGAGGGATGCTGGGACCTCCTCGGCCTCTCACCCACGAGCGTCATGTGCGCTACCTCGCGGATGATCGTGCGACGCAGGGAGACGCAGCGGACCAGTGTGGTCGCGTGCACCCTGCTTCCCTACGATCCGGGCTTCGAGCTGGGGAGCACCCTGGAGGAGGCCTCGGGGGATGTGCCGCTCAATCACCCCCATTGCGCCCGCTTCTGCGTCCTCGGGCGAGGATCGTGCTCGCCGTCCTCCGCGCCCGCATCCTGACGAACGTGAAGTGCTCGATCCACGATTCGGGCTGACGGATCCGGCGAGGAATCAAGGACGGAGGATCGGCCGGACGCGCCGCCGGCACGGACTCGGCTGGGCGCAAAAAAGAGTCAGCAGCCCCCGCCGAGGCCACTCGGACGGTCCGGTCCCCGAGTCCTGTTCGTCCCCTCGCCCGCGTTCCGGGCCGCGAAGCCGCCGGTTCGCGTGCGAACTCATACGCCTCCCGCCGACATCGGCCAGGAAGGCATGCCAGCTCATCACCGGACAGTGAAGGGCGAATCGGCGCCGGAAGTCCGTCCCGCAAGGAGGCGCCGAGGAACCGGTGAAGCACCGCCGGATCCAGCCGTACGCGAATGTCCACGGGAGCACAGTCGAGGCGCACAGGTCGTCCGTGATACGGGAGCACCAACGCGCCTTTGGCGTTCCGCCTGAGCGCGTTCCGATTTTCGGACGTCCACACCACGCCGCCGGAACGACGGCGCGACTTAGTCCACGCTGGGCGCTGATGCTTTCCGCTCGAGACCAGCGAACGCGTTGTACAGCCACGCCAGCACGAAGCCCCCGATGGCTCCGTCCACCAGGCCATACAGGGTCGCCACAAGTACCGAGACGAAGCCTGCGGGCCCGTGATAGCCGGGATAGATGGACGCCGTCCATTCCAAAAAGGCCACCCCGTAGCTCGGGTACAGGAGATTCAGCACCCCGACAAGCAGGATGACCCCTCCCCAGAGCAGGCCCATCGCGGCGGTGAGTCCTCTCGTGCCGAGTCTCATCTGATCCTCCGGAGGCGGACGTTGCAGGGATGATGACGGAGATTGCAGCTCGGAATGCATCGGACGCTCGGGCGCGAAAACTCGGTCCGGCGCGGGACTCGGCGCCATGGGAACCCTGTTTGATGTCCTCTGCCTCCAGGTGCCGTCCCGATGCCGCCGAATTGTTTCGGGAGTACACCGAGAGATCGTTGCCCCATCAACCTGCTTCCCATACTCCCGGGGCATCAAGGCGACCTCCGCCGGAGTGCTGTCCGGAGGCGCCGGAGACGGTGTGAGAGGACCACAGGAACCCGCGGATGGACCGGATGCTCCTGCACCGGACGCTGGCAGAGCAGATCGGGGTGCGCACTGAGACGTTGAGGAACTGGGAGCCGGGCCACAGGGAGCCGGCGCTCCGGCATTGGCCTGCGGTCATCGAATTGCCGGGGTTCATACCCTTCAAGGTCGAGGAGTGGCTGGGCGAGCGGGTCCCGGCCTCGCGCAGGATCCTGGCGGTGCCGAGGCGCTAGCCTGTCCTGTTTCCGAGTAGCCGCGACGCTTGGGTCATCGACGTGAGTACCTCTTGATGGCTCCGACAACCTGGGCTGGCATGCGTCCCCGGATCCAGCGCCCGAGGTGTGCCCGCTCCGCGTTGTGGTAGAGGAGGTAGCGCTCGAGATCACGTTCGAGCGTCTCGCGGCCGGGCACGAGGGAGCGGGCAAAGCAGGGCTTCCAGCACTCCTCGAGGACGGTGCCCTGGAAGCGCTCGACACAGCCGTTGGTCTGGGGTCGGCCGCGACGGATGAAGCGGTATGCGGCGCCGAGCTGCTGCACCGTGTCGCGGAAGGCTCGGGAGCGGAATTCACCGCCATTGTCGGTGCTGACGGACTCGAGGTCCTGGCGGATACCGTTTCGGCGAGTACGCCCGGCTGGACGCTTCCCTCCCGCTCTTCCTGGCCGTGGTGACCGCGGCGGGGATCGCCGTGCTCCCGGGGGGCCTGGGACACGCTTACCCTCACACCACCTCCTTGCGGTCCAGGGTCCGGTACTGGAGCGCTTCGGCCACGTGGATCCGGGCGATCTCCTCCGCGCCCTCCAGGTCGGCGATCGTCCGGGCCACCTTCAGGATCCGGTGATAGGCCCGGGCCGAGAGCCCGATCCGGTCCAGGGAGCGCTGCAGCAGGCGCGCCACCTCCCGACGGGGTCGGCAGAAGCGACGCATCTCCCGGGGTCCCATCTGGCCGTTGGCGTGTACCCCCCGGTGTCCCCGGAAGCGGGCCCGCTGGCGCTCCCGGGCCCGGACGACCCGCCGCCGCACCTCCGACGACCCCTCGCCGGCCCGGTCCCCGGTGAGCTCCTCCCCGGCGACGGG
>JABAHQ010001452.1_pt1 | contig 21926 bp, 23 predicted proteins | sample 7062091 | NCBI WGS metagenome assembly JABAHQ01 (sample SAMN14534359, study PRJNA622989) | marine sediment metagenome | biome: marine biome [ENVO:00000428]; feature: marine pelagic biome [ENVO:01000023]; material: deep marine sediment [ENVO:00002113] | place: India: Gulf of Kutch | collected...
CCAGTCCCCTCGCCAGCGTCCTTAACGACCTGGCGCGGGCAGGGCTCCTGGCGCCCACTCGGGCGGAGCCGGCCGTCTATTTGCCGGCGACCGACCCAGGGGCCATCGGGGTCAAGGCGGTGCTTGATGTGGCAGCTGCCCCGGGGTCCCCCCCGGAGTCCGGGGCCTACCGTATCCTCTCCCACCCTGCGGCGGACCGGCTACTGGAACGGATCGACAAGGTCCTCGCCCGGGAGGTCGAGAGCCTAAGCCTCGAGTCCTTGGTTGGCGGCAGGGAACAGGGATCATCCGCCCCCCTGGATCCCGCCTCCGCTTCCTCCCCCGGGTAGCGGCCGGGCAGCGCCCCCGAGCCCTTCGTCTATCTAAAGGCACCGGGCCCGCCTGCAACGCGATACCGCGGTGCTGCTGCTCGCTGACCTCTCCACCTCGATCATGGCCCCGGCGGCCTCCGGCGAGGGCGGGGTTGTGGACCGGCTGCGGGCGGGCGGGCTGCGGTTCGCCGAGGCCCTGGAGGATCTCGGGAATCCCCGCGCCTGCGGGCGGCCTGAAGGTTTTTCTGGAGGGCAGCCCCGCCCGGACCGGTTAGGCTGTACCCGCTCGGGGTGCGAACTTGTCCGGAGTCCGGGGGTCCGAGGGTTGCAAAGTCCCCGTCCAGACCCTATATAGGCTGCGGTTACTGTCCGCCGTCGTTTCCGTACAATGGATCCAAACCGGGAGGACCATAATCCATGCCCACCTACGAGTACGCCTGTGCAGCCTGCGGCCACCGGCTGGAAGTGAAGCAGCGCATCAGCGATGACCCCCTGACCGATTGCCCGGAGTGCCATGCGGCTTCCCTGCGCAAGCAGCTCAACAATTCCGGGGCCTTCGTGCTCAAGGGCGACGGTTGGTACAAGGACGGCTACAGCGGGGCCAAGGATCGCGCGGAGGCCCCCAGCGAGGGCGCAGCCTGCGGTACCGGAGGCTGCTGTCCTGCGGCGGAGTCCTAGCCGGATCCCGGCAGGGTGTTCGGCGATGGGACCTCTGGGACACCTGGTCGACCGGGTCCTGCCGGAGCCCGATCCCAGGCGGCTGCGCCGCGCCTTCTTCGACCGCTATGCGGGTCGCTCCCTGATCGTACATGGCGGATTCCCCGACGGCTGGCTCGGCAAGCTGTGTCAGGAGCCCGGTGGGGCCGGCCATTTCCGCATCGATATCCGCCAGCGGCCCTTCCGGGAAAAAGTGCCGCTGCGGCGGCTGTATCCGGTCCAGTGGCTGGTGCGGGAGCACATTCTGCCCCTGGATCTGCCGCTGCCGGTGCTGATCCGAGTGCATGGGCGGGACCACCTCAAGGCCCGCCACCTCCGCCGCCACGGCGGTCTATGCGATCCCGCCGAGGTTGCCATGATCTACGCCGACATGGTGAAGCGCCCCCATGTGCTCCTTGTTCCCGAGGACAAGGGCTTCGCCGTGGACCGCCTCCTTGAGCCCGGTGACAGCCGGGTGGCATCCCCGTACGGGCTGATTTGACGGCAGGGCTGCGGCCCGTAACATAGGGCGCCCCAAGAGAGACCAACCAGGCTTCCGCCGTCGGGCGGAGGCCTTTTTTTTCCGGAGGTGGGACGGGGCCTCTGGAAGCGCCACCGGGGAGGCGGCCCATGGCTGAAATGGCGCAACCTGCGGTACTGCTGGTGCTGCTGGTCGGGGCGGTGTTCATTCTGGTGGCCCTGATCCGGGGTCTGTTGGACCCAGTGGGCATCCCGCCGCTGGTGGGCTACCTGCTCCTGGGCCTGGCCCTGCGGCTTGCCGATAGCCAATGGGGGCTGTTGAACGCACCCGCCATCGAGCACGCCTTCGAGTTTCTGGCCGATATCGGGATCGTCATCCTGCTGTTTCGGGTCGGCCTGGAGACCAGTCCAGCCGAGCTCCTCCGCAAGCTGCCCCGGTCGAGCGTGATCTTTCTGGGCAACCTGCTGGTGGCGGCCCTGTTCGGCTATGCTGCGGCCTACTACCTGCTCGGGCTCAATTCCATCACTTCCATGATCGTGGCAACCGCCCTGGCGGCCACCAGCGTGGGAGTATCGGTAGCTGCCTGGCAGGAGGTTGGGGCGCTGAACACCGGCAACGGCCACCTGCTGGTCAACGTGGCCGAGCTCGACGACATCGCCGCGGTGGCCCTGTTCGCCCTGCTGTTCGCGGTTATCCCCATCTTGAACGCGGGCGACGCGGTGCCCTGGGGGCTGGTGGGTACCACCGCCTCGGGCTTCCTGGGCAAGCTGGTGCTGTTCACCGCCGGATGTATCCTGTTCGCCCGCTATCTGGCCCCTTACATGACCCAGCTCGGGCTCCGGATGGAGCCCCATCCCCGGCCCATGATGACGGTGGTAGGGGTGGGCTTTGTGATCGCGGCCATTGGCGGCTATCTCGGCCTCTCCCTGGCGGTGGGAGCCCTGTTCGCCGGCCTAGTGTTCTCGCGCGATCCCGGGGCTTGGGAGCACGTCAGCTCCTTCGACCTGCTCTACCGCTACATCGCCCCCTTCTTCTTCATCGAGATCGGGCTCCTGCTCAATCCCGAGGCACTGCTGCTGGGCCTGGAGCTGGGGGCGGTCCTGCTGGCGGCGGCGGTGCTGGGCAAGCTGGTGGGCACCATCCTCCCGGCCCTGGCCATCACAGAATGGACCGGGGCGGTGCTGCTAGGGGTGTCCATGGTGCCCCGGGCTGAGATCGCCATGCTGATCATGCACCAGGGCCGCAAGCTGGGCCCCTGGGCCGTCCCGGACGAGCTCTACGCGGGGATGGTGGTGGTCACCGCCGGCACATGTGTCCTGGCCCCCCTTGCCCTGCGGCCATTGCTGCAGCGCTGGCCCCAAGCCCGAAACGACGCCGGATGAGCAGCCTAGCGGCGAGCCTGCCTATCCATGCCCTGTGGGTTCTTCTGGTGGGCATTGCAGTGATCGCGGCCGCCGCCATCAAGGCGGTGCTCTTCCGATTGGGCCTGCCGCCGCTTGTGGGCTACCTTGGGCTGGGCTTCGGGCTGGCGACCGCCGACTCCGTCTGGAGCCTGCTCGATGGGCCGGCCCGCTACGCTTTTGAGATCCTGGCGGATCTTGGCATCATTGCATTGCTGTTCCGTGTTGGTTTGGACAGCAATCCGCTGAAGCTGCTGGAAAAATTGCCCCGCGCGAGCGTCATCTGGGTGGGGGATGTGGCGGTATCGGCCCTGGCCGGGCTCGCCGCTGCCTCTTACTTGGCAGGACTGGGCACAGTACCGTCGCTGGTGGTGGCGGCCGCCCTTACCGCCACCAGCCTGGGTGTGGCCGTACCCTCCTGGCAGGAGGCCCGGGCCCTGAGAACGGCCAAGGGTCAGCTGCTGGTGGACGTCGGCGAGCTGGACGATCTGTCCGGGGTGGCCATCATGGCCCTGCTGCTTGCCATGGTGCCGGTCATGGGCAATGTGGGCTCCATGCCCTGGCTGGTTCTTGGCCGGGTGGGTGGCCTGTTCCTGCTCAAGCTAACGGTTTTTGCGGCCTTCTGTTGGGTTTTCGCCCAATACCTGGAGGGCTTCATCACCCGCTGGGCCAGCCGGCAAGAGCCGGCGCCCGGGCGCATGCTGACGGTCCTGGGTCTGGGCCTTCTGATCGCAGCCAACGCCGGTTGGCTGGGCTTCTCTCTGGCCATAGGTGCACTGTTCGCCGGTCTAACCTTCAGCCGCAATCCGGTTGCCGTGCGTACCGAGGCCAATTTTTTGGATCTCTATGAGCTCTTTGTGCCGTTCTTCTTCATCGGTATCGGCCTCCAGCTGGAGCTCGGGGCCCTATGGCAGGGCCTGGGCCTGATGCTGCTGGCGGTGACGGTGCCCGCCAAGCTCCTGGGGGCCGGCATCCCGGCCTGGTTAACCTCCTGATCTGCCGGGGGCATTCTCATCGGGGTCTCCATGGTGCCGCGCGCCGAGATCACCATGGTGGTGGTGGACCAGGGGCGGCGAATGGGCGATTGGGTAGTGCCCCCGGAGGTCTACGCGGCTGCGGTAGTGGTAACCGCCGGCACCTGCGTGCTCACCCCTTTGGTGCTGCGCCCCCTGCTTGCGCGCCATAGGCGCACCCTGGGCGAGGCGGAAGAGGACTGAGGCATTGGTCTTCTACCAGGGAAAGGGCTGATCCTTTTTTGCGGGCCAGCCTTTTGCTTGCGGGCCGCTTCCGAAAGGGGCCGCCGCCGGCGACGGTATCCCAGCGGCCGCTCAACCCGAAAACTGAGGAGGGGTACCCCCGGTGGACAATCCCAGCATGGTCCTTACCACCCTGGGCGCCCTGCTGCTTCTGGGGCTGTTTGGCGACCTCCTGTCCCGGTGGCTACCGCTGCCGCGGGTGACTTTGCTGATTGTCTTCGGTCTCCTCATCGGGTCGAGTGGCTTCTCCCTCCTTCCGGCTCCAGCCGAGGACTGGTACCCGCTGATCAGCAACATCGCCCTTCTCATGGTGGGCTTCCTGCTCGGCGGCAAGCTGTCGCTGTCCAGTCTTCGCAAAATCGGTCGACACGTGCTGGGAATCTCACTGTTCGAGGTGCTCGGCGCCTCGCTGCTGGTCCTTTCGGGCCTGCTGCTGGCGGGGGCGCCGCTGGCCCTGGCACTGGTGCTTGCCGGCATCGCCCCCGCGTCGGCCCCCGCTGCGGTCACCAACGTGGCCGAGGAGGTGGGAGCGCGCGGTCCCTACACTGATACCCTTCTCGGCATCGTTGCGATCGACGACACCTGGGGCTTGATCGTCTTCTCGCTGTTGCTGGCCCTGGCCCAGGCCCTGGCTGCGGGTGCCGACGGAAGCGCCCTGGGAGCCATCCAGCAGGGAGGCTGGGAGCTCGGCGGCGCGCTGATCCTGGGCCTTTTTGTCGGTGTTCCAACCGCTTACCTTACCGGGCGCCTCAATCCCGGTCAGCCGACCCAGGCCGAGGCCCTGGGGGTGGTGCTGCTGGCTGGGGGGCTGGCCCTGTGGCTGGAGGTTTCCTATCTGCTCACCGCCCTGGTGGTGGGGGCCATTACGGTCAATTTGGCCTATCACCATGACCGGCCCTTCCACGAGATCGAGCACATCGAGTGGCCGTTCATGATCCTGTTCTTCCTGCTGGCCGGTGCCTCGCTCGAGGTAGNNCTTATCGGGCTTGTCTACATCGCCATGCGCACCCTGGGTCTGATCATCGGGGCCTACCTGGGGGGAAGCGTGACACGGGCCCCGACGGGCATCCGACGCTGGATGGGCCTGGCCATTCTGCCCCAGGCCGGAGTCGCCCTGGGCATGGCCCTGGTGGCCAGCAACGACTTTGCCGAGCTAAAGGGGACTATCCTGCCCCTGGTGGTGGGCTCCACCGTAGTCTTCGAGCTGCTTGGTCCGGTCTTGACCCGGATTGCTCTTCTCCGCTCGGGGGAGGCCGGGGCCCGGGCGGAGCAGGGATAGCCGGGGTCATGAAGGGGTTCCTGGACGGCATCGGCTATCTTCTGGCCGGCTTCGGCCTCATCCGGCAGCCCGGCCTGCGCCGCTATGCAGCGGCCCCCGTGGCGGTAAGCCTGGGTGTGCTCCTGCTGATGGCTGGTGCCCTGGCATGGGGCTTCGACGCCTGGATGGCCCGTTTGCTTCCGGAGGGCTGGGGCTGGCTGGAATGGCTTTTGTGGCCACTGTTCGCTCTGGCCATCGGCTTGGTGTGGGTGCTTGCCTTCGTCCATCTGGCCAACATCGTGGGCGCGCCCTTCAACGACCTGCTGGCGGCAAGGGTGCTGGCGCGCAAGGCGGGCAGGCCGGTGCCGGAGGGCGGCTGGAGTGACTTGCTCCGGGAGGGTCCGCGGGCGGTTGGGAATGCCATGCGGGCCCTGGCCTATACCCTGATGTGGGCCCTGCCTCTGCTCCTTCTCAGCCTGGTGCCCGTAGCCAACCTGGTGGCCCCGCTCTTGTGGACAGTATTCAACGCCTGGATGCTGGCCATCGAGTATGCCGACTACCCTCTGGGGGCACGGGGGCTGAGCTTCCGGGAGCAGCGGGCCGTGCTGGCCGCCGACCGGTCCCGGGCTCTGGGGCTCGGCTTCGCCACCCTGGTGGCGACCTCCATACCCGTGGTCAACCTGGCGGCCATGCCTGCCGCCGTGGCAGGTGCCACCCTGCTGTTCGGGGACGTGCGCGATTGTGAAGGAGCGTAGCCCCGGAAACCGCGCACCAGGAAAAAGCGGTACTCCTCCACCCGACCTGCGCCGCGCCGAATGCGCACCGAGCCTACCCGCTCCATGTCCCGGAAGTGGGGGGCCAGCCGCTCCGGGTCCCTGCGGCCGGTGACCAGCAGGAAGTCCTCCCCTTGCCGGCTCCGGATGTCCGCGGTCAGGGCATAGTGGTCACGGATCCGGCCCCCTGGGCTCCAGTAGCCGAAAGCTCCCGGCCGCAGGTAGAAGCGCAGCTCGGCCAGGACGAAGCGATCCTCGGCCAGCAGGGCTGCCCCCGGGTGGCGCTCGAGCACGGGCTCCACCGCCCGGGCCAGCTCCTGCCAGCCCCGGATGCGGGAGCGAGGATCGAGGGACCGGGGGATCTCCTTAACCCCCACGGCATGGGCCACGGGCTGGTAGTGGTAGAGGGAGAGGCCCAGGGCGATGTTCAGGCCCAGGGCCGCCATGAACAGGCGCGAGTTGCGGGTCAGGGTCCATCCCGTTACCAGCACGGCGGCGCCCAGGTAGGTGGGGGCGGCCCAGTTGAGATAGGCCCGCGCCAGCAGGGCCTGAACAGCGATGGCGGCCAGGAAGGGCAGCGACAGGGTCAGCAGGAAGCGCTCCGGCTCCCGGCGATAGCCTTGGCCTCCGCCCCCGGCCAGCCACAGGTAGATCGCCATGGCGACCGGCCCGAAAACGGCGAACTGACCGGCGAGAAAGGTGGCAAGATGGTCCGGGTGGAACAGGGGTCCGGCGAGCTCCGAGACCTCGGCGGTGTGCGCGAAAGAGACGAAGCCATGCCGGGCGTTCCACACCAGGTTGGGCAGGAACAGGAGTCCGGCAAGGGCCAGGGCAAGATAGGGGCCTGGCCGGGCCCACAGGTGGCGATGGGCGGGGCTGACGAGCAGGTAGAGTCCCGCGCAGGCCGGAAACAGGATCATGGTGTACTTGCTGAGCAGCCCCAGGCCCACCGCCGCCCCCACCGCCATCCACTCCCGGGCCCGGTCCCGGTCCAGGGCCCGCAGGAGCAGCCACATGCTCAGCGCCCAGAAGAACAGCAGGGGCACGTCGGTATTGATCACCAAACTTCCGAGGAATACGCCTGGCAGGGTTGCGAACATTGCTGCGGCGGCGGCTCCGGCGCGGGGTCCGTAGAGGCGGCTGCCCACGCCGAAGAGCAGCAGGGCCGTGGCGGGGTACAGCAGCAGGGAGCCGGCTTTGACCCCCAGCACGGTATCGCCCAGGATGGCGGAGGTCCCCGCGATCAGCCAGGCAACTACCGGCGGCTTGGAGAAATAGCCGAAGGCGGGCTCCAGGGACCAGGTGAAGTAATAGGCCTCGTCGCCGTAAAGACCCAGGTCGAGTGCCCAGAGCGTGATCAGGCGATATAGCGTGAGCGTCGCCAGTATCGCGACCGTCAGCCCCAGCGCGCGACGGGGGCCGGTGGCGTGGCGCGGGGTGGATGGGAAGGGCCGGGGCTCCATTCTTTCCGGGTAGCATGGTTTCTGCCCGGGCCCAATCCGGGGACCCCCGCAGGCGCGTAGTCACAGGCCCCCGCTCGGGGCCGAATCGGGAGGAGCCATGACCGAGAAGACGAAGCCCGACCTGCCCCAGGTGGTCGTCAGCGTCCTTGCGGCCATGTTCGGGGTGCAGAGCCGCAGCAACCAGGAGCGGGATTTCGGCAGCGGGCGCCCGGCCCCCTACATCGTGGCTGGGGTCGTCATGACCGCCGCCTTCGTCCTGGTGATCGTTGGCCTCGTTCAGCTGGTGCTCCGTTTCGCTGGGTGAGGCATAGGCCCTGGCGGGGGGCAGGGGCCGGAGGGATACGCGCATGCGCAAGACGGTGAAGCTGGCGGCGGCCTGCGCCATCTGTCTGGTGGTAGCGCTGGCAGTGGTGTGGGGAATCCGGACCCTGTGAGGGTAGCCGGTGGCGGAAATCAGGTCAGGGCCGCCCGCAGGTCCTCGGCGCGGTCAGTGCGCTCCCAGGTGAGGGCCGGCTCGCTGCGGCCGAAATGGCCGAAGCGGGCGGTGGCCGTATAGATGGGGCGGCGCAGGTCAAGGATTTCGGTGGCTCCCCGCGGCGTGAAGTCGAAGACCTCCCACAGGGCGCCGGCGAGCCGGTCGTCAGCGGCACCGCCGGTGCCGAAAGTGTCCACGGCCACCATTACCGGCTCAGTCACCCCGATGGCGTAGGCGAGCTGCACCTCGGCGCGGCGGGCGAGCCCGGCGGCCACCACGTTCTTGGCGATGTAGCGGGCCATGTAGGCGGCCGAGCGGTCCACCTTGGTCGGGTCTTTCCCGGAGAAGACGCCGCCGCCGTGCGGAACCTGGGGGCCGTAATTGTCCTGGATGATCTTGCGCCCGGTCAGCCCGGCGTCGCCGTGCGGCCCGCCCACCACGAAGCGGCCGGTGGGGTTGATCAGAAGGGCATCCCCCTCCGGCACCCAGCCGTCGGGCAGCGCCGGGCGCAGGAGCTCTTCCACAACCGTCTCCCGCTCCCGGCCCGGGTCCATCCCGGGATCATGCTGGAGGGAAACCACCGCCTTGGCGATTCCGGCGGGCCGGCCGCCGCGGTAGATCACGGTCAGCTGGCACTTGGCGTCGGGGCGGAGCCACAGCAGCCGCCCGCTGTCCAAAAGCTCGGCCTGGCGGGCCATCAGGCGGTGCGCGAAATGCTGGGGGGCGGGCATCAGGGCGTCGGTCTCGTCGCAGGCGTAGCCGATCATGATTCCCTGGTCACCGGCTCCGATCTCCCCTCCGCCCCGGTCCACACCCCGGGCGATGTCCGGGCTCTGGGGCTCGATGGCGTTGACGATGCCGGCGCCCTGGGCGCTGAACCCTAGCCCGTCCCGGTCATAGCCGATCTCCGCCAGCAGCTCCCTTACCCAGGCGGCGTAGTCCGGCCGGAGGTTGGCGGTTACCTCACCCACCAGGAGCACAAGCCCGGTCTTGACGGCGGCCTCCACCGCCACACGGGCGTTGGGATCGGCGGCCAGGAACCGGTCCAGGATGCGGTCCGAGATCTGGTCACAGACCTTGTCGGGATGGCCGGCGGCCACCGATTCGGCGGTGTGCACCTGGTCCATGGCTGCCTCGCTGGGTGGATAGCTCCGCCAGGGTATGGGGGGGCCGCAGGTGTGTCCACTGGCCGAAGTGACCTCCGGTTGAGTCAGATCAAGGTGGGGGTCAGTGGATTCAGGGAATCTTCCCGTCTGGCACGTCCTTTCGGGCCGGGTGCCGAGCCGCCGACATGGGAGACCTTAGATGCGCCCGATCTGGATCTTTCGACATGTATCCTACGAAGGTCCGGGATATTTGGCCGATTTCCTCGAGGCCCGCGGCATCCCCTACCGGGTGATCGCCGTGGACGAGGGCGAGCGGGTGCCGGTGAGTCCCGAGGGCGCGGCGGGTCTGGTCTTCATGGGTGGTCCCATGAGCGTCAATGATCCAATAACCTGGGTGCCCGAGGAGATGGACCTCGTCCGCCGGGCCCATTCCCAAGGCCTGCCGGTCCTTGGCCACTGCCTGGGGGGGCAGCTGATCGCCCGGGCCCTGGATGCGCCGGTGGAGCCCGGCCCCGGCCAGGAAATCGGCTGGTTCCCCGTGCAGCGAGTGGAGGGCCCCGGGGCGGCGGGGTGGCTGGGGGACCTGCCGCCGAGCTTCGAGGTCTTCCACTGGCACGGGGAGCGGTTCCGCCTGCCCAAAGGGGCCGCGGCCCTGCTGACCAACCAGCATACCCCCTGCCAGGGGTTCGTCCACGGCTCCTGCCTGGCCTTGCAGTGCCACGTGGAGATGACCCCGGACCTGGTGCGGGACTGGGCCCGGCGCAATGCCGACGCCATCGCCGTGCCCTCCGCCACGGTCCAGGACGCCGCGGCCATGACCGAAGACCTGGAAGCCCGCTGTCGCCGGCTCCAGAGGGTGGCCGATCAGCTCTACGGGCAGTGGGTCCTGGGGGTGGAGCGTTGAGGAAAGGGCAGGGCCGGTCCGGCCGGCTGGTGTGGAAGGAAGGAAGGGAAGCCGGATCCTCAGGTGCTTCCGAAAAGCTCCTGGTCCACAAGCGTGCAGAGGACGTGCAGGATCAGGATATGGACCTCCTGGATGCGGGCGGTGGTGTGGGAATCCACCCGCAGGACCAGGTCCTCGTCGGGCCGGGCGACATCCGCCAGCTCGCCCCCGCCGTCACCGGTCAGCACGATTAGCCGCAGCCCCCGCTCCAGGGCCGCCTCGGCGGCCTTGAGGATGTTTGCCGACTGCCCGCTGGTGGAGATGGCCAGCAGGAGGTCGCCCGGCTGGCCCAGTGCCTGAACCTCCTTGGCATAGATCTCCTCGAAGGAGTAGTCGTTGGCCGTGGCCGTGACCGTAACGGGGTTGTTGCCCAGGGCGATGGCCGGCAGCGGGGGACGCTCAATCTCGAAGCGGTTCACCAGCTCGCCCACGAAGTGCAGTGCGTCACCTGCCGACCCTCCATTGCCGCAGGCCAGCACCTTGCGCCCGGCCAGTAGGGCCTCCCCGATCCGCTTGGCGGCCTCGGCGATGGTCGGGGCCAGCTGCTCGCCGGTGCGCTGCTTGAGCTCGGCGGATTCCCGGAAGAGAGCCCGGACGCGGTTGTCGGGGTTGCTGCTCGGCGCCATCGGGTCAGCTCCAGTAGCCGGATTCGTCGGCCCGGAAAGCATCCGGGATCCAGCGCAGCCCGTCGGGGTCCACAGCGACCACATCGAACCTGCAGGCGCGGACCCCGTGTGCCGGATGCGCAGCCAGGAAGGCCCGGGCGGCGCGGGTGAGCCGCTGGCGCTTGCGCCAGTCCACCGTCTCCTCCGGCCGGCCGAAGGCGGGCTGCGAGCGGGCCCGGACCTCAACAAAGACCAGGGTCTCGCCCTCCAGGGTGATCAGATCCACCTCGCCGCCCTGGCAGCGGAAGTTGCTGGCCAGGCACCGGTGGCCGCCGGTGCGCTCGAGGTGCTTGCGGGCCCGGGCCTCCGCCCGGTCGCCGGTGCGCTGGGCCCGGGTGCGGGCCAAGGTCACTGTCCCGGCACGAGCATCCCCGGCAGGGGAATGATCCGCCCATGCCGGTACTCGGCCCATTGCAGCCGGCGGCGCACCCGCCCGTTGGGGTCCACCGAGAGCTGGCCGGTGCCGCCCTCGAGCTGGATGCGCCCCAGGGCTACGTCCATGGGGTCTTCCAGGAGAAGTGAGCGCCGCCAGGCCCCTACCATCAGCGAATAGGCGTCGTAGCCCAGGGCGTTGAGCCGGACGAGTCCCGGCTCCTGGGTGGAATAGCTGGCCCCAAGGGCTTGGGCGGCCTGTTGGTGCTCGGGCCGAGGGTCCAGGAACCAGGGCAGCTGGAGGAAGCGGACTCCGTTCATGTCCCGGCGGGCGGAGGAGCTGTCTTCCGGGCTGTGCACGTGGCTGGTGGCCAGGACGGGGAGCTCCCCGGCGGCGAAGAACTCGAGCTGGGGCTTGATCAGCCGGGCGTTCAGGGTCTCCGAGGCCAGGAACAGGAAGTCCAGGTCCGCCCGGCGAGGCGGGGTCTCGTATTCGGGAAGGTTCACCCTCAGCGTGCGCTCCAGGACATTGCGCCGATAGACCACATCATCAAGGTCCAGCAGGGCCTTGATGGGCTCGGAATGGTCCCGCTCGTCCGGATCAAAGCCCTGGATGGCACGGGTGCTGCCTCCCAGCTCACGCCAGTGCTCCTGGAAGGCCGCGATCATCCGCCGGCCCCATTCGGTGTCCGGGTACAGGAGGCCGGCCTGCCGGTGCCCGGTCCGGTAGCTGTACTCGGCCGCCTGTCGGGCCTCTTCCTCGGGATCCAGGCCGAACTGGAATATCCCTGATCCGCTTTCGGCCCAATCCTTGGTGGTGTTCAGGACCAGTACGGGGGGCAGTCCGGACCCCCATCCGGCGGTCTCGACCAGGGCCCGCACGGCCGGCCGGGCCAGCGGGCCGATAATGGCGTTGGGCTCGCTCTCGCGGATGCGCTCCAGGGCCGAGCGGAGTCCCTCGGCCGTCCCCCCGGTATCATAGACTTGCACCTGGATTCCGGCGGTGCGGTCGGTCTGGTAGTAGGCCGCGAGCATGCCATGCAGGATGGCTTCCGCAACCGGACGGTAGCGGGAGTCAAGGGGCAGAAGCACGCCCAGGCGAAGGGGGGCTTCCTGGACCCGGTGCAGGCGGTCGCGCACAATGTGCGCAAGAGGGTGGTCGGGATAGCGGCTCAGCCAGGCCCGGAGGTCTTCCCGGGTGCGGGCCAGGGGCTGGCGGATGGCCTGGCGCATCCGCTGCTCGAACCCGAGGTAGCCGCCCGGGAAGTCCTCTCCCACCGCCTCGCTGCGCTGGGTCAGCTCCCGCTCCGGCATGGATCCGAGCAGGTAGCGGATGCGTGCGATATTGGCCTCCCGGGCCGCGGGCTCGGCGAGGAGCCGGTGGCGCTCCACCAGGGCGTCAAAGCCCGCTCCCGGTCTCCCCTGGATCAGATGGATCTGGGCCAGGTAGTCCAGTACCTCCTCGCGCAGGGTCACGGGCAGGGTGGCCAGATCCCCCGTCTGACCCGCAAGCCGCTCCAGGATTCGCCGTGCGGTGGCCAGCCGCTGGTGGCGGATGTGGATCCGAGCCCGCAAAAGGGCGGCTTCCCGGGCTGCCGCGGTATCCTCCAGGCTCTCGAGCAGGGACAGGGCCTCGAAATCCCGGCCGGCCAAGGCCAGGGCCCTTCCCTGGCGGTAGCGGAGCCGGGCCGCCTCGGGCGGAGCCGCCTCCTCGGCCAGGCGGCCCAGGGCGGCGGCGGCGCCCGAATAATCACCGGCTCGGATCAGCGCTTCCGGGGTGCCTCTTGCGGCCGGCCCTTCCGGTGTGGGACCGGGGGCGCAGGCTGCCGCGGCCAGGGCCAGGACGGTGACGGCGAGGGCTGGGCGGATCAGGCTGGACGGTAGCAAACGGGAAGCCTCTTTTCCCCTGCGACGGATAGGGAGCATGGCGGAACGGAATCCGGGCGTTTTATATGTGGTCGGCACACCCATCGGTAATCGAGGGGACCTGAGCCCGCGCGGGCTGGAAACCCTGGGCTGGGTGAAGGCGATTGTAGCTGAGGATACCCGCCATGTGCAGCGTCTTTTAAGCGGCACCGAGACCGGGAGCGAGCGCATCTCCCTGAACGCCCATAACGAAACCGAGCGGATTCCGGTCCTGGTTGAGCGGCTGGAGCGGGGGGACAGCCTTGCCCTGGTCAGTGACGCCGGCATGCCCTCGGTCTCCGATCCGGGCGGCCGTCTGGTGGAGGCGGCCCACCGGGCCGGCCTTCCCGTGCGCAGCGTACCGGGGCCGAGTGCCCTGACCGCCGCGCTGGCGGTTTCCGGCTTCTCCGCCGACAGGTTCGTGTTCGAGGGGTTTCTGCCCACCAAGACCGAGGCCCGCCGGCAGCGTCTGCGGGAGCTCGCCCGGGAGGAGCGGACCGTGGCCCTGTTCGAGTCTCCCCGCCGGATCGCCGGGCTGCTCGCCGATCTGGCGGAGCTTTTCGGGCCGGACCGGGAGGCCCTGGTGGCGCGGGAGCTGACCAAGCGCTTCGAGACCAACCGTCGGGGCGCCCTGGCCGGCCTGGCCGAGCATTTCGGGAAGCAGACCGGGGAGCAGAGGGGGGAATTCGTGGTCGTGGTGCGCGGTGTCCCGAAAGGCAAGGGGCCGGAGGCAAGAACGGGCCTGAATGTGGACCTCCTCCTGGAGGCCCTCCTGGAGGAGCTGTCCCCCAGCCGGGCGGCCCGGACGGCCGCGCGGGTCACCCACCGATCGAAGCGGGAGCTCTACGAGCGCGCCCTGGCTCTGCGGAGCGGACGGTAACCGTTGGCCGGTCCCCGGGACGGGAAGCTCACGTCAGGGCCTGTGGAAAGACCGGTGGAGAACCGCTGGAAAGGCGGTCTGAGCCCCTGATGAGAGCGGGAAGATTGCCCCTGGCCTGGTCCCCTGATCACAAAAAATATTCATTTGTTTTCAATAGGGTGGTTGAGATCACCTGCATTGCCCGGACTCGGGATCGCCGCCAGAATGGGTGATCGGGCTCCGGGAGGAGCTTGTGAAAAATGGCAGGGGGCGGCGGCTGGCCACCGGCGGCTAAAGGACGGACAGCCCCACCTCCTCCAGGAGTCGGACGGTCCGGATCAGGGGCAGGCCCAGCAGGGCGGTGGGGTCAGCCCCCTCCATCCGCTCGAACAGGGCGGGGCCGAGGCTTTCGGCCCGAATCGAGCCGGCGCACTGGTAGGGCCGGTCACGGCTAATGTAGCGGGCGATGCGGTCGTCATCCAGCTCCCGGAAGGTCACCGTGAACGGGACGACCTCAACCGTGGCGGGGTCTCCGCCCGGCGCCAGCACGCACAGAGCGGTCAGGAATGTCACGGAGCGGCCCGAAGCGCGCCGGAGCTGGTGCCAGGCAGTCTCGAAATCCCCCGGCTTGCCGAAGGGCTCGCCGTCCAGGACGGCGCATTGGTCCGACCCGACTACAGCAGCTCCAGGCCGGAAAGCGGCCACCGTTCTGGCCTTGGTCTCGGCCAGGCGGGCGACCATTGCCTCAAGGGCTTCGCCGGGCAGCCGGTCCTCGGCCACCCCCGGAGTGACAGCCTCGAAAGGCAGGCCAAGGCGTCCCAGGAGCTCGGCTCGGTACGGGGACGTGGATGCCAGGATTAAGGGCTGGCTCATGCCCGGCTCCTGCCGGAACATGGATATTTCCGGATTATTGGGGGAAGGGCCGCTCTTATTGGCTGCAAATGCCCTTCTGGCATCCGAATCGGCCGCTCGAGTTGGGGCCGTGGCTGGCATGGCAGCCACGGCATACGGTCAACCTCAGCGAGGGGTGGGAGCCGCTAGATGTCCTTGCCGTTGTCGGTGTACACCCCATAGACCGAGGCCACCCCCCGGAGGTGCCCGGTTACCAGGAGTACCCCCAGCTCCTTGATGTGGAAGACCGCGGTGGGGCCGCTTCCATAATCTTTCCCGTCCTGCTTGTCCGGGTTGAACCGGATGGCGTAGGCACTGCCCTGACCGTCATTGATCCATTCATAGGTTTTGAAGGTCTCGCGGACAATTGGCGGGAGGTCGTTCAATGGCTCTCCCTTGGCCGGGATACGACCCTCCTTGACCACGGGCCAGTTAGACCAGCCAGGCGGGAAATCGGCCTGGGGAAGAACCCCTGCTTGAATGATCGTCGCGGCCAGGAGAGAGACCAGGCCGAAGATCCCCCTGCGCATCGCGCCCATAAAAGGTCCCCCAAGAAGAGTAAATTTGTTGGGGAATAAAGTTTTTTTGAGTTTAGGGAGGGGGACGTAAGGATGTCAATTAAATACAACAATTTTAGTTTTCGGGCGTCCCGGCCAGGGCTCTCGCCATCCGGGTCTTGTAATGGGTATACAAGGCTTGGCCCGGCTTTCCGCTGGGATGGCGCCGGACGAATTTCACCTCGGTCCAGTCCACCTCGGCCTTGGCGCCGGCCTTGGGGCTGAAAGTGACGGCGAGTCGGGCCGCGAAGTCCAGCACCCCCTCGTCCGGGAGGGGCTCCTTCCGGTCCCGGGGGATCAGCACATGGGCGCCCGGAAGGCCCTGGACGTGGAACCAGAGGTCCCACGGCCGGGCCCGGCGGAAGGTGAGCCAGTCATTGGTGGCACGGGTGGTGCCCACCAGCAGGGTGTATCCGTCGAATGCGTACTCCATGGGTGCGCCGGGACCCTCCGGGGCCCGCTTGCGGGTCCCGTGGCGCTCTTCGGCGGGAAGGGCTGCCAGGCGGTCGAGGCGGTCGGTGATCGCATCCAGGGTGGCCTCGTCGGCCTCCACCAGGTCCGCCTCCAGCCGGGTCACCTCCGCCAGGTCGGCCTCGGTCTCGAAGCGACGGCGGGCGGCCAGCTCCTGGCCTCGCTCCGCCTTGCGGGCCTTGTGGAAGTATCGCTCCGCCTCCTCCTGGAAGGTTCGGCCGGGTGCGATGGGCACCTCGATGGTGGCGGGCGGGGTGGCCAGGTAGTCGGTGGCCTTTACCCGGTCCTCCCGGGCCACCCCCTGGCCCAGGCTGGCCAGGGCCTGCCCGTAACGGCGATATTCCTCCGGGTGGGCGTGGCGGGCCTCGTCGGCCGCCACCTTGGCCAGGCGATCCTCCAGCCGTTTACGCAGGCCTCGCAGCCGGTTGTCCAGCCGCTGACGGACGCGGTCAGTGTGGGCCCGATGGATGGCGGCTTCCATGTAGGCGGGCCAGGCCTCCTCCAGCGGGCCCGCCGCCCGCGGCTCTGGCCAGTCGGGCAGGGGGAAGGGGTAGAGGAAGGTCTTGCCGTCGGCGGCGTGGAGGTGCCACTGGGCCGTGGGTCCGGCGAGCGCCGCCGCGGCCTCCGTCAGCAGGTCCCGGCGCTCGGTCCGGCTCAGCCCGTCCAGGGCGGCCGCCAGACGCGGCGGCACGGGTACCACCCGCCGCGCCAGCTCCCTCCCGGTGCCGGAAAGGTCCAGATCCTCCGGGGGCGGACCTTGCAGCAGGCTCCAGGACAGGGTCTCGGTCCCGGGCGGGGGAGGCGGAGGGGCGTAGGTCATGCCCGGCAGCAGCCGGGCGTCGGGGTCGGTCAGGTCGGGGCGGTGCAGGGGGCGGTCCACCCGGTCCCCGGCGGTGAGCAGGGCCGCGTTGCAGCGGTTGCCGAGGAGCTCGGCAGCCAGGGCGCGGCGGTCGACCCGGCCCGTCACCCGCTTGCGGATGAAGCGCAGGATNNACAGGTGGAAGCCCGTCAGCCGCTGGTGGAGATATGCGGGGAAGGCTCCGCCCGTTTCCCCGGGGCTTAGGCGCAGGGGGAACAGACCCCGGAACTGACCGGCCAGCGACAATCTAAGCAGATAGGGGCTGCCGAAATGGAGGTCCAGGGCCTGGTCCGAGCCGCTTACCGCCCGCAGGGGGCGGTCCCGGAAGGCCGGCTCCAGGCTGGCCGCGGCCGCATGGAGCTGGATGACGTCCATGGATTACCTTGAATTATGGGGCCGATTTTCGGTAGGTTAAACAGTTTACCAGCCGCTAATGAATGGGCCGAGTCGCCTGTACGGAGGCTCGGCTCGCCCGATGTTTAAAGTATTTGGAGGCGGGCATGCGTATCGTCACGGCATCGGATCACGGCGCGATCGATCTGCGCCGGGAGCTCCTTGAGCACATCCGCGAGCAGGGCCACGAGGTGGAGGATCTGGGCACCCATGAGGATGCCAGCGTGGATTACCCGGATTATGCCATCAAGGCGGTGGCCAAGCTGCGCTCCGGGGAGGCCGACCGGGCTGTCCTGATGTGCGGCACGGGGCTCGGGATAAGCATGGCCGCCAACCGCCACAAGGGCATCCGGGCCGCGGTCTGTCACAACGAGTTCGAGGCGCGCATGTCCCGCCAGCACAACGACGCCAACATCCTAGTCATGGGCGGCCGCGTTATCGGGCCCGGTCTGGCCGTTAGCCTCTTCGACGCCTGGATGGAGGCGGAATTCGAGGGCGGGCGTCACGAGCGGCGGGTGGAGAAGATCGAGGCCATCGAGGGCTGAGTCCTCGCCGTCCTCCCGGCGGCCGCCGGGACCTTCCGGGCCACCAGACAGGAGCAGACCCCCTCTATGTATTCAAAAGCGGACACCATCGCCGGCTTCGACCCCGAGCTGCACGAGGCCATCGAGAACGAAGGGCGGCGGCAGGAGGAGCACATCGAGCTGATCGCCTCCGAGAACTCCACTTCTCCCAGGGTTATGGAGGCCCAGGGCTCCAAGCTCACCAACAAGTATGCCGAGGGCTATCCCGGCCGGCGCTACTACGGCGGCTGCGAGTACGTGGACATCGCCGAGCGGCTGGCCATCGACCGGGCCAAGCAGCTGTTCGGCGCCGAATTCGCCAACGTCCAGCCCCATTCCGGCTCCCAGGCCAATCAGGCGGTGTACTTCTCCGTCCTGTCCCCCGGCGACACCATCATGGGCATGGACCTCTCCCATGGCGGCCACCTGACCCACGGCGCCAAGGTCAACCTCTCCGGCAAGCTGTTCGATGTGGTCTCCTACGGCCTCGATCCGGAGACCGAGCAGATCGATTACGATCAGGTACGCGAGCGGGCCCGGCAGCACCGGCCCAGGCTGATTATCGCCGGGGCCAGCGCCTACTCCCGCACCCTCGATTTCGCCCGCTTTCGGGAGATCGCCGACGAGGTCGGCGCCTGGCTGATGGTGGACATGGCCCACATCGCCGGGCTGGTGGCCGCCGGTGTGCATCCCTCCCCGATACCCCACGCCCACTTCACAACCTCCACCACCCACAAGACCCTGCGCGGTCCCCGGGGTGGGCTGATCCTCACCAACGACGCCGACCTGGCCAAGAAGGTCAACTCCAACATCTTCCCGGGAATCCAGGGCGGCCCCCTGATGCATGTGGTGGCCGCCAAGGCGGTTGCCTTCAAGGAGGCCATGGAGGAGCCCTTCCAGTCCGACCAGAAGCAGGTGGTTCGCAACGCCCGGGTGATGGCCGACACCCTGGCGGCGCGCGGCTACAAGATCGTCTCCGGCGGCACCGACAACCACCTGTTCCTGGTGGACCTGACCGACAAGGGGATCACCGGCAAGGCCGCCGAGGAGGCCCTGGGCCGGGCCAATATCACCACCAACAAGAACGCGGTGCCCTTCGACCAGGAGTCGCCCTTCGTCACCAGCGGGATCCGCATCGGCACCCCGGCCATCACGGCCCGCGGGTTCAAGGACGCCGAGTGCGACAAGCTGGCCGGCTGGATCGCCGACATCCTCGACAACCCCGAGGACGAGGCCACGGTGAGCCGGGTCAAGGGAGAGGTGCTGGGGCTGAACAAGGAATATCCGATCTACGACTTCTAGGCTGTTCCGGCGGGGTAATGGACCACGGAGGTCAGGGAGATCACGGAGGAAAGAATCCTGGAATGGGCTCGGTCGGGGATGGTGTCCCCTTCCCTGCTTGGGTCACGGTCAAGGGAAGATCCCGGGTGTTCTCGGTGCCCCCGGTGATCTCCGTGATTAGGACCACTGCCAAATCAACGGCACCAGCCCGAACAGCGAGGCACTGTGCGCTGCCCCTTCTGCGGCTTTGACGAGACCCGGGTCCAGGACTCGCGGCTGGCCGAGGGCGGCGCCGCCGTCCGCCGGCGCCGCGCCTGCCAGGACTGCGGCGCCCGCTTCACCACCTTCGAGCGCGCCGCGGAGCTGCGCCTCCCTCAGGTGGTCAAGGGCGACGGGCGCCGCGAGCCCTTCAGCGAGGACAAGCTGCTCACCGGCCTCAAGCGGGCTCTGGAGAAGCGGCCGGTTTCCTCGGAAACCGTCGAAGGCGTGGCCCACGACATCAAGCGCCGGCTCATGCAGTCCGGGGAGAAGGAGATCCCCAGCCGCCGGATCGGCGAGTGGGTGATGGACGCCCTGCGCGAGCTGGACGAGGTGGCCTACGTGCGCTTCGCCTCGGTCTACCGCCGCTTCGAGGACGCGGCGGCCTTCCGGGCAGAGCTGGACCGGCTCAACCGTGACGGGGACTGACCCCGCCGACCCCAGGCACATGCGCCGGGCCCTGGCCCTGGCGCGCCGGGGCGCCGGCTGGGCCGATCCCAATCCCAAGGTGGGCTGCGTCCTGGTCCAAGATGGCCGGATCGTGGGCGAAGGGTGCCACGAGCGGGTGGGCGGGCCCCACGCCGAGATCAGTGCCCTGGAGCGGGCCGGGAAGGCCGCCCGCGGGGCCACCGCCTACGTGACCCTGGAGCCCTGCAGCCACCACGGCCGGACGCCGCCCTGCGCCGACCGCCTGGTGGAGGCCGGGGTGGCCCGGGTGGTGGCGGCCATGGAGGACCCTGATCCCCGGGTGCGGGGGCGGGGACTGGCCCGGCTGGAGGCGGCCGGCGTCGCCACCGCGGTGGGGGAGCAGGCCGCGATCGCCGGGGCCCTGAACCCGGGGTTCGTCAAGCGGGTGCGCACCGGCCGGCCCTGGGTGACCCTCAAGCTGGCGGCGAGCCTGGACGGGCGGACCGCCACCGGGGCCGGGGAGAGCCGGTGGATCACCTCGGAGGCGGCCCGGGCGGACGTCCACCGGCTCCGGCACGGCCACACCGCCATCCTCACCGGCAGCGGCACGGTCCAGGCCGACGATCCGGCCCTGACGGCCCGCATCCCGGAGGACGGGGCCCATCCCCTGCGGGTGATCCTGGACACGGCCATGGTCACTGCCCCCGGGGCGCGGGTGGTGACCGGCCCGGGGCGCTGCCTGGTCTTCGCGGGCGAGGGGGGCGACCCCGCCCGGCGCCGGGGTCTGGAGGAAGCCGGGGCCGAGGTGGTGGCCCTGGCCCCCGACGCCGACGGCCGGCTGCCCCTGGGCGAGGTGCTGGCCGAGCTGGGCCGCCGGGAGGTCAGCTCGGTGCTGGCGGAGTGCGGCGCCACCCTGGCCGGGACGCTGCTGCACGGGGGCTGGGTGGACCGGCTGGTCGCTTATCTTGCCCCCAGCGTCATCGGCGCCGGGGGGCGGCCCATGTTCGGGGGGCCCCCGATCGCCGCCATGTCCGAGCGCGTCGAGCTGGAGGTGCTCCAGCGCCTGGCCCTGGGACCGGACCTGCGCATCGTGGCGGCTCCCCGGCGGCGCGATTAGCCCGGATCCGGGGCGGCGCCTTCCCGGCCCGGGCGGGACCGCGTATCCTTGGAGTCGGGCCGGAGGCGGGATCGCGGGCCCGGGCTCCCTTAGCTGCAGCGAGGTAACGAGCGCCGTGTTCACCGGGATCGTCCAAGCAGTGGGCACCCTGCGGGCCATCGGGCCGTCGGGGGGGGACTGGCGGCTGTCCGTGGACGCCGGGGAGCTGGACCTGACCGATGTCCGGCCCGGGGACAGCATCGCCGTTTCCGGGCCGTGCCTGACGGTGGTGGATCTGGAGGGGGGCGGCTTCACCGCCGACGTCTCCGTGGAGACCTGGGACCGCACGGCCTTCCGCGAGATTGCCGCGGGCGATCGGGTGAACCTGGAGAAGGCCCTGCTGCCCACCACCCGGCTGGGGGGGCACCTGGTCTCCGGCCACGTGGACGGGGTGGCCGTGCTGCGGGAGCGCCGCCCGGAGGGCCGCAGCGAGCGCTTCGTGCTGGAGGCCCCCGCCGGGCTGGCCCGGTACGTGGCCGAGAAGGGCTCGGTCTGTCTGGACGGTGTCAGCCTCACCGTCAACGGGGTGGCCGGGTCCCGCTTCGACGTCAACCTGGTCCCCCACACCCTGGAGGCGACCGCCCTGGGCGAGCGTCGCCCCGGGGATCCCCTCAACCTGGAGGTGGATCTCATCGCCCGCTACCTGGAGCGCCTCGTCCAGGGCGGGAAGACATCCGCAGCCGGAGGCGGCCTGGACGGCGGCAGCCTCGACCGGGCCGGCTTCGGCACCCTGGACGAGGGAGGCTGACCCGAACCCCGCGGGGGTCCGGCTGTCTCATCGATAGCCGGCCCCCCGGGCCTTCCCATCCAGCCACCGCGAGCACCGAAACGAGCCATGGCCATCAGCCCCATCCCCGAGCTGCTCGAGGACCTGCGCGCCGGCAAGCAGGTGATCCTCATGGACGACGAGGACCGCGAGAACGAGGGGGATCTCATCCTCGCCGGCGAGCACGCCACCCCCGAGCAGATCAACTTCATGGCCAAGTACGGGCGGGGGCTGGTCTGTCTGGCCCTGACCGCGGACCAGGTGGACCGCCTCGAGCTGCCCCTGATGGTGCGCAACCGCGACGCCAAGCACGCCACCAACTTCACCGTATCCATCGAGGCCGCCGAGGGGGTCACCACC
>JABAHQ010005363.1_pt3 | contig 21926 bp, 13 predicted proteins | sample 7062091 | NCBI WGS metagenome assembly JABAHQ01 (sample SAMN14534359, study PRJNA622989) | marine sediment metagenome | biome: marine biome [ENVO:00000428]; feature: marine pelagic biome [ENVO:01000023]; material: deep marine sediment [ENVO:00002113] | place: India: Gulf of Kutch | collected...
CGTCTTCCCCGCTTCTACCGCTCCCCTCTGTTTGACGGGGCTTTCTTACAGGAGCTGCAGCTGCTCCCGACCGAGTATTTGTATTTCTACTACCGGACGAACCAGGCCATGGAGAAGATTCGCGAACAGGGCACCACCCGCGGCCAAATGGTCGCCGAACAGGAGAAGGAGTTGTTTTCGCGCCTCGGCCGCAATGGAAACAACCCAACGAAAATGTTGCAGGACTATGAAGCCTACCTCGCCCGGCGCGAAAGCACCTACTTCCGCCTGGAAACCGGCGGGGCCGTCAGCGTACAGGAGCAGGAAGTGGAGCAGGCTCGGCGGGAACTCTACGAGCGCGCCGCTGGCTATGAACGCATCGCCATGGATGTCATCCGCGCCATCCATACCAATCAACGCGCGGTGATGCCGGTGGATGTGGAAAACCAGGGATCGATTGACGACTTGGAGGCCCAGGATGCCGTGGAAGTCCCCTGTGTTCTAGACGCCAACGGGGCTCGACCCTTGGCGGTGGGAACCGTACCGGCCCCGGTGCGGCCACTGCTGCTTCAAGTGAAACACTACGAGCGCTTGACCGTACAAGCAACCCGGGAGGGCTCGTTCGCGCGGGCCGTGGAAGCCCTGGCGGCGAATCCCTTGATACCCAGCCGAACGTTGGCGGAAAAACTAGCCCACGAATATAAAGCCGCCCACCGCCCCTGGCTCGATTACCTCCACTAGCCCCCTCGGGGTGCGCACGATAGGTCTTAGGTGTTGGTTACTTTTCCTCGCCAATCCTCGCTTCGCTACTTCCCGCCCGGGCCTGCTCTTGGGCCAGAGTAGAGCGGAGGGAAATCATGTTGGCGTAGAGACGGAAGGCTCCGGGCACCGCGTAGGGCAGCTGGCGGTACCAAGCGTAGGCGGCGTACAAATAGGCTCCCTTCCCGTAGCGCGCATACAACATCCCGCCCCGCTGGGGCGCCTGCCCCTGGTCGTGCGACTCCAGCAGCGCGGTGTAGCGCGGGTCCCACGACTCCATAAACTTCGATCCCCGCTGCTCCATCCACCCCGCAAAGTCTTGCTGGGTGATCTTGTTGGGCCGGTTGAAAATGGGATTCTCGGGCGCCAGGATGGTCACCGGGGCGTCCTCTTCGCTGACCTCCTCAGGGCGCTGCGTCATCCGATAGGGATAGGGACCGTAGTTGTGGTCGAACTCCGGGGTCTGGTACTGCACAATCAATACCCCGCCCTGCTTCACATAGTCCAGCAGCCGCTGATTGTAGGTCTTCACGTCCGGGCGCACAGCGTAGGCCCGCACTCCCAAAATGACGGCGTCGTATTGGCCCAGGTCAGCCGTGGCCAAATCCTTCTCGCTCAGCATGTCGGGGGCCACCCCCAGCAAGCCCAGCGCCTGCGGAATCTCATCCCCCGAGCCCATCACGTAGCCCAGCCGTAGCCCCGGCGCCACTTTCACGTCCACCCCGCGCACTTGGTGGGTGGCTGCCCGGTAGAGGTTGAACCGCCCTACATCCGGCGCCGTTACCACCACATAGCCCTCGCGGTACTCCCGGCCCTCATAGTGCGCCACCGCTCCCAGGCGATAGCTCCGCTCGGCCAAATCCGCGGGCACCGACAGAGTGAAGTCGTATACGCTCTCCTGGTCTTCCTTGGCAAACGAGAAGCGCGCCTGTTCGGGCTGGCTCTTCCAGCCTGCCGGCAGCTCCAGTCGCAGCGTTCCCTCCGCCGGGCCCTTTACGCTGCTGTGCACCACCACCGATACCTGGTAGCGCCGTTGGCCCAGGGGGATGATGCCGTGCTCGTTGGTGAACCGCACGCTGACCGCGGGCACCACCACCAGCGGCGGCTCCTGCGTGCCCCGCCGCGGATCCAACCGCAGCACCCGCACCGCGTCCTTCACCTGAATCGTCTCCCCCTCGACTTCCAACTCCACCACCCCCCAGGCAGGCGGCGGCGGAAAGGGATAGGTGTGATACTTCTTATCCCGAATCTCATAGACCGCCTGCTGGATTGAGTCTCGCTGCCAGTAGGGCCGGGTGGGCTCGGCTCCCTGCGGCACCTGGACCTCAAAGCGGGCGGTCAGCGTCTCGTTGTAGCCCAACGGCTCTAGCTCCACTGCCTCTTGCCTCGTCTGCCAGCCTGTCGGGGTTCGAATCTCTACTCGCTTCGGGCGCACCTCCACCGAGCTGCGGTTCACCAGCCGGACCTCCGCCCCAAAGCTCTGCCCCGGGGTGGCCTGGTTGAACGTCTCCACCGTCCGAAAAGCCGCAAACGGCCCGGTGGGGGGCTCCTCCGGCAACGCGTTGACCTCCAGATCCAGACCCAACGACTGCGCCAGCGCCTTCTGGAACTGTTTCTCCTTGTACCGCAGCAGGAAAAGAATGTGATCGCGCCCGGCTTCCGCCAGCCCCGAACCTTCCACCCGCGCCTGCAAGGCGCGCGTGGCCCGCAACCCCGCCACCAACGAGGCCACACTTGCCTCCAGCTGCTCGGGATCAAAGGCCTCCACGGCTTCCTCCACGGCCTCGCTGATCTCCGTCAGCCCGGCCGTCAGCCACGCCGGCGGGGACTCACCCGCGTAGCGGGCAATGCCCGGCATGCTGGTGTCCAGCCCGTCAAAAAACCCCTCCTCCTGCTCCGGTTGATAGTCTGCTTCTGTCGCGTCCAGGAACTTGTAGTACGTTTGATACGAACCCGCCGGCGCCGGACGGCCGGCCGTGCCTTGGGAGCGTTGCAAGCCCAGTCCTTCGCGGGAGATCTGCAAGTACGAGCGACCCAGGATGGGATCGTACTCGCCAGAAGGCACCACCAATGTCCAGTTGCCTTCATCTTCCGGACGAAATTGGGGGCGAATATTATTCATATACAATTTTTTCGGCTGCCACGGCCGCAGACCTTCGGCGATCTGCTCAGGAAAACGATTCGGGTCGCCAGCCGCCTCAAAGGCCAGCCGGGCCATCAGTCCGGCCGTTTGATGGTTGCCGTGACCATCGTGCGAGTCACCTCGGAAGCGAGCGATGATGACGTCCGGGCGCTCCCGGCGCACTACGCGCACCACATCTCGCAACACATTCTCCCGACCGCCCCACTTCTCCAGCGCCTCGTCCAACCGCTTGGAATATCCGTAGTCCACCACCCGACTGAAATACTGCTCCGCCCCGTAGTAGCGATCCGACGCCAGCAACTCCAACGTCCGCAGCACACCCAAGGCGTCGAAAAAGTACGGCGCAATCAAGTTCGCGCCCCCCTCCCCCCGGTTTAGGGTCAGCAGCATCGTCCGCACCCCCTGGCCGCGCGCCAGCCAGGTCAACATGGGCCCATCCTCGTCGTCCGGGTGCGCGGTGATGTGCAAGACGCTCGCTGTGGTTTGCAACCGCTCGAGGCTCTGCCACAATCCCGCCGCCCCCCGATCCTCGGGGAGCCGCTCTTTCGCCCCCGTCAGAGAAGCGAAGAGAAAAACCAGAACCAGGGTAGAGGTGAAGAGATTCAGCTTCGATTTCATGATGCTCCCTCCCCCAAAGTGGGACTAAGGTAAGATACGATACTGGGGCAACCTTTTGCTAATTAGCAAAGCGCTTAGGTAAAGTCAAGAATTGTTTGCGCCGATGGTTTTTGGCTTGACAGGGAAAGGCAAGAGCGCATATTTAGGCTCCATTTTATGAACGACCAAACAAATTCCGACGCGGCGAAAGAACTCGGCACCGAACACACGGTTGCTCCGGAAACCGGTGCCGGGCTGATCCGCGGGCTGGGCCTAAAGGAATCCACAGCGGCCAACGTCGTTGAGATGGTGGGGATTGGTCCGTTTATCACCATCCCCTTTTTGCTGGGAGCGATGGGAGGGCCGCAAGCCCTCCTGGGATGGTTAGTGGGCGCGCTGTTGGCCGTTGCTGACGGTTTGGTGTGGGCCGAGCTGGGTGCCGCCATGCCAGGGGCCGGAGGGTCCTATCAATATTTGCGGGAAGCTTATGGCCCGCGCCGCATGGGCTTGATGATGTCCTTCCTGTTCGTGTGGATGATCTTATTCACAGCCCCCTTGTCGGCCGCCACGGGGGCTGTGGGGTTCGCCGAGTACATGCAATACCTGGTGCCCACCCTGGGGCCGGTCACTACCAAAGGCATTGCTATAGTGGTCGTCCTTTTGATCACGGCGCTGCTTTACCGCGACATCCACACGGTGGGGCGCCTTTCTTTCGTCCTGATGTTGATCGTGCTGGGCAGTATCCTTTGGGTGATCCTGTCCGGGATATTCAGCCTGAAGCCCGATCTTCTGCTGGACTTGCCGGAGAATGCGTTTTCGCTCTCCAAGGAGTTTTTTGTGGGCCTGGGTGGAGCGAGTCTCATCGCCATCTATGGCTACGGGGGCTACAACAACGTTTGCTTCCTCGGGGGGGAGGTCAAAGAACCTTCCAAGAACATCCCTCGCGCCGTGGTTTTTTCAATTTTCCTGGTGGCTGCACTTTATTTCTTCATGACCATTTCCATCATCGGAGTCGTGCCCTGGCGCGAGGCCCTCGAGTCCCAACACGTGGTCTCCGACTTTATGGACCTCATTTACGGCTCCTGGGCGGGCGGGGTGCTTACGGTGCTGATCCTGGGAGCCGCGTTTGCCTCGGTGTTTGCCCTGCTCCTGGGCTACACGCGGATTCCCTATGCGGCCGCGGCCGATGGCAGATTCTTTCAAGTCTTTGCCCGCCTGCATCCCACAGGTCGGTTCCCCCACGTTTCCGTGGTGGCGTTGGGACTACTGAGCACCGTCTTTTGTTTGTTCGAACTGGAAGACATCATTCAAACCCTGATGGTGATTCAAATCATCGTCCTCTACTTGGCGCAGATTTTCGCCGTGACGTTGATCCGTCGCCGAGCCGACATCCGCCGACCTTTCCAAATGTGGTTTTATCCCTTGCCTAGTCTCCTCGCGGCATTCGGATGGCTTTACATCCTTTTCACCCAAGAATGGAAATTTATCATCGGGGGAGTGGCCGTGCTGCTCGGAGGAATTGGCTTGTACATGCTTCGCGCTCAGCGGGCTAGGGAGTGGCCTTTCGCGCCCCGGTAAGTCTGGGAGCGAAAGATGGGAGAATCCGCCTGGGCTGCAAGCAACGCATCTTTGATCCCTCAAGACCTGTGAAGCCCAAAATATAGGAATCCGGGAAAATCAGTAAATACAAGAGCTCATGGAAGCCTTCGGGCATTGCCGTTTAGATTCTCTACAATCTTCCCATAAGCATCCGAAAACGAGAGAGATACAGGAAGGGCGAGAGCCGGAGGAAAACGAGAGAAAAATGCTTGACTGATATAAGCGCTTTGGTATAGAAACGGGACGCAAACCTCGAGGGGGGTGCTTATGCCGCGGCATGCTCTTTGGTCGGTGGTTATCAGCCTTACCTTGGTGGTGGGGATTTCGGCTGGGCCTCTCGTGGTGCACGCCCAGACCAACACAGCGGCCATCGTGGGCACGGTGACCGACCCCACCGGCAGCGTGATACCCGGAGCACGGGTGCAAATCACGCATCAGGAATTACAGGCGACGTTCACGGTCGAGACGGGGGCCACCGGGGCTTATAGTTCGCCGGTGCTCCGCCCTGGCCCGTACACAGTGCGGGTGGAAGCCCCTGGTTTTCAGACCCATGTGCAGCGAAACATCGTGCTGCACGTCAACGACCGCTTGCGAATCAACGTCGAAATGCAGCCCGGGGCGGTGACCCAAGTGGTGGAAGTGACGGCAGCGCCAGGGCTGATTGAGACCGAATCGGGCGACGTGGGGGCGGTAATCGAGGAGGACACCATTGTGGACCTCCCGCTCGATGGTCGGCGGTACATTGACTTGATGCTGCTGAGCCCCGGCGTGGTGCTGTCCCCAGGATTGCGCAGCAATCCCCGCGAAGGGCGCTTCAGCGTGACGGGGATGGATTCCCTCCAGAACTACTTCGTCCTCAGCGGCGTCGATAACAATTCGTTCACCCAAAACGCTCAGGACAGGAGTCCCCAGGTGGCTCGACCGGCGCCCGATGCCTTACGCGAATTCAAGATCCAGACGCGCACGTACTCGGCCGAATTTGGCTATGCGATGGGGGGTGTAGTAAACGCGGAGATCAAATCGGGGACGAACGAGTTTCACGGTGCTACCTGGTATTTCCACCGCAATGACAACCTGAACGCCACTAACTTCTTTGCCAACCGCTCGGGACTAGGGAAACCCGAAGAGATTCGCAACCAGTGGGGCTTTGCCATCGGCGGCCCCATCTGGCGTGACCACTCATTTTTCTTCTTCGATTACGATTGGTTCCACCGGAATAAAGGGCAAACGGCGGGCACCACTGTGCCTACGGCGTTGTGGCGGGCGGGCGACTTCAGCGAGGCCCCGATTGCCTTTAATTCGACCGACCTGGCCAACTTCACCGCAGCCCTCCCTGCACAGTTGCCCTGTTTGAATCTTGACGACCCAGTGAATCCGACCCAATTGCTCGGTCTCAACTTGACGGCCAGCCGGACGGATGGCCAGCCCTGCGGCGACCCAGTAGGCTTGGCGCTCGTGGACCTCTACCCGCTCCCCACTGGGCCGGGGCTTTTCGAATTCCAGGGTGCGCCTCAAGTGCCGATTGACCAGAATTCCTTCGACATCCGCATTGACCAACGGCTGGGCGATAACGACAGCCTTTACGGGAGCTTCTCCTTCTTTGACAACGAAGCCATCATCGAGCGCGGGGCGTTTGAAGACCCCTTGGCGCCTGGCGGGTTTAGCGCTGTGGCCGATGTGCGCAGCTATCACAATTCTATCAGTTGGATCCACACCTTTACGCCCACCGTGCTAAACACAGCCCGCTTTGGGTTCAACTTGGTCAGGAGCATCAGCAGCCCGTTGGCGCAGGCGGGCAACGCGGGGCCCGACTTCGGCTTGACGGGCTTGCCCGGAACCTTTGCCTTCGGCTTGCCGCCTATCCGTGTAGGCGGTTTTGGAGGCTACGAAGTCATTGGGACAAATAGCTGGCGGCCGCAGTTTTCCAACTCGCAGATCTGGCAATTCATCGACAACCTCTCCTACGTCCGCGGGCAGCATGAGCTTAAGTTCGGGTTCGAGTGGAAGCGCGCCATCAACAATTTCCTCGACATCCGTTCGCCGAACGGCGAGATCGTCACCGGCCCCGCCAACTTCTGGGCCAAGGACGGGGTGGCTAACCTGTTGCTGGGCAACGTGAGCCAAGTACGGGCCACCAGCCCGCTTGTGCCCCACCGATATGTGGACGGCTTGATGTTTTATGCACAAGATAGTTGGCGGGCCACTCCGACCCTGACCCTGAACTACGGCGTCCGGTATGAGTACTTCACGCCATGGATCGAGCGCGACCGCCTGACCACGAGTTTCGACCCCGAGGGCGCTGGCGGCCGGGGAGTTCTTTTGACCGCTTTCGACGGAACGCTGCCCACCACCACCCAGTGCACCTTCCAGTGCTTGGTACAAGTCACGGGCGACAGCATCTTCGGGAGGACATTGATCAACCCTGACCGCAACAACGTGGCGCCGCGGTTTAGCTTTGCCTGGAATGCACAGGACCGCGTCGTGCTGCGTGGGGGTGCCGCCGTCTTCTATCAGGCGATAGACCGCTTTGGCAGCTCCGGCAACCTCCACTTGAATCCGCCGCAATTCTTCGAGAACGTAGTGACGGTGGTTACGCCCTCGGATCCCCCGGCGTTCTTGCTGCGAGACGGCTTCCCGCCCATCACGAGTCCCCCCACGGACTTGGGCGACCCGACCGGCCTGTTCATACGCGGGCAAGACCCAGATTCCACCACTCCCTACTCTCTGCAATGGAGCTTGGGCCCGCAGATCGAAGTCGTTCCCGACCTGGCGTTCGAAATTGTTTATGTGGGCTCGAAGAGCAACCACTTGCGCAGGCTGCTCGATATCAGCCAGGGCTTTCTCGTGAGCCCCGGCGTGGGCCCAGTGGTGTTCCCCTTCCCGGATTGGGGAACGATCGGCGACTTCGTAGCCACCGAAGGCAGCAGCAACTATCATTCCTTGCAGATTAATGCGCGCAAGCGGTACTCCCACGGGCTAATGTTCAACATCGCTTACACTTACGGGAAGGCCCTGGGGGACACGCAAAACAACCTTTCGGGGGGCTCTGTCTCCAGCCAGACCAACCCGCAAAACTTTTTTAACCGCGACGCTGATTACGGTCCGCTCAACTTCGATCAAACGCACCGTTTGGTCGCCCACTGGCAGTGGGAGTTGCCCTTCGGGCCGGGGCAGCCGTGGCTGAACCAGGGCTTGGCCGCCAAGCTCTTGGGGGATTGGCAATTCAACGGCATCTGGAGCTCCACCAGCGGAGTGCCGATTACCATCACGGCTGACGACGCCAGCAACACCCGAAGCGGAAATTCGCGGGCAGATTGTTTGGCCAACCCCTCCGGTCCGCGAAGCGTCGAGCAGTATCGCGGGATGTTTCCTGGCAGTTCGGCCTTCGCTCAACCCGCGGCCTTCACCTTCGGTTCGTGCGGAGTGGGTACGATGCGAGCATGGCCGCACCACCGCGGCGATTTCTCACTCTTCAAGAAGTTCCGCTTCACCGAAGAGCGGTGGGTAGAGCTCCGGTTCGAGTTCTTCAACGTCTTCAACACACCGCAGTTCGCCGGGCCCGTGAACGACGTAAACAGCGGCAGCTTTGGAGAGACCCGCCAGGTCGAGGATCCCGACCGGGATGCCCGGGTCATTCAACTGGGCGTGAAGATCTACTTCTAGGTTTAGACCAGACTCTCTCTTCTGGCCCGGCTTCCTTGGGCAAAGCGAGGAAGCCGGGCTTCTTGTTTCAGGAACACCGTCATCCTATGGAGTTCTTCCTGTACGGGAGAAGGCACCCGGCCGAGGTAGGTGCCACCTAGGTGAGGGGTACCGGCCGAGCTTCCCGGTAGGAGCGCTCGGCCGCCAGCGCTACCGCCAAAGCCCGGCGCCCGTCCTCACCGGTAACCTGCGGCGGGCGGTCGCTGACCACCATTTGCACAAAGTCACGAACTTCTTCCAGATAGGCATCGCAAAAACGTTCCAAGTAGTGGCCGATAACGTCGTGGTTGGCTCCGGAAGCAGTGAGCAGCCGATACGGCGTCCGGGCCAAAGCCCCGATGATCAAAGTTCCTTCTGACCCCACAACTTCCGTGCGAATGTCATAGCCGTAGCGAGCCTGGCGGAACGATTCCACGTTGCCCAGCGCCCCCCGCGAGAAATGCAGGTTCACCACGCCGGTATCGATGTCGTTGCAGCGGGCCAGCTCAGGGAACGCGAGCACACCCCCATAAGCTTGCACTTCAACAATCTCATCACCCATTAGCCAGCGGGCTAGGTCGAACTCATGCAAGCTGGAATCTAGGAACAACATCCCATTCAGTCCTGATTGGAAATAGCTCAGCGGTGGGGGCTCGCGGTCGCGCCCGATAGCCTTGAAGAGCACCGGTGTGCCGATTTCTCCTGCTTCAATTCGTTTCTTCGCGTCGCTATAGGCTGGATCGTAGCGCCGCATGTGGCCCACCTGCAGACGGATTCCTGCCTTGGCTACTGCCGCCAGGGCTGCATCCGCCTCTTCCAGCGTCAGGGCCACGGGCTTCTCACACAGGATGTCTTTGCCGGCAGCGGCTGCGGCTTGAATGGTACTGGCATGAAATTTTGCAGGGGAGGCGACCAACAGGGCCTGCACATCGCGGCGCGCTAGGACGGGTTCAATGTCCTCATAGACGGCTTCCACCTCCAAGTTCGCGGCCACCTGGCAAGCACGCTGGCGATCGCTGTCTACGATGGCTACCAATTCCGCTCCAGGCACAGCATTGCGAAGATTTTCGGCGTGGCGTTGTCCCATGGTCCCCACACCGACGACAGCGACTCCGAGCTTGGCCGTCACCACTTTGCCCCATATTATCTAAGCGGTTTGAAAACCCAATCTTGCACACGCCAGTCCGTTTGTCAAGACGGACACCCAGACGAGAATCCTGGCTTGAGCGGAACAGGCTTCTGGCAGAACGCTATTCTGCCCCTACATGGACCCATCACCCTAATTGATTGACCCTTCCCGGATGCGCCGCGCTACCTGAGCCAATTCACCCGAACCCTCTAGGGGCAATTCTCGCGCCCTCAGTGCGGACACTAGAAGCGATACAGATAGGAAAACTTGACGAAGAACTGCTTGGCCGACTCCAGAAACCTGTTCCCGGTGCGGAGAAGTTCATCATTGCGTTTGATCAACCGCGGATCAATATTTTCCACTATACTCGTGTACCCAACGTATAGCGCAGTTCCAGGATGGACCAAATACGTGATAAGGAAGTCTCCGCTCAATCGTTTCTCGTTGGACAGCGACGTCAGGGTGGGATTTGTGTGCGTGGCCTCGTATTGCAGGATGGCGCGAAGCGACAGCTCGCGACTAAACTGATAGTTTATCTTGCTCCGAATTATGTGATCGTTGAAGACGCTGGCATCAGTTCCTCGTTGCTTCAGAGCGGTGAACAAATAAGTATTCTCAATGCGTAGTGGGGTGACGGGCAGCAAAGTGGCCCGCAGGTCCACGTTGGTGAAGCTGCCCAGAAAAGGATCCGAACCCTCGGGCGGGTTGAAATTGACTTCCGTGCCCTGTTCATAATCCAGGCTTATTTCGGCTTGAGGAATCCAGGCGCTGAAGACTTCCAGCCGAAATCGCCGCTTCGAAAAGCGAATGTTTTCAAACAGCTCGCCAGTATGGCGAAATTGCACCTCCAGCGAAGTTCGCCGGCGCAAGTCAAATACGAATCCGGGGGACGTGGTCCAGTCCTGCGGCGTTCCCGAATGGTCCCAGTTCCGACGCAAAAAGAGCCGCGGACCCCAAGCAATCAAATGGTTTCCTTCGGGCCAGAACCGATAGACGGCAAACTGGCGGATTTCCCGCAAGTCGACCCGGCGCACGAAACCTAGGTCTGTCTGGAATCCGGGGCTGAAATCGTCGTAGGTGAGTGAATAGTCGAAACTACGGCCCGAGCGTTCCAGTCGGGCATGGTAGGCGGGGCCCGCCAACGATTCTTCCTCTTCTTCTTCTGTCCGGGTGCGGCTGGCTAAACCCTGGAACTCAAAGGTCCAATTGGGAGAAAACTTCAGCCGCCCGTCCAGACCGCCGACACGGTTGAATCGCCCCTCGAGTTGCCGATCGGTAAAGATAAACCCCAGAGAAGACTGGCGGAAGAGGTCCCGATTTACGCGGAGAACGCCCACAGTAGCCCGTTTCCCAAACAAAGCGTCGTCGGTAGCCACGTTCTTGCCGGGGGCCTCATCATCCACAAACAGCCCCCCCAGGGCGTAATCGCCCACCTTGCCCGTCAGGCGGACGCCCATTCGCGGATCGACAATGCGCCGCGTAAAAACCAGATTGATCGGAGTGGTAAAGAAACCCGCATTTTCCAGGAAGAACGGGCGCTTTTCGGGAAAAAAAACCTCAAACCGCTGGTTGGCGGTGACCTGGGGATCGTCGGATTCCACCTGACTGAAATCGGGATTCAAGGTGATATCCAAGACTAAACTGTCGCGAAACACGGCCTTGGCGTCCAAGCCGACGTCTAACTGCGCCGGGTCAGTCACGAACTCATCTTCCGTAGGAGAGAGGCCGCGCGAAGAACGAAACGACCCGTATGGGATAAGCTGAATATTCCGATTTAGCGAGACGCGCTGGATTCCGTTTAGGGTAGCGATTTGTTGTAGCGTTCCCTCCACCCGGCTGGTCACGTGCGGCCAAAAACTGAATTCATTGTTCCGTGGAATGACCCGCACTAAGCTGACTCCCCATTTCTGTTCCATCCGCGAGGGGAAACGCAAGCTCTGAAAGGGAATCGCAAACCGCACGACATAGCCGTCGGTGGTGCGCAGTCCTTCGGTGTGCCAAACCGTGTCAAAGGCAAACGGGGAATCTCCACGCCGGGGGGCTTGTCCCCGCAGCACGTCGTCGATTCCCTGTTCCCCTTCCTGAAACAGTGCATCCGCTTGGATGCCATAGGGGTTGGCCAAAAAGATAAAAGCCCGGCGTTGGTCATGAAACGTGTCCAAGATAATGCCCACGCGATCATCGGCAAAAATGTCTTCCCGACGCGCCATGCGTGCTCGCCCTTCGCCGGCTTTGAGATCTATGCAGACAAAGACAACATACAAATACTCACGGTCATAGCCCAAGTAGGCTATGGTCGGTTGGCTGCTCTCAGCACCGTCAATCGGACTCCGCTGCACGAAGCGTTCGATGCGGAGCATTGGGTCCGGGTCGGCAAGGCCCATCTCCAGGAACTCCTCCAAGAGAGGAGGCTGGCTGAGCCGTGGAATACGCACCTCAATGGCACTATTGGGGTCGGCGTGGCTCACGAAGGGGAAGCAGGCAAGCGCTAGAAAAGCCGTACGGATGTGTGCGAAACGCACTTAGGGTGTGCCTCGTTCCAGAGCTCGGCAGTTGTTGTTAATCGATCGAGCCGCTTATCCCGACGGAAGAGAAGGGCCAAGAGCAATCGAGCCGCGCCATAGAGAAGCACGACTTGTTGAACTCACTTACCCTGTCGCTTCAGAAAGCAAAGGCTGTCCGTCTTTCCGTTCATCCCAGCCAGCGGGACGTGATTACTTTTTTCTCGGTGTAAAACTCGATAGCGTCTTTTCCGTGTGCGTGGAGGTCACCGTAAAAGGAGTTCTTCCACCCTACAAAGGGGAAGAACGCCACGGGGGCCGGAACCCCCACATTGACCCCAACCATGCCGGCTTGGACGCGGGAAGCGAACTCTCGCCCGACCTTTCCGGATTCGGTGAAGATGGCAGCAGCATTCCCATAGTCAGCCTTGTTGACGATCTCAATCGCACCATCAAGATCCTTCTCCCGGACAACGGAAAGTACGGGACCAAAAATTTCTTCCCGGGCAATTCGCATCTCCGGACGCACGTGATCGAAAATGGTGGGCCCCAGATAATACCCCTCCGGGCTGCCATCCACCTTGACCGCCCGGCCATCGCACACCAACCTGGCTCCTTCCCGCTGGCCGAGCTCCACGTATTGGAGAACACGCTCGCGGTGAGCCGCCGAAATTACTGGCCCCATCTTGGTCTCCGCCTGATCGCCTGGGCCTACAGTAATGCCCTGGGCAGCCTGGACGAGTTCGCGCACGAGCGGCTCGGCAACATCGCCCACGGTCACCACCACGCTGGCCGCCAGGCAACGTTCGCCGGCGCAGCCAAAGGCGGCTCCCAGAATGGCCTTGGTAGCCGCTTTCAAGTCACTGTCGGGCATGACCACCACATGGTTTTTGGCCCCTCCCAGCGCCTGCACCCGTTTCCCGTTACTTGCCGCCGTCTCATAGATGTACTTGGCCACCGCAGTTGACCCCACCGAAGAAACCACCTTCACGCGGGGGTCACGCAACAAGACATCTACAACTTCTTTGGCCCCGTGTACGAGATTAATCACTCCTGCCGGCAGGCCGGCCTGATAAAAGAGCTCCACGAGGCGGACACTGGTTCGGGGGACTTTCTCAGAAGGTTTCAGGACGAATGTGTTGCCGCAGGCGATGGCCAGAGGGAACATCCACAACGGTACCATGGCGGGGAAATTGAAGGGCGGGATGCCCACACACACCCCGAGCGGTTCCCGAACCGACGCAGTGTCAATCCCCGTGGCCACATTTGCCAGGGTCTCACCCATCATCAGGGTGGGAATGCCACAGGCCAGTTCCACTACCTCGATGCCCCGCTTGACGGAGCCGCGCGATTCTTCCAGGGTTTTACCGTTTTCCAGGGTAATGAGGGCCGCCAATTCCTCCAGGTGCTCCTCAAGAAGCTGGCGGTAGCGGAACAGAATGCGCGACCGTTGTGCGGGCGGCCATTGCCGCCAGGACCGGAAGGCCGCATCCGCCGCTTGCACCGCCTGTTCTACTTCTCCCCCCGTGCAGTACGGCACTACGGTGATCTCTTCTCCGTTGGCGGGATTCCTCAGCGTATCCGTACGCCCTTGGGACTTCCGCCATTCGCCGCCCACACAAATCGGACACAGGTAGAGTTGGGTACTGACCTTGCTAGCTGGACTCACCACGGGACTTTACCTCTCGTCAAAGATTTTCCCGAACCAAAGGCAACCGCGGATCCCTCTCTTTCCATTCGGAGCGCACCCAGACATGCTCGGGATCCTCGGTGTTGGCCAGCGAGTGCATGCTCCCCGCCAAGAAATTCAAATAATAGACATGGTAGCCATGGCCGGCCACTACCGGATGGTAACCATCTCGGATCAGGATGACATCCCCATCGCGAGCCGTAAGAGTCACATCACGCTGGCCATTCTTTTTATAGAGACGCTGGAGGGCGTAACCCGCGGGATGGGCGATGCGGTAGTAATAAATCTCATCCAGGTCGGCCTCCTCGGGTGGTTTGTGTTCATCGTGCTTGTGGGGCGGATAACTCGACCAGTTGCCACTCGGCGTATAGACTTCCACGACCACCAGCTTGTCAGCCGGAAAGTCGGGACCCATCACATTTACGATTTGGCGCGAAGCATTGCCGCCCCCTCGTAAACTCACCTCCACATCCGCAGGAGTAACCAAGCGGGGTGCCGAGCGGGCCTTCGAGCGAACCCGGCACTCGGCTATCTCACACATCGTTTCCGCCCGCAGACGCGCTTGGCTGTGCGGCGGCAAATAAAGGGCGTAGGGTAGCCCATCGAACACGTGCTCACGGCGACCGATAGACCGCTCGCCTTCTCCCCAATTCACGCAGCCCCGCCCGCCCAAAAGCACAGCCGCCATTTCTTCCTGCTTGGTCTGGGGTTCCCAGCTATCGCCGGGGGCCAGACGGTGCACGAAGAAGCTCATCCACTGCCAATTCGCACGCTGTCGGGGCAGGGATAAAAGCTTTCCTCCCTTCCCTGGGGGGAGAGAGCCTGAATGAACGAGGAACTCGTTCTTCTTCATCCTTCCTTCTCCTTAAAGCAAAATGTTATTTCCCGCCGCCTACGCTTGGACCACTGCTTTGCGTGCCTCTTCATACTTTCTGCGCAACTCTTCCAGATATTCGGGCACCGGAACATCCCACCAGCCGTATTTGGACAAATCCCCCAGCGGTAATTCTCGGTTGGTGAGCACCTCGACCACACTGGGCGCTCCCGACTGCAAGGCTTCGTGTACGAACTTGCCCACTTCCGCAGGCCGGTCAGTGCGCCAACCCTTCGCCCCGAAGGCGCGGGCTGCCTCGGCAAAGTTGGGCGTGTAGGGCTTGCCCTTGGAGCTCTCAAATTCAGTATTAAGGACGCGCCCGGCTCCGTACGCACCGGACTGCAAGTTCCTAATCGACTGCCAGCCGCAGTTGTTCAGGATGACATAGACGATGGGAAGATTTTTCTGCACCGCTACCGCCAGCTCTTGCATATTGTTAAGGAAATCGCCATCCCCCGCAATCCCCAGAACGCGGCGGCCTGGTGCCGCCAGTTGCGCGCCGATGGCACCGGGTACGGTGAACCCCATGGTAGAAAATCCGCCACTCGTAATATGTGTGCGGGGTTCGTAGAACGGTACTTCTTGGTAGACCTGGCTCTGGGGTAAACCTGCCCCACTAACCCACAGGGAATCACGCGGGGCCACATTGCGGATTTCAGCCAGTGCCCGAGAAATGCTCACCGGCACGGCATCGGACTCGCGCCGGTGCCGAAAGGAATCGAAAAACGCTCGCCGGAAGCGGTCAATATCCGCGAAGTANNAGTTCTTACCGATTTCTCGCTCCTCGATATCAATGTGAATTAGCTTCGTCGGTGGTATGCGATAGACGTCCGGTGTGTACGAGGCCGTTGTCCAGTCTACGAATCGGGTGCCGAGGGCGAGCAAGACGTCGGACGTCTGGCAGAGCCGGTTGGCGCATTCGCTCCCGATTGAGCCTGGGTGCCATGCGTAGAGCTCGTGATCTTCGGGGAAGACACCCTGCCCGGACCAAGTGGTGACCACGGCGGCCCCGAGCGACTCGGCCAGCCGGCGCACTTCCCGAGAAGCCCCGGCCGTCACCGCGCCACCCCCGACCAGCAGCACGGGACGCTTGGCCCCGACCAGCAACTCAGCCGCTCGCTCAATGTCTTGGGGATGGCCTGCCGGGCCCCGCAACGGACGTCGCCGTTCCGGATCGGGGAGTTCCACTTGGGCCGCTTCCGCCTGCACATCCATGGGCAAATCAATCAGCACAGGTCCGCGACGCCCGGAAAGCATAAGGTTAAAGGCACGATGGAGAACAAAGGGGAGTTGGTCAACCCGACTGGGCTGCCACCATTGCTTCACCACAGGTTCCAGTATCCGAGGGAAATTGGCCCAGTGCGTGCGATCGATTTCCTGAAGCACCGACCGGCCGCGCATATAGGTATGCACGCTGCCAGTTAGAACCAACACGGCGCTCGAATCTACGTAGGCCTGGGCCACCCCACAGGTTGTATTGGCTGCACCCGGACCAATCGAAGTGGAGACCGCCAGCGGCTGCCCAGAAACACGATGGTAGGCATCAGCCAAGTGCACGGCACATTGTTCGTGCATAACCGGGAACGGCTCAATCCTCCCCTCGCGACCTACCAAGGCGTCGAACAACGGGACATTACCGTGCCCTGGAATGCCGACCAAGTAAGGGACTTTTTCCCGAATCAGGTATTCAACCACGACCTGCGCCCCGGTGAGTCGCATAATGGCCTTCCTTTCTAAGCGGTTAGCTAAACTAGCTTACGCGAAAGAGAAGATGGCTGTCAAGATTCGAAACGACCTCTGGCAAATCCAGTGAGAACCGCGGCGGCGCTATCTGCTGCGCGCCGATGGAGGAACAGCCTGCGCCTCTCGCAACCTCCGTTGCCGTTGAACGAAACCACACGATTCGCGTACGCACAACTGCGGCATTAACTTGCGGATTACTGCTCGACCTTTCTTCCCCGTCATCCGTTCCAGGAGCATTTGCACCGCCATGGTTCCCAGCTCATACTTCGGCAACTCCACCGTAGTCAACCGCGGCCGGAAGCAACTCAACCATGGATAATCATCGAAACTGGCCAAAGCAAAGTCTTCGGGGCAGGAAAGCCCCATCTCCTCGGCGGCCTTCATGAATCCGACGGTCATCAAGTAATTGGCCACGAAGACCGCGTCGGGCTGCCGAGGCAGCAGGGTCAATCCAGCACGGTAGCCCGAATTGATGCGATAGTCCCCTTCAACCGTCAGCTCCGGGTCATAGGGCAAGCCGTGTTCGGCCAGCGCGGTTCGAAAACCCCGCCAGCGCGCCCGCGCGTTGCTGACTCTAGTCGGTCCGCCCACCAGAGAGATGCGGCGGTGACCACAGCGAGCCAAATGGGAAGTGGCTTCGAAGGCTCCCTTCATGTCATCGGTCACCACCGCATCGGCCGTTAAATCCCGACACGTGCGCATCAACAATACGGTCGGGAGCCTAGCTTCGGAGAGAGCCTGGCGAACCGAGGAAGCAAGGTGCCCGGGCGTCTTGGTGAGCAAGATGCCGTCCACTTGCTTCGATAACAGCACCTCCAGGTAGAGTTCTTCCTTGGCGCGCTGGTCGTCGCTGTTGCAAAGCAAAAGGCTATAGCCAGCCTTGTTGGCAGCGTCTTCAGCCCCTCGGACCACGAGCGGGAAAAACGGGTTGCCAATATCGGGAACCACTACCCCGATGGTGTGGGTTTGGCGTTTCACCAAGCCACGCGCCAGCAGGTTGGGCCGATAGTCGAGCTTTCGGATGGCTGCTTCCACCCGGCGCTGTAACAAGGGGCTGGCCTGGCCCGTTTTGTTGATGACGGCCGAAACCGTAAACACAGAAACCCGTGCCTGCCGCGCCACGTCGTAAATATTGGGTCTCTTGCGTCTTTTCCCGGAACGCTTTCCTCGCGGCTTCATCCTTTTCCCTCGCGGCAAAAGTTCGATGGTGTGCCCGTTATTTCTCCGTGCTCGCCTCTCGTAGAAACTCATTGAGCTCGTCCAGCCTTGGCATGGCATCGGAGCAGCTGACGCGGCTGACCACCATAGCCGCGGCGGCATTGCCGTAGTGCAGGCACTCATTCAACGGCAGCTCACGATATAGCGCGTAGAGGAAGCCAGCAGCAAAACCGTCTCCCGCCCCAATCGTGCTCACGGTGGTGGTTGGACGAGGGGTGGCTGAGAGCGACCCGTTGGCGCTATAAGCTTCTACGCCTTTCGACCCGAGCTTGCGTACCAACAACCCTACCCCGGCGGACAGGATGACGTCTACCTGAGCCTTAGGGTCCCGCTGGCCAGTCACCAAAAAGAGCTCATCCTCGTTGGCCAGCACAACATCCACCCACGGCAGGGCCTGCCGAGCGATCTGGCATGCCTCCTGCGGCCGGCCCCAGGAACTCTCTCGGTAATCGATATCGAACACCGTACGGAGACGCGCCGCCCGCGCCGTCTTGAGTGCATCCAACGTGGCCTCCCGAGCAGGAGATTTCGCCAGGCTTGTACCGTTGGTTACGAACAGGCGAGCTTGCCGGATGTAGGAACGCTCGGCCGGTCCAACTGTCACACGCGTATCCGCTGCCTCGCATCGGTAGAAAACCTGGGGGAAATGGTTCGGCGGAGAAACCTCGGTCAGGCACAGGGAGGTATTGAACCCGTCAACCATTCGAACAAACTGGGTGTCCACTCCTTCCTGTCGCAGAAAGTCGAGGAGATACTCGGCCAACGCATCGTGACCCACGCAACTAATCATGCCTACGCGCAGACCTAGCCGAGCCAGCCCCACCGCGATGTTGGCGCTGGAGCCCCCTAGGTGCCGGGAAAAATGCTCCACGCGAGCTAAGGGACGGTTATGTTCTACGGCAAAGAGGTCATAACCAGTCCGCCCCAATACGCAGACGTCCACTGCCGCTCCTTGAGAGCTTAGGGTTGAAGTCCGGACCCCGCGTGCACTCGCTGTCTCCGCGCAACTGCGGCCCCAGGCGTCGGCAGAACATCAGAGAGCTTCAGAGAACCCCACGTTCTCTTCTCGCACCTGATTTCCTACCGTTTAGATTCCCAAGGTACGCAGGAACCGACGCGCCGCCATGGCATTGCTCAGTGGGGCGGCCGAGCTTGGTCCGTTCTCCAGCACATCTTGCTCAGCAACCAGCCAACCCTCAAACCCCTTCTGCCGAAGAAGCTGAATCACTCGCACAAAATCCACCCTACCTTGGCCCAGAGGCACAAACACGCCCGCCCGCACTGCGTCGTAAAAGTTGAGGCGCCGGCGGCGGATCTCATCCAGTCGCCCGCCGTCAATATCTTTCAAATGCACGCACCGAATAAGCGAAGCGTATCGCTCAAGCATCGCCACCGGGTCGCCTCCCCCGTAGAGGCAGTGGCCCGTGTCCAGGCAAAGTCCCAGTTCGGAAGGAAAGAACGACAGCAGTTGCTCCACTTCCGCGGGTGTTTCGACATGTGTCCCCACGTGGGGATGGAACGCCACCTGGAGACCCTTCGAGCGACAAAGATCGATTACTTGACGAATAGCGCGCAGAGCCACCTCCCAGTTCTCCTGGGACCAAGAGAGTCGAGCCGCCTCGCTGGGTCGGCCGGCGACAGCCAGTCGCGAGGGTGTGATCTCGTCTGAAAGGATCAGCACCGGGCAGCCCAACTGGCTGAGTAAATTCGCCGTGCAGGCCACCTGAGCCAATCCCGTTTCGTGGGCAGCTCGGTCCCCCAAAAACATACCTACAAAAGCGGAGCAGAGCGTCAGGTTGCGGCGTTTTAGCTCCTTCGTCAACACCCCAGGATTCGTGGGCAGGAAACCATACGGCCCAAGTTCGGTTCCTTCGTAGCCTGCTTCGGCGATTTCATCCAGCACACGAGAATACGGGTAGTCGCTGGGAGGGTCGTGATTTTCCATGACGCCCCAGCTCACCGGAGCTGTCGCTATGCGAAGTGGCATTTTCTAGGCGCTTAGCTAATAGGGTGAAAGTCTACCTCCTTAAAGATACACTTGCAACCATAGCCGCGATTGAAAAAAATTGCCGACGGAAGACTACCAGAACTACCAACTGCCGGGCGCCGCCGGATTCGCCAGCCAGTTCTCAACAAGTTCCGCAATCCGGTCCTCGGCAATCTGCACGAGCTGTTCTCCCTTTTCCGGCGAGATTTCGCTCAGATTGCCGGAATACCCGGGCCAATCTTTGGCTTGTGTTTTCTCCAGATAGTAAGGGAAGCCGGTGGACAAGGATTGAGGAGGAGGCAAATCCGGCCCCTTGCCGGGAACGACGCCGTCGGGAGCGAAGGCTGCGGCCACGGAAAGTTCCAGCGGCCCGCCGTGCCCATGGCCCCCATTGGGCTGGTTGAATAGCTCCAGGCTATCGACCAACGGACCCGGCAAGGTCTCCCACCAATTTACGAAAAGAATCGCGGCCTCCGGGTGCTCCTGAGTTACCTGGGAAATGGCTAGGCGCGCGGAGCCCACATTCCCGTCATGCCCGTTCATAACCAGAATCCGGTCGAACCCTTGCTCCACCAATCCGGCCAAAACGTCGGTCAAATACGCCACCATCGTCGACGGGCGGATGGAGAGAGTGCCTGGAAAAGAGGTCGTATGAGCAGGCGAATGCGTGTAATGGATGGCAGGGAGCAAAGAGGCCTGCAAGTCTTCTGCGAGTCGCTCCGCCAGGCCCGCTGCAATCAAGCTATCCGTTCCCAAGGGCCCGCTGGGGCCATGGTATTCCACGCTTCCTAGGGGGAGGATGGCCAATCGCGCTGTCTTGATGTGGTCCGCGACCGCGTAGCCAGGAACCCGGTTGAAGCGGGGCAAGTTAGTTGAAGGAGTTTCAGCCCGGCATCTAAACGCCAGCGGCCCAAACCCCGTAACCAGGAGAAGAAAACTTAGGGTGAGAAGACCGCCTCCCCTTCGCATGTCCTTGCGCATCGTTACACCTCCTTCCAATCCAACTCGATAGCTCGAGATAAGCGGGCGATTGTGCCGTGATTGCCTCATTGTACGCCTATCCGGCACGGCCTGCCGTTAGGGGCATGCGTAACGAAAATGCCCCAAAAGCTCCCCCCTGTAAAGGATGGTATGTAGTTACAGCTCTTGACGAATTCACACACAGACCAAACTCAGGCCGTCAGCAACTCGATGGCTACGCCAACTCTATCACGGCGTGGAGTATGCTATCTTCTTTGCCGGTTGACGAGAAAGAGTTCCTAGTAGTGGCAAACCCCGAAAAGGGAGCAAAGAATGCGCACACAACATCAGTCCAAGGCTCCCGTTATCCAACGTCCCTACGGCACCTTGAAGCGTCTTTGCGGACCGCTCAGTGGTTTGCTGCAAAGCCGGAACGCCGACCTCAAGTTATTGACCATCCGGCCAGGCCTCGAAACCAGCCACCACTACCACACCCACAGCGAATCCATTTTTCATATCGTGCGGGGCAACATCTCTCTGCGATCAGAACGGGGGCGCGTGGAAGCGACGCTGAGAAAAGGCGATACCGTAGTGGTGGAGCCCGGCGAAGACCATACGCTCAAGAACACGGGTCGTGAAGCGGCCCTTGTATTTGAAGTCCAAAGCCCTCCCTACTCCCCGGAGGACAAGACCGCTTTTCCCTGAAGTATTGGGCAACTCGCCGGATGGGCTAAGACCTATCCTGCAATTGCATTTCGACAGACTACCCCCCAGTATTGCTCGCACGGCATAAATCGCAGCTTTCATGATTGCTCATGCAGGAAGAAATTCGGAGTTGAAGCCGCCAGAAATCCCAGCAAGTTAGCCTACGACCTTCGCATTGGTTCCAGCTTCGAATCCACCCGGGCCCACTTGCACTCCTCCCGACTCACGTATATTGTTAGCCGAACTGGAAGCTCAGTAAAAGAACATCCGATCCAGACGAAAAACCGGGGCAACTCCAAATTCAACGGGATAGAACTTTATGGATGCGAATGATCACAAGGCTGTTTCGAGAAGGCGTTTC
>JABAHQ010005778.1_pt2 | contig 21896 bp, 16 predicted proteins | sample 7062091 | NCBI WGS metagenome assembly JABAHQ01 (sample SAMN14534359, study PRJNA622989) | marine sediment metagenome | biome: marine biome [ENVO:00000428]; feature: marine pelagic biome [ENVO:01000023]; material: deep marine sediment [ENVO:00002113] | place: India: Gulf of Kutch | collected...
TTGCTGAAAATTATCAATCATTAAATGCCAGGGTATTTTTTGCGGTTGGCAGCCATGAGAATCAACCCTGGCGGGGTTGGCCCATGATTGATGATATGAAGAGAATGGTCAGTCTCTTGAAATCTCGCAATATAAAGGGATTAGAAATAAGCGGTCATGTATTTGAAAATGAGACTCACAATAGTATTTTCCCCACCGCATTAACGCGTGGCTTGCGAGTGGTGTTTGAATAAAAATCACAAGAGATCTCACAACTATTAAGTAATTGTTTTCTTATGAAATTATAATTAACTCCAGTGTCATTCCCGTGAAAAGGGGAATGACGACTTTTGTCTATTGAGGGCAAATGAGCACATCGAGTCTTATTAACAACTTAAAAAGCAACACCGCTGTGGTTCTGTGTGCCCTGTCCCAAGGGGATCACCTTGTGAGAGTCTTTGAGGCTTTTTTTCAAACAGCCTCGGTTATCTTCTTCCTGCATCAAATTTTTCGGGATAAGGTGATCAACCGTCTGCTTTCTACCGAAAAATCACTTCCGTCATAATCTCCCCAGACATTTACAATTTCAAATCCATTTCTTAAAAGCATTCGCCGGATTTCAGGATAACTATAAAGACGGATGTTATATCCGGTGGCGACTTTTTCTTTGCCATTCCGGATAAGGGAGACTTTGAAGATCTCCCGCTCCCTCAAAACATCATATTCATTTTCGATCAGATAGTATTTGCCATCTTTTCCTTCCCGCCAGTCACGCCTTTTTTTTATCACATCATTTGCAACAAAATAAAATTTGTTCTCATAATCCAACAAAAAAAATCCATCTTTACGAAGAACGGTATGAATTTGGCGTAACACCGACTCGTTTTCTTCATCCGTTTCGAAAAATCCAAACGAAGTAAATAGATTAATAAGCCCATCGAATTTTTCATCAAAGGGAATATTTCTCATATCTCCCTGATGATAAACCACATTGGGAGCGGCGAACCTGTTTCTGGCAATCTCCAAATAATCTTCCGATAAATCCATGCCGGTCATCCTCCAATCACTGATCCTGGCTAACAATTGAGTGTGTCGTCCGTAACCGCAACACAAATCCAGCACACTGGCTTTAGCTGGTAGCCGCATCACTTTCTTTACAAAAGTAGCTTCTAATTCTGTCTGCTCCTCCGATGCAAAACCGACCAGGTCTATAAACTGGTTGGAATAAAACCGTTTAAACCATTCCATCATCCATATCCTCCACTGTGATGATTTTTATGAAATATCATGATTTTTATGAAATATCAAAAACTGTTGTCTGTGTATTCTGAGGTATCGGCCGATTTCCATTTTCTATAACTTTAATAGATTAATGCAATTAGCTATTGATTCCACACCGCTTTCTTAATCTGGTATAAGGTTTGTTATCATATTTAATAAGATGATAAAACAAGGGCAAAGAAAATGGAAAATATTTCAAACGAAAATCATCTGAATAACTTAGACTACCGACAGGAAAAAATTTTTATACGCAAACATGCCAGTGCGGAAGAATTAAAAACGGAAATTCGAAATATAAGCGAGCATTATCGGGGAAGTGGATGGAATTTAATCGATATTTCCAGCAAGGGGGCGTTTCTTTACCTCAAATTCAAACAATGTCTTTTAAAAGACAAATAACCACGAGGGAGTTGATATGTCAATCGCCGTTAATGAACATAATTTTAAAAAGGAAGTTTTGGAAAGCCTCAAACCGGTTTTGGTAGAAATCAGAGCAAATTGGTGTGGGGCCTGCCATATTATGGCACCAATGATTGCAAAGTTATCAACGGAATATGGAGGACAAATTAAATTTGTCACATTGGATATTGAATCTGAAGAACGATTGATGAAGGAATACAGGATTAGCGAACTTCCCGTTCTTCTCTTCTTCAAAATGGGAAAACTCGTTGATCATGTAATCGGAACCACATCTAAACGCATGATTGATGAAAAACTAAACCGTTTACTTGATGAACGAAGCGTGGTTTAGATTTATGGCAAATTGGGATGTGAAAAGTAAATGTGGATTTTGAAAAAATTTCATAAAGTAATCAAAATTTGTAAGAAATTTACGTATACCAATCCGGCGGAAGCGAATAGAAGGAGCATTGTTATGGCACCAAAATCAAAAATACGAACTTGTTTGATTGCTTCTGCAATCCTTGCTACAGCTTTATTTGCAGAAGAAAAATTGGTACTCACCATTGAAAAAAGGGTAGCCCTCGCTCTGGAACAAAATCCAGAAATCAAAGTGGCTGAGAAAGAACTCGCTCAGGCAAGGGCGGGTATCGGCGAGGCGTACGCCACCATTTTACCTCAATTAGATGCTTATGCCAATCTGGACCATAGTTGGGAAATTCAAACCAGTCGAATTCCCAATTTTATAAAGCCAATGTTGGAACCATTGGCAGGCACAATTCCGGGCATTGAAGACATGCCGGACTTTGTGGATATTGCATTTGGCCTGGAGAATACTTTTCGCTATGGTGCCACCATCACACAACCCCTATTTCTGGGTGGCGCCGGGTTGGCGAACATTCAGTCTGCCAAAGCGGGTAAGCGAGCTGCTGAAGAAAATTTATCACTACAAAAACAACGTCTTATCCTAAATTCGGCCACAGCGTTTTATTCCTGTTTACTGGCAGAGGAATTAGTACGCGTGCGCGAAGAAGCATTGGCCCAGGCGAAGGCAAATCTGGAAATCGTCACCAAAAAATATGACGTGGGAACCGCTTCCGGATTCGACAAAATGCGCGCCGAAGTGGAAGTGGCAAACCTGGAACCGGAATTGATTGCGGCCCGCAACAATCTCCAATCCGCCTTAACCCGATTGCGTAATATTCTTGGACTTGACCGAATGATTGACATTAAAATTAGCGGCGAATTTCATTATGTGGAAGATGAATTGGGCAACATGTCCCTGATCGATTTACAGGATTTAGCTCTGACGGAACGCCCGGAAGTAAAAGCACTATCCGAACAAAAAACCATTTCCAAAAAAGGGATCACCATCGCCAGAAGTAATTTTTTACCCAAACTCTATTTCCAAACCGATTACTCGCAGTTAGCAATGAGGGATGATTTTAAATTTAGCCAGGATGATTTCAGTAAAGGATTCAGTTCTTCCATCAACTTACAGATTCCGCTTTTCCATGGATTTCGACGAACAAATCAATACCAGAAGGCCAAATTGACACATAAGATCATCATCGATACCGAAAAGCAGTTAAAGGACGCGATTATTGCAGAGGTGGAAGATGCCTATAACAAATTAAATGAAGCTAAGCAAAAATTTCGCTCTGCCCAAAATACGGTAGAGCTGGCTAAGGAAGCTCTGAGATTGGCCAACTTAATGTATGACGAGGGCGCTAACACCCAACTGGATGTATTGAACTCCCGGTTAGCCTTAACCCAGGCGCAGATGAGTTACGCCAATTCATTATTCGAATATCAGGTGGCTCGCTATCAATTGCGGAAAGTAACCGGGCAATTAAAGAATGTTATTTAGTGTGGATAAAAGAAATAGAGAAAGGCGTGATAGACTATACAATATCATTAAATTAGCTAATGCATTTAGTGGGTCACTATCACGCTATCTCTCAAACACTGTACAAAAGAGATAGATTTAAATAGGGAGAATACCATGAAATTAATTCACTTAATCGGCTTGACCTTTCTCGCCGTTGCATTGTTTTTTTTCGGTTGCAGTCAATCGGAGAGCAGTACTGAACAGGTGGAAGACAGAATTCCGGTTGAGATAAAGACGATTAAACTCGGCGACGTCATCCAGTCCCTGGACTATAACGGAGACATCGAGGCTGAATACGAAGTCAAGGTCTTTTCCAAAATTCCGGACCGGATTGAAAAATTTTATGTTGATGACGGCGATAAAGTCCAAAAAGGAGATGCAATCGCGGAAATCCTCGCCATCACCATCAAACAGAACGTGCGCGGAGCCGAGGCCGCCCTGGTGGCAGCCAAGGCGCAGGAAGCAAATTTGCAAGTGGAATTCGAACGCGCTCAGCGGTTATATCGCGAAAATGCGATGAGTAAACAACAGTTCGATGCTGCTAAAACTCAATTTGAGGCCATCAAAGCGCAGGTTGAACAGGCCGAAGCGACATTAGCCAACTCAAAAAGTCAATTGGAAGATGCCCGGATAACTGCGCCTATCTCCGGTATCATCGGAAAGCGCTATTTCGATGCCGGCGATATGGCCTCACCTTCTCTGCCGCTGGTCACCGTCGTGCAAATGGATTGGGTCAAGATTTCTTTTGATGTCACCGAGTTAGACCTTGGGAAAATAAAAGTGGGGCAGCAGGCTGTGGTTCAGGTAAAAAGCTACCCGAATCGTTCCTTTACCGGAAAGGTTTCCAAAATCAGCCCGGTGTTGGATCCCCTAACCCGTATGGCCGAGGTAGAAGTTTTGATTGACAACGGCGATCACCTGCTGAAACCGGGTATGTTTGCCCGGGTTGAGGTTACCACCGGGATTATCAACGATGTGGTGGTTGTTCCCCGTTACACAACCATCGAAAACACCACCCTGGAAACAATCGACGGTAACGAACAGGTAATCAAAAATTATTACGTATTTGTCGCTGATAGTAACCGGGCAGAACAGCGTAAGTTGAGTGTCATCTACGCTAATCATGAATATCTGGCGATCTCTTCCGGAATTCAAGTCGGGGAGAAACTGGTAACCCTGGGACAAAATTTACTCCGGGATGGCGCACCAGTCATAATTGTAAATGAGGAGGAACAAGCACAATGAAGATCACCCAAACAGCCATCAGGCGCGGCGTCACTTTTTTCATGATTTATGTCATTGCCATCGGATTCGGTCTCTTCTCCCTGGCGCGGCTAAATTTGGATTTGTATCCGGAATTGGAATTTCCGTTTATTGCCATTATCACCCAATATGCCGGTGTCAGTCCTTATGACATTGAAACGGTCGTGACAAGACCCATTGAGGAAACCGTTGCCTCGGTAAAAAACGTAAAAAAAGTATCTTCCACATCATCACAAGGAATGTCGCTGGTGATGCTGGAATTCGAATGGGGTACCGATATCGATCAGGCTAAAATGGATGTGCGTGATAATCTGGACTACATCAACGAAGTCCTCCCCGACGATATCACCGAGCCATTGATCTTCGCTTTCGATCCGTCAACCCAACCGATTTTGTATTTATCGGTGGGATCCAATTTGCACGGTCAGGCGGAATTGCGACGAATTTCGGAGAGAGATATCGAGCCAAGGATGGAACGAATTCCTGGCGTTGCTGCAGCGTTCACCATTGGCGGAATGCGCCGGGAAATCAAAGTGCTGGCTGACCCGGCACGGTTGCGAGCCACCAATTTATCGATTCAACAAATTTCCCATGCCTTGCAGCAAAACAATTTACAGGTTCCCTCCGGTTGGATTGATACCCAACGTCAGGAGTTCACCATTCAGACCATGGGGGAATATACCAATCTGGAAGAGATTGAAAACACTAATATTGCCACCATCAATGGGTCTGTGATTCGCATAAAAGATGTGGCCAGAGTGATTGACGGTTTTGCAGAACAACGACAAAAGGTGTTTACGGACAACAAACCAGCTGTTATTCTGATGGTGCAAAAACAATCCGATGCCAACACCGTTAATGTTTGCCGCGATGTGATGAGCCGGCTTCCGGAGATTGAAGAAGTGTTGCCGCAAGGCATCCGTATCAACACATTTTATGATGCTGCTACCTTCATCAATCGATCCATGTCCAACCTGGGAATCACAGCGCTTCAGGCAATCGGCCTGGCCTTTCTGGTGCTGTTACTATTTCTGCGCAATTTCCGCAGCTCGGTAATCGTGGCAGTATCCATCCCGGTATCCATGATTGTCACCTTTGCGGTAATGGATCAGGCCGGATTGACGCTAAACATTATTTCTATGGCCGGACTGGCGCTTGCGGTTGGTCTGCTGGTGGACAATTCCATCGTGGTATTAGAGAGCATCTTTCGACACCGTGAAGAAGGAAAGGAAATTACCAGAGCTGCCGATCATGGTGCCAGTGAAGTGGCGATGGCGATCACCGCCTCGACGCTCACCACGCTGTCCGTTTTCATTCCGGTACTCTTCGTTCCGGGCATCGCCGGTGAACTTTTTAATGAAATGGTGATTACGATCTGTTTTTCACTCTCGGTCTCACTACTCATTGCCTTAACCTTGATTCCGTTACTGGCCTCACGATTCTTATACCTGAAGGAGAAAGCAAAACAAAATACAGGAATGGCCAGAATCGGTCATCGTATCACCATTGCGCTGGAAGGACTCCATAACATTTATACCAAAGCACTGAATTGGTGTCTTCTACATCGAAAAACGGTTTTAATCTCCGTTGCCGGAATATTCATTTTAGCAATCGTAATTCTGGCCAATCGCGGCGGCGAATTTATGCCAGAATCTGATATGGGATTTGTAGCGATGGCCGTGGACCGTTCTCCCGGCACCAGTCTGGAATCTATGGAAAAGAGCTCCCGACACATTAATGATATCATTCTCGAAAACGTTCCTGAAGCCGAAGCCGTCTTTTCCAATTTTGGCCAGGGCGAGGGCATCATGGCGATTTTTTCCTCCCAGGCATCCAATGAAGGCGACATTACCATTCGACTGAAACCATTGGGAGAGCGGGATCGGAGTATGTTCGAAATTCAGGATGATTTGCGGGAACGATTCAAAACCCTGCCGGATGTAGACATTCGCTTTGAAGACCGGGGCGCCTCGGCAATTATGGGCGCCGGAAGTGACATAACCGTCGAGATTTTCGGCCACAATTTAGCCACAGCAGAGGCGCTTGCCAGTGACATCATAAAGAGCGTGGAAGACATAGACGGAATCGTTCACCTGGAGACCAGCGTTCGCCAGGCAACCCCGGAATTGCGCATCAACCTGGATCGGCAGCGAATTGCCGACCTGGGCTTGAGCACCGCTCAGGTGGGCAATGTGATTAGCACCAGCATTTTAGGCTCCGCCGTTACGCGCTTTCGGGAAGGCGGCGATGAATTCGATATTCGGGTGCAACTGATTAAAGAAGCGCGCACCAGCAAAGAGAATATTGAAAATATTTTGATCACCACGCCATTGAGCAATCAGATACCGTTACGCTCAATAGCGACGGTGGAATACAGCAAGGCGCCAACGGAAATCATTCGTGAAGATCAGGAGCGTATGGTCACCGTTAACGTTGATGTGGCCGGGCGGGATTTACGCAGCGTAACCAATGATGTTACCAGTGCACTCAAACATGTATCGGTCCCCACAGATTTTCGAATCGAAATCGGTGGCGTCGCTGAGGAGCAACAAGAGTCATTTATGTATTTAGGTCTGGCAATGTTAGTAGCCATGCTGTTGACTTATATGGTAATGGCTTCGCAATTCGAATCCTTAGTCGATCCGTTTGTCATTATATTTACAATCCCCCTATCATTTATCGGTGTGGCCCTGGCTTTGCTCATCACCGGGACTACCTTAAGCGTGATGGCGCTGGTCGGAATGGTCATGCTGGTCGGAATTGTGGTGAACAACGGTATTGTGCTGGTGGATTACATCAATCAATTGCGAGACCGGGGAATGGAACTTTTCGATGCCATTCTGGAAGGCGGGCGAGTGCGGATGCGTCCGGTGTTAATGACCGCATTAACCACCATTTTAGCCATGCTACCATTAGCGCTTGGATTGGGTGAAAGCGGGGAAAACTGGGCACCGATGGCGCGATCGGTGATGGGTGGACTGGCCGCCGGATCGGTGTTAACCTTGCTGGTCGTGCCGGTCATCTACGCCGTGGTGGAACGGATCGCCGAAAAAATTAAAGCACGGATCAGAAAACTGATCACCCGAGGAGAAAAAGGATTGGCAACTGAACAGGCCTAACACCGGTTGTTAGCCTGTAACATAGTGTTCGATGTGCTTTAGTAGTATGGCCTCCCGAAAAGTGAAGTTCTTTGGGAGGCTTTTTTACAAACTCTGTCGATGGATATTTTCTTACTCATTGCTAAACTCTGTTTAGCAATGGATTAACAGACGAAACTGAGTTTCCTCTGTTAATGCGTTCTTCCATAGGAACTCCTACGGAGCAAAATAGAATTTTGGAACGAGATTAAAAGGTATATCTACCTCGGTTATTGGTAATCGGTTTTGACGCAGGAAAAACTATTGAAGCGTTCAAAAATATCATTGCCTTTTAACCTTATTTTTATTTTTTTAACCTTAATAGTTAGTTTTTGACAATCATTCCTCAATCCAACTCAATTTTTTCATCTTCCTTGGGCACGGTGTGCATGAATCGCCCGTAGCGCATCGGTTCTTCCATTCGGCAAGACCAGACCAATTTGCCATTGAGCACGGTCATGTCCGGGCAGCCGTCACACATGTTTTGGGTACCGTCCTCCAAAATATCGACCGGCTGAATGATCATCACTGATTGATAATACAATCGCTTAAACAGGCGAAGCGGATTGGTTATTGTCGAGAGGAAATATCGTCCGGCAACCGGACGAAGTCGCCGATCGATCGGAGAGATTAGTAACATGGATTTCCCCCGGCGATGAATCTTGGGCTCCGTATAGGCCAGATAATGACCGTATCTCAAATGGTGATAGGTCTGAGCTAATTCCATAAATTTCGGGCCCACGTAACCATATATCTTCTCTTTGGTTCCTAAACGCCCGCTCAATAACCATTTAAACGAATCCGGTTTGTTGGTTCCGTTTAAATAGGCAGCGCTGTCGAAATCCGGAAAGCGCTCTTTGATCACTTCGTATATATCGGTTGATTGAATGTCTAATTTGCGATCTTCAGTGGTAGTATAAGGCAGTTTTTCCAAATTGATTTTTTCGGAGCCAACATAATAATCGAAGCGGCCATCAAGCGTTGCTGCTCGATAGGCAATAAACACCATCACATGCACTTTGTCGATGTGCTTCTGCGCCCAATCAACCAGATCGGGAATATAGGGCAAAGTATCTTCATATACGGTGGAATTAAAGGCGCAAGAGAGACCACCCACTTCATGCAACATTTCCGCAAAATATTCTCGCAGCGAACATAACTCGATTTCGTTCTTTCCTTTCCAATGGGGACGTCTCTGCTTGCTATCGATGTGGAAGGTGAATCCTTTAACACCGGCTTTTTTAAGCTCCTTCAACAGTTCTTTGGTTAAGGCAACGCCATTGGTATTAATAATCGGTTTCAATCCATCTTCGGCAACCATCCGCACCACTTCCACAATATTCGGATGAAGCAGCGGGTCGCCCCCGGCAATGGAAACGCCATCGGTAATGCGGAAACTTTTGAAGACCTCCATTTCTTCCTTAATTTTTTCCAGTGATTTGTGACCGCGTGGATCGTTAATGCGATAGCACCCTTCACAGTAAATGTTACATTTAAAGGTGGGCTCCAGCCAGGAAATGGCATTATCGGTGAGGCTCCAGGGTAATCGATAATAATTCTTAGGGTCTAATTGTATAGCCATAGCTCCTCCAAATATTAAGTGATTGATCAAATTATCAATTTATATGATGATTAGAAGCTTTCAGTATTGGAGCGAATGCTATTGATAAGTTCATTAATTTGAATAAATATCGAAGTCCTATCAGTAGGGACATGCTATCCATATCCCTACTTACCTCACCTCTCTGTGTATTTTTGAGATGGTTCTACGTCCACCTCATCTCAATAAAACCATTTTCCGACTTTGCAGGTATTCTCCCGCCTGAAGTTGATAGATATATATCCCGGAGCTTACCTTCTGTCCGAAACGGTTGCGGCCATTCCATACAATAGATTTTTCTCCGGCAGTTTGCTTCTCATTGATTAATGTGAGTACTTCCTGACCCAAAATATTGTAAATCTTTAAAACAACCGCAGTTGCTTCCGCTAAATTATATCGAATGGTAGTGGTCGGATTAAATGGATTCGGGTAATTTTGTTCGAGACTAAATTTGCCAGGGGTTTGCTGCTGCTTTTGGCTGATCGGAGTGGGCTCAGAAAACTTATTCAACATTACTTCTGTTACCAAATCTTGCGCCTGAATCGGATTTATATAAAATAGCGGATAACTCAACGTAATTGTCTTAAAATCCGTTCCGATGTATTCGACCCCAACCGGCATGCCGTTCATAGACCCTTTGGGATTTGAGGGTGGATATTGAGAATCATAACTGAAAATTTCTGTACCTTCTCCAGAAGCGCTAATGCTCTCGATTTTGAACAAATGCAGATCGGGAATGGCGGCGGTTTTGATCGTATCGACATAGACCGAATCGTAGTTGCCAATGAGAGAGGCAGCCCCAAAAAACCGGGCGGGAATGCTGTAATCGACATGATTGATCTTCAAATAGTCATACATAAAATCGCCAGGCAGGAAATCTGCGGGGTAGCTTGAATTGTCGGCAAATGCCTGGGAAGGGAAGTAACTACTAATCAAGAGATTCCCCCCAAAATCCAGGTATTCTTTTATCGCTTCTAAGTTTTGATACGGCGCAGACAGATCAGAAAAATCATTTCCATGCCAGACTACCGAGGAGAATGCACCCAGATCGGCCAGCTTGACACCACCCTCTGCGGCCACATCATATTCCGTGACCTGGAAATCGTCCAGTAGCTGCCGGTAAAAATCATCCACTTCCTGATCAGTCGGATTGAATAGCGACCCGTCTCCATCCGCAGTTTCGTCTACAACCAAAATGCCCTGATCCAGAGAGACTGCCCGTGACCGAATTTCCGGGCTTGGATCACTTTCATTCAAAGCACTATCCACCGCTGTTGCGGTATAATAGTAGTAGACACCATTTTGGGTAGTGGCATCGATAAAGAAGGTGTCTTCTATGACAGTTGTATTTAGCTGCACCGGGGTGCCGCCGGGCGCTTCGCTTCGATATAAGTTGTATCCCAGGATGTCATATTCGTCATTGGAGGACCAATGGATGGTGATTTGTTGAAGAGCCGGTTCATCATAGACGTTGGTAGGAGATTGAGGAATGACACGCGGGACGGCGCTTTTCTCGACCACCATGCTTTCATTTCCATCCGTATCAAAGGCGCTGATGCCGATAAAATATTCCACTCCCGTGGTCAGTTGATTTATCTGATAGGGAGCACTGGTAGCGGTAAATGAAGTATCGTAATGCCCTGCAGTTGTACCCAAATAAATGTAATAACCGGCTATATCCGGTTCAGGGTTAGACGTCCAGGTGAGTCTCAAACTATTGCCGTTTCCCCGGTCCACAATTTGATAGTCCTGTACAGCTTGTGGATATTCGGTACTATATACCAACAAGGCTGCAGAAGCTTTGATGACTTCCGCACAAAAGTCCATATCATAATTGCTAATGATATCCTGAGGAGAATGATAATAAGGACTGAAGTCATGTTCTTCAAAATAAAAGGCCGGAAAGCCAAATGAATAGAAAGAATAGCTATCCGATCCGCCGCTATTCATGCTGCCGTTGCGAGGTAGCAGATTGGTATATTGGAGAATTAAATCTCGGGCAAGCTCCCGAAAATATTCGAATCCGATATAGGCATTTAAATCCACTTCCCAGTTGCCCGGAGTACCAAGAGTATGGCTGATCATATCATGATTGATCATCAATCGAATGTCCATGCCGGAAGTTGACGCCTTTTGTGCGAAGTCATAACTTCCGTGCAATCCATATTCCTCCGCCGCAAAAGTGACGAATTTAATCGTAGCTTCCGGCTGAACACCGGCTGCAATTAAAGCGCGCCCGATTTCTAACACTGCCGCAGTTCCGCTGGCGTTGTCATCCGCTCCCGGAGCGAAGATCATCGGATCCCCGCTGGAATAGGAGTCATGGTGTCCTCCCACCACATAGACTTCATTGGGGGTTAAGGCGCCATGTAACGTGGCAACCACATTTTTTTGCCAGGTAGTATTGTACCGGAAAGAATCGATTTGCACATCACTAAATCCGACTGACAAAAAGCGATGTTTAATCCACTCTGCGACAGAATCGCGGGTTTGGGCAAACAAAAATCGGGTTCCGAAATCCTGCAGACTTTGAATCACATACTGCACGCTGTCTGGATTTATTTCGGAGATAACATTGTCAATATCTGAAAATGAAATAATGCTGGGAATCCTGGTAATCGTTCTTTTCTCCTTTTTGAAGGAGTAATGCTGCTTTTTCAGTTCTGCAATTTGGTATCCTTCTGCAAGAGCCGCCGCAACATCAATCGCAGCGGTCTCGAGTATTGCTGTGTTTGAGGTATGATATAAAGTGATCCCCCATTTGCGAGGAATATCCCAGGCAGTGCCATTCTTTTTAGTAAGCAGATAATATGATTGACTCAGTGGCGCTTCATCGATAATTTCTACCGAAATTTTTGCATCTAACAGAGATTGATATTGAACTTCAGTGAGACTGACAACCAAATCATCCTCACTCTGATGGTAAATCGGTAAAGAGAGTTGATCTACGAATTCAGCGTCTGGTGCATCGCCGATTGAAATTACAGCCAGGGATTGCTCAGAAACCTGTGCGAAAACACTGGCGTACAAAAATAAAAAGGTAATGATAAGAACGGTATGAATACGTGGCATGATGTTTCCTCTAAGGTTTAAGGTAATCGTTCGGGGATCAAACTGTTTATTATTCTATAATATTGCCTCTCAAAAGGCGATTATCGTATTTAAATGACACTCTTTGTGACAACTTTTACAGTTTGTACTATAAAAAGGCTGATTCATGTTTCAGCTCTTTTTATCAGTCTGCACAGAGACGCTGGAGAAAATCTGCCGCACATTACTGCCTTTACAATGCGGGCATTTCGGTGGGGATTTCTTTTCAAATTCTGCAATGGTAAGTTGAATTGAAAATGTTTTGTTACAATCTTTGCAGTGGAATTCGTAAGTAGGCATATTTAAAACCTCCTAAATGTTGCTCTCCATTCAAGATTTTTCTTTAAACTTTATCAGTTGCAATTAATTTATGAATTAAGAAGCGATAAAATCAACAGGTGTCTATTTTCAATTGGAGTGATTTTTAGAGCCCTCCCTGTCCAACATCTCTTCCAAATTGGTGGGGATCATCACTCTAATGGTAGTACCTTTGCCCAGCTCGCTTTCCACCTGAATGTCACCGCGATGATCCTGGATGATCTGATAACAGATTGACAGTCCCAGTCCGGTTCCCACGCCCACCCCCTTGGTGGTGAAACCCGGATCGAAAATTTTGGATAATTTTTCTTTGGGAATACCGACGCCTGTGTCCTTGAATTCAATATAAACCTTCTTATCTTGTTGATAAGTCGTAATGTAAACGTCTCCTTTGTCCGGTATGGCCTGTCTGGCGTTAATCAGGATGTTCAAAAACACCTGGTTCAACTGGCCCGGATAACAGGCGATCAGTGGCAGTGCTCCGAAATTCCGATGAATAGTAATGTTGTGCTTGATCTCGTGAGAAATCAATGTCAGGGTATCCTCAATACCTTCATGGATGTTGCAATCCTTTAATTCTGCTTCATCCAATCTGGCAAAGGAACGCAATCGCTGAACAATGGTTTTTACCCGGCGGGCACCGTTATCGATCACCTGGTTGGCATCATGGATGGTGTTCAACAGTGACTGAATTTTCGCCGTGCGCGACTCGCTTTCCGGACAGATCGCCATGAGCTCCGGTTCCAGTTTGTTAACCGCTCGCATCAGCGTGTTGTGCATGCTGGTGACAGCGCCAATCGGTGTATTAATTTCGTGAGCGATTCCGGCCACCAGCATCCCCAGCGAAGCCATCTTTTCCGACTGCACCAACTGCGCCTGAGTATCCCGGAGATTTTTATAAGCTTTTGCTAATTCGTCCATCATCTTTCTTTGCTCAGTGACATCATGGGCTATACCGATAAAATAGCGTCCATCCTGATCCTCTTTTTGTAACGGGGATGCGCTGGTCGTATGCCAGCGCCAGCTGCCGTCCTGGTGTTTGATGCGATATTCAATGCCGCTTTGCCGTTCGCCGGATTCAATTACTTTCCGCAAAAATTCAGCGCATAGCGGACGGTCGTCGGGATGGATAAACTCCCAAACCGACTGTCCTTCCACATCTTTTAACGGATGGCCTAAAATGTGAGTCCAGTTAGGAGAGACGTAAGAAAAAACGCCTTCCTTGGTTAGCACAAAAATAATATCATTGGCATTCTCAACAATTCCCCGGAAGCGTTCTTCGCTTTCTCGCAGGGCACGCTCGGCCTGTTTGCGCTGCGTAATGTCACGGGCGAACCCGACGTTACAGAGCGTATCACCTTGCTCATCGACAATGGAAAAAGCGGATAGCTCCACATCAATCGGCGAACCATTTTTGGTACGACCAACCAATTCTCCCTGAAAGGTCCCTTTTTGAAGCAACCTCTGGGCAACCTTGCTGAAGGCTTCTTCACCGGTAAACATGGCCGGCGATTTTCCTCTGACTTCATCAATCGTATAACCGGTTTTTCTCTCAAAAGCCGGATTGACCTCGATGATCTTACCATCCTTGTTGGTAATATTGATAACATCTTTGGAATTGATAAAAATTTTATGATACAGCTGTAACTTTTCTTCCGCCTCCTTGCGTTCGGTAATATCGATACCAATGGCGACGATATGTTCCACATTGCCCTGCGAATCAAATAATGCGGTATTTGACCAGGAGATGAGCCGTTGACTGCCATCCCTGGTGACCCATCGATTTTCCCCCTCAGAGGGCAGTACGCCTTCGCGTAGTTTTGTAAACCGTTCTTCAACCAGATGAAAGTCTTCCCCGGGAATTAGAAAATCCCAAAAACGTTTGCCCTGGACTTCTTCAAATTGATAACCGGAAATACGTTCGCAAGCCCGGTTAAAACGGATGATTCGTCCTTCCGTATCCAGCACTACCACCAGAGCACCGGCCGTGTCCAGAACGGCTGATACAAAATTGCGTTCTTTCTCCAACGCTTCCTGGGTTTGTTGATATTCCTTTAATAGCGCTTTCATCTCCGCATTTTTGCTCTCCAATTCTTCCTGAATGGCAAGCAACTTGACGTTACTATTTGCCAGAGTGTAGGTCTTCTTTGCCAATTCACTGGTTTTCTCGCGTAATTTTCGGTTTGTCTCTTTCAGCTTCTGGCTTCTCTTAACTAATTCATCTTCCAGTTTTTTACGAGAGGTTACCTCGCGGGCAATGCCGTCATTGCGAATCACCTTTCCGTTTTCAAACACCAGTCTTCGCTTGATCTCAAAATGTTTAACTTGCCCGGATTTGCTCAGCATCCGAAATTCCACGGTCTTTATATTTTCTTCTGCGTTTTCTATCGATTCCCGCAATCCTTTCCGAATGTGCTCCCTGTCTTCGGGATGAATGATATTAAAAACCGAAGTGCCGATCAATTCCGAGGGCTTGTAGCCTAATGCCGATTCTACTGCCTGACTGAGTTGAATAAACTCTCCCTGTGGATTTAATGAATAGAGAACATCCGGGACCGTTTCCTGTAAAATCTTTAAATTATCCTGCTGAACTAATTTTTCTTTTTCTATCTGAACTTCCTGAAGCGCTTTTTGAATAACTTCCTCGAGTTGTTCTGGTTTGATCGGTTTGACTAAGAAATCAAAAGCACCTTCCTTAATCGATTGAATGATCTCCGAAGTTGAAGCCTCTGCTGCAAACATAATGAAGGGAACAGACGCATTTTTATTTATTATCTCTTTTATAATCTTTAACCCGCTCATTTTCCTTAACTTTAATGCACAAATAATCAGATCTGCCTGGCCTTCATTAAATTTCTGTAAGGCGGATTTTCCGGAATGTGCGGAGGAAACCTCATAGCCTCTTTCCTGGAGAAATGACTCTATGTCTTCCCAATCTTTGGGATTGGGATCGATATACAAAATTTTATGGCCTTCCTTCATCCTGCTGCTTTATTTTATTTATTTTTGATGAATTTAAATGAATTTCTCGTCATAGACAACTATTAGGATTTATGAAAAATATCCGCCCTCAATATGAATTAAACCTTTTGCTTTTGCACTTAAGATTTGTTATGTAATATCCTCTTAAAGCGAATGCGAATGAAAAAGGAGATTGATTATGGAATACCGGCGATTGGGGAAATCCGGTTTAAAGCTCAGCGCTTTGTCATTTGGTTCCTGGGTCACTTTTGGCCCTCAAATTGATGTAAATGAAGCCAAGAAGTGTATGGAGATCGCTTATGAGGCCGGGATCAATTTTTTTGACAATGCCGAAGCCTATGCTTCCGGGGAATCGGAAATTATCATGGGTAAAGCATTGAAGGATCTGGGATGGGCACGGGACTCTTATTGTGTCTCCTCAAAAGTGTATTTTGGTTCCGCGAAAAATCCAACCCCGACGCAAAAGGGGCTCAGCAGAAAACATGTTTTTGAAGCATGCCATCAAGCGTTACAGCGATTGCAGGTAGACTACCTCGATCTCTACTTTTGTCACCGACCCGACCCGGAGACTCCCATCGAGGAGACAGTATGGGCAATGCACAATTTAATTCAACAGGGAAAAGTACTCTACTGGGGCACTTCGGAATGGTCTGCACAAGAAATAATGGAGGCCTACAGCGCCGCTCGCCAGTACAATTTGACACCACCAACCATGGAACAGCCGCAATATAACCTCCTTGTTCGCCGGCGGGTCGAACAGGAATACGCCAGACTTTACAGTGAAATCGGATTGGGGACAACTATTTGGTCACCATTAGCATCAGGAATGCTAACCGGAAAATATAATGACGGCATTCCCAAAGATTCCCGCATTAATCTACCTGGTTATGAATGGCTGAAGGAAATATTCTTGAGTGAGAAAGGACAGCTCAGAATTGAAAAAGTGCGTCAACTAACCACGATTGCTGAAGAGCTTGGCACCAGCATCACCCTGATAGCCATTGCCTGGTGCCTTAAGAATCCCAACGTTAGCAGTGTTATTCTTGGCGCTTCGCGGTCGGAACAGCTGAAAGAAAATCTCACATCATTACAGGTGGTAGATCGATTGACCGAGGAGGTTATGGGAAAAATTGAAGCGGTATTGGCGCGCCAACCTTAGTAACAGTAAAAAAATAACTTGTGAACTTTTATCAACGTGTAGATTCCCGCTTTTCCCAACGGGAGCATACCAAGACATAGTCTCCACCATGTGGCAGGCACCACTGTGTGGCCATGTGCCGCAGGAATCACAATCAAAACCGTTTTCTGTCACTCCCGCGAAAGNNACAACTTATTTTTTAATGGTTACTTAATAGGCTATTTCATGGCTAATTGTAAGGTCCTAAGAACAATAGGAATTTTCGTAATTTGGGCAATTTCCATATGAATTTTGGGGTCCTAAGTTTCCCGTTAATTTTATTGCTCCTAAAAATGAGACCTCAAACACTCACAGGTAGGTAGATCGATATTATCCTATTTTAGTAATTCGGCAGTTTAAATAAATAGCCGTAATGTTACCCGATGAAGAGAAGGAATAATTTTTCTTATAGAAAAAGGAAAGAAATGAAGATGTTTAAATCATCCTTATTAATAGGATTTATCCTTGTTATAATTGCTTCTCTACATTCCAACAGCAATCCGCCCTTTCGCTCCGTTTCAAGACACTCACTTTCTCCGGACCTCGCTCAATCCATGATAATCCAGAATGGATTTTTCGATATTTACTTAAATGAAAATGGCGCTGGCATTGCAAACGATTATGAAATAAAAAAAGAAGGTATGGTAGTTGTCGATTACCGAACCGGACTGATGTGGCAGCGGTCGGGTTCACCCTACCACATGTTTTCCGCGATTGCCAGTCGTTATATCGACAGTCTAAATGCGGTAAATTATGCCGGATACAATGACTGGCGGCTGCCAACCTTAGAAGAAGCCCTCTCTATAATGGAAAACCAGCGTCAGCAAAACAACGGTTTACATATTGATCCGGTTTTTGACGATCAGCAATGGTGGATTTTAACCTCAGATAAAGATACGGAGGACTGGGAATGGATTGTTTACTACAGCATGGGATATTGTAGTCAAAGCCCGGTAGGAAACTTTAGTACTTACGTTCGCGCCGTTCGTCGCTTAGACGACTTGCAACTACCTGAAGAGACCCAAATACTGCTGGCAGAAAACACTCAGTTTTCTCAAATAATGAGTAAATCCGAACAACCGCGAATTCTGAATCTTCGTTCTTCACCGCAAAACAATCTCACTGCCAATCAGGTGGGGGAGCTTATAAAAAAATACAATTTCTATTGTGAGAATCGAGATTGGAGTAGAGAGTTTAGTAATCCTTCCGGTGGCGGATTCCCCAATGAGTTTCGCCTATACGAAAATGGGAAAGTGATCATCGATGAAAGCAGTGGATTATACTGGCAGCAATCTGCTTCCGCTAAACGGATGACCTACAAGCAAGCGCAGCATTATATTGACTATTTAAACCTGATTCAATTTGCCGGGTTTGATGATTGGCGCCTTCCCACCCTGGAAGAGGCCATGACGCTGGTGGAAAAAACCAGGCAAGATGAAAAAAAGATTGCACCGCTGTTTGATCAAAAGCAAGCGGTGATTTGGACTGCCGATAAATCCACTGCCTTGGAAGCCTGGGCAGTGGAATTTTTCTACGGAAGTTGTGTGCAAATGGACCTGGATAATGATCCCTACGTTCGAGCAGTTCGGTAAATCCGCCAGTGAGAACTTCCCAATTAATTTGATTATCCCACCAGACTGTTTTATATTTCTCCGCATTTAGTGCAACGTTGCTATCAATCATAAAACAGCTTTGCAGGACTTTGAATTTAAAGAAAATTAACAAAAAGTTAGAACTATTATTTAAGCACGCCTTTAAAAGACTTCTCATCAGATTTTTGCCAAATGTCCGAAAGGATATCCCTCAATTAGAAGACATAAACAAAATTCTACTTTTTAGACTCGACCAGCGGATCGGTAACGGGTTATTACTCCTTCCGCTGCTTCGGGCAATGCGAACTTCACTCCCGCATACTAAAATACATTTATTGATTCATCAACCGGTGGCAGATTTGCTGGATAAAACCAGCCAAAATTTAGTTAATAGATTTTGGCCATTAAATAAAGTGTTGTTGCTCCGGCGTCCCTGGAAATTCATCCGGCTGTTTCTACAGCTCCGAAGGGAGAAATATGATCTGGCGATTACCGCTCATAACCCGGACAATTTTTCAATTTCACAGGGAATTGCCGGAAAATTCTGTCGGCCAAAATATTTAGTCGGATTCAATGCCAAGGATAGTCATTATTTCTATGATATACCGGTAACTTCATCGACGACAAAGCATTATGCCAAATCCATGTTAGACTTATGGCGATGCCTTGACAACAATGCGCAATTTTTCTGGGAAAAATTAAAGATTCCTTCTTCGGCAATAGAAAACATTAAGACAGAATTTCCGGAACTCTCTAACGGCGGTATTTTAATTTGGTTAGGCGCTACTGGGAAAAAAGTGCTTCCCACAGAGGTAATTAAAGTTCTGTATGAGCAATCAAGAAACCTGACCCAATTACCCATTTATTTCGGTTGCGGCCCGGCCGATTCAGTATTGCTCCGACAATACCCCGATTGGATTGGCGAAAAAACGCTGCTCTGGCAACGCGAGCTTTTGCAAACCGCTGCTTTCCTCTCCTTATTTAACATATTCGTTTCCGGGGATACCGGTCCTTTGCATCTGGCAGTTGTCATAGATCGACCCACATTAGGAATCTTTATCGATTCCAACATTACCCAATATGGATATCAAGTCAATAATAAGAATCTTTCCCTATGGTGGGAAGGTAAACCGGAAGATCACCAACTGCTAAAGGCGTATTTAACCAAGTTATTGCGGACGGCGGAACATAAAAATAAGCAGTCGCTAAGTACGAAAAATGTCCAATAGGAATCTACCCCTGTCACCAGAGAAATTGACTGCTTTAATTCATGCCAATTTTAAGATTCCCTGCCTGACTAAATTCAAATTTGGTACAACTTGTTTTTCATAATAGTAGATCATAAATGTACCGATTGCCCCGCCACTGGCATAAGCCAGTGCGTCGGTGATATCCGATACACGAGCTACGGAAAACAACTGGACGATCTCAATAAAAGTACCGGCAGCCAGGCCACTCAAAGTGGTTAATATGTATATTCTGGAATACGCGTATCCTTTTTCTTTTAGTACAAAGCTCCAGTATAAACTAAAAGGAAGGAAAAAGGTCAGTGAGTTTACCAGGTCATAAATATTCCAAAAGCTGGTCTTTTTAAAATAAGAATAAAATGGAAATAAAGTCAGGTTTACACTTTCGCCCGGCGCCAGGTTGAATGGATTTATACTCCAGTCGAAAGGCCGCAAACCGGAAAAGAGGATAAATATCCCGTAGATGAGCAATGGAATTTTTAACAGATCAAGTTCGGTGTTAAACGTTTTTCGACGAATTGGCCGGAGCAACAAATACAAGCCGTAGCCAATTGCAAATCCCAAATACCCACTCAAAACATCATTAATATCAGTGATTCGTTTGATAATAAACATCTGACAGGCTTCCAAGAGCGGAAAATACAATAACGGCAGTGCCCATAAAAGCAATTTCCCATAGGATTTTTTCTTCCAGTAAATCCGATAGCAAATCATTAACAGATAGCCTATTACTGCCCAAAAGATCATGTCAGATAGCATGGGAGTCCAGTCAAACGGTTCTAAATCGTGCTGATTGGGGGCATCGCGAAAAATGGCCCCGAGGGAGTGATAGGAAAATGGAATTAAATTGGTTGATTTGATGCTATCAACCACATGAGAGAAGGTAATCGACACAGTAAATGGCATAAGGGCAGCAACAAATTGGGTAAACCCGATGATCACAACGATCAACAAAAATGGTTTTCGATCTAACAGATCATAAAAAATTCGGCGTGACAGCGCAGACACCCGATGCGAATAAATCCCGCCAAATATGGCACCGAGCCAGCTTCCCAATACATTGTTAATTATATCGTGGGGGGCGGTGTTTCGGGATTGAATAAACAATTGAATAAATTCCACCGAAAGGCTAACCAGTGCTCCGAAAAAGATGGCCGTTAAAATGGGCTGTAATTTGCCACGATAGTTTAATAGCATATAGAGTAAAAATCCAAACGGAATAAAGAGGAAAATATTCCCCACCACATCGGTTAACGATAATCCTCTCTTCCCGGAAAGTTCAGGTACCCAATCGATATGATTCAATAGTTGGGGCAAATCCGCAACAGAATAGTCGAAAGAGAATGGAATTAATGTATTATAATAGATAAGAAACGTGAAAAAGCCAAACAGAAACGATACAATTCTCTGATTCATTTATTCATCCTGATTCATCTTTTTTTAAAGACCAAACTTACAACTCAGCACTTGGGAAAACCGTGATGGAATTTGCAACTCCATAACTCTATTTTCCGATACACCTGCTTTTTCTCCAAATAAAAGCTAACTATATACATTTTGCTTTGCGAAACTGCAAAGGGAATTTATTTTTGTTACAGATTTAGATGAAAACGGGGGCATTCATGTTCGACGAATTGTTCGATGCGCTTCAATGGTCCTATTTTTTCCTTTCAGCAATTCTATTCCTGATCGGAGTCTATTTAGGGCCCGCAGCAGCTGAAAAAGAAATAACTTTTTTGTTGAAATATCCACGGTGGATGTTTCGGTTAATGGCACGTTATTTTAGAACCAATCGCCGATTTATCATCCTCTTTCTAATTATTTTCACCCTGAATAATATTTCCTTATTCAGCGGTTTCATCTCCGGTTTTTTAATTGTGCTTCCCCCTTTGGCGGCTTTTTTTACCGGCTTTAATGTCGCCGTGATTAGCTATGAGATG
>JABAHQ010005274.1_pt2 | contig 21883 bp, 16 predicted proteins | sample 7062091 | NCBI WGS metagenome assembly JABAHQ01 (sample SAMN14534359, study PRJNA622989) | marine sediment metagenome | biome: marine biome [ENVO:00000428]; feature: marine pelagic biome [ENVO:01000023]; material: deep marine sediment [ENVO:00002113] | place: India: Gulf of Kutch | collected...
AATAATTTACAATACCTTTAAGGCTTTGGCAACTGTTTTGGCGGCCAGATAAGCACTTTAAGGTAGTGAGCGTAATATAATAGGGGCGCGGTCTCCGGCAGATGAATTTGCTGGGCCATGGCATTTTGCTGAATGGTCGCCTCATAAGATAAGACGGCTCCCTATGGTAATCTCCCTTTTGAGTGTAGCGCATATTAGAAAAACCACTATAATTAGGGGTCCTAATCTTAAAATGTCCATAATTTGTGTTATGCTTTTTTGATGTCATAAAAACTGAGTGCAGTTAGCTTTTTAGAGGACATGCCCTAATCTCAATACCGTTCAAATAAGACGGTAGCATAGGGCCTTGTGCCCGCCCACAAGGGGCTAAACTACGTTATTTGAAAAGTATTGGCCCTAATCTGCTATATTCTTGACGTATTTTTTGCTTATGATATACTTCCAGCCTATCTGAGGAATTTTATTAGGTGTTACGAGGCTCAATGACAAGAGCAAATCTTTCCTCTGAGGCATCCCTGATTGGAGTCGAAGAGGCACTAAATTATATTTTGGACCATATTAAGCCACTGCCACCTGAAGTACTGTCCATTACCCAATGTTTTAACCGGGTCCTGGCTCAAGATATCATTTCCGGTTGTGATGTACCCCCTTTTGTTAACTCGGCTATGGATGGATATGCCGTAATAGCCGAAGATATGCGCGAGTGTTCGGCCCAGAATCCGGTCAAGCTCAGAGTGCTGGAAAATATTCCGGCCGGCGTCGCGCCGCAAAAACCCGTTGTATCGGGCACCGCTGCCCGGATTATGACCGGCGCACCTATGCCTCCTGGGGCGAACGCTGTGGTTCCTTTTGAAGAGACCAGCGAAGCTCAACCGCTACCTGGTCTATCGAATGACGAGGTAGCGATTCTACAACCTGTCTCTACAAATGATAATGTCCGGCCAGCGGGGGAAGATGTACAAAAAGGCAGCAAGGTGTTGCAAGCTGGAAAAAGGCTTCGTCCCCAGGAAATTGGTCTACTAGCTGCCATCGGACAGGCTCAGGTGGCCGTATATAAAATTCCTCGGGTAGCAATCTTAGCTACCGGCGATGAGCTCGTCGGCCTGGAAGAACCACTAACACCGGGCAAAATTAGAAACTCGAATGAATACACCCAAGCTGCCCTGGTGACGAGTTATGGGGCTGAGCCGGTCATGCTTGGCGTCGCCCGGGATACGGCTAAAGAGTTGACGGCCAAAATTCGAGCCGGGCTGGCTCAAAAGGTGGACCTTTTCCTCACCTCAGCCGGTGTATCGGTGGGGGATTATGATATGGTTAAAAATGTGCTGGCGACAGAAGGGGAAATGCACTTCTGGCAAGTGGCGATTAAGCCGGGTAAACCGTTGGCTTTTGGCACTATTGAGGATACCCCTCTGATCGGTCTGCCCGGCAACCCGGTGGCAGCGATGATCGCCTTTGAGGTTTTTGCCCGGCCCGCTATCTTGAAACTGGCAGGGTTGACCAATTTGGACAAACCGACCCTACGGGCAACCCTACAGGAGGATGTGTATAACAGTGGTCGCCGACATTACATGCGCGCTTTTTTGAGCCAAGTCGATGGAAAGTTTCAGGTTACCACTAAAGGAAGTGGTGTTCAGGTGCAAGGATCCGGCATTTTGTCCTCTTTGGTCTGGGCCAATGCTTTGGTTGTTGTGCCGAATGAGGTAACCCACATCCCTGCGGGTACAGAAGTTGATGTTTGGCTCCTCGATTGGCGAGGAGATCATATTCCCAAGAAATAAATAGCCTTATAATCATCCCACTTTTTGTTCGAGAAAAGTCAAAGACGGCAAAATTATTTGCCGCTGGGCTATTCAAAGTGAAGGAAGTCTAAAAATTGAGCCAGCAGCGTTGTGCTGGCTCATTTTGCAACTTTCGAAGGATCATACAAATGACTGCGACACCTATTGATTTACTGCTCACAAACGGCCTGGTTGTTACCATGAACACCGAGCAAACTATTCACCATCAAGGTGCTGTGGCTATCCACCAGGATGTCATTATTGAGGTGGGCGAAGCCGATACCCTGGCAAACAAATATCTGGCCACAAAAACCATTGATTGTCGTGGCTGCGTCATTTCGCCTGGCCTGATTAACACCCATACACACGTTCCAATGACCCTTTTACGGGGTCTCTCCGATGATTTGCGGTTGGACGTTTGGTTGTATGGGTTTATGATGCCCGTTGAACGAGAATTTGTTAAGCCGGAATTTTGTTATACGGGCACGTTGCTGGCCTGCGCCGAAATGATCCGTTCTGGTGTGACGACATTCTGCGACATGTATTATTATGAAGACCATGTCGCCCAGGCGGCGGCCAAGGCGGGCATGCGGGCTATATGTGCCCAAACTATCTTGAAATTTCCCGCCCCGGATGCGATAAGCTATGATGAAAGTCTGGATTATTGCCGCACCTTTATCAAGAAGTGGAAGGGACATCCGCTCATTGAGCCGGCTGTTGGTCCACACGCCCCTTATACTGCCACCCCAGACATGTTAAGGGCTTGTGTTGGGATTGCTACAGAGTATGACGTACCCTTACATATTCATATCGCTGAAACTGAGCCGGAACAACAGAATAGTAAGGACATTTATGGCCTGACTGTAGTCCCCTGGTTGGAGCAGTATGGTCTCTTTGAAGCCAAAGTAATTGCTGCTCACTGTGTTTGCCTGGAAGAGACAGAGTTGAACACCCTCAAACAAACCAACGCCGGCGTAGCGCACTGTCCCACCAGCAATTTGAAGTTAGCCAGCGGTGTTGCCCCGGTTTATGAGATGCTCAAGTTGGGCATAAATGTGGGCATAGGTACCGATGGCACTGCTTCCAATAATGATCTGGACATGGTTGAGGAGGTTCGACTGGCCGCTCTGCTCCAAAAAGGAACCTTCATTGACCCAACCTTACTACCTGCCCGCCAAGCTTGGGAATTAGCCACCATCGGTGGGGCCAGAGCCCTCCATCTGGATGCCCTTATCGGTTCCCTGGAACCCGGCAAACGAGCCGATGTCATCGTAATTGATATGGCCGCCATTCATCATACGCCTCACTTCAGACATAGCGCCGATACCATCTTTTCTCAATTGGTTTATGCTACCAAATCCTCAGACGTACGTGATGCGATTATCAATGGTCAAATCCTCATGGAAAATCACCAACTCTTAACCATAAATGAAGTTGATTTAACGCACAAAGCGACCCAAATTTCCCAAAAAATCGATACCTTCCTGGCCAACCGAGAGGGTGACCTGATGTCAAAACTCTTGGCAGTTAGCAGTGGAGTGATACCTATTGAAACTTATGAAGTCCAGGCCAAAGTTCGCATCGACGAGGTAGGCCAAATGGAAGAACGCCTGAACCAAGAAGGTATAACGATTGACCGTTCGTCTATCCGCAACCAGTACGATACTTATTTATGTTTTGATCAAGCAGAGCTGGGTCGTATTCGTTACCGAGAAGATGAAATTCTAAACAAGGATGGATCGCCCAAAGATGTCTTTTATCAAATCAGTCTAATCGGGCCAACCGTAAAACGTTTTTTTGATAATACCATCTTGCTCACTCGTGCCCGCTATTCCGTTTCGGCTAATAGAAGCTGTCGTTTTTACCGGGAATATTTCAAGCCAGATAAAGACATACAGGTGGAGAAATATCGCAAACGGTATCACATCACCTACAAAAATACTCAATTCGCCGTTAATCTAGATACGTTATCTAACGGCGCCAAAGGAACCTATCTAGAAATTAAAAGTCGCACCTGGTCGGCTAGAGATGCAGAACAAAAAGCCGTTCTAATCGGGGAGTTGTTGGAATTATTTGGCACGGAGAAAGAGAATCAGGTTTTAGAAGAATATCTCCATTTGGTATAGCGCTTCAAACCTACCTTGCTATCTTGCTACCTTCATGGATGAGTTGTTCATGACATCAGCAACATCGTTCATTGACTCATAAATAGCGAAAAAATCTGTCGTTCCGGCCAGCTCTATGACCCGATAGATGGAGTCCGGCAAATTGACAATGGAAAGACTATAAACGTTGCTTCGCGCCTCCAACAAAGCTCGAATACCAGCCATCGTCATCTCCTCCAGGCCGACCATATCCAGGATGACCTTTTGGGTATTACCATTTTGCACCAGATCAAGAATATAGGTGGTAAACTCTTCCGATGCCTGGTCATCAAGTCGCCCGGCTAACGACAGGCACAAGATGCCATCAAGGTTGGTTTCTTTAATTTCAAATTTATTCTGCTGATCAAAATTTATATCCCAACCTTCTCTGGCAACATCAACTTTGAGCAATACGCCTTTGTCATGTTGGGCCAAGTATTCGCGAGTTTGCTGTAAGGCGAGCATGATTTCTTGATCGGTTGAAGTTGGATCATGATGGAATAAGACGAGTTGTTTTACCTGGGCTGCCCTGGCAATATCGGCCCCAATTAAGCCGGAACTGTGTCCCCAATCTTCTTTAATAATCGATTCCCGTACGGAAAATTGGGCGTCAAAAATAAGCAAGTCTGCTTCGTGATAAAAGTCGATATACCGTTTCGTATGTGAGCTACCGAGCTGCTTATATTCACCGTCAGTGGCTAAGACAATGGAATGTTTGCCGTCATCAATGCGATAAGAATAGGCTTTACCGGGGTGATTTAATTCAATGTTGCTTATTTGCAAGTCACCCAGTTGGAAAACTTCACCTGGCTTTAGCTGATGAAAATTAATTTCGGATTGTAAACTATGAAAGTTAACTGGATAGACCTCAGCGGTCATCTGGCGTTCCAAAACTTTGGGTACATAAGGATGGATATGGTAAATATCAAATCGATTTCCAGCAACCATGGCCGGGATAAAAAATGGAAATCCCTGAACATGATCCCAATGGGTGTGAGTGAAGAAAATTGAAGCATGCCCCATCCCTTTGCCAAATTCACGCGCCATCAAATATCGGCCCAGTTCGCGCATGCCAGAGCCAGCATCGAAAATAATCAAATGCTCGTCTGTTTCAAGGGTAATACAGGTTGTGTTTCCGCCAATGGTTGAATTAACATCCAAAGTCAGGGAATTAACAAAATTTTCTAATGCAGCAGGATTATGGAGATCGATATTTTTCTTGGCCGCTTCTTGTAACGCCGATAGGACCTTTTCTCTTATGGCGAGGGGTAGCGAAGGAGCTGGAATGGAGCCTCTAACACCCCAGAATTTTAATTTCATGAAGAACCTCAGCTAAGGGGAAAATACCGTCATGACTGTAAATCGCAGACTGTTCAACCAGAAAAACCCTGCCCCGGATTTAAGGTATGTTAGCACATTATTTAACCAGCTGGCAATAGTAAAACTGTCCTGTTATGAAAGTTCTTCAAAGTAAGCCGAGCTTTCAAGTAGTAATGCTCCATATTGATATTCTACCTATCTGTGTTAAAATTCGCCAAAACAAACAGAAAAACTAGCCAAAACAGGCTAAATTTTTTATATTGCTCAAGGAAGGATATAAAAGTTTATGAATAAAACACATACCTGTGGTGAACTTCGTGCCGAAGATCACGGCAAAACCGTAACCCTGGCTGGATGGGTACACCGTCGCCGAGATCATGGCGGTTTAATCTTCATTGACTTACGTGATCGCTGGGGCTTAACTCAGGTCGTCTTCAATTCAGAAATCAACGCCGACGTACTTGCCAAAGCTGCTAGCCTACGGTCTGAATATGTGATTAAAGTGGCTGGCACGGTCAATATCCGTCCGGAAGGGCTACAAAATCCAGATCTGACCACAGGTGAGATTGAGCTGGTTGCTAATGATCTCGAAATTATTAATCCAGCCAAAACACCTCCTTTTTACATTAACGAAGAAGTTGTCATTGATGAAGCATTACGCCTCAAATATCGCTACTTGGATTTACGCCGCCAACGCATGCAGAAAAACATCATTTTGCGACACGAGGTTATCCATCACATACGCAATTTTCTACACAACGAAGACTTCTTAGAAGTTGAGACCCCAGTCCTGTTCAAGAGCACACCAGAAGGGGCCCGAGATTATCTGGTTCCAAGCCGTATCCATCCCGGTAAATTCTTTGCCCTGCCCCAAAGCCCCCAACAACTGAAACAGTTGTTGATGGTAGCCGGCTATGAACGTTATTTCCAAATCGCACGTTGCTTTAGAGACGAAGATCAACGCGGAGATCGTCAACCAGAATTCACCCAGTTAGATTTAGAAATGAGCTTTGTCGAGCGTAACGATGTGATGAATCTGGTGGAACGTTTAATAACCAGCGTTATTGAAACGCTTACTGATAAAAAGCTTCTCTTTAAACCATTCAAATGTTTAACCTACGCCGAAGCTATGGAGCATTATGGACGAGATAACCCAGACCTGCGCTTTGAAATGCGGTTGAAAACTATTAACGATCTTGTTGCTAACTCAAACTTTAAAGTCTTTGCCAGTACGGTTGCCAATGGTGGCCTGGTCAAGGGATTAAATGCCAAAGGGTGTGGCAATTACAGCCGGAAACAAATTGACGAATTAACCGATTTTGTGAAGAGTTTTGGGGCGCAAGGCCTGGCCTGGCTTGCTGTAGCCGATGACCCTGGCGGTTCTCATCGCTCATCCTTTGCTAAATTTCTTGGCGCAGAAGAGATGAAGGGCATCATTGAACAATTAAAGGGCGAGCCGGGAGATCTATTGCTCTTTGTGGCAGCTTCAGCCGAGGTAACCAATGAATCACTGGGGCGCTTGCGATCAGAGTTGGGAAATCGTCTGGGACTGACAGATGAAAATGTGCTAGCCCTGGCCTGGATTATTGATTTTCCCCTTTTTACTCGAAATGAGGAGGAAAATCGTTGGGACCCCAGCCATCACCTTTTCACCTCTCCTATGCCTGAGGATATTCCGCTGCTACGCACAGATCCCACCAAAGCTCGTGGCGCCCAGTATGATTTGGTCTGCAATGGTCACGAGATTGCCGGCGGTAGCATCAGGATTCACCGCCGGGATATTCAGGAAACTATATTTAGCTTAATTGGCCTGAATGTAGAGGAAGCAAAAGAACAGTTCGGCCATATGTTGGAGGCATTTGAATTTGGCACACCGCCGCATGGTGGCATTGCCGTCGGTCTTGATCGATTTATCATGCTTTTGGCCGATGAACCTAACATTCGGGAAGTGATCGCCTTCCCCAAGAGCCAATCAGCTACTGACCTTATGGCTGGCACCCCTACCCCAGTAGCTGAACAGCAATTACGGGATTTGCATATTAAGTTAAATTTGAAGAATTAGCCGGCGTCGATTTCACTTGGCCTGGAAATGAAATTTGCTGATATTTTACAAGTGATTTGGCAACAGTTTAATTTTATGCTATTATTGGAGCGTCCCTACTGTGTTCGTGATGCACCAGGCGTCTTGAACCAACAGTCTTTCTTAGGGAATCGTTTGTAAGAGGGGATGCGGTAGCCTGCGAAAGGGCAAGGCTGAACCTTCTTAGCTAGATTCCCACCCGTGTATACGGGTTCTAAGACAATTGGAAGGCACACGGCATGGTGGGGTTTTGTTTTACAAACCAATGATTAAATGTCGATAGCCTTCTCGATAAACTTCTCGACCATATTCATCAACTGCTTTGGAACGTTCGCGTATGCGATCGGCCAACTTGTCAGGTTCTTTGATCTGAGTGACATGGCAGCGAATGGCTTCAATTTTTATATCTAGCACTTCGCCTATATCAATCCAGAGGGTTGGCTCAGTACTCCCGGCCAGATAAATATGATGAACGGTGTGCGGTTCCAACCCTTCATATAATAATTCAGGGTGATACATTCTGTTGCCGGCAGCCGGGAAAACAGCCCCCATCACAATTTCACCCGCCGCCCGATGATCCGGGTGATTGATGTAGGTGTTTTGAAAGAAGTAGCGGGTCGGGTCAGGGGCAATCAGCGCATCAGGCCGATAACGTCGAATCTCCCTGACCACTTTTTCCCGAATCTCCAGGGTAGAGAAGAGTTCGCCATCATTTTCATCAAAAAACAACACCCGGTTTATGCCCAAAATTTTGGCAGCATTCTCTTGCTCAATGCGTCGCGTCTTCGCTAGCTGTTCCGGCGTCATCTCCGGGTCATCACTCCCTTTGTTGCCATTGGTTAAGATGACATAGGTAATCTCCGCCCCGTGTTTAGCCCATAGCGCGATAGTACCACCACAAAAAAATTCAGGATCATCGGGATGGGCCATGACGACCATCGCTATTTTTGGGAACTGGTTTGTCAATTGTGTTATCTCCCTGAATTAAACTAGCGTTTATTCTAAGAAAAAGACACGCCAAGTTAGGTGGCGCGTCTTCTACTGACTCTAAAATAATTTTCTAAAGCAAATTTTCCTACCGCTCTACCCGTTCCTCTTCCAGGTCATAGTCCCAATAACCGGGTCCTTCAATGAAGTAAGCTGCATCACGGGCGATATCGGCCTCGTATTCGGCGGGAATATCTTCTTCTGTGAAGATGGCTTCTGGTGGACAAACGGGAATACAGGCACCACAATCAATACAGGTATCCGGGTCGATAAAAAAACGATCACCCCACTCCGGATCATCTTTCGGACCGGGGACAATACAGTCTACGGGACACACCTCGACGCAGTCCCCTTCGCGGGTGCATAGCGCCGTAATCACATGGGTCATGTTAATTCCTCCTGGAATCAATATAGTGAGATTGTTCACGAAATGTCCAAGTCGAAATTATTGTAATGAAAAGAGTTTAAAATGTCAATCTGAATTATCTTAAATCTTAAAGGAGGAATAACACTACTTATGACAATCAAAATAAAGATGGCGAGCCTAAAATAGGCTCGCCATTCATCATTTATCAAGATTGCTAATTACCCTTTGGCGGCAGCATATTTTTCTGCTACTTTATCCCAGTTGATCACATTCCAAAAGGCAGCAATATATTCAGGTCGGCGATTTTGGTACTTCAGATAATAAGCATGTTCCCATACGTCCAAGCCCAAGATAGGTGTGTCGCCATCCATCAGAGGGCTATCTTGGTTAGGAGTGCTATAGGCGTCCAGGCTGCCATCTCTCTTGACCACCAACCAAGACCAACCACTACCAAAGCGCGTGGCCGCATTTGTGCTAAATTTATCTTTAAAAGCATCAAATGAACCAAAGGCGGCATTAATGGCATTAGCCAAAGCGCCGCTGGGTTGGCCACCGGCGTTGGGGCCCATAGTCTCCCAGAAAAGAGAATGATTGGCATGGCCACCACCATTATTGCGTACAGCGGTCGATAATTTGTCAGCCCCTTGAGCCAGAATATCTTCAATGCTCATATTTTCCATGTTGGTTCCGGCAATGGCATTGTTTAGATTGGTTACATAACCATTGTGATGCTTGGTATGATGAATTTCCATAGTGCGTGCATCAATGTGAGGCTCAAGCGCGTCGTAGTTATAGGGAAGATCAGGTAAGCTAAAAGCCATAATTAAACTCTCCTTATTATAAGTGTTGAAATTTTTGAACAGCCAAGAAGACTGACCTTTGGCATAGAATATAATCACCCCCACGGGGTTTCTCAAAAAAGAGTAGAAAAACAGATCAAGATCTTTGACCTATTCTTCCTTTGATGATACAGTTCTAAACAGTTAAACTCGCAAGCCTAACTAACAGAAAGGTTGACCAGTGTTTGAAGTATGAACTTGCGCGAAGTTCTCGTGAAACAGCTTTAATTATAACCCGCTCCACAGAGCTTGTCAAAGAATTTAATCCATTATCTTATTGCCAAAGGAGAACGTTATGATTCACCATACCTGTTTCAAGTGCGGGCGACGAATTGAGCTAGACCCGGTCTTCGTTGGTATGGAATTGAGCAAATTGAAGGTCAAAAAGCCTAAATTTTACAAAGCCCTTTGTCCAGCCTGCCAAAGCACCAATAAAGTTTCCATCGCTCAGATGCAAAGTGAGTTGGATGCTGTAGCAGATGAAATCGCTGCTAAAGTAGAGGAGATGGAGAAAGCGCGGGCTGAGGCTAAAGCCGCTAAACGAGCAGAGGCTAAGGCGAAGGCATCTTAGCTTAATGAATTCAGAGGTCAGACGCTTTCAAACGCTCGAAATTGGCGTTTGGGTTCCGATTTTCAAACAAAAGTGGGGAACGGATAATATCCTTCCTCGCTTTTGCTTTAGTGTGCCTCTGATTTATACAGCCCCATCTGTTGAATATAGGCTACCACGGCCGAGGGAATTAACCCAGTAACGTCCTCATCGCGGGCAATCTGCTGGCGCAAAGCGGTGGATGAAATAGGATTGGCTGGCATTTCAACCCAGGTTATTCTTTCAGGTAAGTCGGGCAACAAAGATGTCAAGTCAGCCAGATCAGGACGATAGCCAGGACGGTGACCAACGGCTAGCCGGCAAAGCCCTAACAATCTTTCAGGCGCGTGCCAGGTTGGTAAAGCCTCTAGCGAGTCGCTGCCGATGATGAAGAAACAAGTTTCTGCGTCAAGATTATTATCAGTCTTGAGACGGGCCACCGTATCAACCGTATAATGAGGACCCGGTCGGTCCAAATCGACTCTAGAAACAGCAAAACAAGGCCGGTCGGCAATGGCCAATTCAATCATTTTTAGCCGGTGGAGAGAGGAGGTTACTGAGGCATCCTTTTTATGGGGCGGCCGGCCGGCCGGGACAAACAGGACCTTATCGAGGTTTAAGGCCCGCTGAGCACTTTGGGCCAGGTCCAAATGCCCGTTATGGATAGGATCGAAGGTGCCTCCTAAAATTCCCAACCTCACCACATCCACTCCAGTTCGAGATCACCCAGAAAGACCGTATCCCCGGGCTGAACACCGGCTTGACGAAGCGCCTCAAGGACACCTAAACTTTCTAACTTGAACTGAACCTGCTCCACTGCTTCATCAATATCCCAATAGGTTTGGGCCACAAGCCGGTCGATGGCCGGACCGTTAACATAAAAGGCGTCGTCTCTCCGCTTTACTGTAAAGCTTTGTTCATCCTCAGTTAAGGTGAAGACCGGCATCTCGGATTCAACCGGGAAAGTAGGTCGAGGGATAGACTCAATTTTGTCCGCCACCAAATGCAGCAGATCCGTCACGTTTGTTTGTGTCACAGCCGAAATGAACATGGCCGGCAGCCCTAATTCTTCTGCCCGTGCTTGAACCGCTGGCCAGTGGGCGTGGGCATTAGGTAAGTCATGTTTATTCAAAACGACGATTTGAGGTTTTTGGGCCAAATTGGGGTTAAACAACCGTAATTCTTCATTGATTTGATCAAATTCAGTCAGTGGATCCTCTGAAGCCCCATCCAGAAGGTGAATCAAGAGGCGTGTTCGCTCGATATGGCGCAAAAATTGATGTCCCAGACCCACCCCTGTATGGGCACCTTCAATAAGGCCAGGGATGTCAGCCATGACAAAATCTCGATCATCAATCAAAACAACACCAAGGTTGGGTTGTAGGGTGGTGAAAGGGTAGTTGGCAATTTTCGGCCTGGCCGCTGTTACAGCAGCTAGCAGGGTGCTCTTGCCGGCATTGGGAACCCCGACAATGCCCACGTCAGCGATCAACTTCAATTCCAGGAGGATCCAGATCTCCTGACCGGGCAAGCCTCGCTCGGCCACACGCGGGGCTTGACGCGTGGATGTTCTGAAAGCGGCGTTACCTCGCCCGCCCCTCCCGCCTTGCGCTACGATAAATTCCTGGTCCGGTTCAACCAAATCGGCTAGTATCGCTCCAGTGTCGGCGTGCCGAACAATTGTGCCGGGAGGCACAAAAACATACCTATCTGCGCCATTGGCCCCTTGTTGGTTTTTGCCACTTCCGTGTTGACCTCGTTCCCCTTTAAAGTGACTGCGCTTTTTAAAGTGAATCAGGGTATTCAATTGGGGGTCAACCTTCAAAATAACATGTCCCCCTCTCCCTCCACTTCCACCGGAGGGCCCGCCACGTGGCACAAATTTTTCCCGGCGAAAAGCGCTGGCCCCATTCCCGCCGTCGCCTCCTTTAGCATAAATCTTAACTTGATCAAAAAACATATATATAATCCTAACTCGGACAAGCTGGAGTTGAAATCACCTAAGAGTCTTGTCCATTAGCTTATCGCAATCAATCACAAATGACAAATCAGGCTCTTTTTAAGGTCCAGAATTGTGTCTCGTTCTTGTTTAATGGTATAATACATAAAAATAGTACCAAGGTCATCAATGCAAGAGCAATTATTGTTACTAAATCAAATAAGTGATGAGCTAAACAAAGACTTGGACCTTGACAATATGCTCCAGCGGGTTATTGACTTAACTGTAACCCACTTTAGAGCATCTTCTGGCTCGATCATGCTGTTTGATGACAACAGGCGCGTTTCTAAGTATATTTTACAACGCCAGCATGGTAATATCTCTGATGACCAGGCTAGTCGAATTTTGGGTCAGGTCCTGAGCGAAGGATTCGCGGGGTGGGTGCTCGAACACGGCAGGGGGGATGTTATTTTTGAGACACAAGAGGATGAGCGGTGGTATAATTATCCCAACCAACCCTATACAACCCGCTCTGTGATTGCCAGCCCTCTGTCACGTCGCAACCGGATGCTGGGTTTGGTAACTATAACTCATCAGGATCCCCACCATTTCCGCAAAGAGGACTTACCTTTACTAAACGCTATTGCCGGTCAAGCGGCAATTGCATTAGAAAATGCTCAACTATTTTACCAGACCGAATTGGAACGCACCAAGTTATCAGCCATTATCAACAGTACCCAGGATGCTATTGTTGTTACCCATCCTGAGAATAATAAAGTGCTGTTAATGAATCCGGCAGCAGAAAAGTTGTTGCGAGTAAAGCGTGGCAGTTGGTATGACCGCCCATTTGAAGAAGTTAGCTCGCTTGATAGCTTGATTGACATTATAAACTTGGAGCCGGAAAGCGAACAAGAATTCAAACTTCCTGATGGGCGTATATTATTACCCAGTGTGATTGATGTGCCGAATGTGGGCCGGCTGGCGTTGATGCACGACATCAGTGCCCTAAAAGCCCTTGATAAGATGAGATCTGAATTCGTGGTTGCCTTTACGCATGACCTGGCCGCTCCGTTAGCGGCTATTAAGGGTTATATAGAATTGATGAAGCTTGATGGCTCCCTCAGCGAACAGCAGGTTGAAGACCTGGAGTCCATCCGGATGTCTGTTGATCAGATGCGGACTTTAATTAAGGATCTGCAAGAGTTGACCCGGCTGGAGACTTTGAAAAACATGTTAACCTGTGACATCAAGCTCAAGGATACGCTGCAAAAATCTTGTCAAGCCTTCCAGCCAATGGCTGAAGTTAAAAGAATTCGCTTGAGTTTAGAAGCTGATTTGGATAACATCGTTACGCACGGTAACCCGGCGCTCATCTCGCGAGCCGTTGATAACTTAGTAGAAAACGCCATCAAATACACTGAACCTGATGGAAATGTCAATATTATCCTTTCGACTAACGATCAGGAAGCCCTTATCACGGTTAAAGACACAGGCCCAGGCATACCTTCCCAAAAATTACCTAATATATTTGAAAAGTTTTTCCGAGCGCATACTCCTGGCGAGAACGAAGTTCCTGGTAGTGGCCTTGGTCTATCCATTGTCAAGACCATTGTCGAGCGGCACAATGGCCGCATCTGGGTGGAAAGTGAAGTGAACGTGGGCAGCACCTTTACCATCGCCCTGCCGCTTCAGATCAACGGTAGCAGCATCTAACTAGATTTATTGCCGGCATAAATTTTGTCCCAAAGCAAAAGAGCGCCTTTGAAAGGCGCTCTTTGCTTTTTATTCACTGTGTGACCCACATTGGTGATACCATCTTCGGCCATCTCGATCCAACATATGTACGGCACTTGAAGGCCCCCAATCACCGGCCTCATAAAAGACGAAGGCCGGCGTGTCAGTCTCTTCCCAGTTCTTGATGATTGGATCAATAATGCTCCACGCTGTTTCGATTTCGTCGCTACGGGTAAAGAGCGTCGCATCCCCTTGAATCGCATCGAGCAATAGGCGTTCATAGGCATCAGGGAGACCATTCGTACCGAAATTTTCGGTGTAGTGAAACTCCATATCAACAGATCGCGTGTGCATGCCTGCGCCTGGCATCTTTGTCTCGAAGCGCAAATGCATCCCTTCGTCCGGCTGAATACACAAAGAAAGGATATTAGGGGCCATATCCTGGTCAGGCGGTAATGGAAACATCAGATGGGGGATACGTTTAAATTGGATGTTAATCTCGGTTAGTTTGGCCGCCAAATTTTTGCCAGACCTGAGATAGAAGGGAACCCCTCGCCAACGCCAGTTGTCAATATAAAATTTAAGGGCAGCATAGGTTGGGGTCTTAGAGTCTTTAGCCACGCCTGGTTCATCCCGATAACTTCGATACTGTGCCCTGACCGTGTAGGTATCAATTTCTTCAGGGGTGATGGGCCGTACGGCCCGCAAAACCTTTACCTTCTCATCCCGTAGAGAAGTGGCCTCAAAGGCAACGGGGGGTTCCAGGGCGGTCAGGCTTAAGAGTTGCAAAAGGTGATTTTGGAACATGTCTCGCATAATACCAGATTTGTCGTAATAGCCAGCCCGACCCTCCAAGCCAACCGTTTCGGCCACCGTAATTTGGACATGGTCAATATAGTTACGATTCCAAAGAGGTTCAAAAATAGCGTTGGCAAAACGAAAAACGAGCAGATTTTGGACCGTCTCTTTACCCAGATAGTGATCAATCCGAAAAACTTGATTTTCAGTAAAAACCTGATGAATCTGCTCATTTAATTGTTGGGCCGAAGCCAAATCTTGTCCAAACGGTTTTTCAATGATGATGCGACTGGTGGGCTTTACCAAATCCGCCTGGCCCAACCGCTCAACGATCACAGGATAGAGTTGAGGAGGGGTGGAGAGGTAAAACAGGCGATTGCCTGGTATAGTGTGTTCAGCTTCCAGAGTAGCTAATCGACAGCCTAACTGGCGGTAGGTTTCTAAGTCATCGTAATTCCCTTGCTGATAATACAAAGCCTGTGAATAAGCTGCCCAAAGTTCATCATTATCCAACTTGGAGGGGACATATTTTTGAACGCTACGGAACGATCGTTCCCGAAAGGTTTCCTCAGTGTATTCAGATCGAGCCACTCCAATTACAGCGAATTTTTCAGAGAGCAATTCTTCACGAAACAGACTAAAAAGGGCGGGCATGAGTTTGCGTTGGGTTAAATCGCCTGATGCCCCAAAAATAATGATCGTTATCGGTTGAGGGAGGAAAAGGGCCTCGGTTTTGCTAACTAACATGTAAATTCTCCATTCATTTTACCCAAACTGGATCCCAATCCTTAAAGGGGTTGTTGGATAAACTGATGGTTTCCAGTGTCTCCAGGTCAAGCAACCAAATTTGGGGATTTTTTTGCCAACCTTGATTGGACCAGTAGACGATTTTTTTGCCATCAGACGACCAGGAAGGGTGCTTATCAAAATCTGCCTCGTTTGTCGTCAATCTGAACTCTCCACTCCCGTTCAAATCAAGGATATATAAATCACCGTTGCCGGTTCGTTCTGAGACGAAAACGATCCGATCATCAACGGGAGACCAAACCGGGTCGTAATCCGCAGCAGGGTTTGAAGTAATTCGCAAATCACCCCCTTCGGAGAGATTGACATGCCACAGATCAAGCTGTCCCTCACCCCGGACTACGACTGTCCTGGCACGGTCTGGGGAGAAGGTTTCCCAACGAATAGCCTCATTATACAGATAAGCCAGGTCTACCCCCAGGGGTTTCTGGTCTGAGCCATCAGGGTTCATTTGATAGATTTCAACCCGACCGGACCGGTCTGTTTTAAAGAGAATTTGGCCTCGCAAGTTGACCAGTAATTCTTCAGTTGTGGGCGTGTTAGTAGGTTCCGGTGTCAATGTAGGCGTTTCAGTGGGTATAGGGGTAGTTGTCGCCGTAGGGGAAGGCCTCGCTGTTGGCGTTGGGGTAGAGGTAGGGGTGAAGGTTGGGGTACCGGCCGGTACGACGATGGTCGTCGGCGTTGGTGAGACTGTCGAAGTGAAGGTAGCCGTCGCCTCAAGTGTCGCGGTTATGACTGCCCCTGCTCGGCTGTCTGAAGCTGGTGTTGCCGTCGGCGGCACTGGTGTCACCGTCGGCGTAGGGGTTGCGGCAACAGCGACAACTTGCGCTTGAGTCTGGACCGGTTTAGGCACAGGCGTCCTCTGAGACTGGCGCAAATTAAGCCCCACGCCAACACTTAAGATCACCAACAATAACACGATTAATACACCGACGATAAACTGGGGTCTCCTCGGCCAAATCAGCCGGGACGAAACCGGATGGGTTGACGGCCGATTGGCGGGGAAATCGAAGGTAGCCGTTTGAACAGATGGCGAGATAGGAGGCGGCATAATCGGGGCAGGGGCAGACTGGATGCCGTTGTTATTCCATGCCTGAGCTAGAGCCCGGGCCATGTCAGAGGCTGTAGCAAAACGCTCTGAGACTTCTTTGGCCATGGCCCTTTCAATTACGGATCTAACTTCATCGGGCGTTTCCGGGGCGAAGTCCTGGATATTGGGAATCGGTTCGCTGACATGCTTCAGAGCAACACCTAAAGGGGAGTCGGCTACAAAGGGAGGCGTGCCGGTAATTAATTCAAACAAAATTACGCCCAGGGAGTAAATATCACTGGCCGGGACGGCAGCAGCAGAAGAAGTGGCTTGTTCTGGGGCCATGTAATAAGGGGTGCCAAAGGAATTTCCCAGGGTGGTGTTACCTCTACTATTTGGAAGCATCACCAAGCCAAAATCGGTGAGGATAGCCTCACCCTCTTTGGTAATCATGATATTAGAGGGTTTGATATCTCGATGGATGACATCATGGCTGTGAGTATAGTCAAGGGCCTCAGCAATTTGGGTGATAATTGATTGGATAGTGGCAGGTGATAACCGCTCCCCCCGGGCAATAAGTGTCTCAAGATCTTGCCCATCAATGTATTCCATGACTAAATAATAGCCATGCTCATATTTACCGAAATCATATATGGTTACAATATGGGGATGACGCAAAGAGGCGATGGCCTGAGCCTCTCGTCGGAAACGGGCCGTAAATTCTTGATCTTCAACCAGCCCCCAGGCAATAACCTTAATTGCTGCATAGCGAGCCAAGTCTTCATGATAGCCTTTGTAAACCCGGGCCATGCCACCCTGGCCTATGGCCTCCACAATTTTATAGGGGCCAAGCTGACGATCTAGCAATCTATCGGCAGCAAGATTCATCCGGACCCCTCAACTGTAGCAGCAGCTATTTGATCTAGTTTATGGGTGAAGTTATTCAGGCCGGCGACATAACTATCTAAAAGATCGCGCGCCATCATTTGCGCCAGGTCGGCTCGATCAATATCAAACAGAGCAATAACTTCAGATCGAAAATCTCGCAAAGAAATGTGCATCATTTCATCATCGTCGGTTAAGACACCCCAAACCAACTTTTTAGCGTTGTTATCATCTCTGGCGCTAATAAAACGGACCGGTGAGGCCCCACGCGCTACCCGACCAACATTTGAAAAAACTTCCTCCCCGCTTAGCATTTCATTTAGAAAATCAAATTTTTGGGGAAATTTACCAAACATACTTTGCACCGCATCGGGTAAATGCCCCAAAAGTTTTAGGGAGGTGAGATTGGCCATCTCCCCGGTTAAGGCCAGTTTTTTATGAAGGAGCATGAGCTGTCCAAAATGGTATATCGACTGAATAAGTTGGTTTCGCAGCTGGCTAAATGGTTGCCACGAATCGGGTGTGTTCGTCTGCTGGTAAACTTCTAAAGCATTATAAGTTTGATAAAACAAATCTAAAAATTCAGGAAATGGATTTCTAAAGGTGATGGGATACAAGCGATCTTTGGGTGAGCCATCAATAGAATCCATAGGAATGAGCAAAGCCGGGTTAATTGTGGGTAGTTGTTGCCAGGCTTGACGAATACCCTGGCTTTGTTGAGGGTGGGTTTTGGCCAAATCATCAACCGCTGCGACCAGCTTTGAGGCTGGCTGATACTCCCGGTTGAAAATGGCGCGATAAAGAATCAATAAGTCATTAATAGTAAAAACCATATCAGAAGAGCGTTGGACCAGATTTTGGCGCAAACGCATCATCTTTTCCAGGTCGGCTGCTTTTGATTCAGCCCAGGCTTCGGGCACAACCTGGACGGTGGTCTTTTCGGGGCGAGATGAGGTTGCTTTAGCTGTTTTCAGGGGAGATAATTGGGCAAAATAAGAGGCCCAAGAGATCGCTTCGTTGGATAAAATTTCAACCAGCGATAAGGCCCAGATCCCATCGAAAAAGACATGGGATAAATCAAAGATCGTTGTCTCTTGGGTGCGAAAAATCGTTAAAGCATGGTCCCCCACGCCTCTCCAGCCCAGGCGAGCTTCGGCCAGAGGTTGATTAAGGTCTTGCTGATCCCAATTGATGATAATGGGGGCCATCTTGAGCAATTCTAAATCTGTTATACTCGTTGCAGACAGCTTTCGGCGGGTTTTCTCCTGCTCTGAACGCGGTGTTTTTAGGAGGGTTATATCAAATTCAGTTGCGTTCAAGTTGGAGAGATATTGGTTATTCAAAATGGCCCAGATCCAATGCCTGACTTGATGAGGGGGTAAGGGTTGCAACCGGCCGATCGGTACGTTGGTTTTGTCGCTTAAAATCAGGCCATTTCGTCTGGCAATGACAACCCCATACGAAGGGTGAGTGAGTTGACCCCGCCGGTTGACGGTTAAAGCTACGGGCGGGATATTACGGTCCTCTAGGCTAAAGCAGAAGACTTCCCCCTGCGCATTAACAGCGCAAGCGGGGAGAAGATGGTATTCATTTTGCCAGATCACGGCGACCCGTGCTTGCCAAAGGGGGATGGGGCGACGAATTTCTCGGTATCGCCCGGGATCTAAGGTGGCCAGGATGGTCATTTGTTCCTGAAAGGAGGGAGCCTCTGTGCGCAGTAGATTTTGGTAAGCCTGGGCAATTTCTTGCCGGTGGGCCGGGGGCAAGCCCTGCAACCGTGGTTGGCAAAAACGTTCAAATTTGCGCCGACGATACTGGGCATAAGTCTCCGTTGCAGCAACGTCTTGCTCCCGCCGGTAAGGTCTTTGTTTCATCCACTTTTTTTTCAGATTCAGAAAGAAAGAGTCCTGGCTGCAGTTGGCTTTCTCAGCTTCGATTTCTAACAAATTGAGATAAACACGCTCAGACCAATCGGTTAGCAACAAGTCGTCATATTGGAAGTAAAGGTTGATGACGGCAGTCACCCAGGCGGCCAACTGATCTGATAGGGATAGGTCGAGGTTATGAGCGGTCAGACTCCGCTGAAAGCCAATAGTTTCATTAGTATGGCGAGCAGTATCCTCACGCATGGAGAATTCAAGATAAAATTGCCATAGTCCCTCTGGGAAGGCCGAGTGAACATCTTTGCCGGCCAAAGTCAGCATTTTCTGATAGGCATAGAGCACGGCTGCCGGACTAACAAAAAACGCCGCGCCATAGAACATTTTGCGCACTACTTCGACGCCGCGCATTAATGCTTCGATGTCACGCTGAGCACGCTCAGGCGAAACCACCTGGCCTTTCAACTGAATTAGACTATTTAAGATCAAACTGGGAACATTGCCCACTGGGACAATTCGGGCAATCTCCTGTTGTAGCTTGTTAACTTCTGCCAATGATTTTTTCGATAAGGAGGTGAGCTTGGCCGGGTCAACCGTTCGATTAAAAGCCACCATTGTTTCGGTGATCTGGCGATTTATCATCTCGTTTTGTTGATCTAAATTATCAGGCAGAAGCGGGCTATCTGGTGCTGTCTGCATCGCTAGCCTTGTCACAACCTCTTTTGAATTTAACGCTGCCCGGGAACATGGATCGGTGATGGATTAGCAACCTAATATCAAGACTTAAAGAATTATAACACAGGAAAATGAAAATAACATATTGAGGATGGAAGTTGGGACTTATTTGGGTAAGGAGGTGTAAGCTTATGTGTCGTTGGAGCCCGTTTCGTAAGAGGCAAGCGGCATATCTAAATTTTTACGTTTTAATATTTCTAGATGGGGGATCTGTAAGGAGCGGTCGTCCAACTGACCGTTCATTTCCAGCCGCTTAATTCTGTAGAGGATGTCTTCCGTGAGTAAGCGATTAGCGGCAATTAAATCGGCCACTACGCCCAAAATAAAGATCAGAAAGCCTAGTATTAGCAGTGTCCCCCCAATCACAACCGATTGTATGTGGCCGCCGACACCACTCAGGTGAAAATAGATGAATCGTCCTAAGAGGAAAAACCCTATAAGCAGAAAAGGGAGACTCAGGTAAGCAAAGGTCCTAAGCGGCTCATAAAAAGTATAAATGCGGAGAATAGTGGCCGCATTTCGTTTCACATAGTTCCAATTGTTCTTGATCAGCCGGGATGTTCGCAACGGCGGATTCGTCTGGACCGGGATACTGGTGACAGTGAGCCCCTTTTTACTACCCTGGATGATCGTTTCCAGGGTATAGGTATATTTGGTGAAGATGTTCAACCGCATGGCGGCATCCCGGCTGAGCGCTCTAAAGCCGCTGGTGGCATCAGGCACAGCCGTACCCGAGGCTATCTGGACGACGAGACTGCCCCATCTTTGCAGCAAACGCTTGAGGGGGGAGAAATGGGCGATGGTATGGGTTTGCCGATTACCGATCACCATATCGGCTTTGCCTTCCAGAATGGGTTGGATCAGGCGGGAAATCTCGCAGCCCGGATATTGGTTATCGGCGTCAGTATTGACGATAATATCAGCCCCCAGGCGCAGACAGGTATCCAGGCCGGTTTGAAAAACAGCCGCCAACCCCCGGTTTTGGGGGTGGCGGACGATGTGATCAACCCCCAGCGCTTTGGCCACCGAGACGGTGTCGTCGTTGCTGCCGTCGTCGATGACCAGGATTTCGATGCGGCTAACCCCCATGATGTGGGCGGGCAAGCCGGCCAGGGTCTGAGGGAGGGTTTGGGCTTCGTTGTAGGAAGGGATTTGGATGATGAGGTGCATAGGGCAGTCAGTACAGAATGATCGTGCAAATGGGTAGTTCATATAAAATCGAACAACAAATTAATTCGCTACGAAGGAGGGGGCATTTTTACAGCAATAATTGCATAGTTTTTACAATGACCACTGGAAACATTTTTATACCTCATATCTAGCAATGAGAAAAATATTGATAAACCTAAAAAAACAGGCTTCAATATAATAGCAACGAGAATAGCAATCACACTCAATAAACTCCTCCCATAATATCTAGGGGCAAAAGGAAGTGAAAAAGCAGCCACTTTCAACTGATAAGCTAACGTCCCGTAATATCCCTCAAGCCACTTGATTCTTTTTATTTTGAATCCGACAGACTCAAGCAAGTAGCTGGCACCAAATTGTGTGTATCGATAGTAATCATAAGGAATTTCGTGCTCTGGAAAAAACAAAGGTGCTGAAAGCCATAACTCTCCACGAAGTTTTAGCACTCGATGCAATTCGGCTAACACAGCTTTCGGTTCTGGAACATGTTCAAGCACCTGGGTGCAAATTACCATATCATATTGATTGTCTTGAATGGGTATTGATGATAGATCACATTGATAGCTGATTTCACCATAACGCTTGTCTAACTTTCCAAGGTCAGCAGCTTCATATTTGGCATGGGGAAATAAAGATCGATATCGACCATCGCCAGCGCCAGCATCAAGAACTCTACCAGCTACCGGAAGCGATTGAGCGGCTTCAATCAGAAAACGTTCTAAGTACTTTCTAGAAGAATTGAGTTTGATCTTCTGCACTATTTGTAGTCGGCTCTTTTTTACT
>JABAHQ010009770.1_pt4 | contig 21854 bp, 18 predicted proteins | sample 7062091 | NCBI WGS metagenome assembly JABAHQ01 (sample SAMN14534359, study PRJNA622989) | marine sediment metagenome | biome: marine biome [ENVO:00000428]; feature: marine pelagic biome [ENVO:01000023]; material: deep marine sediment [ENVO:00002113] | place: India: Gulf of Kutch | collected...
AGCTTGAGCGCGCGCTCTACCTCACTGGCGCGCCCCTGCCAGTTCTCGTGCAGGGCCCGGCGCATGTCGTCGATGGCCTTATCCAGCTTTCTCTCTTTCTTCTGCAGCTCCGCCGTATCCTCGCCGTCGAGCACCAGGTCGATCTGGATGCGCTGAAGCTTTCCCCGAGTGTTGATCAGCTCGGAAACGATGCGCTTCTTTTCTTCTCTGTTCATGTCGCCGCTCCTTGCCAGATCTGGTCGCTATTGAGAGGTTGTACTAGGCTTTTCGAGCGCGCTTGCCTTGAGCCGGTTGTACAGATCCCGGACCTCCCGCGCCTGCTCGGCCAACCCGTCGACACTGAAAGGCGAAGACGTCGCTACGGTCCGGGCCAACGCCGAGTGGGCCTCGGCAAGCGCGAGATAGCCGTCATGCAATTTTCGCAGGCCCTGAAGCTGCGAGATTGTGCGTTCGTTCAGGCCGAGCTGCTCCTCGACCAACTCGGCGCGCCCGCCGGGCGGCGTGTCGACAACGCGCTGAATCCACCGTTGCGTGGCATCCTGGTACTCGTCCTTGATGCCGATCGCGGACAGCTCAGCCGCTTCGGCCCCCAATCCGGCGAACGCCTCCACGGCCTTCTGGTTCCGCTCGAGGACAGCGCGCAGGTCTTCGCTGCGCTTTCGGGCGAGGTAGGCCTTGGCCGCTGACGCCGCGGCGGTCGCAAAGAAGCCGGCGTGCTGGGCCTCCACGTCCAGCCCCAGCGCGCGCCCGGCCGATCGGGAGTTGTGGTTTAGATCGGTTGCGAGCGCCTCGATGCGCTCGGAATCGCCCGAGTCGCCGCCCGCAAGGGCAACGAGCAGGGAGATATATTCAGAGAACACATCGTTGACGCGGGCAAGCTGTGCCTCGGTCTCTCGCAGCGTGAGAAAGATGGGCGCCTTTGGAAGCGACCAGCCAAACGGGTCGTCGGCCTCCGCCGGGAACTTCAGGATCACGTCGCTCGGGCTCTCGAAGCCGCCCGACTTCAACGCCACCATGTAGTTGTCATAGGCCCACTGGCGCTCGAAGGCGAGTGCGGCTTCCGCACTTGAGCTCAGCTCCGAAAAAGCGCCGCGATATTTCTGGAACCGCTCGACGTCCACGCCGCTTGTGGCGGCGCACCCCGAGCCGAGCACCAGCACGAGCGCCATGAGTGCAGACTGTGGTTTGTATCTCACCTGCGTCCCTCCCTTGCGTAATGGTCATCCGTGGATCACTGAGCGGGTGCCTCAGACCGCCAGGTCGGCGGCGTAACGATACGAGATCGTCTGCCCGTCTTCTGTCTCCTTGTACGCGGTCTCCTCGTGGGAGAGCTGTCGGATGCGTGTAGAGGAGAATGTCTTGAAGTAGTCCTTGATCTCGGCGAGCGTTTTGAGCTCTGCCTCGGAGAAAACGCTCAGGTCGGGCTGGCGCCGAGCCACGTGATTCTCGCCGACGTAGTCGCCGGCGGGAACCTCGTCGACGTCGAGCGCACCCTCGCGAATGAGCTCGGCGATGTAGTAGTCATAGTTGTCCGGCACGGGGCCGTGCGGCAAATGCACGTAGCGCACACCGGTCAGAGACGTCGTATAGTCCTTGAAGTGCCGGAAGTCGGCATAGAACAGCAACTTGTTGAGCTTGGTCTTGAGTTGCCCTCCTCCGGTGCAAAAAAACAGAATGGCGTTGAGCAGCTTGTGCACGTAAAGGCGCTGGAACCCGCTGTACTCGTCCGGCTCATAGCGCCCGAAGCGTTCCTCGAACATCCGTTCGAAAGACCGGGACTCCGACTCCGCCTCCGCCAGCAGTCCGAGCAGTCGGCCGCGCTTATCGGCGGCAAGCACCGCAGGGCTTTCCTCGATGAGGCGCAGCAGATTGTGGGGTTCCATGGCCAGGCGCAGCATCTTCTCGTGGGCCTCCGACTGCAGCGCACCGTTTTCATAGCGGCTGAGCGTGGCGCCGCCCCAGCCGAGGATGTCGCTCAGCTCTCGTTGCGTAAGCCCGAGGGATTTTCGCCAGGTCTTGATCTCTTCGGGCTGGAGCAGACCGTAACGGCGGCGGTAGAACGCGTAGGCGGCGGCCAATGCATCGGCCCCCCGGGTGTTTTCGAATGCCTCGCCGCACTTCGTGCAGGTGTAGTACTCGGCTTCCACTTCAATGGGCTCACCGCGCACCTCGACGATTTCCGTCTCGCGGCGAAGCGTGAGCTCGGCTTCCTTTTCGCAGCTTGGGCAGATACCTCTCATACTCGTCCCCCTCTCGCCGGCGTCGGCATCATGTCCTGTAGGGGTAACGCATCGAATGCGCCGCGATGTGGAAGGAAATGCATTTGGCGATTTTGCGGCCCTGGATGTCAGCGACCTTCAGCTTGATGTAGATCTCCAGCCCGTCGATGTCCCGACCGAATTCCCAAACCTCCCCGGGCCGATCCCTGTCCGGCTTGGGTCCCGCGCAATAGGCGGTGACCGTCAGCCCCAGCAGAATCTCCTCCAGGTCTCGTTTGGTGAGCCCCAGGTATCGCAGCGTTTCCAGGGTGTCGTGGCGCCGGACCAGGTCCACTCCGCTTCCCTGCGTCACGACACGCTTGAACTCCAACAGGAATCCTTTGACCTGCTCACACACTGCCTACTGCCCTGATGCGCCGACAGGCAGAAGAAAGTATATATCAATTGAGCAATATTGCAATATGAACATATCAATTGATATAATTTTAGCAGGCAGCATGAGGCAACTCATTGAGACAGAAGAAAACTTTTAGGGCCCCGCGGGGATTTCGCCGGGAGGAACAGGCAGCCCGCCCGAGCCTGAAGTGCCGACGGATCCCCGCTTGGCGCGGGCCCGGGAAAAGATGCTGATCTGTTACTGAGTCGCCCATCAACCAGCCGCACAAACGATTTACTCTCCGGGACGCTCGCGACGCTCGGGGCCGGACCGCTACAACGCAATATTTAAAGCGACGGTTTGGCTCTGAACCCGGAGCCATTTCCGCCTTTAGGGGTCCGATCTTGCTATCAAAATCGTCTCGCTGGACCCGCGCACTCCCGAGCGAATGCTCAACGCCCCGATTGTGGCCCCCAAATTGGCCCCCTAAGCACCTTTTCGGGCAGGACTCCGACGTCATGCCTCTGTATTTTAATATTTTGTAGAGGTCCGACCGGGACCCGCCGGGACCCGCTAGAGACCCGACCGGGACCCGGAACGACCCCCTTGCTCGCAACTTCCCATTCGGCGCTGGAGATGCCGGGCATATCCGCTCAATCGCCTCAACGTCAAGCTTTATGGACTCGCCGACGCTTCGCAGATCCTGGGCCAAGCAAAGTGCCAAGGAATGCGCTCTTGCTCGAGACGAACGCGCACGCCCCAGCGGTGCTGGCGCAAGCCGTCAAACATTCTTTGCTCTTGTTCACTCAGACGGGACAGTTGTGCGGTCGCGGCGGGGCTGGCCTCCGTGCCCCAGAGTGACTCGTGGGCCAACAAGGTCTGCTCGTCCATCAAGAGTGAGCGCGCATGGGGCACGTGCCGGCGCAGACGATCGAGGATCGCGAACCCGTGGGTGTCCAGATCGCCCCAGTAGTGACAACGGCACCGAGCCAGCCAGGAGAGACCGGCGAACGGCTCCACCGCATAGCCCTGTCGCATGAATACGACCGCGCCCTCCATGTCCTCGAACGCCAGACCCGTCTGAAGATTCTCGACGATGAAGACGTTCTGCACCGCAAGATCCAGCTCCGCCAGCTCACTCGCCGGTGCGGAAATATCGCCCAGCCCGCCCATCTCTCGCCTGAGGTCCGCATCGAGCAGGCGCATGCGCAGGGTGACGGGCAAGCGACGCAAGCCCGTCAGCCCGTGGAGGTCGGCGTCGTCGCCTCTCCTGCGCAATGTCCGCAGCCACGCCTCGACCACACTCCGACGAGTCTCCAGCCACTTGCTGTCCACACCCGAAACCGACAACTGACGAATATACAGCCCGGTGGCCGAGTGCCTGTCCAGCCATTGCAGAAGATCCAGCAGCCGCTGAAAGTCCGTTTCACTCCAATCCGCCAGCACACCGAAGTGACGCGGGAGAATCGGGCCCAGCTCCGGCCACCGGCGGGCAACCTCTTCGAAACGCGCCACGGCCCGCTTCCACGTCTCGCTCTCATCAAGGTAATCGGCTACCGCCCGGGCTGTATCGAACAACACTTCGACCGGTATCCGTTGGGTGCCAAGCGCAGGCCAGCGCCGCTCCTCCCACCGCACCCGGGCGGGGCCCTGCCAGCGCCGCCATGTATCCTGCCAATCCCGCACCCGAGTCAGATGCTCGCTCGCCTGGCGTTCGCTTGGCGGCCCCAGAGACACGGTCAAGGGCCACTCGCCTTCACCGGCCAACCAGCGCCGCCGCTGGTTACGGTAGCGAACCCGCAGCCGCTGTGCCACGGCCTCGGGCTCAAGCAGGAACGCTTTGGCCATCACTCCGCGCCGGCAGGCGCAGGCGCCGCTCCGCCTGGTCGTATTCGATCGGCAGCGTTGCCGAGCGTTTTCGGTCGGCGATGTCCACGAAGCATGCACCGTTGATGAAAGGCTCCAGCGTCATGACGGACTTCAACGGTGTGGCCACGATCATCTGAAAACCGAACTTCTGGAAGATCCTCATCCCCAGCTCAGTGAACTCGTTGTCCGCCTTGCCGAAGGCCTCGTCCAACACAACGGGCGCGTAGACCGGCAGCGCGCCGTCGGTACCGCCCAATTGGTATCGCAGGGCTGCAGCCAAACAGGTGGTGGCGAGCTTTTCGCGCTGGCCGCCGGATTTACCGGCACCGGAGCGGTAGATCTCAACCTCGCGCCCCTCGGTATCGTGCTCATGGCCGACAAACTCCACGTGCAGACGAACGTCCAGCACCTGCTCGCGCCAGCGCCGCTGGTCCGGTTCCTGACCTCCCAGGCGTTGCACCAGCTGGCGCATGGTGAGAAAGCGCGCCTCGGCATGCTCGCGATCCACCTGCCAGGCGTGCTCCAGCACCCGCTGCACCTGCTCGCGAAATTCGCGCACGTCCGAAAGATGACGATCATTGACCACGATCTGCAGATGGGTACCCGAGTTGAACTCCGCTTCGGCCAGCCCTTCGTTGACCAGCTCCATGCGCTCGCGGATCTGCTTGCGCGCCTGGGTCAGGTGAGTATTGAGGGCCGCCAGATTCTCACTGCTCTGCTCCTTGAGCATATCGAAGAATCTCTGCTCATGGCGCGGCAGACCGTCACGCTCAAGCCGCTGGAGCAGGGCAAGGAACTCCGGCGCGGCTTCCAGGCTGGCATCCAGATCGGCGCCTGCCTGCGGCCACTCCCGTTTGAAGTGGTCGAAGGCCCGCTCGATGGCCTTCTCCATCCCTGCCTGCTCCGTGCGCGCGCCTTCCAGCTCCTTATGGAGCGCCCTCTCCACCTCCCGCTGCCGAGCGTCGAGGCTTTTGAGCTGAACCGCTCCTTTGGCCTGGAAACGCGCCTCGAGCTGCTCGAACCGATCGGGTGCCAGAGGCGGTGTATCCTCCAGTTGGCGACTGAGCGCCTCCTGCTCTTGCTGGTAGGCTCCCAACTCATCGGAGACCTGGCGGCGCTGCACCTGGACCTCGCGCAACGCCTCTTTCGCAGTTTCCACTGTCCGACGTTGCATTTTGATCCGCTCGCTCAGCGCCTGCAGGGCCGGACTGTCCGAACGCAGGTGCTCGATCTGGCGGCGCAGCTCATGCAGCTGATCCAGGGCACCCGCCACGTCGATGTCCTCCCAGCTCAGATTGACCAGGGCGTGCGCGGCCTCGAAACGCCGGCGCTGGGTTTCTCTCTCGGCCTTGAGGGAATCGAGCTGCCGGTCGAGCTGGCTAATATGTGATGCGAGGTCACGGGCCCTGGCCTTATATAAGGCCAGTTTTTCGCGGTTGTCGAAACCGAGCACCCAGTGGCTGGGGTCGTCGACGCGCCGGCGATCGTCCTTCTCGTGCCGATCCCGGCCGTGGCGCACCTGTCCCTCGCGGGTCAGCGCGCGCGTCGCCTGTCGGAAATCGCGCAGGTTATCCACGCAGACGTAGTCGAAACGCCGGCACAGCTCGGCCTCCAGCCACGGACGGTAGGTGGTTTCCTTGAGCTCCAGTTTGTGGACCAAAGATTGCGGGGGGGGGCGCTCCAGCCCCGAAAGCGCGGCATCGCTCACGCGATAGTAGACTAGTCTTCTACCCAAATGCGTGTCGTTGACATAGCCGGAGACCGCCGCGTAACGACGCTCGTCCACCAGCAACGACAGAGCGAACCCGTGCAAGACCCGCTCGACAGCGCCGCGCCACTCGGCGGCCTCTTCCTTGACCTGCACCAACTCGCCCACAAAAGGCAGCTCCGCCTCGGCCAGCCCCAGCTCATCGGCCATGCAGCGGCGCAGCTCAAGCATGTGCGCGGGAATATTGGAGGGCTGGCGCTCCATCGCCTCCACCTCACGACGCACCACTGCGAACTCGGTCTCTTCTCGCGTCTTCTCGTCGCGCAACGCATCGCGCCGTTTCTCGGCGGCATCCAGCGCACCTTCCCAGCCCTCGGCCACTTCACGCGCCTCTGCGACCCGTTCGGCAAAGGCACGCGCCGAGTCGGGCAGCCCCCAGGCCAGTCGGCAGCAGGCCTCTTCGGCCCGTGCCCGTCGCCTGGTTCGTTCGTCGCGCTGGTGTTCGGCACCCGCCATGCGCTGCTCCAACTCCTCGATCCGCGCGCCGCCCTGTTCGCGATGCTGCGCCTGCAGCGTCGCCAGCTCCTCTTTGGCGACGCCCAAACGCTCCCGGCACTGCTGTTCCTCCCCGGACAGTCCCTGTTCCCGGGTACGCAGCCGGTCCATTGCCTGGTCGAGCAGATCGCGCCGGACCTCGTTACTATAGCGGTCGATGCCGAAGCGCAGAGCTTCCAGCTCCTGGATCCCGGTCCGAACCTTGAGCAGGCGCTGGTAGTGATCCCGTGCCGGGCGCAGGGTATCGACTTGGCGGCGAGCGGTGACCACCTCCTGGTGGGCCGCGTCCAGCTCCGCAAACTCCGAGACCAGCCGGTCAGCCACTTCGAAGGTCGCGGGGCGATCGAGCATGAACTCGCGCAAGAACGTATTCAGGTCCCCCAGGTTCTTGGCCGATTGGGTCTTGTGCAGCAGCTTGAGGGCGATCTCGGATTCGATTCCCAGCAACCGGCGAAAACGCTCACCGTAGGGCCGGAAGGTATCGAAATGGTCCACGTCGTCCAGTCGGCGCTTGAGCGCCCGAACGTCGAGGTCAAATCCCGCCAGCTCGCCGGCAATGTCGAAGGATCGCTCGGCGATCATATAGTGGTGGCGCACGTCGCTGTTGCCGGCGGCGGCGCCCCGCAGCCAATGGAGCTGGATCAACGTCACGGTGCGGCCCGCACCATTGAGGTATGTCGCCGCCAGCGCCGACCAGGTACTGCCCTTGCGCAAGTAGCGGGTGGCGATCTCCCCGGAATCCAGATCCTTCTGATCGGCCCAGGCGCCGCGGACGTAGGAGGCCCAGTTTCGATCCTGGCGCCCGCCGCGCTCACCCTCGCGCGCGGCCGCGTTGAAGGCCAGCCATTGGGGCGGCACCAGGATCGCGGCCAGGGCGTCCAACAGCGTGGACTTCCCCGATCCGGAGCGCCCGACCACGAGAAACCCATCCTCGGCGATTGCGATATCGTGCAGGCCGGAGAAGGTCCCCCAGTTGTAGACCTGCAGGCGTCGCAGGCGAAACTGTTCCCGGCGCTGGAGCTGGCTGGCACCGGCGAACATCGCATCCTGGCGCATCACTCCTCCTCGCTTCCCTGCAACGGCCCATCGCCGTCGGCCGCCCGCATCCGGACGGCCTCGAAACGTTTGATCAAGGCCGCCACTTGCTCGGCGCTGAATAACAGCTTCAGTGTCGGCGAGATCTCGTAGCGCTCCTCGGTCCCTCGCACCGCGGAGATCAAGCTGTTCCTTTTGACTTTTTCGATAGCCGCCTTCACGCGCCGCTCGAAACCGGCCTGGTCGGTGCTTACACTGCGCTCGTAGAGCTTCATGTGCTCGACCATCTCCTCGGCCGACACCACGGCCCGCTCCCCCCGCACATCTGCCTGGGCCAAAAGCTCGCGCAGATACAACAACAATACGGACTCCAGGAAGGTCAACGGGGTGCGCCGCAGGAGCACGGGCGTCTCCAGCTCGCCGGTATCGGCCTGGCGCACGAAGGCCACGTGAAGGTCGGCATCCAGAACCAGCTCCAAAAACAGATCGGCCAGCCGCGAGCGAATGTCGGGCTCGTAGCGCAGCAGTGCCGGCCAGAGCCGGGGGTGACGACGTCTGTCCAATGACGGGCCGGCCAGGAGCTGCACCAGCACACGGCGCGCCTCCAACGGCAGTGTGCCGGCGTCACCGGGATATACGCCCTCGCGGGATGCCTCACCCACCGGTTCGACTGCGGGCTCCTCGGTCGGCTCATTCATGGGCTCGCCTGCAGCGGCTCCTGTACAAAATAGATCCGGGGTATCCGCGCGCAGCGCGCCGCGCCGTCCAACCCGTTCCAACACACGCGCTCGCGCTCTTCGGACAGGATACCTCGCTTCACACCCAGGGCAAGCAGACCCACCACGCTCCCCAGTCCCTGCTCGGCAGGATAGGCCGCCAGTATCTGACCCACGGATACCTGGCTGTTGTGGGCAAGCAGCTCGTCGATCTGCTGCTCCAGGCGACGAAAGTCGATCTCGGAATGGCTCAACAGCTCGCCCACCGCCTGCAGCGAGATTTCCGCGTCCTCGGCGAGGACGATGTCCGACGCGACCTGGTCCAGGTTGGGGTCATGCAAGCGCCACTGGGCCAAAGACCGGAGCCCCGCGCTGGTCAGATACAGGGTCTGGCCGATCGGGTCGGTAGGGCGAAGCCGATCCTTGATCGCCACCGCATCGTTCTGGGCGCGCCTCAGCAGCCCCGTGAGGCGGCGCTGTTCGCGGTACTCGCGGCTTTGCACGAACTGCTTGAGGCTGCGGGCGAAGTACTGGAACACCTCGTGCACCTCGCCGCCGCGCTCGAGCAGCAGGCGGATTAGCTGCAGCAGAAACCGGCGCTCCTCGCGACCAAGCGCCCGGGCAAAATCCCGCGACAGCACCTGCTCCAGCGCGGTTTCAAACCCAACGGATTGCTCCGAATCGGTGAGCAGCGCCCAGAACGCCTTGAAGGTGCGCCCTGCCTCGCTCTCGGCGATCACGTCCACACCCGCGAACAGCCGCTCCAGCACGTCCCCGCGGTTGTCGTCGCTATCGAGGATCTGCTCACGCAGATTGCGGTTGAGCTGGCGGAACTCGTCGCGGACCCGCCGAAAGTCGTTGGCCAGCTCATCGGCCAGACCGATCACCTCCCGGGCCCGCTCCAGCGCCCGCTCATCGGAAAGGGCCTCGACCCACCCACCGCGCACCGCCTCGATCTGCGCATCCAGACGGGCACGATCCCGTTTGAGGGCCTCGATCCGCCGCTCGGAATCGGTCTCTGTCTGTTCGGCAAGCCGATGGAGCTGGTCGATCACCAGCGAAAGACGGCTCTCGGTGGCGGCGGCACGCCGCTCGGTCAGTCCCTGCACGAACTGGATGGCCCGGATCACCGCGGCGCTGAGCTCGTATTCTTCCTCGTTGGTGCCCGGCTCATAGCTTCGCTCCACAAACCCGGCGCGCAACCACTGCGCCAGATAGGCCTCGGCGCTCTGCGGCAGATCGAACCCTTCGGCGCGTAACATCTCTAGCTCTCGGCGCAGGCGCTCGACCAGGATGGAGCCGGGCAGGCGGCGCTCCTTCTCCCACAGGTGGGTCTCCAGCACGCCCAGCGCGAACGGCGCATTGTCCGCCGCCAGTAGCTGCCATGCCGACTCCTGGCGCAGACGCCGATTGGCAACGACCCTCTGCGTAGCTTTCATCGCAAGCTCATTGGGTAGCTTGTTGACCTCCAGGCGCTGGGCTGATCCGGGGGCTCGATTGCTCGGTGCCCCTATTTTGACACACGGGGTTTGGCTGTTGTCCCAACGTCCCCTTGCACCCCGGCGCCGGTGGACCGGCCTGCTGGCCGGTCACCCTGGCCCCAAACGGGAGGGAACCGGCCCACCCCCACGTACCGATACGGCTTCGAGGCTGATCGTACCCGCTGGGACGGGGCTGTAGCGGACCGGCCCGCCGTCCGATGTTCTGGTGGCGTGGAGTTCTGTTGTTTTGCATAAACATTTCGGTTCTTTGTGTTTGGGATATTCAACAAAATTGCCGCCACTGAATTGACCACCCGAAAGTAATGTGTTATTTTCAATCAATATTTTCTCGCTTAAAGCTTATTGAAAGAAACATGCCTCGCAAAAGCAAGATCTCGGAATCTCCGCCCGCCGCCGTCCAGGAGGCCTTGGAGCGGCTGGGCGAAAACATCCGCACGGCTCGCCTGCGGCGCAGACTTACCCAGGGAGAGCTGGCGCGGCGCGTCGGTGTCTCCCGGTTCGTCGTCGCCGATATCGAGAAGGGCAAGCCAAGCACCGGGATCGCCGCCTACCTGGGCGCGCTCTGGGTATTGGGCCTGTTGGACCAGATGGATGCGGTGGCCGATCCGGCCCGGGATGAGGAGGGGATCATGCTGGAGCGCGCCCGCAGCCCCAAGACGGCCCGCGGCCGGCGGAGCCTGAGCGATGAATTCTGAGCGCGAGTGCTACGTCTACATCGTACTGCCGGGGCAAACAGAGTTCGTAACCGCGGGCCGGTTCCGGCTGACGCCCGGCAGCCCCGGACCAGTCGGCGCCTTCGTCTACGGGCGCTCCTACCGCGAGCGGCCCGACGCCGTGGAGCTCGACCCCGTTGAGCTGCGTCTGTCCAGCCAGGTCTATGAAACAGCGCGCATGGACGGCTTCTTCGGCGCCATCCGTGATGCCATGCCCGACTACTGGGGCCGGCGCGTCATCGAGCGCAACGCCGGCCTCGCCCGGCTCGACGAATTCGATTACCTGCTGCAAGGGCCCGACGACCGGGCAGGCGCCCTCGGTGCCGGATTGAACGTCGAGCCCCCCGCCCCCCGGCGCCGGTTCAATCGCACCCTCGACCTCGACCGGCTGCAGCAGGCGGCCGACGCGGTCATCGCCGACGACCCGGATCTCGCCGGCTCCGCTGCCAGTCAGGCCCAGGAGCTGCTGCAGCTCGGCACGTCCATGGGCGGCGCCCGGCCCAAGGCGGTCGTGCAGGACAATCACGATCTGTGGATCGCCAAGCTCAGCCGAAACGATGATCGCTGGAACTATCCGCGGGTTGAGCACGGCCTGTTGCTCCTGGCCGAGGCCTGCGGCCTTACGGTCGCCGACAGCCGGATCGACAGCGTGGCAGATCGGGACGTGTTGCTCGTGCGTCGCTTCGACCGCGATTGGGCGGAGACCGGCTACCGGCGCCATCGCATGGTGAGCGCACTGACCCTCCTGCGGGCCGGTGACGTCCCGGCCGAGCGCGGCCGCTGGTCCTATCTTCTGCTCGCCGACGAAATCCGTCGCGTGAGCAACGATCCGGAAGCCGATCTGCGCGAGCTGTTCGGGCGCATCTGTTTCAATGCCGCCGTGTCGAACCTGGACGATCATCCAAGAAACCACGCGCTCCTGGCCAAAGCGCGCCACTGGCGCCTGAGCCCCACCTTCGACCTGACGCCGTCGCCCGTCGTCGCCAGGGACCGCCGAGACCTGGCCATGACCTGCGGTCGTTTCGGCCGCTATGCCAACAAAGCGAACCTGCTGAGCGATCACGGACGGTTTCTTTTGGGGAAGGCGGAGGCAACCGCCACCTTCGACCGGATCACGTCAACGGTGCAAAACCAATGGCATCCCACCCTGCGCCGTGCCGGGGTCAGCGAAACCGACTGCGAAGCGATCAAGAGCGCCTTCGTCTATGACGGACTGTTCTACGAGGGCTAGCAGAGAACCGGAGAGAACCGGGGTCAGATCACAGATTCCGCTAATATACGCTCGGCCGACCTAGTGGCGCACGACGGCGCCCTTGGTCTTTTTTTGGTCAAAGGATCACACCCGGCGGAACATCCTTTTCGACTCCGTGCGACATCGACTTGCCGCTCGAAAGCGCTTTTCTTTTCGAGCGCAAGGATCTTCCAGGGGTCCGACCCCGACAACGGTCAACGCAGAGGTCCGACCCGGCAACGACAACCGGGCAACTCCCCGCAGCTTTTCGTCGTTTTACTTTTCTCGGTCCCCGAACTGCTAGCGCTTGTCGGAATAAAATGCCCGTGTGTGCGCATAGACCGGGGCCAGATCCACCTGGTAGAACCCGCCGTCCCCGCGCAACAATCGAAATTCGTACTCCGCCCCTGCGGGATACTGCGCCCAGTACTCATCCACGCCCAGCGCGCGCAAGTCGATTGACGGCAGATCGCCCGCCATCGGCTCAAAGCGCCCTGCCCCCACCGCCCGGTAGGCAACCTCTTGCGCCTGGGCCGTTGCCGCATTAAAGCGCAGTAGGGCCGGATGCACGGCTGCGGTAAGAGCCGCCACCGTCAGCACGCCGACCGCCCATCGCTCCACAACCGGTGCGCCCCTGCCCAGCGCGAAGACCAGCACCGCGCCAATCAGCGCAACGGCCAAGAAGGGTTCGACCGGCAGCGCCTCCAGCGCCTGGAAGGCGCTCACAAAGAACGTATCGCCCACGGCATAAAGCCCCGCACCGAAAAAGAGCCCCAGTTGCACGACCAGGCCCGGATGCTTCGCGAGGTCGAAACCGGTCGTGGCTTCGTCCCCTGCGTTGCCGCCAGGTTTCGGAGCACCCGCGCCGGCCTCCTTCGAGAATTCAAGCCCGCTTGCGCGCAAGGCCCGAACGAGCGGCGCCTGCTCGATATACTCAGCCACGTTCAGCTTCTTCGGCCGAAATATCTGCCACAGCGACAGACGGTGATCCGGCCCGCCCTGGATGATCCAGGAAAACGGTGATATCCGCGTCGATCCTCGCTCGGTTTCGATCTCCAGCCGATAGCCCTTGAGGTCCAGCACCGGCTTGCCTGTGGGCTTGCCGGGCAGTAACCGAATCGAGCGAATCGACTCCCAATAGATCTGCCACCGGCCGGTGCTCGTTCCGCCGATTCCGAGCCTGGTCCAGATCGGCACATATCCCTCCATGCCGTAACTGGTCAACCGGATGTAGGCAAAGCGCTGCAACACCGAAACGATCATGAGAACGGGCGCCAAAGCGACGAGCAACCAGAGATTCCATTTCACGGACGGATCTTTGTCCGTAAACTCGGAAAAGAACCTCAAAAGATCAGCGAGCCCTTTCGGCTCGCCTTTCTGGGAAGCGGCCAGGAACGCGAAGGCCAACGCGATAGCCAAGGGCACTCCCAGAACGAGGACGGATAGCCACATCAGATGGGACCCGCGCAGCAACGAAGCCCCGAGGCGAAACTCGATCGGACGGCCATCGTAGGTCTGTTCAAAAATGTGTGTATGCATTGCTCTGAAGGCGGTTACACTCGCCTAGCGGCAGAGTGCCAGCGCACGCCAGTTGGTCAATCCATCGGCCCGCCCCTTTGGCGATAGAGAAAACCATCTGGGCCGGGGTCCCCCATCGACCACAACACAGTATAAAAGCGACGCTTTCGCTCTGAACCCGGAGCCATTTCCAGCTTAGGAGTCCGATCTTGCTGTCAAAATCGTCGCCCTGGATCTGTGCACTCCTGAGCGAATGCTCAACGCCCCGATTTTGGCCCTCAAATTGGACCCCTAAGCACCTTTTCGGGCAGGCATTCGGCGGCATGCCTCTGTATTTCAATATTTTGTAGAGGTCCGACCCGATATTTTGCCGATATTTTCTAGAGGTCCGACCCGGAGATCCCTTACGTCGGTTTGATCCCGCACCAGCGCCACAAACACACCACGCACCATGTCAGTCGCCGGTCGCCAGCGGCTTGCAGCTGATGCCGCCCAACAGCGACAGCACCTCCCCCGGCAGGTTTGAATAACACTGCCACCGATAGGCGGTGCCCGATAGCTCGGAGTAGGGCCTTAGCTCCAGGATCCGCCCGGCCCCGAAGTCCTGGCTGAGGTGTGCCCGGATGCGGCCCTGATCAGCAAGCTCGATGGACTCGATTTCACGGCTGTGCAGGCGCGCCGGGTCCAGCCCGAGCGCTTCGCCGGAAGCGGGCCACTGGCCTCGCGAATAGAAATGCTCCAGCATCGCAACCCTGATGGGTCCGAGCGAACCGAGGGCGCCTGCGAGCCTTGACGCCAGCAGTGCACGCTGCTGGCTGGGACGCGGCGCCATCCCCTCATAGGCGCTGCGGTGCAGGAGCCGGCCAACGAGGCCGACCAGCCGGCAAGGCACCGACGTACAGTCGAACACGAGACTGAAACCGTTCGGCGTCTCAGAGGCTGGGGACACGCCGCGTACCGCATCCGCCAGAAACAGCTCACCGTCCGGCAGCGCAAGCCGATCGAAAAGCGCGGCGGCCTCGGCCGGGGAAAACACCCGCTGGATACGTGCCGTGAGCAGTTTTGTGCGCCAATCGCGGCAGATCTCCGGCCACCCCGACCGCGCCACGTTTTCACCGTCGACCTTTAGCGGCCAGCGGATGTTGTCAGGGACCGCCGCGCAGTCGCCAGCCGAAACCGCGCGGATAATCCCCGCAGCGGCATGGCGCGCATCGTCGGGGCTCGCTGACAGCGCTCCCGGCGCGAGCAGTCCGCCAAGGGCGGTTACCGCCGCGCACCATAGGGTTCGGATTCGGTTCATGGAATGCCCCCAGTGATCGGGGTCGGATCATAGATTCCGCCAATATACACCCGGCTGGCACGGCAACGCACAACGGCACCCTTGGTCTTTGCCCGATCAAAGGATCATATCCGGCAGAATGTCCTTCCCGGCCCCGTGCGGCATCGGCTCACCCGTCGAAAGTGCCTTCCTGATCGAGCGCAGCGCGTGCTGCTCGGACATCCCGAAAATGGGCGGTCCCTCGTCGAACATGTCGATGTACGCGTCGATCGCAGCTCTCAATCTGTCGTCGTCACCTTCGTCCCCGTCCCGTTCCATCGACACGCCTCCAGGTGCCCTGCAATGATCAATCAGCCCCCTTCATTCCACAAAATCGTATGCGACGATCCTGCCGGTCAGCGGCCGAATGACCTCTTTGACGGCAGAGACATGGACCGGATCGACCAGGTAGCGGTTCATCGCTTCCACACTGGCGAAGGTGAGATGGATGCCGACATCGAAGCTGTCATCGACCAGCCCGCGCTCGCTTGCCAGCACCTTGCCGGCCTGTACCTCGATCACGTCCTCCATGCCGCTAAAGGTCCTGGTGACCTCGATGATGCGGCGCCGGTGCTCGCGATTTCCCGGCTCCTTGAGCCAGCACAGCACCACATGATGGACGCGCCCAGCCGCCGCCGTCTCGTGCCGCGGGGCGGTAGTGCATCCGGACAACAGCAGGCAGCCACACAGCACCGCGCTCAACAGCACCTTCATCGAAGTCCTCCCCCGATTTTCACCCGGGCTCGTTCTCTCATTGTAAATGCAAATGGCGGCCCCATACCGGGCGCCGGCTCCCGCAGCCACTTGCTGCCCAGCCCCGTCAATCATCCGGCCCGCGATGGGCGGTCTCCTCCTCGTCCACCCAGTCCTCCTCCTCCCACTGCATGCCCTTGCGGCCCGGCACCTTGCGAGTCGGCCCGGCGCGGTAGGCGGGGCAGGACTTGGGCCCATAGCAGAACGTCTCGAAGCGGTATCGGCGCTGCGATGCATTCCACTGGTCGATGATCATCTCCACCGGCATGCGGCAGCCCCAGATGCAGCACCGGCATTTCGCCTCGTAGATACGCGCATCGAGGCGGCGATGACCGCGGGCCCGGTACACCTCCAGCGCCGGCGGCACGCCCAGCCACGGCGGCGGCGCCGTCGCGGCCAGCGGCGAACGCGCCAGGAGCTTCAGCGCGCTCGCCTTGTAGAGCTCCGCCGGCTCGAGCCGCGGGTCCGCGACCGGCACGGCCTTGCCGCTCACCTCGTCACCGGCCCGAAACCCGTGCTTCGCCTGGGCGCCCTTGCCGATCGCAACCGTGAGCGCGCGACTCTCGCCCGCAACCTGCCCATGCACCTTGAGCACGTAGCCCAAGTAGCTGTGGCTGCGCTCGTCAAACGAGCGCATCAACCGAATACGCGGCTGGACTGCGACGATCTCGCCGCGCCAGGAGATTTTCCCTTCGCGGGCCACGGGCGTTCGCCGGGACATCATCACCTCGCATCGCCCCCCGAACACGGCTGCTCGCCCCGAGGCTGGGCGCCGCGCCCCTTTTCGCCAACACCCTTGAAAAACGAATAACAGAACACACCGTCCGCATGGGTGGTCCGATGCAGGTCCCGGATCCCTGCATCGAAACGCTCCGGTTCGATGAGACCGCTTGCAATCGCGTTCTCGCGAATGCCTTCGATCATCGCAGTGAACGTCTGCCTCGTGAAGCCGTCCACCAGGTCAGGTCGGCTCGAATCCACGTACACCATCCTGGGGGAAACCCGAATCGCCTCGAACCCCGACTCGACCAACAGTGGATAGAGCTGCCGGCCGACCAGTGCATTCCCGCCGGCCTGCCGTTGCAGTTCGACTTGGCACTGGACCGCTTCCCGCGCTGCAAGGCTGTCGGGATGGAAGTACGCCGATCCGTGATCGCCCTCGATCACGGTGATCGTCCCGCCGGGTTTGAGCAGCCTTTTGAGAATTGCCAGGGCCTCGACAGGCCGCGAAAGGTGCTCCAGTACAAAACACACGAAAACGTGGTCGAACGACTCGGCGCTGAAGGGCAGGGCGAAGATGTCCGCGTGCCGGAACTGCACGTTGGTGAGCCCGGCGCGATCGACCCTTCGCCGGGCTTCGGCGATCGAGTCACCGGAGACATCGACCGACGTGAACTGGGCATCCGGGCTGCCCCGGGCCAGCGTGACCGTCTGGGCGCCGACGCCGCACCCGGCCTCCAGCACCCTGCTTCCGGCGGGATATTCCGTATCGGCGTGCAGCAGGTCGATCAGCGCTCCGGCTTGATCGTGCAGCCGCACGTTCTCTCGTCGATTGTAGCCGTGCACATACGTCTCGTTCATCGCCTTCGGTCTCGTTCGGCGCCTCGTGCTTGCATCGAGACGCCGAGAAAAACCCGCAGCATATTCTCCCCAAACCTCACTTCAATCCATAGCCGGAGTCTACCCTCGGCAAATCACTCTGTCCCCGCTTTTGGTGGCCCCTGCGGGGCTCGGCTGGCTCGGCCGGCCGGGGTCGGACCGCTACAACACAATATAAATGCGATGGTTGGCCTCTGACCCGAGCCCATTTCCGCCTTAGGAGCCCAATTTTTCTCTCAAGATCCCGTCCCTAGATCGGCGCTCCCGTGCGCGAATGCCCCACGCCCCGATTTTCGCCCCAAATTGGGGCTTCTAAGCACATATTCGGGCCCATATTTGCGAGCTTGTCCCCGCCCTTCAGCATCTTGCGCTGGTCCGACCCCGAGGTGGGAGGACCCCGAGGTGGGAGGGGCGACCCCGAGGTGGCTTTCAATTTCTTACAGAGGTCCGACCCCGAGGTGGCCACCATGCAACTTCTTGGAAAAAGCGTGGGGCGGTTTCCTATACTCAGCGCCAGTGGGCCAGAGCGGGCAGCGAGGGAGCGGCGATGGGCTCGAAGGAAGACGACCACGACCAGCCGGACGAGCCCGGCGGGTCCGGCATCAGGCTTTCGCGCCGCGGGTTCATGAAGTCCTGGGGCGCCGGGTTCGCGGCCGTCGCCGTAAACCCCGCGGGGGCGCTGGAGGCGAAGGAGCGGCCCGATCCGGCCCGTCCCGCCGGGGAGGCGGCGCCCGTCACCCTGAACGTCAACGGCCGTCCCCACCAGGTGCTGGCCGAGCCGCGCTGGACGCTGCTGCACGTGCTGCGCGAGCACCTCGGCCTGACCGCCGCCAAGATCGGCTGCGGGCGCGGCGAATGCGGCTCGTGCACGGTGCTCATGGACGACATCCCCCGCTACGCCTGCCTGACCCTGGCCGTCGAGGCCGAAGGCCGGCGCATCGAGACCGCCGAAGGCCTGATGGACGGCGAGGCGCTCGGGTCCGTGCAGCGCAGCTTCGTCAAGGAGGACGGCCTGCAGTGCGGCTACTGCACCCCCGGCCAGGTGATGACCGCCGAGGGCCTGCTGCGCCGCAATCCCAATCCCTCCTTCGACGAGATCCGCGGGGGCATGAGCGGGAACCTCTGCCGCTGCGGGGCCTATGCGCACATCTTCAATGCGGTCGCCGATGCCGCCCGCAACAGGAAGGGCTGAACCGTGGCGCGGGAAGAGGACGACATCGAAGGCCAGCCCCCGCTGCCGCAGGCGCCCGACGAGGGCGCGAGCGGCCGGCCGGAGCCCTGGGGCGAGCGCACCCGGGTGGTGGGCGAACGCCTGCCCCGGGTCGATGCCTACGAGCGGGTCAGCGGCAGCGCGATCTTTCCGTCCGACGTGGTGCTGCCGCGCATGGTCCACGGCGCCATCCTCGGCAGCCCCCACGCCAACGCCCGGGTGAAGTCCGTCGACACCTCGCGCGCCCAGTCCATGCCCGGCGTCTATGCCGTGATCAGCCGCAACAGCACCGACGCCAATCCCAAGTGGCCCTACTCCGGCAATTTCACCGGAAGGTTGTTCACGGACCACTGTCGCTTCGAAGGCGATGCGGTGGCCGCGGTGGCGGCCGACTCGCCCTATTGCGCCCACGATGCCCTGCGCGCCATCGAGGTCGAATACGAGACCCTGCCCGTCGTCTCCGACGAGCTCGCCGCGCTCGAGCCCGATGCGCCGGCGGTGCACGAAGGCGGCAACCGGGCCAAGCGCGAGGACGATGCGCGCGGCGAGGTGGACCAGGGCTTCGCCGAGGCCGACGTGGTGCTCGAGCAGACCTACCGCACCGCGGCCGAGATGCACACCCCGATGGAGCCCCACGGCTGCGTGGCCAACTGGGACGGCGACCGGCTGACGATCTGGGAATCGACCCAGGGCGTGTACGCCGTCCAGTCCCGCGTGGCCCAGGTCCTGGACCTGCCGCTGGCGCGGGTGCGCGTCATCGGCCACTACCTGGGCGGCGCCTTCGGCTCCAAGCTGCGCACCGACAAGTACTCCATCATCGCCGCCCTGCTGGCCAAACGCATCAACCGCCCCGTGAAGCTGTTCCTCACCCGCGAGCAGACGTTTCTCACCATGGGCAACCGCCCGCCGGCGACCATGACCGTGAAGGCCGGCGTCAAGAACGACGGCACCCTGACCGCGATCCTCTTCGAGGGCGTCGGCGCCAGCGGCGCCTATCAGGCCGGGGGCACCTCGCTGCTGGACTGGCTGGCCAAGGACCTGTATCGCTGCCCCAACGTCAGCACCATGCTCACCGACGTCTACATCAATGCCCAGCCCTCGCGCCCGTTTCGTGCACCCGGCTACGTGCAATGCTCCTGGGCCGTGGAGCAGATGATGGACGCCCTGGCCGAGGCCATCGACATGGACCCGGTGGCCATCCGCCTGCGCAACATCCCCGAGGGCACCCAGGCGCGTGACAACAAGCCCTACACCACCGACGGGCTGCGCCGGTGCATCGAAGAGGGCGCGCAGGCCTTCGGCTGGGAACAGGCGCGCAGGGACAGCAAGACCCAAAGCGGTGAGCACATCAAGCGCGGCGTGGGCATGGCCGCGGCCAACTGGTACGTGGGCGACGGGCGCCCGCCGGCCACGGTGATCGTGCGCCTGTTCGCAGACGGCACCGTCAACCTCAACATGGGCGCCTCGGACATCGGCACCGGCACCAAGACCGCCATGGCCATGGTGGTGGCCGAGGAGCTCGGGGTGGAGGCCGACGCGGTGCAGATCGAGCACGCCGACACCGCCACCACCCAGTACGCCAGCCCTTCCGGCGGCAGCAAGACCGTGCCCACCGAGGCGCCCGCGGTGCGCCGCGCCTGCCTGGCCGTCAAGGACGCGCTCATGGACATGGCCGCCGTGCAGCTCGGCCGCCGGCGCGACGAGATCGTCTTCGCCGGCGACCACCTGCGCACCGCCGATGGATTGGAGACCCTGGCCATCAAGGACCTGGACCGGCTCAAGAACCAGAGGGTGGTCGTGGGCGTCGGCCAGCGCCAGCCCAATCCCCAGGATGTGAGCATCACGCCCTTCGCAGCCCAGTTCTGCGAGGTGGAGGTGAACACGCGCACCGGCGAGATCCGGCTGCTGCGCATGCTGGGCACCAACGAGAGCGGCCGCGTGATCAATCGGCTCACCTGGGACGGCCAGGTGGTGGGCGGTATCACCATGGGCGTGGGCTTCGCCAACACCGAGCTCCGGGTGCTGGACGGGGCCACGGGCAAGCTGTGCAACAAGAACTGGCACGACTACAAGCTGCCCACCGCCCTGGACGTGCCCGCCGAGGTCACCTCCGAGCCGGTGATGCTTTCGGACGAGCAGGCCAACATCGTGGGCGCCAAGGGCCTGGGCGAGCCGGTCACCATCCCCACCGCGGGCGCCATCGCCAACGCGGTCCATCACGCCGTGGGCGTGCGCATGACCGACACCCCCATCAACCCGATCACGCTGATCGAACGCCTCGACGACAGGGAGGCCTGAGTCCTGTGTTCGCGCCGTTCGCCTATGTCCGCGCCACCGATGTGACCGATGCCGTGGATCGACTGGCCACCGGCAACGCCCATGTGCACGCCGGCGGCACCGATCTGCTGGGCTGCCTGCGCGACGAGGTGTTCTCCGCCGATACCCTGGTCAGCCTCGCCGACATCGAAGCCTTGAGCGGCGTGCGCGAGTCCGACGACGGTGCGCTGGTCATCGGCGCCATGACCACCATCACCGAGCTGGCCGAGCATCCGGCCATTGCCGAACGCTATCCGGGCCTGGCCCAGGCGGCGCGCGAGGTGGCCAGCCCGCAGCTTCGCAATCAGGGAACGATCGGCGGCAACCTGTGCCAGAAGCCGCGCTGCTGGTACTACCGCGGCGACTTCCACTGCCTGCGCAAGGGCGGCGACCGATGCTTCGCCATCGCGGGCGAGAACCAGTACCACTGCATCTTCGGCGGCGCGGCCTGCGTCATCGTCCATCCCTCCGACACGGCGCCGGCGCTGATCGCCCTCGATGCCGAGGTGAAGACCGCCGGGCCCCAGGGCGGTCGACGGCTGCCGGTATCAAAATTGCACATGCCGCCCGGCAAGGATCCCACCCGCGAGAACGTCCTCGAGCCCGGCGAGCTGATCGTGGAGATCCGCATCCCGGCCGCGCCAAAGGACCTGTACACCAGCTACCGCAAGATCCGCACGCGCCGCTCGTGGGACTTCGCCGTCGCCGGCTGCGCCCTGGCGCTCGACATGGACGGCGAGACCGTGCGCGACTGCCGCGTGGTGCTCTCCGGCGCCGCCCCGATCCCCTGGCGCTCGCGGCCCACCGAGCAGGCGCTTCGCGGCCGAACCCTGAACGACCAGGTCATCCGCGAGGCCGCAGACGCGGCCGTCGCCAGCGCCAGCCCGCTTTCCAAGAACGCCTACAAGATCCCGCTCATCCGCGGCATGCTCGAAGGAGAGCTGCACAAGGCGAGTGAAACCCTGAGCGCAACGGGCGGCTCCCAATAAACCGACCCGGCGAAGTGACAAGCCAGCGGGGTCGGACCAGTGCAAGCTGCTGTCAGCACGACAAATGGGACGCGAATTCAGCGATCCAGCTTCTTTGGCCTGCCTGTTTCCCCGCCCGAAAGACGTGCCTCAGCCCAATGACCGGGCCGGGGGTTGCCCTTGACTTAGCACCGCCATTTCGACCGCAAAAACCCCTATCTAAGCCGAATTGGAGCGCAAATTTCGGA
>JABAHQ010005709.1_pt4 | contig 21847 bp, 21 predicted proteins | sample 7062091 | NCBI WGS metagenome assembly JABAHQ01 (sample SAMN14534359, study PRJNA622989) | marine sediment metagenome | biome: marine biome [ENVO:00000428]; feature: marine pelagic biome [ENVO:01000023]; material: deep marine sediment [ENVO:00002113] | place: India: Gulf of Kutch | collected...
GTTTGCAGGCTAGCTTTGTCGCGGTTTTTCGCTCTTCCACATTTGCGCGGGCGATTGATTCTCGGTTATATTTGTTTGATACACTTGACTATGTTGGCGGGACAATGGGATGACGGCAGTTGATCGCCTCGAAGAGGCACAAGAAGCGGAGAACGCGGGTGAATGGGGCCGAGCAGCGAGGCTCTATGAGGAAGCACTCAAGACCTGTCCGGAGGACCGTAATGTCCTGGAGAAACTTGCCTGGTGTCTATCGAGGGATCGCCAGCACGAAAAGGCCATCGAAAGGTTCAGGGAGCTCCATAAACGCTTTCCATCAGAGGCAAAATGGCCGTACATGATCGGTTACCAGTACTATGATCAGAAAGACTGGGAGTCTTCTATTGCTTGGTTTGATAAGGCTCTCGCTCTGAAGCCGGACTACGTCGTTGTTCTCTATAGGAAGGGTTACGCTCACGATCAGATTGGGCAGGTGGGAGCTGCGCTTCGGGCCTATGCGCTATGTCGCAAGATCTGGCACGACCTTTCTGATGGCCTTGCGAAAGAGAAGGATCGCAAGAACTGCGCAAAGGCAGCCTATCAGCAAGGTTCGCTGATGCTCGACAACCTGCGCCTGCTACTACCAGGCACTCAATCGGAAATTGTACCGCTCCTTGAAGAGGCAGTTGCTCTAGACCCAGACAATTATAACAACCACTACAAGCTGGGAGTGGCCCTATTGAAGTCGAGCCAGCCTGAAGCAGCGCTTGAAGCACTCCAAGAGGCTGATCGACTCAGCAGAGGGAACGACTATGTCCTCGACAAGCTCGCCCAAGCCTACGCAGCCTCTGGACGCAGCAATGATGCGGTGAAGTGCTATGAACGCATCCCACAGCAAAGGCGTAGGCCGTACATCAAGCGTAATTTCGGCAGGCTGCTTCTTGATCTGGACCAGCCCAAGGAAGCAGAGCAAATCCTTCGGGAGGCAGTGCGCCAAGAGCCAAGGAATCACAACGGGCACTTCTATCTGGCAAGGGCTCTCCTGGCACTTCAACGCGTCCCCGAGGCGGCTTCAGAACTCAAGGCCGCGATCGAAACGAAAAGGAAGCAATACAAATCAAGGTTCGCAGAGGCTGAGCAACTCCTTGGCAGAATTGAAACTGACTACCCAGAGGAGCTGGAGAGCTCAGGCAATCCTAACCGCGGTGCAGTGGAGGAGTACAACGCAGAGCGAGGATTCGGCTTCATTCGAGCTGATGATGGCAAGCGAAGATTCTTTCACATCACCAAGTGCCGTTGTAAGGAGGAGATCAGACCAGGGCTCAGAGTCTCATTCCAGCCTCAGCAAACAGACAAGGGGCTACGTGCTATCAATGTCGATAGCGAGTGATCTNNGATCTCCTGCACTAGATCCCCTGGTGAGTCTCCTACCTTAGCGACCAGCGCTCCCTTTTCAGATCACAATGGAGAACACACCCTTCCCAGCAGCGAAGCCTCCTGCAGACTTGTCGCCTGTAAGAAGGATAGCATCATTCTCCATGCATGCGGCGATAATCGTCTCATCACGCTCAGTGCTCGACAGCCGATCAATTCCCTCGACAGAGTCTGGGCATTCCAGTCTGATCCTGCCTTTGTCCGCGAACTTCCTGAGCTCATCGAACTCTTTCTTGCTGCGCCTCGCGCCATCCGCCTCAAACCTGACCGTGGGACAAAGGACGACTGTCCAATTCTCGAAGAATCTATCCGCTGCTAAATCGCGGCTCAGGATCTGTCGGCCAATTGCGTTGGTATCAGGGACCACATACCCGCAGTAGTAACGCAACGTAAGTCCGGCATCCTGGATCAGCTTGTCACATACAGAGCACTTAAGGCCACTCTTTCCATCGAACGATGCGAATGCAACACTCCGAAGCACGCCACCACAGTGCGGGCAGATGACTGCGAGTGACTCAAGGCTGAGTCGCCCTCGATTGAATTCCTCCAGGAATTTCGCAGCTAGCAGGTCCTCGCGAATCGGAGGTACGAGCTTCTTTGGGCGTCCTGACCTTCCTTCGAGTGCGCGAACGGTTTTCCATGTCCTTCGCACAAACCAAGGCCACGGCTTGCCGATGGCATGCCAAGCTTTCAACCACGCTAGCGTTTTAGCATCGCCCGCGTTGCCAGAGCCAACCAATAAACCATCCACTGCGAAATCGGGATTCCTCCTGATAGCCTCAAGAACTACTGCCTGGGTTCGCTTTGCGATGACTGACGCCAGACGTGCTTCGATATAGTCTTCATCAGCCTTAGATGTCACGACAATCTCTGCGCCCTGCTTCTCGAGAAAACGGAGGAATCGCGTGAGAGTATCCCCTATCCCATAGTCATCTAAGACAATTCTGGCTTGATCTACTGACGCCGTCCTCAAAAACTTGGACAGGATACGCTGATATGTGACATCCATGATCTTATTGAGGTTGTAGAGATCCACATGCCACGGGGGAATCTTCTCGAAGGCGAACTGCAATCCCTCCTCTCTTAGGCTATCTATCTGCTTGAAGAGGTCATCCCAGTACGAGGATGCATGTTTCGTCTTCGTGTCAGCAGCTCCGATAAGCTGTTCCACTGTATCGAAAAGGCGATTAGGAATCAGCGCGCCTGTGAGCACCACATGACCGAGCAACTCTCCTTTTCCCGCTTCATCGAGTCCGATTAGGAAGTCTCTCTGGGAGGGCACGAACCTCGGACCACTCTGTTCATGAACCCAGCTCCATGCCGCTTCGACTGCGGGGTCCATTGATCTCGAAGGCGTACTGGTTAGTTTTCCTGATGAGTAGTACGTGAATGTCGAATCCGAGAATCGAATTCGCCAGATCTCGTACTCCGTCTTCACGTCCTGCAGAAGTCCACCGTTTTGCAGGAGGTAGTCGTGTATACGATCGGCTACACCGGTCGGAAGATCCTTCCAAGTCTGATTGCCCATGTTGTTCACCTCCTGGTCGTTGACTCAGCCATTTTTCACTGCGACAGCCGTCCCACAAACTCCCCCAGAACCGCCACATACATTTCCACTCCAGCTGTCCTCAGAAGGCGACTCAGTATGTGTCAGCTTGTCTTTCGTCATTCGATGCAATTCAGACACCGGCCCCCTGACCCCAGCTAGAGCTTAGTTGCAGATCATCGTTATCTTCACGTCCTTGTATCTCCAAGCCCCTGAATTGCGCGAACCTCGTGGCCGTCTTCTCAGCCTGCTGCTGCCCCGCAAGGCTTATGCTGGTAATATCATATACTGCACACCGAGTCATGTCAAGCGGGCAGCGGGACTAGCAAAACGCTTTTCAGTGCGGAAGGCAACATACGTTAAGCTTCAATACAAGCTACACTCTTCACAAAATCGAAATGGTGAAGAAATCTTGCTAGCAAGTCTTTGAAGCCCAGAATAAGAGGTACATCATCTTTTGGGGCGAAATAAGCATGGATTCCCAAATAACCCTCTTCTCCAACTCCGGATCTCTCCCTACGGTGAAGAAAAGATTAACCTGCATAAATATTGGATCCCGACTCGACGAAATAGACAGGGATATGCTTCTGGCCGGTCTTGGTCTTGGTCTTGGCCTTGGCGTGATGTTCTACATCTCTGATAGATGAGCCAGAGGCAACAACCTGCTTATTGTAAATGGCTATCCAGCAGTCACGATATTGTTCCAGCAGCTCCCCATGATGTTCCTCTGCCCAATCTAGATCCTCAAAGAAACGCTTATCGACGGCCATTGTCCCGCCCTTTCATCAAATGGTAGTTTAGCTTTAAATGCTTGAACGTGCAAGGCGGGCGTGCAGACAAGCCAGAAGTGGATCGTCAACATCGCTAAGGTTGCCGGGTTAGTCTGAGAGGAGTCTGAGCTTGAATGTTGACATATGGTAGACCGTTAACATCGGGCATTGCCCATTCTCCCATTCCGGCCAGGCATGGGGTTATTGGTCGCCTTCCGGAGCTTGTGTGGTAGTATTGGATGGGAGGCAATCTGATGCCCGACGAACGCAAGGTTGCAAAGAGAGTCGTCATGGAGACGACGCCGGAACTGGCCTTCGAGGCCGCGACTGAGGCTCGCGAACTGCGAGAATGGCTCTGCGATCAAGCCTGGACCGAGGTCCGACCCGGAGGCCGCTACGAGGTCCGCTGGAACGAGGGCTACCGGGCCGAGGGGAAGTTCACCGAACTGGACCCGCCCCGCCGGGCTGCCTTCACCTGGCAGGGCCGGGGAGAACCGGGCGAAACTGCTGTCGAGGTTACCATCGAGCCGACTGAGGATGGTGTGGAAATATCCCTGATTCACAGCGGGTTTGGCTGGAGCGGCCAGTGGGATGAGGCCGCCTCACAGGCGGAGAAGGGCTGGACGACGGGCCTGGAAAACCTGAAGTCCACGCTTGAGACGGGCGTGGACCTGCGATTGGCCCGCCAGCCGTTCCTAGGGATCAACTTCGACATCCTCGACGCGGAGAGAGCGGCCGACGAGGGGATTGCCGCCGAGCGGGGCATCTACGTCACCGGCACGGCGGAGGGCAGTGGAGCAAGGGCAGCCGGTCTCAAAAAGGGCGATGTGATCGTGGCCCTTGGCGGTGTCCCGACACCCGGATTCCAGGAGCTGAACACCGCCCTGCGCTCCCACCGGGCCGGCGACCTGGTCGATCTTGATCTGGTGCGGGGACAGAAGCAGGAGACGGTCCAGGCGACGCTCGGAGAGCGGCCCCGGGAGGAAGTGCCCGGCACTGCCGCAGGGCTGGCCCAACTGGTCGCCCAACGCTACGGGGAGACAGACGCGGAACTCCAAGCCGCCGTCGAGGGGTTGAGGGAAGAAGAGGCAGGGCAGCCTCCTGCCGGGGGGAGATGGTCGGTCAAGCAGGTCCTGGCCCATCTGTCAATTGTGGAGCGGGAAATGCAAAGTTACTTGGCCAACGTAGCCCTGAACGGCTGGCTGGACGGCGGCCTCAGCAACCCCACGGTGATTCCCGGCCGGCTGGAAGCGGTCCTTGCCGCCACCCCCACTTTGAGAGGCCTCCTGGAGCGCTTCTTTGCGGATGAGGAGGAGACGGTGACCTTTCTGGGCGGATTGCCTAAAGAAACCGTAGCCCACAAAGCTCGCTTTTACCGGATCGGCCAGCTCGCCCTCTCCTTGCCAGCCGAGCACACCCGGGGGCACACCGAGCAGATAAAGGGGGCGATCGAGGCCCTGCGCGGCTAGGGGTCTACGCTTACGACGTTCAGCTTGTGGATACCCTTTCGGCTGACTGGGCCATGGTTTGAGCCCTGGCGGCGCGAGAGTACGCGCAGTGGGAGCGCGCCTGTTGGGGAGCCTCCAGGGGGCTCCGAGCCCCCCTGGAGGCGTTCTATCTATGGGACTACTCTGAAGCTGACCGTCGCGGTCAGGACCTTCCCCGAGCGGGTGTAGGCCACCAGCACGGCGGTCTCCCCGCCCGGTGGGCCGACGATCGTGGCGGTGAAGCTGCGGCGGTCTCCGGCGGAGATCCGACCGAGCCCGATCGGTTTAATGGCACCGGTGGGCTCGAAGTCATACAGGACCACCGAGGCCTCCTCGCTGACAGAGTAGGTAAACCTGATCGACTCGCCGGGGCGATAGGCTCCACCATCGCCCCGGTCCACGCTCAGTTCGATGCTTGAGCCGACCTGGCCGATGGAAAAGCTGCAGGCCGCGCTGGTGACTGTCCCTGATGTAGTGCGGGCGAACAGGACTAGCGTTTCTACGCCACTGGGCCCGACCACCTGCCCGGCGAAGCTTCCCCGCTGGTTCGAAGAGACAGACCGCTGCAGGAGCTGGGTCACCTGGCCCCCGGTGGTGAAGTCGAACAGCCTTATAGTGGCCGATTCGCTCACCGAGTAAGAGACCGTTATCCGCTCGCCCGGCTGATAGGTCGTCCCACAGCCGCGGTCAACTGATAAGCTGGCCGCAGGAAGGCCGCTCGGCGGCGGGGCCGGGGCCGAGCGGACCTGGACAGTCCTGGCGACGGTATCGGTAAGCCCGCCGTTGTCCATCACCGTCAAGGTCACCCGATGTGAGCCGGCGGTGGAAAAGGCATGTGTAGTGGTAACTCCGGTGGCATCAGTCCTGCCGTCGCCGTCCCAGTCCCAAGAGTACCCGGTGATCCGCCCGTCGGGATCGCGGGAGCCGGAGGCGTCGAACCTCACCGGCTCGCCAACCATCGGGCTGTCCGGGCTGAACGAGAAACTTGCCCTAGGCGCCTGATTGCTCGGCGGCCCGGGACCTTCCACCTCGAAGCTCGTCCAGCCGCTGCCCCACCCGGAGCTTCCGATCCGGCGGGCGACCTCGCTCCGGAAGGCTTCCGGGTCGAGTAGACCAGGGCTTCGCGCCCCGTTCAGTCCCAGCTCAATCGGAGAAGTGCTGGCGATCGCCTGGAGATATTCCCGCCCCGCGGGACCGGCGATCCGCAGTTGATAGGGTCCATCGGGCAGCGAGTACCTCCCCTCCAGATAGTGGCTCTGATTGGGGGAGGTGGGGAAGATCTTGGAGACCAGGCCGGTGGGGTCGATATCGTAGATATAGACGTAGGCGCGGGGATGGACCTCAAAACCGATCCTCAACTGGTCACCGATTTCGTAGCTCGCCCGGTCGGCCCAGATGCGGATGGTGGGCGCGGTGGGCGGAGGTGCCGCCTGGGCGGTAACCCTCACCCGCAGGGTATTATTCTCCTCATTCGACTCTGCCACCTGGCCCCGGGCATCGGCCGTTATGGTGTAGGTCTCGCTTGCCGCGCCGATCCGCCGGGCGAAGCTCGCCTGGGCGGTCCTGCCCGGACTGAGGCCAGCGATGTTTTTGGTATCCCTTCCGGAGCTGTCGCTGATTTCCACGGTAAAGCCCCCGGCGGAGCCATCCCCTTGATTCTTCACCTGGACGGTGAAGTGGACCTGACTCCCGATCGCCGGATTCCGCGGGGAGTAATCGAAGCTGGCGATGACCAGATCCGGGCGGCCCGGCGGCTGGGAGGTGGCGGTCACCCGCACCTGGGCGGTGTTGTTACCCTCATCCGACTCGGCCACCTGATCTCCGGCATCGGCTGTGACGGTGTAAGTCTCGTTCGTGATAGAGATCTGCCGAGTAAAGCTTACCTGGGCCGTCGCTCCGGGAGCGAGGCCGCCGATGTTTTTGGTATCCCTTCCCGAGCTGTCGCGGATCTCCACGGTGAAGCCGCCGGCGGAGGCGTTCCCCTGGTTGCTCACCTGAACGGCGAAGCTTAGCTGGGTTCCGATCGCCGGATTCCGGGGAGAATAATCCAGGTTAGCGATGATCAGATCGGGCCGCCGGACGATCTGCGGGGCGAGATTGAGCCTTCCTGCGCCGTAGACGAGCGGCGATCCCATGGCAATCGCCTGGGACTTCAACCGGGCCTCCACCTGACCCACGCTCTGCGAGGGGTTCTCCGACAACAACAGGGCCGCAGCTCCGGCCACGTGGGGCGCGGCGGCCGAGGTTCCCCTGAACCGCCCCAGCGTCGAGGTCATGACCTGATCCGGCCCGCTGAGATCCGGCTTGCTCCGCCCGTCGCCTGTCGGCCCCTGGGAGCTGTAAGGCGCGGCGGGGCCGCTGGTCCAATTCCCATAATTGATTGCGCCTACCGTCACCACCGATCCCGAGTTCCCCGGGGCGACGATGCTGCTCTGGGGGACGGCATATTCCAGGTCATGATCGAGGCTGAACAGGGCCAGCTCCCGAGCGGAACTCGCGCGGTAGGCCTTGACCTTGACATGGTAGGTCCCCGAGCGCGGCGCGCGATAGCTCAGTTGTTCGACCGGCTCCTCCGTCCCCGTCTGGAGCCGGTCGGAGAGGGCCACCTGCTGCCCGGAGCCGTCAAGGAGGTAGAGGTCGTAGTCCTGCGCCGAGGCGGGCCAGTCGTTCCAGGTGAGATAAAGCTGGATGTGGTCTCCGCCGCGGACCTGGAGGTCCAAGTCCTCATCATTCCCGGAGAATTCAGCCCAGCCGTCACGGTCATTGTCCCGGCCATAGCCCTTCCAATGCTTCTGGGCGTAGTTCCCCGCCGCATTGACCCACATTATCCCATGCGACCGGGCGTCGGCGGCGATCTCGGCCACCGCTCCACGGCCATCGTAGAAGTTGGTATTGAACCAACCGACGGAGTGGTTGATTATGGCTATTCCCTTGCGGATGGCATCGTCCTTGGCCCGTTCCAGGTCTACCTCGTCGCCGATCTTCATCACGTACAACTCGGCACCGGGGGCCATGTCGTGGACGATCTCGGCCACCGCGGTACCGTGATTCGTACCCGACTCCACCGCCGTTCCGGTATAGTCGAGCTTATGGATCGTCGAGGGCAGCTCGCCGCGGGCCTGGGCCGTGGCAAGGCCGGCGAAGCCCAGGTCGATCACCGCGATCTTCGCCCCCCGGCCGCGGAGCCCGCTCCGTTGGTACTCCCTCGCGCCGGTCAGTTCCACCCCCTCGCTCAGCGCCAGGGCCTGGGGGACCGCCGGCGGGCGGACGTAGGCCACCCCGCTGAGCTGGAGGATCGCATCAAGGATAGTCAATACTGCGGGGTTCAAGGGGAGCCGGACCTTGACGAAGCTCTGCGAGCTGGCGGCGACCAGCCCCGGGGCGGCCCGACCGACCGCGGCGACTACCGCCTGGGCCAGCCGCCCGCGAAATTGCGGGGCCAACTCCAGGACTACTTGAAGGGAACTGCCCCGGCTCGGGACCCCGGCCCGCGAGGCCATGTCCATCGCCGAGACGCTCCTCCCGGTTGCCGCCATGTGGAGGATCTCCTCCAGGGCGCTGTCGATCTTCGGGTGGTGCTCTGCGGGTTTGTCTCCCTCCCCCGGAAGCGCTACCATGGAGGCGGCGAGGAGGGTCAGGAGGAGCAGGGTAAAGGACGACTGGAAGATTCTCTTCACTCTTAACATCCTCCTACCCTCCTTCCGCTTCATGAGGCTCATATGGTAGCCGGACAAACTCCACCGCTGGATCTTTGGCCAGCCCGATCAATTCGCTCACCGGCACCAGGACCCTCATCCGCTCGGTTGAACGGGCCTCTTCAATCAGGTGATACCCTTGGAGCACGGCGTCCGGGGTAGCCAGCTCCACGATCACCTTGATCCTGATCCCCTGGAGCGAAAGGCCCCGTTCCCGGGCAAAGTCGTGCCAGTCGGGGGCTTGGGTCAGGGCATAGAGCAGTGAGTCCAGCCTTACCCCCTCGGGCGGCTGGGGTTTCTTCTCCGCGGGAAACTCGGCCAAGCTGAGCGAAGCTGTCTGGACGATCCCTAACTTCTGCAGCCAGTTCAAGGCCTCGCCTCTCAGCTCCTCCAGCTCAGACTGGACTTTGGCTCCGACGATCACCTCATAATGTCCCTTATTTTGGGCGGAGGGACGGACGCTCAGGCGATACTTTTCCTCGTCCAGCCGGACAAGAAAAAGGTCCTCATCCAAGTAGAGCTGGGGAAAGCCGAAGAAGCTCTCCTCGCTTTCCGGATTACAGGCGCTGCAGAGTTCCGCCCCCTGGAGGTAGGTTACCTCTTGACCCTGTTGGATCCTGATCCAGAATCCAAGCTCCTGGGCCCGGGCAGTAATGGTTGCAATATGGGCCTGCGGCAGGAGAAATGTGGCTCGATAGAAGCTGCCCGGGTTTGCCGGTTCGCCCTGCAGCGCCCCTCCTCCGAGAGCCAGGGGGAGCCCCAGCAAAAGAAGGGCATAAATTGCGATCTTCATGGTCTCCTCCTTTGGAAGGGGAGGGGGCGGCAAGGCCCCCTCCCCTTGTCCCACTACGGGTTGAAGTTGAAGCAGACGATAAATCGGAAGCCCGGCTGGTCGATGAGCACGATGCACATCTGGGCCTGGGCCCAGGAGAGCGTCCCCGAGGGGAAGTTGAGCACGAAGGGGTTGGAGCGCGGGTGGCTCATCGAGGGGCCGAGGTAGACGTTATCCGTTCGCAGATCGAGGTCCCCATCGCCGTCCCGGTCGAGCTGGAGCTTGAACTTGATCTTGGTAGTATCATCGGAGAGGCGGATGTAGTAGTCGACCTTCCCGGCCCGGACATTGCCGCTCAAGCTGAGCGTCTTCTGCGGCGCGGGCGTGGGGACGATCCCCAATGGCGAGACGCCGCCCGAGGTCTGCTGGCTGACATTCAGGAAGCTCCCATCCGTCTCCAGATCGATCCGATAGGGATGATCGAACCACCAACTGCTGTTCCCTTGGACGGTGATGTGAACGATATTGCCCGGCTCGATGTTGACGTAGAATCCGGCGGCCGAGGGAGTCGGTGGCCCATATCCCTGGACGGTGACCGTATGGGTGATCGAGGCGCTAGCGCCGCGGTTGTCCCGCACGGTCAGGGTCACCGGATGGCTTCCCGGGCGGTAGAATGCATGAGTGACTTGGCTCCCCCAGGCGTCGATCGTGCCGTTGCTGTCGAAGTCCCACTGGAAATCAGTGATCCAGCCATCGGGATCGTAGGAGCTCCCCGCGTTGAGGACCACCGGTTGCCCGACCATCGGGTAATAGGGGCTGAAACTGAAGCTCGGCACCGGAGGTCGATTGGCCGGTCCGCTAACTTGGACCACCCTGGTGATGGAATCGGTGAGCCCGAGGTTATCGGTCACCGTGAGCCGCACGCGGTAGGAGCCGGCGGCGGGGAAGCCGTGGATCGCGGTTACCCCCCGAGCATCGGTCCGCCCGTCGTTGTTGAAGTCCCAGGCGTAGCCGGTGACTCTCCCATCAGGGTCATAGGAGTTGGAGGCATCGAAAGCCACTGGCTGGCCGGCCATTGGACTGGCCGGCCGGAAGTTGAACCTGGCCACCGGGGGCCGATTGGCCGGTGCACCGCCCCTGGTTTGGAAGCTAGTCCAGGCCGTGGCCGTCACCGCATCAGTGGGTATGATCGCCTGAATCCGGGCTCCGACCTGCTCTGGATCACCCCCCAAGAGCGGGAAGGCTCCAGCGGGGCTTTGCACCGGAATGTTCAGCGGTTGGGTTGAAGCGATCGCCTGGAGATACTCGGTCCCCGTGGGCGGGACCACGACGAACCGGTNNGTCCGGCAATACGTGCTCTCCAGCATCGACGTAATTGTCCAGGGAATAGTCGTTGGGGAAGATCCGCCGCACCGTCCCCGAGGCATCGATGTTGACCATATAGATATATGCCGGCTGATTGACCGAGTAGTGGATGGTGACGTACTCGCCTACGTAATAGACCGATTTGTCAACCCACACATTTATCTGGAGCTCGCTGGGCTCAGGGACAATCCCCAGGGGGCTCGTCCCCTGCGAGACTCCTCCTCCTCCGAGGAGGGCCAACAGCCCTCCGACCAGCAGTAGACAGGTTAGGACTCTCTTCATGTTACTCCCTCCTCCTGTTGGTAGTAGCAGATCTTTCATTTCACCCTCCTTCCATTCCTTCCAGTCGCTCCGCGATGTCTTGGGCTATCCTGCCCAGCTCCCCCGCTTCAATGCTCAAGTTGATCCACTCAGTGATCGCTGCGGAAATCCTCCTGTCCTGCTGGAGACGGAGGATGACCGCCCGCATCACCGCGGAGGAGTTGGCCGGATCATTTCCACTGCGCACATAGTCTTCCAGTGCTCCCGTCACTTCGGTGATCACCACGCCGGCCACCTCGAAGGTGAGCTTCTTTCCCGCCGTGAGCTCGACTCCGACCTTGAACCCCTTGCCCTCCAAGAGCACCTGGACCTGCTGTAAGGTCGCCTTCCGCTCCTGGATCTCTGCCAGGATCACGCTCATCGGCACCCCCTTCTTCAGGCCCTCCAGCACCTTATTTACGAGCATCTCCGCCGGGATGCCCTGAAGAAGCGCATCAGCAATGGTCAGCAAGGCCCCTTCGCGGAGCTGCAGCTCTGCCCCGCTCTCATTGACCTGCTGCAACAACTGCAGGACGCGCTGGGGGGTGATTGCCCCGTCCTGAAATCCCTTCTGGAATGCCTGTTTCAGTTTGTCCTTCGTGGCGAGGTCTTCTACCTCCAGACAGCAGTCGATGTAGTTGTAGACATCTTGGGCCGTCACTTCATCTTCGCCGGCCAGGACCAAGGCCGGAACGGAGAGGACTAACAGGAGGACAATCGATAGGGCCTTCCTCATCTCACTCACCTCGCTAGACATAGATTACCGAGTTGTACTGGTCGCCGTAGCTCTTGACATACTCATCCGCTCTGGGGTCGGGGACCCACTTCTTGCCGTCGATCTTGAAGGAGTATTCGTAGCGGCCCGGTTCCAGGTCGAGCCTGATCATCCAGATCCCCTCTTCTCTCTGCTTGAGCGGGGTATCGGTCCAGCCGTTGAAGTCCCCGGCGACCGTCACACTTTGAGCCTCAGGGTAGGCAACGACGAACCAGACACCCTTCCCCCCGAAGGAGGGGCCCTCAAACTGCATCCCGAAGAAGACCCCCAGCGCGAGGAAGATGACCGCGGTCGCGGCCAAAGCCCACCCCGGCCGCTGGACCACCGGCGCGGCGAGGAACCCCCTCAACCGGGCCCCGGGGCCTCGCCGGAGGGCCCGTTCGCCCAGCTCTTCCAGAACCCGGTCCTCAAGTCCCTCCAGCCGGTCCAGGTGTTTCCCCACTTCCTGATCCAGTTGCTCCTTAAGGTAGTTGTCGAATTTCTCTTCACTCATAGCCTTTCACCCCTTTCAGCTCCAAGATGCGCCGGAGCTCAGCCTTTCCCCGATGGAGACGGGTCTTGACCGTCCCCTGGGGCAGGCCGAGAATCTGGGCAATCTCTTTATAGTCTAGCTCGCTGTAGTAGCGCAGAACGAGCGGAGCTCGATACTTGAAGCCCAGCTCAGCGAGGGCCTCTTTGATCAACCCTCCCCGCTCCTCCCAGGCCGCCTCCTCTGCCGGNNCCCTCCAGGGATTTGCCGGGCATCGGGAATCCTCTCTCTGATCCGCTCACGGCGGAGGCGGTTCTTGCAGATATTGCTCACAATGGTGAAGATCCAGGTGGAAAATCGCCGGGAGAGGTCAAAGCGGCGCAGATTCTCATAAGCCCTGATGAACGCATCTTGGGCGGCGTCCTCCGCGTCGGCCGCGTTCCCCAAGATGCCTATCGCAATCCCGAATACTGCCCGCTTGTATCTCTGCACGATCTCACCCCAGGCCTCCAGGTCACCGGCTAGAGAGCGCCTAAGCAGCTCCAGCTCCTCCATTTTTCTTCCTTTCGCCTGTATATACACCCTCCACCTCCCTCAGTTTCGCCACCATCATATCATCCGGCTCCAGGGTAAGGAAGCCGGTTGATTCCGGCGAGCCCCTGGATTATAGTGGGTGGAGCCTGCTCAACGGGTGAAGGATGGAGCGGAAGGGATGCCTTATCTTTTCTGGATCTTGGGAGTCATCGCCATCGATCAACTGAGCAAGGTCGCGGCTACAGCCTGGCTCAATCCCTATCAGCCGGTCCCGGTAATCGACCGTCTCTTCTTTCTTACCCTGGCCCAGAATCCCGGCGGGGCCTTCGGGATCCTGCAAAGCAAGGGATATCTGGTCTTGATCGTCACTGCAGTGATCAGCATCGGCCTGCTCGGTGCTCTGCTGTTCGCCGATCTGCGGGACGGCCCGCTCAAGCTCGGCCTGGCGATCATCGCCGGTGGGGCATTGGGAAACCTCCTCGACCGCCTCCGCCTCGGTTATGTGATAGACTTCCTCGACTTCCGCGTCTGGCCGGTCTTCAATCTCGCCGACGTGGCCATCGTCATGGGGACGGGCCTGATCCTAGTCCAGCTCCTGCGGAGGGCCGGATCATGATCATGATCGCCATTGAGGGGCTCGACGGCAGTGGAAAGACGACCCAAGCGCGGCTGCTCGCCGCGCATCTCCAAGGGAGAGGTAAATCGGTTGTGCTGGTGGAGGAGCCGGGAACTACGGCTACCGGAGAGGCAATCAGAGAGATCCTCCTCGATGGGGAGAAGGAGATCGGCCCGCTGTGTGAGCTATTCCTTTATGAGGCCTCACGGGCGCAACTGGTGCGGGAGGTGGTCCGACCGGCCCTCGCCGCGGGGAAGATAGTCGTCGCTGACCGCTTCTCCCTCTCCTCCCTGGCCTACCAGGGATATGGGCGCGGGCTCCCCTTGGAGCTGGTGGAGACCTTAAACGGGATTGCCACCGACAATTTGGTGCCCGACCTGACCCTTCTTCTCGATATTCCACCGGAGGAGGGCCTGCGACGAAAGGGGCGAAGCCACCATGATCGGATGGAGAGCGCGGAGCTCCAGTTCTATCGGAGGGTTCGCCAAGGTTATCTTTCCGCGCTCCCGGCACCGCCGCAAGGCCAGGTGATCGATGGCCACCAGAGCCCCCAAGAGGTCCTCCATCGGATACGGACAGTGGTGGAGGGACTTGATATTTAGACGAACTGCTGCTAAACTTCTCCAGGGAAGGTGATAAAGGGTGGAATTCTCTTGCCCCCGGGATGAGCTGTGGTTCGCGGTGAAGATGGCCGGGCGCGCCTTGGGTTCGGGGAGGGGGATGCCGATCCTCGGGGGGATTAAGTTGGATGTCAACGATGCCCAGCTCACCCTCCAGGCGACCGACTTGGAACGGGCAATCATCTGCACCATTCCCGTGGAGAATCGTGGGGAAGGAGGTGGCCAAGCTCTGGTCAACGGCGAGATCCTGAGCAAAGTCACCAATCGGCTCCCCAACGAGCCGGTAGTAGTCCGGGAAGTGGAGGAGCGTCTGGAACTCTCCTGCGGCGAGGTGAAGATAGATCTCTTCACCATGCCCCTGGAGGACTATCCGGAGATTCCCGCCCTCCCCGAGCGGATGATATGCTCCCTCCCCCGAGAGCAGCTCCAGCGGGGGCTTGACCACACGACCTTCGCCGCCCTCTCGGCGCGAGAGACCTCCCGTCTCAGCCTCACCGGCGTGGACATGATTCTCCGAGAAGATAAACTTAAATTAGTTGCCACCAATGGCTACCGGTTAGCCCTCGAGGAGGAACCCTTGGATGAAGCCCCCCCTAGCGGGGGGGAGTATCTCGTCGATTCCAACTCTTTGAAAGAGCTTTTGGGGATCCTCGCCCAGCTCGATGCCCCGCGGGTGGAGCTCTACCAAGACGAGGGGAAGCAGAACCTATTCTTCAACGTGGGAAGGGTTATCTTCATCGCCAGGCTATTGCAGGAGGAATATCCCGACTTTGAACGGGTGATCCCCCGGGAGAACAGAAATGCACTGCAGCTCGACCGGGTGGCCTTCCTCGAGGCCCTGCAGCGGGCCGAGCTCACCGCGGCGGAGGAGTCGGGAGCGATAATCCTGGAAGCCGAGAACGAGAGGGTTTCCGTCAGCTCGCAGAGTGCAGAGAAGGGCGAAACCCAGGAGGTCTTAAAACTCCGGCGGCCCGCTGAACCGATCAAGATCTCCTTCAAGGCGGAGTACCTAATCGAGGCATTGAAAAAGATGGATTCCCCCGAGGTCACCTTCTGGCTCAACGACCCCGGAAGCGCTGGGCTCCTCGAGCCTGTAGCAGAGGATGATAGCAGCTTCCTCTATGTCTGTATGCCAATCAGAATGGATTAATCTCCCTCCAGCGGGCGGCGTCTCTTACGGAGGAAGGTAGGGATATCCAAATCGTCCCGCTCTTCTTGCTGAAATCTCTCCATGAGAAAGACCTCTTCCTCGCTCTGCGCCTCCCGCTCCTCAGCTTGGATAAACCCGGTGGCAATCACCGTCAGCTTGACCTTCTCGTAACCGTCCTCGATGACCGTTCCGAAGAAGATGTCCGCTCCGTCGGATACGGCATCCCGGATCAGTGTCGCGGCCTCGGTCACCTCGGTGAGGGAGAGGCTTTCCCCGCCGGTGATGTTGAGAATGACTTTCTGAGCCCCGTCAATCGAGCCCTCCAACAGCGGCGAGGAGATGGCATTCCGTGCGGCCTCCTTGGTCCTTCCCTCCCCCTCGCCCACCCCGATTCCCATCATCGCCGTCCCCGCATTGCGCATCGTCGCCTCGATGTCGGCGAAATCGAGATTGATCATTCCCGGGGTGAGGATCAAATCGGAGATCCCTTGGACGCCCTGGCGCAGGATGTCGTCCGCCAGCTCGAAGGCCCGAGTGAGGGGGAGGTCCTCGGGAGCCACTTTGAGGATGCGATCGTTGCTGATCGCAATGAGGGTATCGACATGCTGCCTCAGCTCTTCCACCCCGTGGCGGGCCTTCTCCTCCCGGGCGCGGCCCTCGAAGGAGAAGGGGCGGGTGACGATGGCCGCGGTGAGGATGCCCATCTCCTTGGCCAACCGGGCAATCACCGGGGCGGCGCCCGTCCCCGTTCCCCCGCCCATCCCGGCGGTGATGAAGACCATGTCCAGGCCTTTCAACAGGTCAGCAATCTCCGCCTCACTCTCCTCAGCGGCCTTCCGCCCAAGCTCGGGGTTCCCCCCGGCCCCCAACCCTTGGGTAAGTTTCTGGCCGATCTGTAGTTTCTTGTGCGCATCGATCATCTCCAGAACTTGGGCGTCGGTGTTGAACGCGATCAACTCCACATTGCGCACCTTGACCCTCATCATCCGGCTGACTGCATTCCCGCCGCCCCCACCGACCCCGATCACCTTGATCTGCGCCCTCCCGTTCCGGCTATTCGGCTTCATTCCCCGTCACCCCCTGAGGAACCGGTTGAGCCAACGGAGAATCTTGGTGAGCACAGAGGTTCTCCGGCGGCTGTTCCGCGACCAATACATGTTCCCCATCTCTCGCGAATCCACGCCCTGCTTCAACAGCCCAATCGAGGTGGCATAGATCGGGCTCTCCACTATATCCCTNNGGGACGTCATAGCGGCTCTGGACGAATTCGCAGATCCCGCCGAGCAACGCCGTTCCGCCGGTGAGAACGATTCCTCCGGGAATGAGGTCGCGATAGCCAGCGTCCTCGATCTCCACCATCGCCATATCGAACAGCTCTTCTAACCTGGGCTCGATGATCTTCGCCAGCCTGCTTCGCGGGATTGACTTCCGCTCCTCGCCGATGGTCACGATCTCCACCCGCTCATCGCTGTTGATCTCGTCGACCCGGGCCGTTCCCTCCTCCCTCTTGATCCTCTCCGCCTCCTCGTAGGGGACTTTCAGCCCGACGGTGATATCGTTGGTGATATGTTCCCCGGCAATGGGCAGAATCTTGGAGAACCAGATGTCGCCACCCCGGAAGACGGCAATGTCGGTCGTCCCGCCGCCGATGTCCATCAGGGACACGCCGAGCTCTTTCTCCGCCGAGGTGAGGACCGCGTAGGAGGAGGCAAGCGGTTGGAGCACGATATGATCGATCCCAATCCCTAGGTTCTGCACACACCTGACGATGTTGTGGACTGCGGTGACCGCCCCGGTGACAATGTGGACATCCACTTCGAGCCTCATGCCGGTCATCCCCACCGGATCAGTAATACCGTCCTGGCCATCGACGATATACTGCCGCGGGATGATGTGGATCAGTTGGCTGTCGGGGGGAATCTGGACCGCTTGAGCGGTTTCGATCACCCGCCGGACGTCCTCACGGGTAATGATGCGATTATCGCGATTGATAGAGACCGTGCCGGAGTTGTTGATCGACTTAATGTGCTTGCCGGCTATCCCGACCGTTACCGATTGAATTTTGACATCGGCCATCTTCTCCGCCTGCTCCACCGCACGACGGATCGAGGCGGTCGTCTCGCCGATGTCCACCACCACGCCCTTCTCCAGACCATAGGAGGGGGCGAGACCTCGGCCGATGATCTCGATCGTCCCCCCTTCGAGGACATTCCCGACCAGGGCCGCGACCTTCGTTGTCCCGATGTCAAGCCCGACTACTAGTTCCCCCATCCCCTCTCACCACCTTATCGGGGCAGCATCACCAGGTCCCCGAATCTTAAATCGATATAAAGATAATGACTGCTATCGATCACTGTCAACAACCTCGACAATAACTTCAAGCGCCCCTTCAGCCCCTCCAGGTCAACCAAGACCTGGAAGCCACCCTTAGCATAGAGGACGAGCTCTGGTGAGCCCGATTGTAGATGAAATTCACTAAACCGGTCAAGGAATCCCTCGCCCATCTCCCAAAGCGCCTGGAGCGCTTGCCGGCTCCGATCATCCAGTCGCGGGCCGCCACCAGTCTCGATGATGCCAGCCCCGCTGAGGAATGGAGCGGCATCGGCGACGGCGCGGTCCAGTAGGTATCCCTGGTAGTCGACCCAGCGATATTTTCCCTTTAACGATACTTGAGCCAAGGGCCTCCGTTCCTCGAGGGTCACCACGATCCTGGAGGGAAGGATCCGCCGAATCTGGGCCCGCTTGATCCAACGAACGCCTGCAAGCGCCTCGCGCGCCCGCGCCAGATCCACGGCGAAAATACTTTCCCCCACTCTTATCCCGATCAGATCTTGCACCGTAGCCGGATCGACCCTCTCACCACCCTCTATGGAGATCTCCTTGACCTGGAAGATTCCGCTCCCTGCCAGAAGCCAGCCTAACAAAATTACTGCAAGGACCGCTCCAAGGAAAACTCCTCGTCTACTCACTCAATTGGAGATTATCTCTAACTCCATCTCCAGGTCAACTCCAAACTCTTTATACACCCTCTCACGCGCCAGGTCAATCAATCTCAATACATCGGCGGCCGTTGCCCCACCTTCGTTGACGATAAAATTGGCATGCAGTGAGGAGAAGGCTGCTCCCCCAACCCGGCAGCCTTTAAGCCCGGCGCTCTCGATCAACCACCCGGCGGGGTTCCCGGGCGGGTTCTTGAAGACGCAACCGGGACTCGGTTGGCCTAGCGGCTGGCCTCGGCGCCGCTCCAAAAGCTTCGTTGCGTCCCACGCCCGTCTTGTGCCGACCTGAAATTCAGCGGCGAGGATGATCAATTTCTCCCGTTGGAAGATGCTTCGCCGGTAGCCGAACTGGCACTCCTCGCGCTCCAGGATGAGCGGCTCGCCCAGACCGCTCAGCGCGTAAACCCGCTTCACCAACTGAGCGATTGACCCTTCAGGAATCCCGGCGTTCATCGCCAACGCGCCACCGACTGCCCCGGGGATGCCGATGAGAAAGTCGAAATCACTCAGCCCGTATGAATGAAGGAACCGGATTACCCTCCCGAGGCTCGCCCCCGCTTGCACCCCTGCTAGCCCCTCGGACTCGTCTAGCCTCTTATCCCTCATGCCCAAGCCGATATGGAGCACCACTCCATCATAGCCCTCATCTGGAAAGAGAATGTTCGTCCCGTTCCCCAGCACCACCCACGGAAGACCTCTCTCCTGGGCAAAAGTGAGACTCTCTTTGATGTCTTCCACCGTTTCAGGCCTCACAAAGTAGCTCGCTTCACCTCCCACCCGCAGCGAGGTGTGATACTTCAGCTTTTCACCAAACTTTACCACACCTCTTACCCTCTTGTCAAGCCCCCGCTCGACTCTTCTTGAATTGCTCATTAACTTAATCGAGATCCCTTCGCAGCTTCCCTCTTCCACTACTCTTCGAGGGAGGCGGCGAGCAGCTGGTTTACCTGCCAGATGTCCCCGGCCCCGAAGCTGATGAGGAAATCCCCCGGCTGGAGCTCCCGCTTGAGAAAAGCGACAATCTGCTCCTTCTTTGGGAAATAGTCAATCCTCTTGCCCTGCTGCTGGAGTGCACCCCGCAGGGCAGTCGCCACCCCGAAGATGGGAGGCTCACCGGCGGGATAGATATCGGTGAGAATCACCAAATCGGCCAGGGTAAACGAGCGAGCGAAGCGGCCATTGATGTATTTGACCCGCGAGAAGCGATGGGGCTGGAAGACGGCGATCACTCGCTGCGGACGCCAGCCGTCGCGGATCGCGGCCAAGTTGGCCTCGATCTCCTCCGGAAGGTGGGCATAGTCATCGATAAGCATCACCCCGTTACGATGGAGGACCTGGAATCGCCGTTCGGGAAGGGTGAACTTCCCCAAGGCCGCGGCCATCTCCGCAAAACTCAGGCCGAGTTCCCGCCCAGCAAGAAGGGCGGCCAGCGCATTGTAGACGTTGTGCCGCCCGGGAGCGGGCAAGGAAACCGTTCCTCTCTCCTCCCCTCGAAAGGTGAGGTTAAAACGGGTATTAAGGCCGTGATGGACAATCTCGCCGGCCCTCAGGTCGGCGTCGCGATCGATCCCGAAGGTGAGGAGGTCATCACGGCCCAGCTCTCGCCGTAGCCGGCGGCAGGGGCGATCGTCCCCGTTTAGAATCAGTCGTCTGCTTCGGCCGGCGAAGCGACGAAAGGCCTCATAGACTGCCTCCGCACTTCCGTAGTTATTTAGATGGTCCACGCCGATATTGGTGACCACGGCCAAGTCCAGCCCCAGCTCGGTGAAATGGCCATCGCTTTCGTCGATCTCGGCCACCAGGTATCTCCCCTCGCCCCACCCAGCATTGCCGCCGAGGATAGGACAAGGGGCTCCGACGAGGAATGAGGGCCGAAGTCCGGCCTCCTGGAGAAGGAGGCTGATCATCGCCGTGGTGGTCGTCTTCCCATGAGTCCCGGCGACGCCCATGGACTCCTTTCCGGTGGTCAACCATCGGAGCATTCCCAGGCGCGGCAACAGGGCGAGGCCCCGCCGCTGAGCTGCGGCCAGCTCAACGTTGTCTTTGGGGATGGCTGAGGAGAACACCACCACCTCGGCCCCGTGGAGGTTCTCCTCCCGATGGCCCAGTTCGACCTTGATCCCGAGGCACTCTAGCTCCGCCGTCCTCCGGTTCCTGGCGATGTCCGAGCCGCTGACCCGGAGCCCTTGGGAGTGGAGGACCTTGGCCAGACCACTCATTCCCTCCCCGCCGATGCCGATAAGGTGTATATTAATTGCTCAACCTCCTCAATGACCCTCCCCAGGCCGTCGCGGCAGCCAGCCCGCCGGCTTCTCGCGGCCATCCCGTTCAAGCGTTCTCCCTCCGTCAACAACCGTCCGCTGAACTCCAGGAGGTCGATCTCCTCCAGGGCTTTCTCGGAGAGAACCTCGGCCCCCCCGGCCTGCTCCAGAAATCGCGCGTTCAGCTCCTGATGGTTCTCCGCCGCCCCAGGCCAGGGTACGAGGACCGCCGGCCTCCCCAGAGCGGTCAGCTCGGCCAGCGTCGCCGCGCCGGCGCGGGAGATCACCAGGTCCGCTGCGCAGAGTGCTTCTCCCATCCGGTGGAGATACTTCCGCGTAATAATCCCATTGCCACCCCCACCCAGGGGGCTCCCGACCTGCTTATCCGCTCCCCTTCCAGTGATCAGCAGGACTTGTAAATCTTCTCGCTGCGACCGCGAATTCAGGATTGCCCGATTGAGCGGCGCAGCTCCCCGGGAACCGCCGAGGACGAGAACCGTGCGCTTCCCGGGGTCGAGACCTAAATTACCCCGAAGCTCTTGCCGGGAATGCCCGGCCGCCTGGAGGAGTTCGGGACGGAGCGGCACCCCGGTGACGGCGACCCGTCTCGTTTGCAGAAGCTGAGCTGTCTGGGGATAGGCAACCAGGGTCAGGTCCGCCCGCGGGGCGAGCAACCGACTGACTAGGCCCGGGACGACATTCACCTCATGGACTACGGTAGGAATCCCCAGGAGGAGTCCCCAAAAGAGCGGAGGGAAGGAGGCAAATCCTCCAGTCCCAATGATCGCTGTGGGGCGGAACTGGCGGATGATGAAAAACGTCTGGGCCAGGCCGAAAAAGAGCTCAAAGAGGACTGACAGCCCGCCCCAAGAGGGACGCCGGGGAAGCCCCCGCCCGTGGATGAGAAAGGCCTCAATCCAGGGGTAATCGGAGAGGACATGCCTCTCCAACTCCCGCCTAGCCCCAATGTAGCCGAGGCGCTTCGCGCCGCGGGCGCGGAAGCCCTCTAGGATTGCCACGGCGGGGTAGAGATGCCCTCCGCTCCCCCCGCCGGCTACCAAGACCCGCAAGTTTCCCT
>JABAHQ010001799.1_pt6 | contig 21819 bp, 22 predicted proteins | sample 7062091 | NCBI WGS metagenome assembly JABAHQ01 (sample SAMN14534359, study PRJNA622989) | marine sediment metagenome | biome: marine biome [ENVO:00000428]; feature: marine pelagic biome [ENVO:01000023]; material: deep marine sediment [ENVO:00002113] | place: India: Gulf of Kutch | collected...
ATAGCCCTAAATCATCGACTCAGCACATCCTATGCTTGATAGCTTTTCATTTTTCAATATTGTTGAGCAGTTTATCATAGGTTATTTCCTAACCATCAACACTGTTTACTTAGCATTGGTTGTGGGAGCCCTTATCTATGTTCGAAAACAAATGCTTCACCGAAGTGTTGTTGAAGCAGATGCCTTGTTTAAGACTGAGCTTTTTAAATCTATCAGCATACTCGTACCTGCCTATAACGAAGCAGACAATATCGTAGAATCGGTAGAGTCGTTACTGAAACTGGAGTATCCCGAATACCAAATTATTGTGGTCAATGATGGAAGTGCTGATGATACCCTGCAGCGACTTATCGACCATTTTGACCTGACCGAAACGGACATTTATTTTGAAGAACAGATTGACCATCAGCAAATACGCAACATCTACCGCTCTCCTGAGAACTCTATGCTTACCGTCGTTGATAAGGAAAACGGGGGGAAAGCAGATGCCCTAAATGCGGGTATAAATATTGCAGAAACTGATTTGGTATGCTCAATTGATGCAGATTCCATCCTTGAACAAGATGTTTTGAAAAAGCTCATCCAGACGTTTATAGAACATAAAAACACTATTGCGGCCGGTGGAGTCGTTCGGGTTATCAATGGTTGCAAAATTGAGAACCGTGAAATTAAGAAGATTCAAACGCCCAAAAACTTCTGGGCTAAACTGCAGTCGGCCGAATATATTCGTGCTTTCTTATTTGGACGCGTCGGGTGGGATTACTTTAAGAGTCTGCTTATCGTCTCAGGAGCATTTGGAATTTTTGATCGCCAAGCAGTTATAAAAGTAGGAGGTTATTTAACAAATACGGTAGGCGAAGACATTGAGCTGATCGTCCGCCTCCACAGCTATCACCTTCGCAACAACAAAGATTATCAGATCCGGTTTCTTCCAGAACCTATCTGTTGGACAGAAGTGCCCACTGACTATAAAAGCTTACGTAATCAGCGCAACCGTTGGCATCGAGGACTAGCCGATTCGCTTTGGCGACATAAATATATGCTTTTTAATCCCTCTTATGGCCATATCGGGATGTTCGTGATGCCTTTTTTCTTATTTTTTGAACTTTTGGGTCCCATTGTAAATCTCCTGAGCTATATCTACCTAATTTTTGTGATTTCACTGCCGGCCTATTTCAATCTGACTTTTATTCTGCTATTCTTAGCGGTATCCATCATATATGGGATGATAGTTTCGCTCATTGCCATTTTAACTGAAGAGATTGTATTTAAAACGTACGATAGTTTTAAAGATGTGGCTATCTTGAGTTTGTACTCTTTCCTCGAAAATTTAGGTTATCGACAAATCCATGCATGGTGGCAATTCAAAGGCCTGATAGACTTCTTTAAAGGCAAAAAAAGCTGGGGGAAAATGACAAGAAAAGGATTCAAAGAATAGCTTCTTACAGATATTGAATCCCGATAGTTACGGTAAATTGGGTGCCTTCTCCAGAACTGCTTTTTGCGGATATTTCGCCACCCAACTCTTCAACCAACTTTCTTACATGTTGGAGCCCAATGCCAAAACTCTCTTCTCCTTCGGTTCCAGAGGAACCGAAAACTTTTTCTCCGCTATTAAACTTTTCAACTTTATTCTCATTCATTCCTATACCATCATCCGCAACAATAATTTTTAGAAATGATTGATCTTCCACTTCTTCGGTTTTATATCTGACCCTAACTGCACCCTCATTTGCAGTAAACTTTATAGCATTTGCAACAAGATTACTTAAGATTTGCACTAACTGTTTCGAGGAATATGAAGAAATATAAAAATCTGTACTATCTTCCCGCTCAATCCGGAAGTCTATATTCTTTTTTTTCGCTGACGGGGTGTTCAGTTTTCGTACTTGTTCAAACACTTTACCAAGAGGAGTCTTATCAACTCCATCTACAATTCCTTCTTTGTCATCCATTGACAATACCCCGTCAATTTCTCCTATGATAGCATTTGCACATTCCTTAATCATCATCAGGTCATCCATTGAAACCTCTGCCTGTTGATCATCTTCATCAGTCAATAATAAATCAACGATTCCTACAATTCCATTTATCGGATTTCGTATATCATGATTAAGGGTACGAAACCGCTCCTCCATTTTATGTACTTTTCGTTTCGACTGATGAACTGACCGATCTTTCTGAAGATATTGCACAATAATATCTGCCAGATACTCTAACTGCTGCTTTTGGCGGCTTGTAATTTCCTTTGCTTCTTGATCTAACACACAAATGGATCCGATATTTATACCCTCATCGGTAGTTAACTGAACCCCACAGTAATACCTAAAATAAGGCTCTCCTATCACATAACTACGATTACTATATCGATTATGATCCTTTAGATTCGTTACTTCGTAAGGTTCATCTTCCTGAATAGTATCTACGCAAACGCTTTCTTCCCGCGGAATAACCTTTAACTCTTCTTCGGTTCTTGCAATCGTCCATTGGTTATAGGCATCGATAATATTAATTTCACATACCGGAGAATCTGTAATCTCCTGGGCTAATTTGACAAATGGATTTAACTCTTGTTGATACGAGTTATAATCTAACGCAAATGAGGCAAGATGATCTAAACGATCAATTTCCTGTTCCATAAATATGTTTTTTTAACCTAAAGCACGTTTCTTCTCGGAAGAACCCTGATCTAATATATAAAAACGATTCTACACTCTTGAACCGCCACTCAGCAGATAAAGAATTGCCATCCGCACGGCTACGCCATTGGTAACCTGGCTCAAGATAATTGATCGGTCACTATCGGCCACCTCGCTCTCCATTTCAACCCCGCGATTTACCGGACCGGGATGCATTACAGTAAAGTTGGGATATTCTTTGAGGTGTTTCATTGTTATGCCAAAGAGCTGATGATACTCGCGAATACTGGGAAAAAGTTCGGTCCCGTCTTCCTGGCGTTCCAATTGGATTCGAAGCGCCATTGCGATATCACACCATCCAAGAACCTCATTTATATTATGGGATACATCGGCACCCAGTTCATGGACATAGGCTGGCATCATCGTTTTAGGACCACAAACCGTTACATTAGCCCCCAACTTCAATAATCCGATAATATTTGATCGCACTACGCGACTGTGTGCAATATCCCCAATAATGGCAATATTTTGATCCGTCAAATCAGAATGCACCTGCTGCATGGTAAACATGTCGAGCAGGGCTTGCGTAGGATGTTCATGTGCACCGTCTCCAGCATTAATAATGGCGGCATCTACACATCGCGTTAAAAAGTGGGGTACACCGGGACTTTCATGACGTGTTACCACCATATCAATTTTCATAGAACTGATATTACGAATAGTATCCTTAAGAGATTCTCCTTTTTTTACACTCGAAGATCCCTTAGAAAAGTTGACCACATCGGCGCCCATACGCTTTTGAGCCAACTCGAAAGAAAGGCGTGTCCGAGTACTATCTTCATAAAACAGATTCACGATCGTCTTATCACGAAGTGTTGGCACTTTGGGGACGGGACGATCCAAAATCTCTCGAAAATATTTGGCCTGCTCTAAGACATATAAAATATCTTCTTTGGAATAGTCTGCCAGCCCCAAAAGATGTTTGTGAGTGAATTCGTGATCGCTATCCTGCAGCTCGATGTCTTCTGTCATCTACTCCACCTCCTCATCAGCATTTTCTGCCACATAAACAGCATCTTCATTATCTAAAGCCTTAACCTTTACGCGCACTTCTTCCTGAATATGAGTGGGAAGTTTTGTCCCCACATAATCGGCACAAATGGGTAGTTCGCGGTGGCCACGATCAACCATACAGCAAAACTTTATACTACGTGGACGTCCGTAATCCATCAGAGCATCCATAGCCGAACGTACTGTTCGGCCGGTATAGAGAACGTCATCCACCAATACTACATCACGGTCGTATAGATCGAAAGGAATTTCCGTCACTTTCACCTCCGGCATCTTCAGCTTCGTTCGAAAATCATCACGATAAAAGGTGACATCAAGCACTCCAAAATCGATATCATACTCAAATTTTTTTTCGATGTGTTGCAAAATCCGCCTACCCATATGCACTCCGCGCGTTTGCATACCGATAATAGCCAATTGATTAGGATCGTCGTGCGGCTCTAAAAACTGATGGGCAAATCGCAGGTAAGTGCGATTCAAATCTTCGGCCGACATTATTTTAGTTGTATTCAAACGTGGATCCCCACTCGGTCTTTTAAAAGAATAAAGATTGTAGTCAATGCTCATCACGAGCTCAATACCACGCAAGAAGATAGCTTGTTATTAACAGCCGGACAAATTTCCGATGAATTAAATCAATCAGTAAGCCAGACTACCTTTTAAAGACTAGCATACCCAATAAGAAAGCCCGACCACTTAGAAGTAGTCGGGCTTAAGTACAAAATAAATTTATTTTTATTTATTCGGCTTCCTCAAAAGTGATAGTATCCAAATCTGTCTGTTCATCCTCTTCAACATCTCGAATAAAGACAACAAAATGCTTATAATGTCACTTTATGTGATAACACAAGACAGACCAGGAGATAATGAACAAAGCTTTTTTTCTTGACCGGGATGGCACTTTGAATGTCGATTACAATTATGTGCATAAACCAGTGGAATGGACGTGGTGTGATGGAGCCATAAAGGCTTTGCGATGGATGAAGGAGCAGGACTTTAAAATTATTGTAGTAACAAATCAGTCTGGCATTGCCCGAAACCGATATACCGAGCGCGATGTACAACATCTGCACCACTGGGTTGATGAAAGGCTGGCTGAAAAAGGCTTATATATAGATGACTGGCTTTATGCCCCACATCATCCCGAGCATGACCTCAACGAAAAGTATGCTCCAGAAGACCGCAAGCCTGGTACGGGTATGTTCAAAAAAGCTGCAGCCAAGCATGACATTGATTTTAGTAGGTCATACATGGCAGGGGACAAAGTCACCGACCTGCAACCAGCCATCGACTTGGATATTATTCCTTTCTTTATCAGATCACGCCATGAACCCGACCAAGACAAACAATGGCTGAGAAAGCACGATATTTCAACTTTCGATAATATTGGACAAGTTATCAATACCTTGCCAAGCTAATTGTAGCTCATATATAACTTTTCATGCTTTAAACAACATTTTTTAGTAATGTTATTTTAACCGTTACTAAAAAAGTGAGAGCGATGAAACGCTTTCTTCTACTTTTAAACGCACTATTATTTTTCAATAGTTTTGCTTTAGCTCAACTAACCACTCCGGACTCTGCCGGAAATATCCATCCCTATTGGTCACCCACCGGTAATGAAATTGCTTTCGCTGCCGCGATTAATGATAATTTTGACGTTTATGTAGTTGATTTAAGCAGTGGAGAAGTTCAAAATATGAGCCATCATCCCGCCAATGACTATTACCCTTCATGGGCCCCCAACGGCAAGCGTTTGGCTTATTTTTCGGAGCGTGAACGTCAGCATTATTACGATCTGAAGTATAAAGATGAGGACCAACACGAAAAAGATTTTCCCATAAATTCGGCGCGAGATGTTGATATGCCCTCATGGTCTCCCGATAGTCGAAACATCGTATATCATTCAAGTGAGGATGGCGACATGGATATTTATTTGCGCGATTACCGGGGTAACCACATCCGAAAGCTAACCAACAATGATGATACCGATGTATATCCGTTCTTTTCGCCGGATGGTCGACATATTCTTTTTCTTTCCGATCGAGATGGTAACCTGGAAATCTATAAGATGCGTCCCGACGGCCGCAATCAAACCCGGCTCACCTACTCCCCACATTCTTATGAAGTTGACCCTATATGGTCACCCGATGGAGGAAAAATTGCTTTTGCCTCAGATCGAAATAAAAACTTTGATATTTATGTAATGGATGCGGACGGATCAGATACCAAACAACTTACTACGGATCCCCATTTTGACCTTGGTCCCCAGTGGTCTCCCGATAGCAAGCATCTTGTATTTTCATCAAACCGATTTGGCAGCTTTGATATCTTTACCATACAATCAGATGGTACAGATCTAAAACGATTAACCGGACATCCCGGGAAAGATCATTACGCCTCATGGTCTCCGGATGGTGATGAAATCGTTTTTAGTTCTGATCGTAGTGGGAAATCAGAAATTTACCTCATGGAAAAAGATGGGGGCAATTTGAGAAAATTGACAATTAATATTCATCAATAATATCCCCTTCTATTACAACAAATTATTCCAGCTGGTTTTTTGCCTAAAAACAAATATGTTTATAAATAATAGCCTTTATCGCACACCATTCTTAGCGGTTTCAAGCTTATAAACCGCATTAGGTGCGGTCAAAAATAATGTGGACCCATCAGGACCTCCCCATGTCAAATTCGTAATTCGATCAGGAGTTTCAACTTGTTGAAGTACTTTTCCCCCGGGAGAAAAAACCCACAAGCCTCCCGGACCTGTAGAATACAAATTACCATCCGTATCAACTTTCATTCCATCAGCGGCACCCTCGGCATTCGACTCCATTTTAGCAAATATTTTCCCGTTTGCTAACGATCCATCGCTATTTACATCAAACACGCGGATATGATTATGACGAGTATCATTGACGTACAATCGGGATTCATCCGGTGAAAAGACAATCCCATTCGGCAGATCAAAATCATCAATGAGCAACTGTAAGCCATCCTCCTGGGAATAGCGATACACTCCGTTAAAATCCAGCTCTTTGTCTCCGTCTGAAACGCCAAAAGGTGGGTCTGTAAAGTAGATCGACCCATCCGACTTCACGGTAAGATCATTGGGACTATTGAGCCGTTTACCATTATAACTGTCAGCTACTACTTCAAGCTCTTTATCCCTTGTTAATCGTGAGACTAGACCATCATGCTGAGCCAGCAACAAGTTTCCATCCCCATCGAAAGTGAGACCATTAGAATGACCACTGGGTTTTAAATATATGACAGCCCCTTCAGCAGGCGTCCATTTATAAATAGTGTTAGCCGGAATATCACTAAACAACAAATATCCGGAATCGTGCCAGAGCGGACCTTCCGTAAACTCATACCCGTCCGTAATAATTTTGGGCTCAGCATCCTCATTAACAATCGGCTGCCCAAAAGTTATCATAACCGGTAAAACGATCATAAATAATGCTAAAATAGCTTTCGATAATTTTTTCATAATCATATTGATTGTTTAAATGCCTTAAAATCCAATCCAATTTTGCTTTCCCTGTTAGTAAGCAAGGTAGACTCATACATTCAAGATCGTAAAAAGTTACTAAAGAATCCTGCCACTTAAAATCATAGATAGATCATACATGCTTTTTGTAGTTGGTAAAATATTTAAATCCAAAGCCCTAAAATTCTTGCCATTCATTTGTTATATTAACCGCTCAATTTTGATACGGTATTTAGGGATGTTTACAATATCCTATTTTGACGAGCTAAACTGAGGTAATTACTAACTATACGATTGTTGTTATGAAAATTCATGAGTATCAAGCGAAAGAACTTTTAAAAGAATATAATGTCGCCGTTCCCGCCGGGGTAGCAACTACTTCGGTTGACGAAGCAGTTGAAGCTGCCAAGGAGATGAAAGAAAATGGATCTTCTCTTTTTGTTGTTAAGGCCCAAATTCATGCCGGTGGTCGAGGTAAAGGAAAAACCAAGAACAGCGGTGCAAGCGGCGTAATTCTCTGTAAAACTATCGATGAGGTTCGTGAGGCGGCCGAATCGCTACTTGGCGATGTACTTGTTACCAAACAAACCGGTGAAGAGGGACAGAAGGTACAGCGTATCTACGTAACTGATGGCGTGGACATTGAACAGGAATTTTATCTCGGCATTCTGCTCGACCGCGCAAAAAGTAAAAACGTCATCATGGTTTCTACCGAAGGCGGTATGGATATTGAAACCGTTGCCGAAGAAACCCCTGAAAAAATTGTAAAGGAATGGGTTGAGCCGGGCATGGATCTGCAGCATAATCAAGCACGACACTTAGCTTTTGCACTCGGCCTGGAAGGAGATGCCTTCAAAAAAGCTGTGAAGTTTATCATGGCGCTGTACAATTGCTATCTGGAAACAGACGCCAATATGGTAGAAATTAACCCGCTGGTTCTTACTCCAAATGGCGATGTGATGGCGCTTGATGCCAAGATGACTTTTGACGACAATGCGCTCTTTCGTCATCCCGATATTGAAGAACTTCGCGATAAATCAGAAGAGAATCCTGTTGAACTCGAAGCTTCCGAGTACGGGCTAAGCTACATTAAGCTCGATGGAAATGTTGGCTGTATGGTGAATGGTGCCGGACTGGCCATGGCTACCATGGATATCATCAAGCTTTCAGGCGGCGAACCGGCTAACTTCCTGGATGTCGGCGGCAGTGCCAATGTCGAAACCGTTAAAAATGGGTTCCGCATTATTCTCGAGGACAAAAATGTGAAAGCAATTCTTATCAACATCTTTGGCGGAATTGTCCGCTGTGATCGCGTAGCAAACGGAGTTATCGAGGCTGTCAAAGATCCTGAAATTGCCGAAAAAGTGGAAGATGTACCCATTATTGTTCGCCTGCAGGGTACCAATGCCGAAGAAGCAAAAGAGATCATCGACAACTCAGACTTGAATGTGATCTCTGCTGTTCTGCTTAAAGAAGCAGCCGAAGAGGTTTCAAAAGTATTGACACCTGCCTCATAAACCGATTAGTAGTTAAGAATACTTTAACCCTGTCAGACTAATTAACTCTGACAGGGTTTTTTATTTAACGGAACAGCCAGTGTAACAAATCAGTTTTGTTCTCAAAGTATTCCGCAAAAATACAGCAGACCATCATGAAGAAAATACTGCAAGTCACTACCATCATATCCTTTATTATTACTATCATCTTAAACTACCTGGCTGGTACAGGACTCATCAATGGTCAGACTATAGGTGACATTTCAGCCCGATATGAAAATTTGTTTACACCAGCCGGCTACGCGTTTTCCATATGGGGTGTGATTTACTTCATGCTTGCAGGATTTGTCATTTACCAGGCTCGTAGCCTTTTCAAAAATATCAATAACGACGATTTTGTCCTGCAAATAGGCTGGTGGTTTGTAATTAGTTGTATTGCTAACAGTCTGTGGATTATAGCCTGGGTACAAGACTATATCGGACTATCCGTTATTTTGATAACTGTTCTTTTGTTTTCATTGATAAAGATTGTCATCAATACCAACATGGAACGCTGGGATGCGCCTTTTCCAAAAATTGTACTGCTTTGGTGGCCGTTCTGCTTTTACTCAGGATGGGTTACCGTAGCTACTATTGCAAATATCTCAGCTTATCTAACAAAAATAGGTTGGAGTGGTTGGGGCCTCAGTGATACAAGCTGGGCTATCATTATGATAATTGCTGCGGGCCTGATCAATTTAATGATGATTATTACTCGTAACATGCGTGAGTTTGCGGCGGTAGGCATCTGGGCACTCGTTGCTATCGCAGTTGCAAATTGGAGTGTACATCAATCAATAGTAATAGCAGCTATCACAGTATCCGCAATCTTATTTATTGCTATTTCAATACACGGTTACCAGAACCGCCATACTGCTCCCCACATTAAATTCAAACAAATGAGAAGCGGATAACTCATCTACTACAAATAATATATTGTTTTGCTCACTTTTTGTTTTTAGTTGCTCCCAGATAAATAGCAGCCAACACAATTGCAGCACCCACATATTCAAGCGTAGTAGTCGGACGATCGAAAAAGAGAATATCCCACCCAAAAGCCAGTGCCGGCTGGAGCAGTAGTGCCAAGCCCGCTACCGAAGCATTTACCTGTGGTAACCCCTTGGAAATAGAAACCCATCCTAGAACCTGACCCATAATGCCAAGTCCAATTAGAGCTGCCCAGGTCTGCAGGTCCGGTATGTTAAATTGTGCGCCGGGTTCAATCACAACCGTTAGTCCCAAAATAGCTGCCGACATCAGGCTAATCCACATCATGTTAGCAATCAATGAAAAGCGAAGCTCATATCCAGCTGACTGGGATTTACGTAGCGTAAGAATATAAAGTGCGTATGTAAGCGCCGTAAGTAATCCGTAAAATACGCCCATTTCTACGGCACCCCCTTTCTCTCCCCATCCCGTTCTCACAATCATGAACAGTCCGATGACTGCGAAAGGAATAGCAACCAGCAGTCTCCAACCAAGCTTTTCTTTTAGAAAGATAACGGCCAGTATAGCTACAAAAAATACCTGCATATTACCAAGTATGGTAGCCAGTCCCGGCCCCACAAAATTGATACTCCGATGCCAGAAGAACAGATCCATGCTAAACAGAAGAGCACAAATAAACGGAATGGCCAGACTTTTTATCCCAAACCATAAGCGATCCTTTCTAATAACCGTTACTCCCAGCAAAATAAGTCCGCCAAAAAGCATCCGATAAAAAGCTGAAACCGTTGGTCCAACATTAGCTAACTCCACCAACACGGAGGTAAAGCTTACCATTGCGGCACCAAAAACAATAAACCCAATGGCACGCAATGAGACCTGGGAATCAGTCATGATCAAATATTTATTAACAAGAAAATAGAAATGAAGAAGTTAACCCGTCTTGCTCGACTGCGGCATCTGTTTTTTACACTCTTTGTAATACTCCTCGTACTGGCTGATGATCTTACTCATCTCAAATGTTTCAGCTTGCTTTCGGGCATTTTGGGCAAGCTCTTGGTGTAAAGACTCATCCGATAAAATCTTAACGGCATATTCGCCCATGCAATCAATGTCATCAAGATCACATAAATATCCTGTTTCCCCATGGATATTCACTTCAGGTAGCCCCCCTATATTGGAACTGATTACCGGTACACTGCAGCTCATCGCTTCAAGGGCAGCCAGTCCAAACGTTTCTGATCCGGACGGAATCAAAAACAGATCAGCTATAGACAAAATATCCTCCACCTGATCCTGCTTGCCAAGAAAACGAACCTCATCACACATCCCCAGCTCGCGACACCGCTGTTCAGCACGCTGCCGATCGGGCCCATCACCAACCAAGAGTAGCTTTGCTTCAATGTCATTCTCTAAAATCCGTGCAAAAACACTCACTACTTCCGGCACCCGTTTCACTTCTCTAAAGTTAGAGACATGAACTACCACCTTTTCATCATTCGGACAAATAGCTTTTTTGAAATGGGTTTGATCGGATTTTTGGAAGCGATCCAGATCAATAAAGTTAGGTATCACCTTGATATCTTTTTTGATATCAAAACGGTCGTACGTTTCATCGCGCAAATAGTCCGAAACCGCCGTAACGCCATCACTCTGATTAATTGAAAAGTCAACCACATTCTTATAACTGGGATCGCTCCCCACGATAGTAATATCGGTTCCGTGCAATGTTGTAATCAGCGGAACATGCTCTGCCTTTTCCCCTAATATCTGCTTCGCTAAGTATGCGCTGGTAGCATGCGGTATCGCATAATGCACATGCAATATATCAATCTTTTCATATTCAATAAGGCTGGCCATCTGATTTGCCAGCGCCAGATCATATGGTGGATATTCAAACAGCGGATAGGTATTCATGTTTACTTCGTGATACGATATGTTCGTCCGAAACGTATCTAAACGAGCCGGACGCGCATAACTTAACATATGAACATTATGATCACGCTTGGCCAATCCCTTGGCCAATTCCGTGGCAACAACACCGCTTCCACCAAAGGTGGGGTAACAAACAATTCCTATATTCATCTAACAGTTACTTAAAAAATTAATCCGGTATTACTTATTGCGACCTAATATTTCATACCAACAAAATAAAAGTGTATCTCATTTCCTACAATCCCATATTAGGTGCAAAGTCAGTTATCTATTATATTAAAGGTTGGGATTTTTTGGAGATCCCCGGCACCCAAACACACTTTTTGTTAAAAAAACAGATAACAACCTATGGCTGGTCATTCCAAATGGTCTAATATAAAGCATAAAAAAAAGAAAGAAGACAAAAAGCGGAATAAGATTTTCAACAAGCATCTGCGTGAAATTTCTGTTGCTGCACGTGAAGGTGGCGGCGATCCGGAAATGAATCCCAGGCTTGACACAGCCATCAATAATGCCAAAAGTGATAATGTCCCCAAAGATAACATCGAGCGTGCCATCAAAAAAGGTACCGGGGAACTCGACGAGGGCGACGGCAAGTATGAAGATGCCACCTATGAAGGCTATGGACCCGGTGGTATTGCGTATTTCATTGAAGTAACTACGAATAACTATAATCGTACTGTGGGAGAAATTCGCCACATCTTTTCATCTCATGGAGGCAACTTGGGAACGGACGGGTCCGTAGGATATCTGTTTGAACAAAAAGGAATGATTCGCATTAAAAAGGAAGACCAAGATCAAGAAATTGATGAAGAAGAATTTATGCTGCAAGCTATTGATGCCGGTGCAGAAGATATCGATACCGACGGCGAGGTATTGAATGTAACAACGGGCCGCGAATCGATGTATGAGGTTAACGACGAGCTCGAGCAAATGGGCTACGACATAGAATCTGCAGAGCTGATTCGCATTCCCATGACCGAGGTGAAAGTAGAATCCAACGTAGCAGAATCAAACTTTAAGCTAATGGAAAAGTTTGAAGATAATGACGATGTATCCAACGTATTTACGAATATGAAAATGGATGAAGAAACGCTGGCCATTGCGGAGCAGATGGACTAAGTTTGACAATTTTCAGCTATGTTTTTTCGTTAATGGGATGAAGATTCAATAAGGACAGTACAATGAGATACATTTGGGCTTTGCTGATAAGTTTTTTGTTGCTGGGAGCTTCTATTGAAGATGCCCGAAAGGCCAACGAGGCCTATGACGAGGGCAACTATGATGAGGCCATCTCACTATACAAAAAAGCGATAGATGCTGATCCGGAGAATGCCAAACTCCATTTCAACTTGGCTTCAGCCTTGGCTAAATCGGGACAAAGTGAAAAAGCCATCCGGACATTCGAGCAGTATAAATCAATGACTACCAGTGCTGAAGAAAAAGCAAAAGCCAATTATAATATTGGCAAGGTATTATCTGATAATCAGAAGTGGGATAAAGCTGTTGACTATTTTAAACAGTCGCTTCGATATATGGCTGGCGATGCCGATGCAAAACATAATTTTGAGCTTGCCAAGAAAAAGAAACAGCAGCAACAGAATCAGCAAAATAAAAATAAGCAGAACCAACAAAACCGGCAGAAGAATAACGAGCAAAACCAGGATCAACAACAAGACCAACAGAAGCAAAATCAACAAGATCAACAGGACCAGCAGCAAAACCAACAGAATCAGCAAAATAAAAACCAAAAAAAGCAACAGCAGCAGTCTCAAAAAATGAGCAGGGCCCAGGCGCAAAAGATATTAAACGCCCTGGAACAGAAAGAGAAAGAACTGCTTAAAAAATTCAAAAAACAGGAAACGGAGTCCAGCAAAAGTTCCAATGAGAAAGATTGGTAAATTATTTTATACAGTCGGTTTTTTTCTGGTTTTCGTACTCCTTGGGAGTTCATTTAGCTGGGCTCAATCGAATGTTTCTGTTGAAGCCAGCTTGTCTCAAACCACTGTTTATACCGGTGAACGTGTTAGTCTTTCGATTGAAATAAGTGGAAGCTTTAACAATGTATCCCGACCCGATCTGCCCCAGTTTGAGAATTTTCGTTTACTGAGTAACAATCCCTCCACTTCTCGAAGCTATAGCTATATAAATGGTCAAAGTACGGTTTCATACACCTACAGCTACTACCTTATCGCCCAGAAAAAGGGGGATTTCCAATTACCCGCCGTCAGTGTTTCTATTGATGGAAAAACCTATACCACTGACCCTATTCAGGTTAATGTAATTGATCGCAACGAATCAGCCACATCAGAGAATTCATCGGAACGCCCTGATATTTTTTTGAAACTCGAGGTTTCTGATAACCAACCGGTAACCGGACAACAAATTATTACAGATGTTATTTTATATTTCAGGGATGGATTAGAAGTCAATTCTTACCAGCCTGTACCCGGATGGAAAGCTGAGGGATTTTGGAAAGAGGAGCTGGAGAACTCCGGACGTCCTCGAGCCGAATCTACTGTTTTAGATGGTATTCGATATCGCAAAGCTCGGCTGCTACAATTTTCACTTTTTCCCACGAAGTCAGGTGAACTCGAAATTAGTCCCTATAAAATTGTTGTTGCCGTCCGATCAGCTCGATCCGGTAATGATCCATTCAGTAGTTTCTTTAGCGGGTTTGGTAGCAACCAACGTGAGGTCGAACTATCCAGCGACCCTATAACGGTCGATGTTCAACCTCTTTCTCCTACCGATGGGGCCACCTATCTTGGTGCCGTCGGCGATTATGATATTTCTCGAAGTATCAGCACCAACAATGCCCTTGTCGGTGAATCTATTGAAATTGAAACACGCGTTAGAGGATCGGGCAATATTCCTCTTATTTCCAAACCTAATTACGACCTACCCGACGGACTCGAAATTTACGAGCCCCAAGAAAACATGAGGCTTAATCGTAGGAACAGTACTATTAGCGGTAGCAAGTCATTCACTGATGTCATAATTGCTCGTTCACCGGGTAATTATACCATCCCAGCCAAAACCGTTTCGTACTATAACCCGGTGCGCGACCGATACATCTCCACTACCCTCGAGTCGCTCACCTTTTCTATTGATGAGAATCCAGAAACTATGACCGCCTCAGAGGGCCCCGGGCAATTACCTGTTTCTCCCATTACAGGTCTTGCCAGCTGGATTACCGTATCACCGGAGCCGGCAGATATACTGGAAATATGGTGGTTTTGGGCGGGAATCTTGATACCACTTATTACTGCCGGAGCAGCATACTGGCGAAAACTGTATGCCGAAAAAATGCAGACGGATACAGCCTTTGCCCGATCGGTTAAAGCAGCTGACAAAGCACAACAGCGTCTCGAAAAAGCTATCCAAGTATCCGAAGAGGGAGATATCAAACAAGCCTATAACCTCCTACAAAAGGCAATCACAGGCTTTATCAGTGATCGACTAAATATGCCGGAAGCGGGGTTATCCAACCAAGATTATATTGAAGCACTCAAAGAAAAGGGCATTGAAGAGAATCTTGTTAAAAACATCCGAATGCTGCTGGACAAGTGTGCTTCTATCAGCTATGCTCCCAATACTACCCATGCTTATCTTAAGTCGCATGTTGGGCTGGCTGAAAGTACGCTCGAAAAATTACAAAAAGTATTATAACCGTGGTTACCAATCGATTTACCAAAATATTTGTTTTTATACTTCTTATTGGTGGATTTGCTACTCTCAGCTTTGCCCAGCAAAATGCTCAGGCACTTTTCGATGATGCCAATGAAAAACTCGGGAAAGGTAACTATCAGCGAGCAATATCGTTGTATAAAAACCTGAAGGATAACAATACCGTTTCTGGTGCGCTATTTTTAAATATGGGAATCAGCTATCAGCGTATCGATTCGCTGGGAAAAGCAAAGTATTATTTTTTAAAAGCTTCTCAATTTGAGGAGACAGAGCAGCAGGCCCAAAAAGCACTGAAGTTTGTGGAATCACAATTCAGTCGCCAGTCAGCCGTACTCCCTAAACTACCCTGGGATATAGCTACCGGATGGATGCAAGAACATATCGGGGCTAAAAACATTCTGTTGATTGGAATCATTATCCTAAATATTGGGGTTTTCACTTTTATTGCACACTGGTTTATGCAGGCCTATCCCAAAATATTACGTATTGGAGGGCTTTCTCTTATTATAGCAGCTTTGCTTATTATTACCGCAAGCTTTTATACGCAATATATTAGCGAACGATACAGCAAGGCAGTGATGGTAACCGATCAGGTAGCGGTTTTAGAAGAACCCGTTGAAGAAGCTCCCGTTGTAAGCCGTGCCTATGAAGGATATTCATTTACAGTGGATCATCGCCAAAGCAACTCACAACAGGGCTGGTCATATGTACGCATGAGTAACGGGCTGTACGGATGGATTCCCAACAGCGAGATACTTATACTCTGACTAACACAATATTGCGTATTTTGTGGTTCGTTTTATCAGTTCAAACGGATTACGAAATACGCAACTTGACAATATCCTAATAAGGACAAACCACAATTATTTTATTATGTCTGAAGTAGCCGACTATATTGATATCAATAAGGAACAGTTCAAACACGAGCTGTTTGATTTTTTACGCATCCCCAGCATCAGCACCGATTCGGAATACAAAAATGAAGTCATTGATGCCGCAAATTTCCTACTTGACAAGCTCAACAACCTTGATCTTGACCGGGCAGAAGTGTTTGAGACAAACGGCAATCCCATTGTATACGGAGAACTCATTACTGATGAATCCAAGCCTACCGTGTTAGTTTATGGTCACTATGATGTACAACCGCCCGACCCCATGGATCTCTGGGAAACACCTCCCTTTGACCCAAAAGTACGAGACGGAGATATTTATGCCCGGGGAGCCAGCGACGATAAAGGGCAATCATTCACCCATGTAAAAGCATTAGAAGCCTATCAAAAAACAGATACCGATTTCCCCGTAAATATTAAGTTTATCTTTGAAGGAGAAGAAGAAATCGGATCCCCCAACCTTGTGCCTTTTATCGAGGAGCACAAAGAACTGCTCGAATGTGACATGGTACTCATTTCCGATACCGCAATGTTTGCCGAAGATACGCCCTCTATTACGTATGGCCTGCGCGGATTGGCTTATATGGAGATCAACGTTCAGGGACCAAACAGAGACCTACACTCCGGCGTTTATGGCGGGGCTGTTGATAATCCCGCCAATGTGCTTTGCGAGATCATCGCACAGTTAAAGGATGATGACGGTGTCATTCAGATTGATGGATTCTATGATGATGTTGTAGAGCTTACGGAGGAAGATCGAGAAGCCTATAGCAAACTTCCCTTCGATGAAGAGGAATACAAAGAAAAGCTTGGACTTAAAGCACTGAAAGGAGAAAAAGGATATAATACACTGGAACGTACCTCGGCACGTCCCACGCTTGATGTGAACGGCATGTGGAGCGGCTACCAGGGCGAAGGAGCCAAAACGGTACTTCCGGCCAAGGCAGGTGCCAAAGTAAGTATGCGCTTGGTTCCTGATCAAGATCCCAAAAAAATTGCGAAGCTATTTAAAGAGCATGTTCAGTCAATTGCGCCCGACACTGTTACCGTTGAGGTAAACGAACATCACGGCGGACATCCGGCTATAACAGATTTAACTTTTTACGGGTTGCAGGCCGCAGCCGATGCTTTTGAAGCTGTATATGACAAGGAACCCTTCTTTACCCGAGAAGGCGGGTCCATTCCTATCGTTGCAGATTTTCAAAAAATACTGGGGGCACAATCTATCTTGATGGGCTTTGGCCTCAATAGTGATGCTATCCATTCCCCCAATGAAAAATTTGCGCTGAAGGATTTCTATCGAGGGATTCACACCTCTGCAAAATTCTTCGAGTTGCTGCCCAATTACAGCTAATCTTATTAAATTTTAGCTATTGAAAGGCCGTGAATCTATAGTTCACGGCCTTTTTATTTTAACTAACTATTCATCCGTCCTATATCGCTCAAACCACGCGATAATATTATCAACTTTATCAATAAGCTGGCTGGGACGATCAGATATAAAATGTGATGCCCCTGGTATCTCCACATAGGCTGTTTCAATCTCGCGTACCTGCAGTGCGCTATAGAGCTGTTTTGCTTCGGAGGGTGGTGTACGCAAATCATCTGTCCCAACCATAACCATGGTCGGCGTCTCTATATTACCAACCAGCGAAACGGGAGAGTGCTCCCAATACGCCTCAAAGTTTTCCCATGGCTGACCCGGATAGCGATAATGTGCATAACCATAATAATTATCAGCCGTCAAAGTCTTACTGATCCAGTTCATTACGGGTTTGATAACCGCTGCTGCTTTAAATCGATCAGTCTTGCCAACTATCCACGACGTCATAGTTCCGCCGGCACTTCCCCCTGTGACAAAAAGGTTGTCCTGATCGATATATCCATTTTCAATCACAGCATCTACACCATCCATAACATCATGATAATCATTTCCGGGATAATCATGGTATAACAAGTTTCCAAACTCCTCTCCATACCCGGTACTGCCGCGCGGATTAGGATAGAATACTACATACCCGGCCGAAGCAAATAATTGAATTTCAGGTGAAAATCGATCGCCGTAGTTAGAAATTGGTCCGCCGTGATTTTCAACCACTAACGGATATTTTTTATCGGGATCAAAATTAGGCGGTTTCACAATCCAGCCCTGAATTTTTCGTCCGTCTACTGATGACCTGTACCAGATCTCCTCCACCTGTCCTAGATCACGGTAATCCAGCAGTGCTTTATTCAAACCGGTAATTTTCGCCCGTCCATCCTGATTCCTCGAAGTCGTTGCAAGCTCCGCAGGATAGTAGGGAGTGGTCTCATTATACGCGATCGTGCCGTCATTGGCTACTGAATAAGAGCCGCCGCCATAGGGACGAGCAACCGTGGTTCCTCCTACATCCTTGGCCACAACAGAAGTTTTTCCGTCGAGAGTCGTATAACCAATCTTGGTATTGCCTTCATCATCATACATAAAGTACAACCCTTGGCCATCCTTATCCCACTGAATTGATGAGATACTTCGATCCAGACCAAGATTAATTTTTCGTTTCTCACCGCCGCCCACATCCATAACATACAACTCGGTGAGCTGATAGGTTTGTACCTTGTCATCATATCCAAGATACGCTATTCTTTCCCCGTCGGTGGATACTTTGGGACTATAATCCGGACCGTCCCGGTCAGTCAGTTGTTCAATATTTCCATTTCCCACATCTACTGCATACAACTCTGACTCCCTGCGTTCGTGCTCCCAACCCTCGTTCAAATTGGCAGAAAAATACAGTCGTTCCCCATCACTGCTCCACACAGGATCACCGGAGTAATGGTAATCCCCCTTAGTTATTTGACGAGGGGCACCGCCTTCAGCAGGCACAGTAAAAATATGCGTGAAGCCCGGATCTATATAGCCTGATCCATCGGACTCGTAATTGAGCCGAGTCGTTACACGAGGGTTGTCCGCCCACTCTGCTCCTTCAGGGGGTTGTTTTGAATCTGCCAGTTTAGGATTAGACTCCTTCACCTTCATATTGAAAGCCAGGTACTCTCCATCAGGCGACCATGAGAGGCCACTTGGAGACTTCTCCAGCTGCGTAATCCGTGACAAAGCACCACTCTTCATCCAATAAACATAAATTTCAGCGCCGTCCTCTTCTGTTGAAGAAGTAAAAGCAATCCTGCTCCCGTTCGGCGACCAACGCGGACTACTTTCATTGACATCCCGGGTAGTAAGCTTACGGTGATTAGAACCGTCGGCATCCATTATCCAAAGGCGTGATATTCGCTTATCCTTCATTTTATCCATCTGCCCCCGGGAATAGACAATATGTTCTCCATCCGGAGATACTTGCGGATCTTCAACCCATTGTAGTTCGAACACATCCATGCCGGTAAAAGGTTGCACAGATTGGGCAACCGTCGCAAGAGGTAGTAGAAGAACAATAAAGAGTGGAAACAGTAAACGTTTCATAAAAAATAGTTTTATGGATTTGAATAGGCTATGCTACAACAAACCTAAATTCTGATTACAGCAATGATAGCTATTTGAATACCGCGCTTCAATTTCAGATCACTTTTATATTACTCAGATCTTCTATAGGTTTTTTATATCCATATGTCTTGAACTTTATAGCAACTATTAATTTAAGATGCGAGTATTCACCCAATACTTAAAACTGGTTCTTTTGGGATGTCTTTCCATTGTAATAGCAAGTTGCGACCTGTCAAATGATGAGGAGTTCGAAGAAACCTACACCTACTCCTTTCAACAAGATAAACAGTTAGTTGTTGATACTACCCCAAGACAAGCGACGGGGGATAGCACACAAACCATCCTCAGTGTATCGCCACAGTCGGNNCCTGGAGTTATGGATGGTGGCAGTATCACCACAGTCTATTTCCAAATACCACCTAAAACTGAACGATTCACATTTGAGGGAACGGAATTAACAAATGCCAACGTTTATTTTCAAAGAAGCTGCTTTTGTCCCCTTATCGGAGCCCTGAAAGTTGAAAGTGGGTTAATAGAAGGGCAGAAACTCAGTGAAACCCTTTGGAGCATTTCGGCTTCTTTACAACCTAAAGGGCCAGAAACAACATATGATATTAAATTTGATGGCATATTTACTTTGAATAGCAATCAAGAATAAATATCAGCTATTCTTCTACAACAGAATTATCTACTACTCCTTTTTGAAGATCGTACTTGGTGGCATACTCCGATTCATCCACAATAGTCTTAGGATCATTATTTTCATCCACAATTACTACCTTAGGCTTAAAGTCCTGAGCTTCTTCGGGGGTCATCTCGGCGTAGGAAATAATGATTACACGATCACCTACCTGCGTTTTTCGCGCTGCTGCTCCATTTAGACAGCATACCCGCGAACCCGCATCACCGGGTATGGTGTAGGTTTCCAGACGTGCACCGTTCGTAATATTTACGACCTGAACTTTCTCATAGGGAAGGATTCCTGCTTCATCCAACAAATCTTTGTCAATCGTTATACTCCCCTCATAATGAAGGTTTGCCTCGGTTACCTTCATCTGATGTAACTTAGATTTGAACATCGTCAGCTTCATGGTCGTAGCTATTTTTCAATAATTAGATTATCAATTAAACGGGTATCTCCCAAGTAAACGGCTCCAGCCAAAATATATTTGCTGTCAGCCTTGGGTTTCGAAACCGGTTTCATCTTCTCAAAAGAAAACAGGTTAAGATAATCAATTTTGAACCCTTTTGCTTCTAATTCGTTTTTCTGATGTTCTAACAACAATTGTACGTTTTTCGCTCCATCAGAAATTTGCTTACCCACATATTGGAGGGAGCGATACAAACCGGGAGCCAACTTACGCTGCTCGTCATCCAAATACTTGTTTCGACTACTCAGCGCCAGCCCATCATTGGCCCGTTTAATTGGTCCCATAATCAGTTCTACATCATGATTAAATTCCGTCACCATTTGCTGCAGAATACGAAACTGCTGTATGTCTTTTTGACCAAATACAGCAAAGTCAGGCTCAATAATATTAAACAGCTTATTTACCACCAGTAGAATTCCCTCAAAAAAACCGGGTCGCGAACCACCATCCATATATTCATTAAGCTCGTCAATCTCGATACTCAAATACTGTTTTGTGGGGTACATAATCTCATCTGTAGGTGCAAATACAGCTGCAACACCTTCTTCCTCGCACTTTTCCAGGTCGTTTTCGAGTTCCCTTGGATATTCCTCAAAATCCTCGTCGGGAGCAAATTGCTCAGGATTCACATAGATCGATGCGACGACTTCATCGGCATGCTTCCCGGCCAAGCGAAAAAGAGACAAGTGCCCCTCATGGAGAGCACCCATCGTCGGTACAAATGCAACAGTATTACCCTCTTTTTTCAGAGATCGCACCTTCTCACGAATGTCATCTACCGTTCGTTCTGCTTCCATATAACACTCAATAAAGAAGGGGTTTATCGCAATAAACCCCTTCTTTTAGATTATTAAAATTTGGGATAACTATACCGCGCGATCGGGATCAAAATTCTCTAACAGCTCCTTAACACGGTTGAGAAATGCACCGCCATGGGCACCGTCAACAATTCGGTGATCATAACTCATAGACAGATACATCATCTG
>JABAHQ010003767.1_pt3 | contig 21798 bp, 19 predicted proteins | sample 7062091 | NCBI WGS metagenome assembly JABAHQ01 (sample SAMN14534359, study PRJNA622989) | marine sediment metagenome | biome: marine biome [ENVO:00000428]; feature: marine pelagic biome [ENVO:01000023]; material: deep marine sediment [ENVO:00002113] | place: India: Gulf of Kutch | collected...
CCGCTCCAAGGCGATGCTGGCCAAGAAGGGCCGCCTCGTCTTCATCGGCTATTCGGAGGACGCGTTCACGGTCCACCCCATCGAGCTCGTAATCGGAGAGAAGGTCGTCACCGCCTCGGTGGGCAACACCCGGGCCGAGCTCGTGGAGGCCCTCCAGCTGGTGGCCGAGGGCGACGTCCGGACGTTCGTCGAGCGAACGGTTCCGCTGGAGGAGTGGGAAGACGCATTCGAAGACCTCCGAAAGGGCTCAGCGGTGGGTCGGATCGTTCTGGAGCCGTGATGAGCCACTGTACCCGATGTGTCGAGTGACGATATCCATGGTGAGCAAATTGAGGGGCTCGTCAGATACTGGCGGTAGCCCCTCCCTAGCGTGAGGTCACCGGTTCAAATCCAGCGAACCTGATTTACCGTGGGCCGGAAAGTGCAGTAACGAGAGCCTCCCCTCGCTTCAGACGAGACCCCGTAGGACGGGATCGTCCTTTCTCCCACCGCCACACGGTGCTCACGTCCACCCCGAGCCGGTCGGCCAGCTCGCTCCGGGGCACGCCGTGGATCTTCCGCCACGCCCGGATCCGCTCGCCCAGCGTCCCCCCGATCTCGAAGGGGACGAATCCCAGAAAGTCGATAATGGCCGGATAGCACCGGAGCGCCGGTTCCGTGCGGCCCAGCTCCCAGTTGCGGATGGTCTCTGAGCAGACGCCGATCTCGGCAGCCGCCTCCCTCTGCAGCAGCCCCGGTCCATGCGGGTTTTCCGCAGATGCTCGCCCACGTTCTCCGGGTCCTCCGGGTAGCCCTCAGGGGGCGGCTTCGGGGCTGTCAAATTGACATCACAAATAGGCAACGAACCCCTGTGGAACTATCGGATCCCAGCATCGGGAGCATCCATGGGTGATCCATGGCCGCTTCCTAAGACCGACAAGATTGGCAGACAGCAAACAGTCCAACCATCTAATTCACATAAGACATCTTGATCGAATACGGAGGGCAGGACCTCAGCCTGAGCTAATCCCGGTAACGACTCAGCCAGACAGATCTGGGTCATAAGGGTGATGAACCGCCTCGGGTTTATCGGAGACCGCCTTGTGTGAGTCACGCCGTCTCGGGGGCAGACTGCTACGAGTTGAGAAAGTCTTCTTCGTACTCGAACGCGGGGGTGTGGCCGCTCGGTGGCCAGACATGGAGACGGATGAGAATCGTCGGATCCAGCGGTTCCTCGATGATGGTCACCTCACATTTGTATGAAATTCTCGGACCCCCGGGGGGTTGTTACCTTCGGGGCGCCTGGGGCTGACCACCTTCTCTGGACCCCACGGGTTCCTTCGCGTTCGTTGGCGGGATGGGCTCGGGTTGAGGCGCGGGATGAGTTCTAACCCGGCGGGAGTCCCCGTGGGGTGTGGGGGGATATGGGACTTTCCCGGTGGTGGGCTGGTCTCGCCACCGCGCTCCATCAGTCGCCCCGCCCACCGACCTCGAGCCCCGGTGGCAGCGCCCCCTGGTCCTCGACGGCGGACGCGAGCACGCTGAGGGGGTGCTCGCCCTGGGCGATCCGGGCGATGAGGTGGTCCGGGAGCTGGCTCAGGTCCAGGTTCGCCAGGGAACCCCGGATTTCGAGTCTGTCTTTGAACTTCTCGGGGCGGAACGCCTTCAGCAGAAACATGAGGAGGTTGTCTGAGTACTCGCGTACCTTTCCGCCTGCCTCCCCCTTATACCAGCCAACCGGTTTCTCCACGCCGTCCACGGCGCGGCGCCAGGCCTCGGCCTCCAGGAGGTCGGCCGCATCCTCCTTCGCGGCCTCGAACGCCTGGACGTACTCCTGGTCCACGTCCATCCATCGGTAATGGGTGCGCCTGGAGATCCCCGCCGACTCGGCGGCTTGGCGGATGTTACAAAGCTCCCTGAACGCGGTCAGGAACGCCCTCTGTTTCGGATTCTCCAGGTGCTCGAACCCGGACGCCTCGGCGAGGACGAGGTGTTGGTCGTCGGACACGGCTACGGCCCTCCAGGGAGTGGAATGTACGTCACAATCACGACACAGCCACGCCGAACGTGGCATGATTCTGCGGGTTCTGGGACACACACTGGATTGAATATCCAGCGCGAAAGAGGGGGCACTGGCGGTCGTGCATCGCTCGGAAAGACGAACTCGGGTCCGTTTTCGGGCGGACCCCACCGACACGGAGCCTGTGCGCCCGTCGCTGTCGTGGCCCTTCGAATCGCCGTACCGTGAAGGGTCATGACCAACGACGGAGCGGGCGACGGTGACACGAGGGTCCGACACGTTACCACGTTCTTCCTTGGGCTGGCCGCCGCCATCGCCGCCGGCTTTCTCCTCCACGCGTCCGAAGCCGAAGCGTGGCGCACCTCCGGCAGCATCCTTGAGGTCCTCGGATTGGTGCTCGCCGTGCTCGCTGTCGACGGGAAGGTGGCCAAGGTTACTGGCAGGCCCCGGATCTTCCGGCGCCTTCTGGAGGGCGGTCGACGTGCCTGGAGACGGGTACTATCCCTGTTTGGGAGAGGGCGCGAAGGCCGGTCCGTCACCCTTGAGGCCGGTTCGGGAGACGTCGTCACGACGGGTGCTGAGGCGCGGATGTCGGTACGTCCGGCGGAGGATGCAGACGTGGAGAGGTGGATCAGATACTTGAAGGAGGAGCTTGAGGCGCTGAGGAGTCGGGTCCAGGCGATCCAGCGGAAGATGGAGGAAAGAATGGACCGCCTGTCGGATGAGCTAGGAGAGACTCGCCGCCAACTTCGGGCGTCCGATCGGGAGATTGAGGATCTCGTGGAAAGGTTGACTGTGGGGGGGTTCGAGTGGGAGCTCGTCGGGCTCGGATGGTTCCTCGCCGGAGTCCTCGCATCTGCTTGGGGGCAGTATCTCCCCCTCCCCTGATCAGTGTGACGTGACTGTGACGTGGCCGCTCGTGGTTCAGCCGAAAACGGACCGCCAGTGGAGGATGGGAAATGGGCCGAACCCTGCCCCATTGCAACGCATGGCCCCGCTTCGCTACGCTTCGGCGGTGGGGTATTTCTCGACTTAAAATCCCCCGGGAGCAATCCCTTGCGGGTTCGAATCCCGCCCCCGGCATCACCACGTCTCTTCGGGCAGGTTCAAAGGCCTGCAGCGTCCGCGGCACTCCAGGGAGGGACCATGACGGGCATGCGGATCCCCGGCCGAGTCGTCGCCGGCGCCCTCCTGGGCCTCGTCCTGGAAGCCCTCCTCACCCTTGCCCTCTCCGCGCAGCAGGTCACCGGTGTCCTCGTCGAAGGCGAGTCCGGCCCGCCCGTGGAAGGCGCCATGATCTCCCTCCTCCCCCCGGGGGGTGAGGCCGCGGTCTCCACCCTCACCGACGCAGGGGGCCGCTTCCGTCTCGACGCGCCGTCCCCCGGCGCGTACCGCCTTCGAGCCGACCGGATCGGCTACACCAGCACCGTGAGCGATCCCTTCCGGGTCGGAGGGGGTGAGACTGTGGAGCGTCGTCTCGTCGCCCGGGTGCAGGCGGTGGACCTGGAGGGAATCGACGTGGAGGGGGAGAAGCGCTGCGTGGTGCGCCCCCAAGAGGGCCTGGCCACCGCCCGGGTGTGGGACGAGGCCCGGAAGGCGCTGGCCGCCGCGGCCTGGACCCGGGAGCGGGGCATCTATCGGTACCGCCTCGTCAACTACGAGCGGGAGCTGGAGCCTGACGCCCGCCGGGTCCTGGAGGAGGAGCGCCGCTACGAGCGGGGCTTCTCCCGGAACCCCTTCGTCAGCAGACCCGCCGAGGAGCTCCTGGAGGACGGCTTCGTGGAGCGGGGGCCCGAGGGAGGCTTCGTCTACTACGCCCCCGACGCCGACGTCCTGCTCTCCGACCCCTTCCTGGACACCCACTGCGTTCGGCTCCGCCGGGGCCAGGACGAGGCGGAGGGCCTCCTGGGCCTGGCGTTCGAGCCCGTGGACGACCGGGACGTGCCGGACATCGAGGGAGTCCTCTGGCTGGACCCGGCCACCCAGCGGCTCCGCTGGCTCGACTTCCGCTACACCGACGTGTGGCTCGACATCTCCACCGAGCACCTGGGGGGGCGGATCGTCTTCGAGGCCCTCCCCAACGGGACCTGGATCGTCCGGGAGTGGCGCATTCGCATGCCGATCGTGGCCCGCCGCCAGGACCGCTTCGCCCGGCCGGGGCACGACCTCTACCTGGCCCGGGTGAAGGAGACGGGCGGAGAGGTGATCCGGGTGGAGGAGCCGGGAGGACGGGTGGTCCTCGACACCGAGTCGGGCGCGCTGAGAGGGGTGGTGCTGGACTCCCTCGGCTCCGGTCCCGTGGCCGAGGCGTCGGTCGGGATCCGGGGCACCGACCTCCACGCCGTCACGGGGCCTTCCGGGAAGTTCCGCTTCCAGGGTCTCGGAGAGGGAACGTACGAGCTGACCTACACCCATCCGGTCCTGGATTCCTTGGGCCACCGGGCCGAGTCGCACCCGGTGGAGGTGCGAAAGGGCGAAGTGGCGAGCCTGAGGGTCCGGATCCCCTCCCGGTCGGAGGTCCTGGAGGGGCTGTGCAGAGATCCCGACCGTCCCCCGGACGCGGGGATCCTGGTGGGGTGGGTCCGCTCCCGGGAGGGCGGGAAGGCCCTCCCGGGCGCCCGGGTGGAGGTCAGGTGGAGCGGCTGGTGGGCGTCACGGAGGGGGCCGGAGGCCCCGGTGGAGGTGGAGGAGACCCGCTACCGGCTCTCGCTGGACACCGACGAAGGCGGCTTCTTCCGTGCCTGCACCGTGCCCACCGACCACCCGATCCAGATCACGGCCGAGGTGGACGGCGTCCGGTCGGGCCCGGAAGAGGTCAGGGTTCCGCCCGATCCAGGAATTCTGGCCCGGGTCGTTCCGCTCCCTCGCTGACCGGAGGACCGTAGCCCAGCGGTCGGAAACCTCAGCCGGCGTCTCCCGGGGGACCCTCGTTCACCCGGATCTCGGTCACCTGGACCGTGAAGTCCATGGCGCCCTGGGCGAGGAGGGTCTCCATCCTCTCGAGCTGGCCTCCCATCATCCTCTCCATCATCTCCCGCTGCTGCCGGGGCATCTCCTCCATCTGGGCCCGCATCTCCTCCAGGGAGCGTCGCATCTCCTCCTGTTCCTCCTCGGACATCTCGGTCTGGAGGCCCTCCACCGAGACGTGGGTCACGAAGGGATGGACGACGCCGTCGACGTCCCGGTAGTCCCGGAATTCGGCGGTGAAGGACACCTCGCTGGGCTGGCCCTGGATCGTGCTCGTCCCGCGGACCAGGAGCCGGCGGATCAGATAGTCGTCGGTGTCCACGAAGAAGGTGGCGCTCTGTGGCGTGAAGCCTCCGTCTCCGCTCCCCGCGCCCGGATTCCAGGCCTCGATCCCCTCGAAGTCGGTCACCCCGATCACATGGCAGCTCTCGCCGTCCACCTCCTCCGCGCCCTCCCGGCGCGCAGGCTCGGCCATCTCGAAGAAGCCGACGTACGGATTCGCCGGAGCCCTGCGGGCCGCCTGGCTTCCCGTGGAGGAGCGGGGAAGGAAGACCGAGCGCCCTTCCGCCTCGGTCCTCTCGAAGTAGGTCTCTGCCTCGAAGCCCATCGTCTCCTGGACGACGGTGTAGTTCTCGATGCCCTCCATCCGCTGCTCGTAGTGCTCCAGGGCGGTGCGCATGACCTCCTCGCCGGTCTGGGCCCGGAGGCCGCCGGCGCTTGCCGGCTGCAGGACAACGACGAGCACGAGGGCGGCTCCGATCCGGGAGATCGGCGGGGTCGGGGTCGTAGCGCGCATCGGATCTCTCCTGGGGGCTGGGCCTGGCGGCCGGACCGTCGGCGGAATCGGCGCCAAGCTGGCTCCGGGGGTTGGGCGCGTCAACTCCGACCGCCACCTCGGAACCCCGCGAATCCGTCCCTTGAACGTGCACATCTTCGGCCCCATGATGGATCGGTTCCCCCACGACGGAGACGACGAGCCATGGATCAGAACGAGGAGAAGCGGGTCCGGGTGATCCTCCGCTGGATCCAGATCAAGGACAAGCTGGAGCCGTTCTTCAAGGATCACGGCGAGTTCCGCTTCCGCTCACGCGTGTCGTCCGGAGGTGCCGTGGTGGAGGAGCGCTTTCCCGAGGAGGGCCACTGGACGATCTCCGACCATCCGCGCTTCAGCAAGGTGGACGGGATCGACAAGGTGCTCTTCGACGGCCCGGCCGGTGAGCGTCTCGTCGTGGAGCTGTTCGGGGAGGAGGTCGACGCCTTGAGCGCTAACGATCCGCTGGATCCATACCGAAGGGAGTTCTCCGGGTCGGCGGAAGAGTGGGCGGGCGTCTACACGCCGGGGGACGAGGGCCGGAGCGACCCGGAGAACCTGAAGCTCTGGCGCCTGCGCTACGACGTCGAGGTGGACTGAGCGGACGACGTCCGCTCGAACTCCAGGTAGCCGCACGGACACACGTCCACGCACTGCCCGCACGCCTCGCACGTGTCCAGGGTGAGGGCGAAGTAGGCGCCCGGCGTCGGCGCCGCCACACGGGTCAGGCCGCCGGAGGTGCAGTACATCCAGCACTGCTGACAGCCGAAGCAGAGCCCGCACGAATAGCATCGCTCCACTTCCCGCAGGAACGCGTCCTCGTCGAGGGTGGCCACGACCTCGGCTCCCGGATCGGCGAGGGCGTCCGCCGGGGCCAGGGAGGGCGGTTCCACCGGCGTTCGTGGATCGTAGAAATCCGCCTTGATCGAGGCGGGCTCGAAGTCGGGCACGACGATGACAACGTCTGTTTCCGTCTCCCCGCCGAAGCGACCGTGGATCGCCTCCGCGGCCAACCGCCCGTGTGAGACCGCCAGGCTGGCGAATCCGGGGCCCCGCACGTCGCCTCCGACCCAGAGATCGGGGCCGAGGGCCCCCTCCTCGTCCGCTTCGACCCAACCCCCGCCGGGCCGGATCTCTTCGATCCGGTCCCAGTCCGGGCGCTGGGACACGGCGACGATGACGCCGTCGGCGGCGATCCGGTATTCCGAGCCGTCGATCGGCTCGGGCCGGCGCCGCCCGCTGGCGTCGGGGGGGCCCAGCCTCATGCGCCGGGCGAGGATTCCGGTCACCCGATTCCCCGTGCGCTCGATCGCCGTCGGCGCCGCCAGGAACTCGATCCTCGCGCCTTCGCCCAGGAGGGTATCGACCTCCTCGTAGAACGCCGGCATCTGCGCCCGTGTCCGGCGGTAGAGGAGGACGACCTCCGCGCCGCCGCGCCTCACGGTGCGAGCCGCATCGACCGCGGTGTTGCCTCCCCCCACGACCACCACCCGGACGCCCGTCTCGACGTCCTCGCCGTCGTTGACGCGCCGCAGGTAGTCAGCCCCGGTCCATACCCCGGGCCCTTCCTCCCCCGGAATCCCCAGGAGGCGCCCGAGCTGGGCGCCGATGCCCAGGAAGAGGGCGTCGTGGCGGCGGCGGATCTCCTCGAGGGAGATCTCCCGACCCAAGGCGGTGTTCGGGTGAAACTCGATCCCCAGCTCCAGGATCCTCTCGATCTCCCCGTCGAGAATCTCCTGAGGGAGGCGGTAGTCGGGGATTCCGTAGCGGAGCATGCCCCCCGGCCGGGGAGCCCGCTCGTAGAGCGCCACGTGGTGGCCCCGGCGCGCCAGCTGGTAGGCGCAGGAAAGCCCCGCCGGGCCTGCGCCGATCACGCCGATCGACGCCCGGATCGGAGCGGAATCCAGGACCGGCAGGGAGAGGGCCATCTCCAGGCCCTTGTCTCCGAGAAAGCGCTCCAGGGCCCGGATCTCCACAGGCCCCTCCTTCTGCCCTCGGCTGCACCCCTCCTGGCAGGGGTGGGGGCAGATCCGGCCGAGGGTGGCCGGGAGGGGGTTGAGCTCCGTGATCTTCCGCCACGCAAGGAGGTAGGCGTCGTCGAGGGACAGTCCCGTCTTGCCGCGCTGGGCGATGACGCCGATCCAGCCGCGGACGTCCGCGGTGTTCGGGCAGCCGCAGGAGCAGGGGGGAGCCTTGGTGCGCTGACGGGGCCGGAAGCGCGAGAGCTCCGGCTTTCGATCCTTTCTCTCATCGGGGCTCACTCGGGCGTCCCTCCCCGGGAGAGGTCGACCGGCGAGCCCGATTGGGATCGGACGCTTTTCACCAGCTCCTCCAGCGCCCGAATCCGCCGCGACATCGATCGCATCAGCTCGAGGGCCAGAACCGGGTCCTCCTTGATTCGCCGGAGGAGCACCTTGCGGTCCAGGGTCAGCACCCGGGCATCGCCCACCGCCCGGACGCTCGCGGACCGGGGCTCCCGGCTGAAGAGGGCCGCCTCTCCGAAGAGCTCCCCCTCTTCGAGGAGCATCAGCCGCGTCGTCCGGTGCTCCTCGTCGTAGGCGACCTCCACGTGCCCCTCCTGGACGACGAAGAGGCACTCCGCGGGGTCCCCTTCGTAGACGATGCACTCGCCGTCCTCGTACCGCTTTCCCAGAGCGTTCGTGGTCACTGTGAAGCCCCCTTCCAGGTTGAGCCCATCCTCTGGCCGTCCTTCCAGGGAAGCACATTCGCGGTCAGCAGCTCGCGGGCGAGGCCGAGGAAGAAGCTCGGACGCAGGGTCTGAGCGAGGATCGCTCGATAGGGTGCGCTCCCCGTGAACAGGTTCCACAAGACCATGCTCATGGGCCTGGAGGGCGTGAACCAGCGCTGTTCCCGGGTCGTCATTCCCAGGATCGCCCGGCGGGTGAATCGGAGCTTCTTGAACGCCGTGCTCCCGGCGAAGAGGACTCTGCCGATGCGGTTGTCCCCCTCGATCCCGCGACAGGTGGGGAGGTAGTGGGCCCGGAAGTCCTCGTCGGCCACCCCGACCAGGACCGCGGTCTCAGCGGCGGCTTTGGCGGTCCGAAACGCCGCGCCGATGCCGTCCTTGTAGAGGCGGGTCACGCCCGCGTCACCGACGTACACCACCCGGTCGCTGAACGGGGGGTTCGCGCCCGCGACGTTGATGAGCGGCGAGCAGTTGCACACGGGCGTGGCGGTGCCCGGGGGGAGGCAGCGCTGGACGACCGGCGACGCGAGGAAGGAGTGGATCAGCTGGTCGTCGATTCCGTGGCCCAGGATGCACAGGGTGATCGTCTCACCCTTCGGGATCAAGGCGGCGAACTCGAGGCGGGGCAGGTCCAGGAGGAACACGTGCATCGACCGACCGAGCTCTTTCCGGAGGTCCTCCGTCTCGGGCCGGAACTCGCAGATGTAGGTCCGGGTGGTGCCCGGCTCGGGACGCCGTCGCAGCAGGGGCACGAGGTTGCTGTTCACGCCGGCCGCGACGGCGATCAGGTGATAGCCCTCGGAGCGCTCGCCGTCGGCGGTGATCACGGCGGGCAACCCGTCCACGGACCCGAGGCGGCATACGAGATGCTTCACGTGTCGAGCGCCGTGACCGGTCGCCAGATCGAGCAGGTGCTCGTCGAGACTCCGCCCCGAGGCCGCCACGCGGCCCCGGGGTCCGTTGCCCCGGTAGAGCGCCGCGATGCGCTCCTCGTCGGCCATGTACTTCAGCTGCACGCTCCCCACGTCCATGTGGATCACGTAGGAGTCGATCGCGGTCTCGATCACAGCGGGGGGAATCACGATACCCTCCGCCGCGAGCATCTGAACGAGGGACTCGGAGACCACCCCGCCACAGTGATTGCAGCCCCCGGGCCCAGGATGCTTGAAGTGTCGGGGCTCGTAGACGTCGACGTTCAGGTCCAGCCCCGTGGCGCGGGCGAGCCTGCCGAGAAAGATGCTGAAGAAGGAACCGGCCGGCCCGCCGCCGATGACCGCGACCCGGTCGCCGTTGTGCAGGGGCAGGCGGGAGCTGGCGGGTGGACGACGCACGAGCCTCCGCAGGGTCCGGGTTCCGCGAAACGGGCTCACGGAGAACACCGACCCCGAAGCGGTGCGGAGGTCCGACCTCGAACGGTCATGGACCCGATCCGAAAAGTGTCTTCACGCCTCGCCCGCGCTCGAGCGCGAGCAATCACCGTGAGGATGGGGTGCAGTGACCCAATTTAGCAAGATCCAGGCCGTCGTCCCGCCGGAGAGACGGACCCCTCGGGTTCGCCTTCGAAGGGTCGCGGGCGTGACCGGGGAACACGCCGTTGACCAGGCTCGGGCGGAGGAAAGGAGATGCGGAAGCTCCGATTCTGGGACACGCCGGGGCCGCGAGGGCCCACTCTGGGACACATTGTCCCAACTGGCCCTCGCACACCGGGCGCCGTTCTCCCGGGGTGTAAGCGGCCGCGTCGGCTCCCGTACGTCCAAGTGAGTCCAGGAGGGCAGGCCCGGCGCGCGGGCAGCCCTCCCAGGCCCTGAACGGAGCGCTGCGCTCAACATGGCGGAGGCCGGGCATGACGGAAGCCAGGAGTGGGCCGCGGAGGATCTTTTCGACGTCGATCGTCGGGGGGATCTTCCTTCTCCTCCCGGGCGCGACCGAAGCACAGGAGACGGCATCCCAGCTCCGGGATCTCGCCGTGGAGGGAGAGACCCGCGACACGACGACCGCCACCCTCGTCGGGGTCGTCTTCGACAGCACGACGAGCCGGCCTCTCTCCGGCGCACGGGTGACGGTCCTGGGCACCCCCCACGGGGCCGTCACCGATCGCACGGGCCGCTTCCGCATCGACACCGTCGATCCCGGAGAGTACCGGGTGCGCTTCGATCACCCGAGGCTCGAGGAGCTCGCGGTGCGGGTGCCCTTCTCCAGGGTCCGGCTCGAGGCGGGGGAGGAGAGCCGGCTTCGCCTCCACGTTCCCTCCGGCGAGACGATCCTCGCCGGATGGTGCGAGGGCCCGGTGGCGGAGGGGGGTGACGTACGGATCGGAGGGGTCGTCCGCGACCGCCTTACGGCCGTGGCCCTCCCCGACGCCACGGTCGTCCTCCGCCTCTCCCGGCCCGGCGGGGAGGGACCGGAGCGACTGGAGGCGAGGACCGACGCCATGGGCCGCTACCTCTTCTGCGGCGTCCCAGGAGATCGGTGGGCCACTCTCGTCACGGCCTTTCGGGAGCGGGAGAGCGACCCGGAGGTGGTGCGGCTCCCCCGCCGGGATGCCCTCCTGCGCAACTTCGCCCTGGAGCTCACCGAGCCCGCCCAGCTCCGCGGCCGGGTGGTGGAGTACGACTCCTCCTCTCCGGTGGACGGGGCCGTTGTGATGGTGGAGGGAACCGATCGGTCCGCCGTCACCGACACCAGCGGAGCCTTCGCCATGCCGGGGGTCCCCCCGGGCCGCCACGTCCTCGTGACGGAGCGCCTGGGCTTCCAGACCCGCCGCGACACCCTGACGATCCGCGGCGGCGAGCGCATCGCCCTCGAGATCCACCTCCCCACCGAGGCGATCCCCCTCGACCCCCTGGTCGTGGAGGCCCGTTCCCGGGAGCGGGAGATGCCGTGGACGGTGGGAACCCGGGTCGACGGCCTGACCACCGAGGAGATCGACGCCATGCTCCCCAGGATCCACAGCACCGGCGATCTCCTGGCCAACGCGAACGTGCCCGGGCTCAGCGTCCAACCCAGGACCTTCAAGGAGGGGAACACCTACCGCCAGGGGTGGTGCGTGGAGCTCTCCCGGTCGCGGCGGCTCCACCGGGACGCCTGCGCCATGGCCGAGGTCTACGTGGACGGCGTGCGCATGAACGCGGCCGAGTTCACCCTGGGGATGATCGACCACCAGGCGATCCGGCTGGTCCAGTTCCTCTCCCCCATCGAGGCCGGAGCCGCCTACGGCCATCGGGCCCGAAACGGCGTGGTCCTGATCTACACCCGGAACGGCCAGCGGCGCTGAGCGGCGTCGCTCTTGCCCGGGAGCGGCCGCCGTGCCAACGTGCGGCGCGGGCCCGAGCGCGGCCCGCTCCAACCCCCATTCCGGGAGGCGTGCCATGGCGAAGTATCTCTACGTGGGGTCCTACACGACGGAGGGCGTGAAGGGGCTCCTGAACGACGGTGGAACGGGACGGGAGAAGGCCGTGAGGGAGCTGATCGAGTCCGTGGGAGGGACCCTGGAGGCGATCTATTTCTCCTTCGGCGAGGACGACGTCTACGTCGTCGCGGACTTCCCGGACAACGTCAGCGGGGCGGCCGTGGCTCTCACCGTGGGAGCCAGCGGGGCGTTTCAGGGTCGCACCGTGGTTCTCATGGAGCCCTCCGAGATCGACGATGCGGTGAAGAAGAGCCCCCGGTACCGGGCGCCGGGCGGCTAGGAACCCCGGACGAGCGGCTGGACCTCCTTTCCCTCCGGGCGGGGCCCGCCCTATGTTGCGGATATCGATTCTGCGGGCCCCGCCCGCACTGAAAGCGAGGTACGGCCGTGCCGGCACGCGGCCATCCCACCACCGCGATCGCTCCACCCCGGGGGCCGGGATCGCTCCCCGACCCGCTCCCCCGATACCCCTTCGTCCGCCGTCCCTGCGGACCCCCACCCCACCGAGGTGACCCATGACGAAGGCCCGCAAGGCCCGCAAGGCCCGCGCGTACTGTTCCGCCAACGACCGGATGGTGCCCGTCCTGGTGAAGGACGAGGTGGGCGAGTCGGGCGTCCCGTCGCCCCGGGACGCCGAGGCGCTCACCTGCCTGGACTACGGGGTGCGCTGCACCGGATATCTGTGCCCGCTCTTCTCGCTTCCGACGCTCCAGGAGAAGGAGCTGACCGAGACCGCGTACCCGCGCCCGAGCGCGGGCTGACCGCTCCTCCGACCCCTCCTCGCCCCGAGGCGCGTTCCACCATGAAGCCGACGAACGTCCAGGATCCCCAGTACTACCACCGGGTCGTCGACTGCCAGTGGGGGTGCCCGGCCCACACCGACGTGCCCGAGTACATCCGGCTGATCGCCCAGGGGCGCTACACCGACGCCTACATGCTGAACCGGTGGTCCAACGTCTTCCCGGGGATCCTGGGCCGGACCTGCGATCGACCCTGCGAGCCGGCGTGCCGGCGCACCCGGCTCGACGGGGAGCCGGTAGCGATCTGCCGGCTGAAGCGCGTCGCCTCGGATCTCCGGGACGACGACGAGGTCCAGGCTCGCCTGCCCCGGGTTCCCGAGACGACGAACGGCCGGCGGATCGCCTGCGTGGGCGCCGGCCCGGCCTCCCTGACCGTGGCCAACGACCTCCTCCCCCTGGGCTACGAGGTGACGATCTTCGAGAAGCTCGCCGAGCCCGGGGGGCTGATGTGGACGAACATCCCCGAGTTCCGCCTTCCGGCGGAGGTGCTGTGGGAGGAGATCGACATGATCCTCGACATGGGGGTCGACCTCCGCCTGAGCACGCCCGTGAACAGCCTGAAAGAGCTCCTCGCGGAGGACGAGTGGGACGCGGTCTTCATCGGCTCCGGGGCGCCCAAGGGGAAGGAGCTGAAGCTGCCGGGCCGGGAGGAGGGCGACGCGAACATCCACATCGGGATCGAGTGGCTCGAGGCGGTGCGCTTCGGCCACGTGGACGAGATCGGCGAGCGGGTCCTGGTGATCGGCGTGGGGAACACGGCGATGGACTGCTGCCGCACGGCGAAGCGCCTGGGAGGCACCGACGCCGACGTGAAGGTGATGGCCCGGAAGTCCCGGCCGTACTTCAAGGCTTCGCCGTGGGAGCTGGAGGACGCCCTCGAGGAGAAGGTCGAGGTGATCGAGAACCACGCCCCGTCCCGTTACCTCGTCGAGGACGGCCGTCTGGTGGGGATGGAGTTCGAGCTCGTGAGCTGGCACGAGGGCGAGGGGGGGCGCCTGGAGAAGGAGGTCCACGGACACACCACGATCCCCTGCGACGACGTCATCCTGGCCATCGGTCAGGACAACGCCTTCCCGTGGATCGAGCGGGACATCGGCATCGAGTTCGGCGAGTGGGACATGCCGGTGGTGGACCGCACCACCTTCATGACCACCCGGGAGGGGGTCTTCTGCGGCGGCGACGCGGCCTGGGGGCCGGAGAACATCATCTGGGCGGTGGAGCACGGCCACCAGGCGGCGATCTCGATCCACGCCTACTGTCGGGGCGAGCCCCTGAAGGAACGCCCCCCCTACGGGATGAACCTCCTGAGCCGGAAGATGGGCCTCCACGAGTGGAGCTACGCCAACGACTACGACTACGGCTCGCGGCAGCAGATGCGCCACGTGGAGATGCCCGATCGCTTCCAGCGCCTGGACGTGGAGGTGGAGGAGGGGTTCGATCTGGAGCAGGCCCTGGCCGAGGTCGAGCGCTGCCTCAACTGCGACATCCAGACCCACTTCACCACCGAGCTCTGCATCGAGTGCGACGCGTGCGTGGACGTCTGTCCCCTGAGCTGTCTCACGATCACCGGAAACGGCGACGAGGAGGACCTCCGGGCCCGCCTCACGGCCCCGGCGGAGAACCTGGAACAGCCTCTCTTCGTCTCCGGGGATCTCCCCCACACGAGGCGGGTCATGGTGAAGGACGAGGACCTGTGCATCCACTGCGGGCTCTGCGCCGAGCGCTGTCCCACCGCGGCGTGGGACATGCGCAAGTCCGAGCTCCTGATCCCCTACGCCGGCCTCGAGGCCGGGGACCGCCACCCGGACCGAAGCCCGGCTACGGCGGGGGTCGGGGGAGGCGGAGGGCGGTGAGCCCGGACCAGACCTCGGGGGAGCCGGGCCCCGACGATCGGACCGGCGGTCGCTCCGACCGCGTCAACCGCTTCGCCTTCAAGATCGGCACGCCCAACGGGACGGGCTCGGCCAGCGCCAACAGCCTCCTCCGCACGGCGATCTTCCGCATGGGGATCCCGGTCTCCGGGAAGAACCTCTTCCCCTCCAACATCCAGGGCCTGCCCACGTGGTACGAGATCCGGGTGAACGCCTCGGGCCACGTCGCACGGACGCCCCGCTTCGATCTGCTGGTGGCCATGAACCCCGCCAGCTACGAGCGGGACGTGGCCGAGGTGGTCCCGGGAGGATGGGTGCTTCACGACTCCACGTGGCCCTTTCGGGAAGACCTCCGGCGGGACGACGTGCACTTCCTGGGCGTTCCCCTGTCCCGCATGTGCGTGGACGAGTTCGAGGGGGCCCGGGTCCGCATCCTCATGAAGAACATCGGGTACGTGGGCGCCCTGACCGCGCTCCTGGACATCGACGTGGAGATCGTGGAGGGCCTCCTGGAGGAGACGTTCGCCCGGAAGAAGAAGCTCCTGGACGCGAACTTCACCGCGCTGCGCCTGGGACGGGACTACGCCCTGGAGCACTTCGACTGTCCCCTGCCGCTCCGCCTCGAGGCCATGGACGCGAACGCGGACAAGATCCTCATCGACGGCAACACGGCGGCCGCCCTGGGCTGCGTCTACGCCGGGGCCACGGTGGCGGCCTGGTACCCGATCACGCCGTCCACCTCCCTGGTGGACGCTTTCACCGCCTTCTGCGAGAAGCACCGGAAGGACCCGGAGACGGGAAGGAACCTCTACGCGATCGTACAGGCCGAGGACGAGCTCGCGGCGGCCGGGATCGTGATCGGCGCCGGCTGGAGCGGGGCCCGGGCGTTCACATCGACCAGCGGGGCCGGGATCTCCCTGATGAGCGAGTTCATCGGGCTCGCCTACTACGCCGAGATCCCGTCGGTCTTCTTCGACGTCCAGCGGACCGGCCCGTCCACGGGGATGCCCACCCGCACCCAGCAGGGGGACATCCTCATGGTGGCCTACGCGTCCCACGGCGACACCAAGCACGTCGTACTCTTTCCGGCCGACCCGGCCGAGTGCTTCGACTTCGCGGTCCGCGCCTTCGACCTGGCCGAGCGCTTCCAGACCCCGGTCTTCGTGGTCTCGGACCTGGACATCGGCATGAACGACTGGGTCGTCCCGCGCCTCGATTGGGACGACGGATATCGGCCCGACCGGGGAAAGGTGCTCAGCGCCGAGGAGCTCGAGGCGGGCCGGGAGTTCTTCCGCTACCTCGACGTGGACGGCGACGGAATCCCCTACCGGACGCTGCCGGGGGTCCACCCCGCCGGCGCCTACTTCACCCGGGGCTCCGGACACGATCGCTACGGGAAGTACACCGAGGACTCCCGGCCCTACATGGAGGTGGTGGACCGGCTGGTGCGGAAGGTGGAGGGCGCCGCGGAGCACCTTCCCGAGCCCGAGGTCCGGACGGTCGAGGGAGCCCGGGCCGGGCTCGTCACCGTCGGATCGTGCCGGGGCGCGGTCCTGGAGGCGATGGAGTGGCTCCGGGAGAAGGGCGTTGCCATGGACTACCTCCGGGTCCGGGGCTTCCCCTTCGCCCCCGACGTGGAAGCCTTCCTCGAGGCCCACGAGGTGAACGTGGTCGTGGAGCAGAACCGGGACGCCCAGCTCCGCTCGCTCCTGGCCCTGGAGACCGGGGTGGAGAAGGAGCGGCTCCTCTCGGTCCGCTACTACGGGGGACAGCCCCTGAGCGCCCATCACGTCCTGGACGGCGTCGCGTCCCACTGGGAGCGGCTGGCGGCCACCGCTTCCGATGCGGGGACGGCGGGGGAGGGCGAAGTGCCTCCGCCCCCGAAGCCCCTCGAGGAGCTCGAGCCCCTCGCCGCCGATCCGCCCCCTGCTCGCCGCGTGGGAGGAGCCGAACGATGACCTACATCGCCAAGCCGAAGGTCCACCATCCGGGCCTGGAGCGGAACGCCCTCGGCCTCACCCGCCGGGACTACGAGGGCTCCATGTCCACCCTCTGCGCCGGATGCGGCCACGACTCGGTGACCGCGGCGATCGTCGACGCGTTCTGGGCCCTGGACACGCCGCCGCACCGGGTGGCCAAGCTGAGCGGGATCGGGTGCTCGGCGAAGACGCCGACCTACTTCATGAGCAGCGCTCACGGGTTCAACGCCGTGCACGGGCGGATGCCGTCGATCGCCACGGGGGTCGCGTGCGCCGACCAGGGGCTCGTCTGCATCGGGATCTCCGGGGACGGCGACTCGCTCTCGATCGGCATCGGGCAGCTCTGTCACGCCATCCGCCGAAACGTGAACATGCTCTACGTCCTGGAGAACAACGGCGTCTACGGCCTGACCAAGGGCCAGTTCTCCGCCACGGCGGACCGGGGCACCAAGCTGCGCAAGGGCGGGGCCAATCCCTGGGACGCGGTGGACATCCCCTCCCTGGCCATCCAGATGGGCGCCACCTTCGTGGCCCGCAGCTTCTCCGGCGACCGCAAGCAGCTGGCCCCGCTGATCGAGGCGGCCCTGAACCACAAGGGCACCGCGGTGCTGGACGTGCTGAGCCCCTGCGTGACCTTCAACGACCACGAGGGCTCCACCAAGAGCCTGAAGAACATCCGCGCCAACCGCGACGCGCTGCACGACATCGACTTCATCCCCGACTTCGACGACGTGGACGCCGACTACGAGGAGGGCGAGGAGATCCGCGTGCGCATGCACGAGGCGGGCATGATCACCCTGCACAAGATCAAGGACCACGACCCGCGCGACCGCCGCGCCGCGCTGGACCTGCTGGAGGCGGCACGCTCCGAGGGCAAGTTCGCGACCGGGCTGCTGTACATCGACGAGCACCGCCCGGACTTCGCAACGGTCGAGCGGTTGCCCGAGAAGCCGCTGTCGTGGATGGGGGAGGAGGAGTTGCGCCCCGGGCCCGACGCCCTGGAGGCCATCAACGCCCAACTGATGCTGTAGCGGCAGCCCCCTCGGCCCGCGCCCGCCGGCGCCGCCACGCGCCCGCCGGCGCCGCTCGCCGCCACCCGCTCCCCATGAAGAAAGTCCGCGACCACTACTTCCAGCAGGCCAAGCGCCAGGGCTTCGCGGCGCGCTCGGTCTTCAAGCTGGAGGAGATCGACCGCCGGCGGCGTCTGCTGCGGTCCGGCGCCCGCGTGCTGGACCTGGGCTGCGCGCCCGGCTCCTGGCTGCAATACGCCGCCGCGCGGGTGGGCGCCCGGGGCCGCGTGGTGGGGATCGACCTGCAGGCGGTGCAGGTGCCGCTGCCGCCCCAGGCCAGTGCCCGCGTGGCGGACGTGGATTCGCTGGACGCCGACGCCTTCGCCGCCGATGAACTGCCCTTCGACGTGATCCTCAGCGACATGGCGCCGCGCACGACCGGCATCAAGAGCGCGGACGCGGCCCGCTCGGCGCGGTTGGTGGAGCGCACCCTCGCACTCGCGCCGGTGCTGCTGCGGCCGGGGGGCGCACTGCTGGTCAAGGTGTTCCAGGGGGCGGAACTGCCCCGCCTGCGCAAGGCGTGTGCGGCGCTGTTCACGCGGGTGAGCGTGGAGAAGCCCGCCGCCAGCCGTGGGGAAAGCGTGGAGGTGTTCCTGCTCTGCGAAGGCTTGCGCACGGACGCCGGCTCTGCCTAACTAGCGGAGAGGAGGCCTGCATGGCCGCGGCATCGGGGAGCAGGCGATTGCCGTGCGGCCCGGCGGGATGCGCGGCACGGTCGGCCCGGCCCACACTGCTCGGGTGCTGCCGATCCTCCTCTGCAGCCCCTTTGCACCGTTTTTGCCCTCTTTTGCATTGCCGGAGCCCTGCCATCCATGAAGCGCGTCTGCGTGTTTTGCGGGGCCAGCATGGGCAATCGCCCCCTCTACGCCGAGACGGCCCGGGAGGCGGGCCGCGTGCTCGGCGAACGGGGCCTGGGGCTGGTCTATGGCGGCACCAGCATCGGGATGATGGGCCAGGTCGCCGACGCGGCGCTGCGGGCGGGTGGCAGTGCGGTGGGCATCCTGCCGCGCTCGCTGGAGGACAAGGAAATCGCCCACCCCACCCTGAGCGAGCTGCGCGTGGTGGACTCCCTCGCGGAGCGCAAGCAGCTCATGTTCGACCTGTCGGACGCCTTCCTCGTGCTGCCCGGGGGCACCGGCACGCTGGATGAGCTCAGCGAGATGATGACCTGGGCGCAACTGGGCTACCACGCCAAGCCGATTGGCGTGCTCAACCTGGAGGGCTACTTCGACGGGCTGCTCGCCTTCCTGCGGCACGCGGTCGGCGAGGGCCTGCTGCGGCAGCGGCACCTGGAGCTGCTGACGGTGGACACGGCCCTCGCACCGCTCGTGGAGGCCCTCGCCAGTGGCATGGACCCGGTGCCGGCCCGGGCCGGGTAGGCGCCAAGGACGCGGCGGACGATGCGCATTCTCTATCTGGACCTGGTCGGCGGCATCAGTGGCGACATGACCGTGGGCGCGCTCGTGGAGTTGGGCGTGCCCCTGGAGCGGCTGCGCGAGGCGCTGGTGCAGGTGGGCCTTGCCGACGTGCTGCTCGATACGGAGCCCGCGCAACGCCACCACCTGGCGGGGACGCGGTTTCTCGTGCGCGATGCCCATGGCGCCCCGGCCGACACCGGCACTGCTCCGCCTGCGGCCCACGGGCACGGGCATCACCACGGGCACGGGCATCACCACGGGCACGGGCATCACCACGGGCACAGCCATGACCACGGGCACGGTCACGGACATGGGCACCCGCACCGCCCGTACCGCGACATTCGCGCCATGCTGGAGCAAAGTGCACTGCCTCCCGGCGCCAGGGAGCGGGCGCTGGCGATCTTCGCGCGCCTCGCGCAGGCGGAGGGCGCCGTGCACGGGGTGCCGCCGGAGGAGGTGACCTTTCACGAGGTGGGCGCCTGGGACTCCATCGCCGACGTGGTCTGCACGGCCGTCGCGCTGCACCTGCTGGCGGTGGAGCGCGTGTACTGCTCGCCGGTACCGGTGGGCTGCGGCAGCGTGCAGACGGCCCACGGCAACATGCCCGTGCCCACGCCGGCCACGCTGCACCTGCTGGAGGGCTTTCCCATCGTGCAGGGCGGCCCGGCCTTCGAGCGCACCACGCCCACCGGCGCCGCCATCCTGGCGGCCCTGGCGCAGCCCGCGCCGGAGCCGTTCGCCTATACCCCCACCGCTGTCGGCGTGGGCATCGGCAGCAAGGACCCCGCCGCGGTGCCCAACCTGCTGCGCGCAGTGCTGGGCGACGTGGCGGCAGGGGAGCAGCACGGGGCGGAGGCGATCGAGTGCGCGGAAGCCAACGTGGACGACGCCAACCCCGAGTGGGTGGGCTACCTGCTGGAGCGGCTGCTGGAGGCCGGTGCGCTGGACGTGGTGCTGCTGCCCGTGCAGATGAAGAAGAACCGGCCCGGCACCCTGGTGCAGGTGCTCTATCCGCCGGCGCTGCGGGACACGGTGCTGGCGCTGCTGTTCAGCGAGGCGACCACGCTCGGTGTGCGATACCATGCGCTGCAGCGGGTCGCACTGCCGCGGACGGCCACGCAGGTGCCGGTGCCGTGGGGCACGGTGGCGGGCAAGGTCGCCGAGCACGGCGGACGCCGCCGCTTCGCACCGGAATACGAGGATTGCCGCCGCCTGGCGCAAGAGGCGGGGGTGCCCCTGCGCGATGTCTACGAGGCGGCGCAGGCGGCGTGGCGGGAGCAAGAGGGGGCGCCCTGACGCGCAGGAGCGGTCACTGCTGCGCGTCGAACTCCTCCATCAGCACGAGGAACTGCTTGCCGCCGCCCTCGTCATTGAAGCGGCAGCGCACGCGGTAGCGCATTTCCAGCAGGTCCGTGTCCGTTTCCACCAAGTCACAGCCTTCCACCTGCACCTTGAACGCCAGGGCGTCCTTGAGGATGAGCTGCAGCACCTCGCCGGGCTGAAAGGCCTGCTCGGAGAGCAGCGCGACCCCGCTGGCGGAAAGGTCCACGAGCTTGAGCCGCGGCTCCACACGCACCGCGACCTCGCGCTTGTGCATCTGGAAGCGCGGCTCCTCGCGCTGGTCGGTTCCCGCCCGCAACTCGATGCGCCCGGCGGAGAGCCCGTTGTCCACGAGCTGCCGGTATGCACGCTCCACGTTCCACTCGGCCATCGCCCCATCCCTCGTCGCTCGCCGGACCGCGAGTGCTCCATTCCCCCCGGCCGCTTGCCGCGCCGCGGTGCCTTCGCCATCGGTAGCAAACCTGGGCGCAAAGCTCACGCACTTTCGTGCGGGGCCCGGCGGCGGTGCGGGCGCGCCGGTCATCCTGCGCGACCGGGGGCTGCGGACGGCGGGCCGTTTACAGTGTGCGGGGGGAAGGCTATCGTAGGCATCAGGGTGAGTCGGGCCGGAGCAGGGCGCTCCGGCGACCACCCGTGACCCGGCCCCGCGGCGCGGCGGCCATTCCCACCCGATCCGGCACAAGGGCTTGGACGCATTCCACGGTACGACGATCCTCTCGGTACGACGCGGCAACAACGTCGTGATGGCGGGCGACGGGCAGGTCACGCTGGGCCAGACGGTGATGAAGGCCAATGCCCGCAAGGTGCGGCGCGCCCACCACGGCCGGGTGCTGGCCGGGTTCGCCGGCGCCACCGCCGACGCCTTCACCCTGTTCGAGAAGTTCGACGAGAAGCTGGACGAGTACAGCGGCAACCTGCTGCGCGCCTCGGTGGAGCTGGCCAAGGAGTGGCGCACGAGCCGCATGCTGCGCAACCTGGAGGCGCTGCTCACCGTGGCCGATGCGGACGCTTCCCTGATCATCTCGGGCAGTGGCGACGTGATCGAGCCGGAGGAGGGGCTGATGGCCGTCGGCTCCGGGGCCATGTACGCGCTCGCCGCGGCGCGGGCCCTGATGGCCAACACCCAGCTCGCGCCGCGGCAGATCGTGGAGGAGGCGATGCGCATCACCGCCGGCATCGACGTCTACACGAATACGGACCTGATCATCGAGGAGCTGTAGACTCAACGCATGGGCGACGTCACCACCCCGGCCAACCTCACGCCCCGCCAGATCGTCGAGGAGCTGGACCGCTACATCATCGGCCAGGACGAGGCCAAGCGCGCGGTGGCCATCGCGCTGCGCAACCGCTGGCGCCGCCAGCAGGTGCCCGAGGAGCTGCGCGACGAGATCCTGCCCAAGAACATCACCATGATCGGCCCCACCGG
>JABAHQ010013903.1_pt2 | contig 21796 bp, 16 predicted proteins | sample 7062091 | NCBI WGS metagenome assembly JABAHQ01 (sample SAMN14534359, study PRJNA622989) | marine sediment metagenome | biome: marine biome [ENVO:00000428]; feature: marine pelagic biome [ENVO:01000023]; material: deep marine sediment [ENVO:00002113] | place: India: Gulf of Kutch | collected...
TGGAAAATATTATATTTATGCAGCGCCATCAGATCAAGGAATTTCTTGATGAAGGAGACGGGGTACATGTGACGGCCCACGTCTAGATGTAGACCGCGCCACGGGAAGCGAGGGGCATCGGTGATGGTGAGGGCAGGTATGCTCCAGGTCAGGCCGGCCTTTTTCTCAGCCCCTTCGATGGCCACCGGCAGAAGCTGGCGCAACGTCTGCACCCCATAAAACAAGCCATTGGGCTGTGGCGCGCGAAGGGTGATATGTTCTGGCCTGACCACCAATTCATAGCCTTCCGGCCCCAGGTCGCCAGGGGCATCCTCAGTCGTCAGGCTGATGGTATGACCATCGCCTGCGGTTGGTAGCTCAGTATCAACCGGTAAAGCAAAACCTGTCGCCGGGCGCAACAGGCCGGCGAGATAGCTGGTGACACCTTGGGCCTCCTGCCCGGCTACAATGTGCGTATCCGGCCTGAGGTGGAAGGTATCGCTATCAAGCGTAACGGATTTGGGTTGGGGAATAATTGAGATAGGTTGTGCGTTCATCAGATAGTCATCCTCATTATCGTGAGACAGTTCGGGCCAATTTCAAAACGTACTCATTTTGCCAGGATGATACATTACATTAACACCTCCGACAAAATAGGGAGATTATTATTCATTATAAGGAACGACAGCTAACGAAATGGGCTTACAAGTTGCCACCCTACGCCAGCCACGGGGGTGAAGCGTGAAACGTGAAACGTAAAAGGAAGCAGAGAAGCACTGGGCAGGGAAGAGACAGTGCTAGAGTACACCCTGTCACCTTGTCACCCCCGCTCCCCCGCCCCCCTGCTCCCTTGCCCAGATCACGTTTCACGGCGCCGGTAGCGCAGATAGCCAACTTTGCAAAGCAGTTTTTTAAGCGAATGAACCATGTCTAGAGAGGAGATTTCTTATGCCGTTAATTAATCTAACCCACGCTGAAGTCTTGGTCGATGGCCTGGATCATCCCGAAGGGGTGGCCCGTGGCCCGGATGGCAAAATTTACGCCGGTGGCGAGCAGGGACAGGTTTACCGGATTGATTATGAGACACGCCAGGTAGACCATTATGCGTCAACCGTCGGGATGAACCTGGGGCTGGCCCACGACGCTGCGGGCAATGTCTATATGTGCAACCCCGGCGATCAGGCAGTCAAGAAAGTGATCCCGTCGGGGGAGGTGACGGTCTACAGTGCTGGCAACGCGGATCGCCGGATGGTCGCCCCCAATTACCCGGCCTTTGACCCCCAAGGCAATTTGTACGTGGCCGATTCGGGCGGCTGGAAAGAAGATAACGGCTGCACCTGGCGCATCGCGCCGGGTGGGGAAACGATCGTGCTTGATACCGAAAGCTGCCAGTTTCCCAACGGCTGCGCCGTTAGCCCGGATGGGCAGTATCTTTACCTGGCCATGTCATTGAACCCGCCCCGGGTGATTCGCTTTCGCCTGGAGGATGGACAAAAAACAGGCCCGGTCGAGGTCGTAGCCCAATTGCCCCACACGGTCCCGGATGGGCTGGCCTTTTGCGCNNGGATGGCACGGTCACCGTGTTGATGGATGACTATGAAGGGACCCTCCTCGGCGCGCCGACCAACGTCTGCTTTGGCGGGCCGGATCTGTCGGTTCTTTTCTGGGCCAACCTGGGGCGCTGGCATATTGGTATGAACGCCCGGACGGGGCTGAAGGGGGCCGGAGTCTTTTATCCCCAAATCTGATCGGCCAGTTTCTGGGAGGTCTTTTTCAACGAGGTGACCATGGTTCGCCCCCTCTCCCCCATAGCCATGGCCTCAGCCTCATCGCCGCCGGGGGAAAGCGCCCCGCCAGCGTCTCCCGGTCCTGCGCTCACCTCCCCCCCACCGTCTGGGCTGGTAAGGGGATAGGTCAACCGGTTGGCGCTCAATCGCCGAAGGCTTCACCTCCGTCTCGGTTGTCTCCGGCACACACAGCCGCACCGCCGTATCGCCCAGGATGATGTAATCGCGGGCGTCGTTGTTGACCGTCTACATCTGGATCAGCTCAAGATCACTGACCCTGAGTTTGTGGCGTTTCTTCGCCAGTAGGGCGGTCAGTTGGACCGAGGCGCTGGCGAGCCGTTCGTTGAACTTGAGGTGGCCATCATAGTGGGTTCAGGCGTTCAAAGGCCTCAACGGTGGCCTGAAGCCGGCTGGCGTATTGCGCCGCCTGGGCTGGGCCGTTATAGAGGGCCGCAAAGGTGGCCAGGTCCTGCTCCTGAAGGGCCATCAGGCGGCGTGGGGTCGCTAAGGGGCCGCAGACAAAATCAAACAAGCCCAGGAGTTGATCGCGCTCGCTCAGGGAGAAGGTTTCAAACATGCTCTCCACCGAGTCATACCCCAGCATCTGGTAGTTGAACCCCATGATCTGTGGAGCCCCCATGGCGATCGACAGCATAGCCGCCCGGCGGTCAAAGCGACGGGCAAACTCAAATACAGCCCACTCCCCGCTTTGCCGGCCGTGGAAATCCTGCCAGGCCGCGGTTGTGCTTGGTCGCCACTGATGTTTTTGCCACCGCCGGCTGGGGTCAAAGCGGAAATGTTGGTTGAACTGATCTGTCTGACGCTGCCCCCAGTACTGATGAAAGATGTGGTTTTCAAAGCGAATGATCATGCGGCCGTCGCCGGCGAAGCCCCGGCCGCCTGACTCAATGGCTAAGACGGCGGCCGCCACGCCGGGTTCAATCCTGAAGAGGTCGGCCAACCTCAGCAAGAGCCAGCCATAGCGATTCCAGATGCCGATCGCCCGTCGTTCATTGTTGCTTTGAGCCGCCGCCGGGCTAATCCGCAAGGTATCGGGTGGGGCCAGTGACAACTCGGCCAGTTCCGGCCGCAGGCGTAAGAAGGTTGGCTCAGCCTCGACCTGAGGCGCGGCCAGTGAAACAGCAAAAGCCTCGGCCCCGGCAACAGGCCGCGTCAGATCCGCCAGCGCCTCCTTGAGCAGCCGCTTCTCCTCATCGCTCAGATGGAGGTCGGCGATAGGCGGGCCGCCATAGCGCGCTGAGCGGTCCTTAACCAGACGGCCGGGGTCAACGCCGCCTCGCTTCATGAGGGCCCAGCCGTTCAGACCAAGCTTGCCGGCCAGGCGATAGAAGGCGGTGATCAACATCTGGTTGCTAAACTCAGCCGTGATATCGGGCTCGGGTTCGGGCGCCGCCCGGTTGAGGCGGTCACAGATGGTTTGGAAAGCCCCGAAAGCCGGTTTGCGACCGGCCGGCGTAACCCGCCCCATGTGGTATAGGCCATAAAATTTGTGCCCCGGCGCAAAATCCTCGGTACAGAACCAAATCCCCAAAGCCACAGCCGGATCATGGAGCATCAGCTCTAAGGCCAGGTTGAGGTTTTTGGCCTGGAATTCCCATTCCTCGGCCGTGTCGCGATTGCTGGGCCAACCGATTTCCGAGATGTAGAGCTGTTTCTGGCTGGTCGGGCCTTCGTGAGTCCGGATCACCTGCCGCATGCCGTTGATATAGTGGCGGTAAGTCTCGCGCACAGCGCCTTCTTGGGCGGGCCAGTCGGCGGTGTAGCCCTCATGGACGTAGAGATGATACCCAACGCCGTCGAAGGGGTAGGGCCGTCCCGCTTGCCCCCAGCCGAGACGCTGTTGACCATATTGATAGGTCTGGCGCAGATAATTGGTCGGCGAGACATTGCCGTTGATTTGCAGCCCTTGCAGCGGTCCGGAGACCAGAACGACATCGCTCAGACCAAGCTGGCCTTTAACCCGGTCGTGAATGGCCTGGAGCATTTCGGCGAACCAGGAAGGATGGATCCAATGTCGTGGTACCTGGTGCCAGTTGTCAGGTTCGTTGAACGACTCGAAAACCTTGACCTTGGGGTAGAAGCGCTGGACAATTTCCCCAAAGTTGAGGGCGTATTCAGCAATCCAGCGTTGAGCCTGGGACACTTCGGAGGCTGGCATGTGTGCTTGGGGATCACGAAAAAAATCGGGGGATGGTTTCATGGCTTCGTGCCCAATCAAGCCGTAGATGTTGAGCCCCCGCCGTTCGAACTGATCGATAATAGCCTCATAAGTCTCGGCCCAGGTGCGACCTTGAAAACGAGTCTCGTCGGTGGGTGACAACCACGGACCCAAAATGAAGTTGAGACGGACCCAGGCCGCACCCGTGTCGGCAATCATCTCGGGGTTGGCCACGGTCGGGGCCAAGGCTCCCTGGTGGGGTCCCGGCTCGGTGATAAGGGGACGATTGGCGTCCAGGCCGATTTTGTGTTGTCGCGCTGAAGTGGGGAGGGATGGGGCTGGCTCAGCCTCAACATCGCGATGCTCAAAAGTCATATCGAACTCCTTTCATCAAATGAGACAAACCTTCCCGGTCTTTATGATACGCTCAGGATGACGGTATGTGCCTTATGGTCCGCGTCAAGGGTGATGCCATCCTGCCTGAGGGTGGGACCAATCGCTTCGAGTTGATAGGTGCCCGCCGGCAGCCTCTCAAATCGAAAACTGAAATCGGCCCCGACGGTCTGTTCGGCTACCACCTGTTGCTCCCGCAGCAGGCGCACCGTGTAGTCCTGACCATTGAGGACCTGGCCACTGATGACACCATCGGCCACGGCCGGAGGGCCTTTGCGGGTCCGCTGGAAGATGACATAGAAGGAGTGATGCCCAATCGAGTTGCCCAGGGAGCCGTCCGGCGCTCGTTCGTCGGGATGGTCGGTGCGCAGGTTTTCAACCCGATCGCTTGGCTCGTCCGCCTCGGGACTCAGCCCCTTGATCCAGACTGATACAATTTGCCCAGCCCGGTCGATGGGAATATTTCCGGCGGTTTCATGGGCCGGTTTGTCCAGCGGCGTTGGATCAGCGCGTTCGTGGGGTTGGCGACCTTCCCAGGTCCAACCAGCCCAGGCGTGAGGACTGGTCAGGCGCTGCTCCGCTTCATTCAGCACCTCAAAGTAGACGTGGTGGTTGCCCCGATTCTCTTCCGGCTTGAGGTGATAAACGCCGATAACCCGCCAGTAGGTTTCGTTTTCGGCCACATCGGCTTCGACAATACGTATACCATAATCAGCGGCATCATAGCGAGGGAAACCATGTTGTTGGATATACGCTAGACATTGACGCTTGCAGTCTTCGTGGTTAAAACTCATACTCATTCCTCCTGTTAGCTCAAGATTAGACTCAGTAAATCCAAATTTTGGGTCAAATTTAGGTCGGAAGTCCCCGCGTGCTCTCGCTAGCAAAGTGGCTTTGATGGTTAAGCATTTTTCACTGGCAGGATCGTCTTCCATGACTTCCATTAAGGACCACTTGGCCTACTTTACAACTAATCTTTTTCTTAGGATATGGACAAAGCCAGGTTGGAAAGGGATCGTAACTTACTTCGTAAACCTGCAGAGCTCTTTATGGGTTTCAAGGAGTCGGTTATAAGTGCTCAAGCGACTTCACGTTGATAATAGTTTACTATATCTGGCACCCAATTACCTGTACTTCGCCTGAGTCTTGGCTGAATTTTCGCTGAGTCACCCTTTGAAGAACCTGATTGAGCGACTTCCAAAAAGGCAAAAACGCCACCTGACAGAGGTGGCGTTTCCCTGCTATGGTTATCATGTACTTTCAAGTTGAACAGGCCACGTCACCTGGCCTGATTGTCAGTAGACCACAATCAGTTGCTCAAGCCGGTCCGTGACCGGCGGTTTCACGGGTCACGGACCCCGTCAAGAGCGTTCCATTGCGGTGTACTGATTATTCCCCTCGGTAACGGCTGGCGATTTCGTACCTGATGTTAATTAAACGATATTTAAATTGATCTTACGACCCAATGCGCCTGATTTTATTTTACGCCCAATAGTCACCCCCCCATAGTGACAAATGTCATAAGTAAATTGGACAAATGTCACCCATAGGTTGGGCAGCGGTGCGATCTGTTCCATAACAAAAAAGGGCGTAGGTTGCGCCCCGTTCATTTTGTGCTAAACTAGGGCATTCCAAAGGACGTTTTAAGGTATGATGACTATTTTGGCTATATCAAGGGCCTGCGTGAAGCCGTATACGCCGAGGTGTAGGAGGGATAGGGATGAAAGCTGCTGTTTGGCACGCCCGCAATGACATTCGCGTGGAGGAAGTCCCCGAGCCAGGGACGCCTGGGCCCGACGAAGTCATTATTCAAGTCGGGATGTGCGGCATTTGTGGCACTGACCTTGAGGAATATCGCGCCGGACCTTTATTCATTCCGGTCGATCAGCCCAACCCGCTAACCGGGCGAAAGGCCCCCTTAATCTTGGGGCATGAGTTTGCCGGTGAGGTGGTTGAAGTGGGGGCGGGTGTGACGCGTTTTAAGGTGGGGGATCGTGTAGCGCCCGATGTCTTAATCACCTGTGGTGAGTGCTATTGGTGCCAGCGGCATCAGGTGACACTCTGTGATAAGCTGGCCGCCCTGGGACTGATGGCTGATGGCGGTTTGGCTGAATACTGTAAAGCGCCTATCGCGATGTGTATTTCGTTGCCCAATGATCTGTCATTCGACCATGCGGCCTTGGCTGAACCTCTGTCGGTGGCGGTCCGCGCAGTACGCAAGGGTCGACTGATGATGGGTGAGCGGGTGGCCATTTTTGGCGGGGGGACGATCGGCTTGTTCTGTCTGCAAGTAGCCCGCAATGCCGGGGCAAGTGCCGTCTACCTGATTGAGCCCCACGCTGGTCGCCGTGACTTAGCCTTGCGTTTGGGGGCAGCCGCCGTTATTGACCCAACCGTTGATGACCCCGCCGATGTTCTGCGCCAACTGACCGGTATCGGGCCAGATTTAGTCATTGAAGCCTCTGGAGCGGTAGCTGCTGGGCCGGCCGCTATTGAATCGGCCCGTAAGGCCGGACGAATCGTTTTGGTTGGATTACCCGTAGCGCCGACCACCTTCAACTTCTTCTCCATCGCCACTACAGAAAAGGAAGTGATCGGCTCGCTCAGCCATGTCTATGATGAGGATTTCGATACGGCGGTGCGCCTGTTGGCCGACGGCCGGATTGAAGCTGATCTGCTAATTTCAGACCGCATTTCTCTCGATGACTTGCTGCCCCGTGGCCTGCATCGGCTTGAGAATCAGGCGGCAGATACGTTGAAGATTCTAGTTAAGCCTAATATATAGTTGGACATGGTTCATTGGCTAACGAAATAGGTTTACAAGTTGCCACCTTATGCCAGCCACCGGCGTGAAGCGTGAAACGTGATAAAGTAATACGTAATGCGTACTGCGTAATAGTCTGATAGAGGCGAAGTTTTACGCATTACGCAGTACGTAGTACGTTATTACGTTTCACGCTTCACGTTTCACGGCGCCGGTAGCGCAGATAGCCAACTTTGTAAAGCGGTTTTTTAAGCGAATAAACCAGGCCTATAGTTGCATATTGTCATTGTGTGAGGGGAGGTACTATGAAGATCACGGAGGTTTCTCTGTTCCAGGTGAGCGGCTACTGGACCGGTGCCGACTTCCCGCCGGGGGACCGACAGGCCAGGCCGTTGGACGTTTACCCTGAATTCAACCAACCTGCTCCGTCAGGGCCGCAATATGGCGAGGTGCGGGAGATAAAAGCGATCTACGTCGAGCTTCTTACCGATGAGGGGATTTCCGGTATTTTTGGGCCGATTCAAGAGGCTCAGGCCTTTGTCATTCAAAAATCGCTCCGGCCTTTTTTACTGGGGCGAGATCCTTTGGCCAATGAAATCCTCCTCGATCAGATGATCCGCCTGGATCGCCACGGTCGCTCTGGGTTATTCATGACCGGCGTCAGCCCGGTTGATTGCGCCCTCTGGGACTTGAAGGGCAAGGCCTGGGGACAGCCGATCTGGCGACTGTTGGGGGGGCCAACCCGCGAGTCGGTGCCGGCTTATGCCAGTATGCTCGGCTTTTCGGTCGAACCGGAAGCGGCCGCTCAAGTGGCAAAGGACTATAAAGAAAAAGGCTTCACCGCCCAGAAATGGTTCTTCCGCCATGGGCCGGGCGATGGCGAGGCCGGCAAGGCTAAGAATCTGGCCATGGCCCGGGCGGTTCGGGAGGCCGTGGGGCCGGACTATGAGCTCATGTTTGACGCCTTCATGGGCTGGGATGTATCTTATGCCGTGAAGATGGTCCAGGCCCTGGCCCCGTTGAATCCCATCTGGATGGAGGAACCCATTCCGCCGGAGCGTGTTGGCGGCCTGCGAAAGATTCGCCAGGCCGCCACGGTGCCCGTTGCCACAGGAGAGCACGTGTATACCCGCTGGCAGGTTAAGGAACTTCTGGTCAACGAGGCTGTAGATGTCTTACAAACCGACCCCGATTGGACGGGAGGCATCACCGAGTTGGTGAAAATTTGTACCCTGGCCTCGGCCTTTGAAGTGCCGGTGGTGGCGCATGGCCATTCCATTTTGGCGGCGCTGCACGTGGCTGGGGCCCAGCCCTCCACAACCGTCCCCCGGGTTGAGTACCTGATCCGGCATCAGGAGAGCAAACAGTTTTTCCACAAGCCCATTTACCAACCTGAAGCAGGGTCCATGAAACTGCCTGAACTGCCGGGATTGGGGTTGGTGTTAGATGAAAGCAGAATTGACCAGCGCGAAGCGCTCTGATCTCACCGCGATTTCAATCGCCGAGACTACACATACCGTTCCTGAAGTTTGGCCAGATCGATCCGGCCAGAGATATCCTCACAAATGCGGACATTTTCTTCGACGATTTCGGCTGTCCGCATGCCCACCAGGGCGACATCGACATACGGGTTAGACAAGACGAATTGCAGCAGGGCCGGAGTGTAATCAAAGGTGTTGTCTGGGTTTACCACTTGTATCCATTTCTGAAACAGCCCCGAAGTCACCGTACGCATCGTACAGATACCCAGGCCCTGCTTTTCGGCTTCCAACAGGCTGCCGAAAGGGCGAGAAGTTTCAAGGGGATGCTGAAAGAGAAAATTGTAGTTAATCTGCATCACCTCAAAGCGGCCCGATTCGATAAACCGATAGAGCGCCGGGTTGTTGTCTTCGCTGGTAAAGCCGATAAAGCGGACCAGTCCCTCCTCCTTGAGTTGGGCCATTTTATCGAGCAGGCCTCCCTCACTCAGTATCGCGTCGGCCGTCTCCGAGGTGTAAGAGGAGCCGTGAATTTGTAGCAGGTCCAGATGGTCGCGCCGTAACCGCTCGAGGCTGGCTTCTACGCTCGCCCGCACATCGGTGACCGTTGGTCCAACTTTAGTCGCCACAAAAATTGGCGTCTCCCCTGAGGCCGAAGTCTCGATCCCGGCCAATGCTTCGCCGAAGATCAACTCGCTTTCGCCGGCGCCGTAGCCCGGCGCGGTGTCAAAATAGGTGATACCCATTTCTAATGCTTTGTGAATGGCCTCGATGACTTGCTTTCGCTGTCTGGTCTCAGTCGGGCTGTAGGGTTCCAGATAATTTGCCAGGCCGGCCGGCGCGCCGCCGAAGCCCAACCGGCTGACGGTTACATGGGTTCTACCGAATTGAATATATTCCATAAATGTATCTCACAGAATGTTGGCGTAATCTGTTTCAATTTGCTCTAGATTCAGTTGGTTCAGAAAATTCGAGTAAGCCATCCAGGTGGTCAGGGCGTTTAAATCACTGAATTGGGGGGGCAAAAACTTAGGCGGTACGACGATCCCTTCTTCGACCAGTCGGGCCAGAACACGGATATCCTCAAGGGTTGTTTTGCCGCAGAAGAGCAAAGGAATTTTATCTAACTTCCCCCTGCGAACAGCCAGTTGAATGTAGTTGTAGATCAAAATGAACCCTTTGGTATAAGCGAGGTCTTTGGTGAAGGGCTTGCCGGTGGGGATACTCCCCCGATAAACGCGGGTGGTATTGGTGTAGCTTTCAATGTCGCTAAAACCTTGCTCGCGAAAGAAGTCAAACACGTCCAGAAAAGTGGCCCCCTGCTCAGCCATATCTATGGCTCGGATCCGATTGGTCAGGCGACGCAACCTGCCTGGATAGGAAGCAAAGGCGAAGATTTCCATTAATATGGCCAGTCCTTCCTGGATCACAGTTGAAGAGGGGGGACCTTTACTCAGAAAGGTGCAAATCGGTTGGTTGAGGCCATTTAAAGTCGTGCCAATGTGCACCCATCCTTCATGAATCTCCAATAGGCGGATATCACGTTCGTTAAACATCGCTTCCTTGCGGATCTTGAGATAGTCAGCGCCGGCAGCGGCGTCAGCGACAATACCGTCGCTGAGTAGAACCCGGACCGTTCCATTGGCTTCGGCGAATGCCTGATTGATTCGCTGCTGCAGTAGCTTAACGGCTTGTTCGCCACTAATGGTTTTCTCCTCACTTTGTAACAGCATGCTGCGGTCAATGTTTGTCAGCGCTTCCGTCATCATTATACCAAGATCAGCCAGAGTTGGGTCACCAGCGTGAAAAACATCGCTGGCAGATCCATACAATTGTTGTGAGAGGTTGGCAAACTCCGGCGTGCCGCGCGCTTCCAGCATCCGTACCACGGTCTGGTATTCCCGGCACATACGGCGCATGATCGAGCCGACAGGATTGAATTGGCCCAATAAGCGCACAACCTCACGTTCTATTTCGTGAAATTCCCGCCGTTTTTCAGTTGGATCAAAATCCAGCGGGAGCCTTTCATAGTAGGTGCGGTCTACCGGCGGTTGTTGTTTGAAATTACTTTTGAAGAATGCCTCTTGGATGTCAGTCTCCCATTTAATGGCATTGAGGATGCGGATGGGACGCTGGGCCTCGACAATACGATTCGACAAGGTGTGCAAAGTTTTTTTGTAATGCTCCTCATTATCAGATATGCTCATCACAAATCCTTAGCAAAAGAAGTTGTTATTGAACAATTCTATCAAATTTTAAGGTTTTTGTCATTCGGTGGAAGACCGGAGGGAGCTTTAAGGTTCTCTTAAGCTCCTCTTTAGGTACACATAAGGACCTAATAGGCTGATATCCTTTAGACTTAATGTAGTTAAAGTTCAAACGTGTCTTTGATTAACGCTGAAAAAAGTAAAGGAGACGATAATGAATATCAATGTCGTTGCAGGTGCACGAAAACAATTTGCCGGCAAACTCAAACAACGCTGGGGTGATCTCACCAGCGATGACCTCAAAAAGATTGAGGGTAAGCGCGATGAGATGGTCGGCTTGATGCAAAAGAAGTATGGTTACACCAAACAAAAAGCTGAAAAAGAAATTGGGCAGGCTTTAGCAGGCTATAACGATCAGCTACAAGGAACGGCAGAGAATATGTACGATCAGGTTGAGCAAACCATGACTAAGGCAGAAGAAGAAGTCAAACAGGCTTTAAACCACTATAACGACAGGGTACAAGAGACGGTAGATCACCTACGAGATAATGTTGAGCAAAAAGCAACCCAGGTTGATCAATCGGTGATTGAGAACCGTTGGTTAGCGATTGCGGGCGCGTTTGGTTTAGGCTTCATCGTGGCCGCGATTGTGCGTACCAAAAATAAACTTGCAAGTAATGATGTGAAGCAGTAAATCTATATTATTAAGGAGGATTTGAAAGATGCAAGAAATTGTTGCTGTATTCCAAAATTCAGAGGATGCCGAACGAGCTATTGAGGCTTTAGAAGAGGCTGGCTTCAGTAGTGATAGCTTTAGCCTGTTAGCTGGAGAGAGCATCACCGATGTTGAAGAGATAGAAGAGGAAGGCGCCCCTACCGATACTGCCAAGGACAAGCAGGGCGTCATGGTCACGGTCCGAGCTGGGGGCGCCCAAGCTGCCATTGCCAAAACGATTTTAAAGCAGGCCAAGGCCATTCAGGTGAATGATCAATCTGAATCGGATCTGGCTGAAGGGTCAGTGGGGCCTGCTATAGTTCCTCCGCCAAAGCATCCGCATATCTAGTTTCGTTACTACCCCCATACCAGAGCCACACCTGTATACGTTTCCGGCTGGTTGAGTAGCCCCTCATAAGCTTCTTTGATCTGTTCAGGTCTCAAGCGGTGTGAAATGAGGGGCTCAAGTTTTAACTCGCCCCGCTCCAGCCAGTCGAAAATCATCTCTTGTTTGCTAAATTGCGACTCTCGATTGCCGATATCAGGATACATGGGCAAACACCATTCCAGCGCCCCCCGGATGGTGATCCAGCGCAGATGCGCCTCCGACAAAAGCTCTGTCAGATTCCCCTGCACAGGGACGCGCGGGGACCCCAGTAAAATTAGCTGGCCGTGATTGGCGGTCACGTTAAGCGCTTCAAGCACCACACTGCTATGGCCTACCGCATCGACGGCGATAGCGGCCATTTTACCTTTAGTGATATCGGCGATGGCCTGCCGAACCGCTTCTGTGTTTCCCCCAACCGTATAGGGGATACCACACTGTTCGGCCAGTTTGCGTCTCGCCTCTACCGGGTCGACACCGATGACCCGACAACCACGAATCCGAAACGCTTGGGCCGCGATGTTGCCCACCATGCCCAGCCCAAAGACCGCTACCCAGGGATTGTCGCGGATTTCGCTGACAATAATCGCTGTCACCCCGACTCCGGCCATCCGCGAGGCGGCGGCGGTGACCGCGTCAAGGTCAGGCGGGACGGGGATGACCAGCCTGCGTTCATTATAGCGTACCGTCGAGGCGTGATTGCCGTAGGTGAATACCCGCTCACCCGGTTTGGCCCGTGTCACTTCACCGCCAACCGCCCGTACTATACCAACGTTAGCGTAGCCCGACCGCCAGGGATAGGCGCACCAGGTCCCCGGTTGGAAGACTTTGGGCTCCTTGCCGGTGTAATTGGCCAGTTCAGTCCCGGCGCTGATAAAGGTGCATTCTGTCTCAATTAATAGTTCCTGAGGCCTCAGATTCGTTGCATCGATTTCCCCCTTTTGCAGTTCCACTTGATTTTGTCCTGTGACCACGACTTGCTTGATTTCCACTTTTCCCTCCTAGTTGATGGTGTAATAGGCTAAGCCGTTGGATCTAAAACCCGGCCGATAAATAATATGGTGTCATTGGCGCTGTCGCGGATGATGAAGATGAAAGGGCGGTCTACGTTAACCACCACAGGCATTGATTCGATTTCGACGATGACGGCGGTTGAGGCGGCAGCTTCCGTGCCAATTTCATCCACGGCCACGAAGGCTTTGTGTAAAACATCTTTGAGGAAAAGCCTGGGGCTGGGATTGACCCCGATCCCGGTGAAGTCCGCGCGATTACGGTCGAAGGCATCTGGCATGCCCATAGTGGCTAACGTCTTCGCCAGGCCGAAGCTGGAATCATAGGCAAATTTGGGCATAAATAATTTCAGATCTGTGGGGGCGAGATTTTGGGAGACCTGGTCAAGCAGCGCTTTATCCAACGATGCCTCCAAGGCTTCAAACTGGCCTGGTTCCGGCAGCAGGACAATCATTTGGACTGAGCTACCTTTGTAAGGCAACTCGATGGCCTGATACCTATCGCTGGCTGCGTAGTTGGTATCGGCTCGCCGTGACATCATAGGCACAGTCACCTGATCGCCATTCAACAAAGTGAAAGCGCCATCCCGGGTGCCATTTAAGAAGGGGACTTCCCATTCCGCTTTGAAGTAGATAGCATTGGTCAAGATCAGCCGGGTCAGTTCGGTAAGGATACCTTCTGGTAGGAGGTCCTCGATTTTACCCTCTGTCTGGTCGCTGACCCAGTCATTGATGGCCAGCCGGGCTTCTTCTCTGTTGGTTTCGCCGATAAAATCAACCAATCTCAGTTCCGCGCCATAATGTTCGGCCAGGAGGTCCAGGAAGTCGGCCTGATATTGAAAATCAATTTGGCCCCATAAGGAATTGACGATGTTCAACTTAAAGAGATCCTCCCCTTGACCATCGCCCTCGGAAGCGCGATTCTGGAGTCTGAGGTCTAAGGCATTGAAGGCGGGGTGTAATTGTTCTTGCGGCAAGGTGAAGCGGAGGGTCTGGGCCATTTGCGCTTCGGTTTCATTGCGCGCCCCGGCGTATGTCATGGCCAGGGCGGTGGAGATGCTGAAGGGGGCGTAAAACAGGTTGCCAGGCTCCCCGCGCAGAGCCTGGTAAAGGTCAAACGCGAAAGCGCTGTTCCCCGTGGTCAACTCTGAGAGCATGGCCGCTGAAACGTTAGGCGCGGTCTCACGTTCAACGGCCGACTGGGCCTTGGCGAAATCATCAGGTAGATTTTTGCTGGGGGCTTCCGCCGGCGGGGATGTTGAAGAAACATCTTTGGTGAAATCGGCTGTAGGTACACAACTAGTTATGGTTAAGCTGGTCAATAGGAATAGAATGATAAGTGATCTAGGGTGTCTCTGAAGAAATTGCATTTCGGCGTTCCTTATTTGATCGATACTCGTAAAGAAAAACTCCAGCAGCAGTAATACTTCCCCGCCTTGCTCTAATTTTTACTTAATAAAGGAACTCCTGTACTACGATAAATGGGTTTGCGCTCGTCGGCCTTCTACAAGCTATAATGTGGAGGAGGTGTCAAATCAGCTAGCGCTGCTGTGGGGGTACGGGTTGTTACGATACCCACGAGCCGAGTGAGGTGTTCATTATCCAATGTGATTAAGATGCAATTAGTTTGCATCGCAACGGCGGCATACACTGCGTCAGCCCCGCGTAACCCATGTTGTGCGGATAATATTAAAGCTTGATACGCCAATGTATCGTCAAGTGATACCACATTCACATTCGGTAGGTTACTTAAGGTGGTTGCGAACGTCTGGGCTTGTATTGGATCGTTGCGTGTCCGGCTAATTGCTCCGGCAACTTCTACAAGCACGAGATTTGGCACAAAGATGGGAATAGCTCTTGTACCTAAGATCTCTAGTACTTGTCGACTAATCTGGTGACCTGATTCGCGTTGATCAAACCCGTTCACCCAAACGCTAGCATCAATTGTATACATTGTATCACCGCCGCATGGTGAAGATAGCTTCTGTTAGAGTTTGAGACTCTGGGGTGTCACTGGCGGCAAGTGCATCTCCGATGTGAAAAAATTCTTCCCAAGTAGTAATGTTGTCAGAGGTTGAGGTGGTTGCAGCAGGATGCATGGATTCGACTACACGGGCAATTCGGGTTGTCAGATACGCTAACAGGCGTACCTGATCAAGAGGTGTCAGATGATCTACCAGACGTTGTACCTGCTTGAGTGAGCTATTACCCATATTATCCTCCTATGAATGATTACTGAATGATTACCACAAATTGTACACGCTCGCGACGCATCCTACAAATAGCCACTTACGTAGCCTATGGTTAAAAAAATTGCTAGTGAGCCTCGTTGCGCCATTAATCTTTGCCCCAAAAACCTCACTTCCACTCACACAACGTCTCCAGATACGCCGCCGAGCCATCGCGCAGCCAGCCGTCGAGTTGGGCCACTTCCTTAAGCTGCTGGCCGCGCATACGGGGGACGACCACAAAGCGGCCGTCCAACTCTGAGAGGGCGGTCATGTCCCCCCATAGCTTCTCGAATTGGGTGACCGGGAAGATATCTTCCTGGCCCTTGCCCCAACGCTTCTTGACATCCTTCAGAGTGATGTAAGTCGGCATGCGGGCGGCCAGATTGCGGACGGCGGCGGCCACCTTCTCCTGATCGGTCAAATCGTCCCGGGTCAGGGAGAAGACGGCCAGGAGTTTGTCCAGGTCAACCCAGGTGGTGCTGGAGTTGTAGTAGGAGAGGTTGAACTCGATCTCCTCGCGCGGCAGGGCCAGCCCCTCGATTAGGCGCAACTGGCCGTCAAGGCAGGCCAGGCCGCCCCCCCGGTCCTCGATGCGCCGGGTGATCACCTCAGTGGTCAGGGCTGCCCTCTGATCTATATGGTAGCCCAGCAGGGCCGGGTCGACATCCGCCCCCAGAGTGTCAATATTGTGAATCATCAGATATTTGAGTTGGGGTCGTTCGTCCAGCAAACGGGTTAGAACGCCGTTACGGAAGAGGTTGGGGATTTCATACCAGTGGCCGACCGGATGGAGGCATTGCCTGGGCAGATTATCGGTGTAGTCACTCCCCTCCCCCATCTGCTGTGCCCAGTTGATCAGGGCTGCGTGCAGGCTGTCCAGGACCTTTTGCGCCTGTTCGTCGAGCAATTGCTGCGGCATCTCCTCCCAGGCGAAGCGCAAATCGCGAGCCATGGGGATCAGGCGCAGACCCACAATCCGGCCCGGTGAGAGGTAGAGCGGCCCCCGATAGCCATAGTTCTCCTCCCGCTGCAGGTAGGCGGCGATAGGCTCGTGGGTCAGGTAGCTGGTGGTGATCAGATGGGGCAGGGGCGTCCCACACAGGCGGCTGATACGTCGGCTCTTGGCCAAATGGACCTCAATGAAGGTCCGGTGTCGCCCCGCCAACTTGCAGAAGGGGTTGAGCGCCTTGACGACGCCCGCCCCCTGGGTCCAACGGCTACCCGCGCCTCCGGCCAGTGAAACGACCGCCACCGCTCCCTCGGCCAGGGCGGCCAGGCCCAGGTCGCGCAAAGTGGCGGGCAGGCTGTGGGTAGCGTCGTAGACCTCATCCGGGCTCACATCTTCGATGGTGCTGCTGACCGGCAGGCGATTCTGGGCCAGGCCAATGCGCCCGCTGCGCAAGTCAGCCCGAATCTGCTCGTGTTGGACCCGGTCGAAGCCGTAGCGGGTGAGGAGGGCCTCCAGGCTCTCCTCGCCGGCGTCCTCTTGATCGACCTGCGGCAGGAGGCGGTCGAAGAGGCTTTGGACCATGTCCGACAGTTCCGGCTCGGTGCGCGAGGCCTGGCCGAAGCGATCCAACTCGGCCCGCCGGAAGGGAGTCAACTGGTGGCGTTCCAACCGCAGCAGGGTCGGCACGGTTAAGGTATAGTAACCCGCCGGCATAAGGGCGGCATTGTCGGTCAGCAGGTTAGCATGAGTCCCCCGTTCATTGATGGCAAAATCGTAGACCACCGGTTCCATGGCGAAGGGGACCGCTTTTTCAAGCTCGCGTTTGGTCTCGCTCATAATAACTTGCAATTGCTCTTGCGCCAGCGGTTTCTTCTCCGGTGAGAAGATGAAGCCCATGCCACCCCCGGACATCCCGCCCAACATCCAGAAGCCCCAGAAATGATCGCCAAACTCGGCCTCTGCCCGCTTGATAAGGGTTTCGGTATAGAGATTGCTGGCCCAGGGAATGATTGTCTGCAGGGGTCGCCCGAAGTTGCGGTGGGTGGCTGCGCCGATAGCGGCCACATCTCCCGCTTTCAAATGGGCCACAATTTGATCGAGCAACCGGATCGCTTCCTGGCGACCCTGCCATTCCGCTTCGGAGCGCAGCAGATATTTCTCGGTCACCATTTCCAGGATGGGGCCGACATCCTGAGCCATGCCGCCGTGGACCAGGACCAGACAATCTTGCAACAATCGCCGGGTCTTGGCCGAGACATCCTCCAGGCTCAGAATCTGGTGGCTGGGCAGCAGCCGCCCTCGACTGATGCCGTATTCAGGGTCGCCCTCGGCCGCTTTTTCCCCTTGAATCAGCTTCATGCCCGGCCAGACCCCGCCCGAGTCTTGCCAGCCGCCGCCGGAGCCGGCCAACCATTCTCCTAAAATTGCCCGGGCCGCCACCAGACGGCGTTCATCCTCCGCCAGTTGCCCGGTCAGGGCGTGGGCCTGGTTCGTAGCTCGCATGCAGGCAGTGATCAGGCAGGCCAGCAGGCTGGTCGAGACGGCCAGACGCGAGCCTTTGGGGATGCCGTTGACCTGGCTGACAATTTCCAGGCCGTGCCCTGGCGCGACCAGGCGGGCTAACAACTCGGCCAACGGTTGCTCGGCTCCCTCCATCCCCGGCGGCACAATGCCCGAGGCGATGACCGCCGCTTTCAACAGGCCCAGGTAATCGCGGGCAAAATCAAAAACCTCTGTCAGAGTAGTGATCTCAGCGCTGGCCCCCAAATCAACACTGGCCAGCCGCAAGAGGGGTTGGTCGATGACCCGCAGATAGGCTTCCACCGGTGGTCTTGGAGGACTGGCCTCCTCAGAACCCCGGACACTCAAATCAATCGAGACATTCAACACCCGCGCCCCTTCCGGAAAGTCCATGCCCAGGAAAAAGATGTCGCTCCAGCCGCTGTGGGAGAGGTCCATGCGCACTGGAGTGGCCTCATGCAGGATGGGAAAGAGCCCGCCGGGGGTCGAACGTTTCAGCAATTCGGGCCGGAGGCGTAGAGGGTGATCGGCCGGGTGGCCGATACGGAACATCCACTGGTTGCCGCGCACCGAGCGGACACTTCGGCGCACCTGGTCGGCCAGGGTCTGGAAGCCAAGGCTGTGATAAGCCGCCGCCAGAGCGCTGGCAATGCCGTCATTGGGGCCATCAGTTGCTTGCGTGGTCAGGAAGATTTCAATCGCTTCTTCAAAGCGACGCCAGAGGAGGTTCGTGTAGCCATCAAAGGGGATCAACCCCTTGACCCCTACTTCTGGCTTCAGGGGGAGATGGAAGCGATAGATGGCGTAGAGGAAGAAGAGCGCTCGCACCCGCTCATAGAGATTATCGCTATCGCGCCGCAGCCGGTCAAGTGCCTTACATTCGGCCAGCAGTTCCTCCAGCGAGGCCTCCTGGCAAAGAGGATCGAGGGGACGGTTACGAATCTCAGAATCTGTGGCGGTGATAATTTTAACCAGTTCGCTCATGCTTAACCTTACCTCTCTGTTGCACTTAACTCGCGCTGCGCCAGAAGTTCTAATAGCCTGGACAAAACTTCCTCCCGTTCCCGGCCGCTTAAAGCCAGGGCCAGTTGCGCGGTCAACAGGCCATACTTAACCCCGATGTCGTAGCGCGAGTCTGCTTGTTGGAGGGCCAGATATTGCTCTCGCCTGGCCAGTTCGGCCAGGGTGGTGGAGAGGGTAAGGTTTCCCTGGCCGTTCAAGGTCTCCGTTGTTTCGATCTGATGCGTTAAGATCTCCATGACGGTGGGGGTGAGGACGTGCATGCCAAAAAAGCAGAGATAATGACCGGTTCGTAACCCCGGTACAATCAGCCGTTGCTCGGCTTCAGTGGGCGTTGGTTTTTCAATGACCGTTTCGATCCGGTAAAGATCAAGCCGGCCGGCCAGGCGTTGCCCGCCGACGGCGCCGAAATAAGGCAGCAGATTCTCCCGGGTCGCCTGCACCGCCGAGACGGCGCACGCTTTCGCCTCCGCCACTTTGACCAGGCTCTGGGCGCAGCCGTCGTCGTGGTGGCTAACATAGAGATGGTCGCTCACCAGGTGCAAAAAAGGATTTTGTCCCACAAAGTCTTTAGCGCAATAGACCGCGTGCCCATAGCCCAACGGCTCCGGTTGGTGGACGAAGTGCAGCCGCCCGGCATAGTCGCCGGCGACATCGGCGTAGGGGCCTTCGTCGCCGGGCCGCACGACCAGGCAAATCTCTTTGATGCCGGCTCTGAGCACCTCCTCGATGATAATCCGCAGGACTGATTTTTCGGTCCCATCCCGGTCGATGAGTGTTTGTAGCGGCAGGGTGCGCTGTTTCCGCCCGGCGGCGGTGATGACCGCTTTACTGATTTTCATAGGCTGACCTCCGGTTGCATTTCGCCAAGTATACTGATTTTAATAACCTGTTGCAACTTGGCTTGAGGGTGTGGAGCGGACCTAAATTTTAGGGTATTAGAATTCCTGGCTTGACTTTGGCAGAGTGTTATGATATGTTTCATCCCTATGTCCCAAGCCTTATTCATCCTTGGTCCACGCCAGTTAGACTTGCAGCCCTATGAGGAAGTCCCCCTCAAGCCCGGCGAGGTTCGGGCCGAGGCGGTGCTGAGCGGCATCAGCCACGGCACCGAACTCAACCTCTATCGTGGCACTTCCCCCTTTCACGACAACCGTTTCGACCCGGAGTTGCGCCTCTTCGTCCCGGCGGATGAAGGGGAATCCTACCCCAGAACCTTGGGCTATGAATGGGTGGGGCGCGTCAGCGAGGTGGGGCCAGGGGTGACCCGCTTTCAAGTCGGCGACCTGGTTCATCTGCCGCGCTCCCATCGCCAAAGCCACACCTTCTCGGCCGAGGAAGGAACCATTCTCGGCCTCATTGAGCCGCTACCCTCCGAACTCGATCCGGAGCGGGCGGTCTTCATGGCCCTGGCGGGGGTGGCTTTACAAGCCATTCACGATGCCCACCTCAAGGTGGGGGATCGGGTGGTCATTTTCGGCCTGGGTGCGATTGGCTTGTTGGCCCTCCAACTGGCCCGCCTCGACGGGGCGACCTGGGTTGACGCCGTTGATCCCATCCCCCTACGGCGCGAACTGGCCGAGCGTTTCGGCGCGGACCGGACCCTGGACCCCATCACAGTTGACGCGGGCTGGGAGATTAAGACGGCCAGTCCCCCCCAATCCCCCAAAGGGAGGAGCGGTGGCCGAAGTTCCCCCTTTCGGGGGGGTAGGGGGGCCGACGTGGCTATTGAAGTCTCCGGCCATTATCCCGCCCTGCACCAGGCCATTCGCAGCGTGCGCATGGGCGGGACTGTGGTGGCCGCCGGCTACTATCAGGGGGGCGGCACAGCCCTGCGGTTGGGGGAGGAATGGCACCACAACCGGGTCACTATGGTCTCCAGCATGGGCGTTTGGGACTGCCCCCACCGCGATCACCCCGCCTGGGACCGGGCCCGGGTCCACGCCGCCGCCGCCGATTTGCTGGCCAGCGGGCGACTGCGCACCGATGGCCTCATCACCCACCGCTTCCCTTTCGAACAGGCGGCGGAGGCGTATGAGTTAATTGATTACCATCCCCAAGAAACAGCCAAAGTCGTTTTAACCTATTAGGGTGTGTTTCATTTCAGTCGTAGTGTAGGGCCTTGTGCCCGTTATAGGGGAGCAACAACGCCCACAAGGGGCTATACTACCTGCGTTTGACTCATTTGAAACACACCTAACCTATTAAGCCTCACAGGTTAGGCCTAACGCAAGATAAACCCCTGCGCCAATGGATCGGCCGGGTCAATCAAGAATTCATGACGGCCGGTGATGTAGGCCCGCCCCTCCACTTCAGGGATGATGGCCGGATGTGGGCCGAAGGTCGTCGTTTTGACGATCCGCCCGCTGAAGCGGCTGCCGATGATGCTTTCGATGGTGATCGTCTGGTTGAGATCAAGCTCGCCGCGGGCATAGTGAATGGCCAACCGTCCACTGACTCCGGTCCCCGTCGGACAGCGATCCACCTCCCCCTCGGCGAAGATGCAGACATTACGGCTGTGGTGGCCCTCATCCAGGGGCGGGCCGATAAAGATGGTCCCGTAAAGAAAGCCCAAATCCGCCTCAAAGGGGTGCTCGATGGCCCGGCTGGCCATAACCGCGCGCTTGATGGCCATCCCTTTATCGATCAGGGGACGGTAGTCGCCCGGCGTACAGGTCAGACCAGCATCACTAGCCCGGACGTAGGCGTAAAACGCCCCCCCAAAGGCGAGATCGTAGCGCACTCGGCCCAACCCTGGCACCTCGACGGTTTCAGCCAGGGCCAGCACGAATGAGGGGACGTTGTGGAAATAGACACTGTGGACGTGCCCCCCGGTCACTTTAGCGTGGGCCGTGACCAGCCCGGCGGGGGTGTCAATTTTGACCGTGGTTTCGGGCGACTGCATGGGGAGCAGACCCGTCTCCAGGACGACCTTAGTGATGGCGATGATGCCATGGCCACACATCGTGCTGTAGCCTTCATTATGCATAAACAGCACCCCGATATCTGCCACTGGACTGATCGGCGGTGTGACAAGGCAGCCGTACATATCGGCGTGGCCGCGAGGCTCCCACATCAGGGTCTTGCGCAGATGGTCCAGATTTTCTTTCGCGTAGCGACGACGGGCTAAAATCGTGTCGCCCGGCAACTCGGGGAAGCCGCCGGTGACAACGCGGAA
>JABAHQ010024325.1_pt1 | contig 21723 bp, 25 predicted proteins | sample 7062091 | NCBI WGS metagenome assembly JABAHQ01 (sample SAMN14534359, study PRJNA622989) | marine sediment metagenome | biome: marine biome [ENVO:00000428]; feature: marine pelagic biome [ENVO:01000023]; material: deep marine sediment [ENVO:00002113] | place: India: Gulf of Kutch | collected...
AGGGTCTCTCGCCCGAGGAACGTCAGCGCTTGCGTGAGCAGCGCCGCGCCCAGCGTGAAGCGGCCGGTCAGGGCCGCGACGGCGCGGCCACGCCGTCCGCCGCCGCGCAGCCCGGGCCCGCCCCGCGTGGCGCGCGCGGCCCCCGCCAGGCCAAGGTCAAGGTCATGAAGGACGACGGCACCATCGAAGAGCGCGAGGTCACCATCGGCATCAGCAACCGCGTGCACGCCGAGGTGCTGTCGGGCCTGAAAGAGGGTGAGCGCGTGGTGGCCGGCACGCGCGAAACCGAGCCGCGCAACAACAGCAGCAACCAGCAAGGCTCGCCCCTGGGCCAGCAGGGCATGCGTGGCCCTGGCGGCCCGGGTGGCCTGCCGATGGCCGCGCCGGCCGGAGCCCGCCGATGACACAGCTGCCCGCCGCCCCCGACGCTGCGGTGCTGCCTTCGGGCACGCCGCCCGAGGCGGTGCTGCCCCTGATCGACCTGCGCGGCATCACCAAGACCTACCGCAATGGCGAGCTCGCGGTCGAGGTGCTGCACGGCATCGACCTGCAGATCTACCCGGGCGAGCTGGTCGCCATCATGGGCGCCTCGGGCTCGGGCAAGTCCACGCTCATGAACATCCTGGGTTGCCTGGACAAGCCCACCACCGGCACCTACCGCTTCATGGGGCGCGACGTGTCCGAGCTGGAGCGCGACGAGCTCGCCGAGCTGCGCCGCGACGCCTTCGGCTTCGTGTTCCAGAGCTACAACCTCATCGCCACCGGCACGGCCACCGACAATGTGGAGGTGCCCGCGGTCTATGCCGGCGTGCCGCCGGCCGAGCGCCACGCGCGCGCCGCCGAGCTGCTGGAGTCGCTGGGCCTGGGCGAACGCGCGCACCACCGGCCCAACCAACTGTCGGGTGGCCAGCAGCAGCGCGTGTCCATCGCGCGCGCGCTCATGAACGGCGGGCGCGTGATCCTGGCCGACGAACCCACGGGCGCGCTGGACAGCAAGAGCGGCGCCGACGTGATGGCCCTGTTGAAGGACCTGTCCGCGCAGGGCCACACGGTGATCCTCATCACCCACGCGGCCGAGGTGGCCGCGCACGCGCACCGCGTGATCGAGATCAAGGACGGCGACGTGGTGGCCGACCCCGGCCCGCGCCCGCCGCAGGGCGAGGCCGCGCAACTCGCGCGCGACTGGACGCCGAGGCGCGGCCGCATTTCGCACCTGGGCGACGTGGCCGAGGCCGCCAAGACGGCGCTGCGCGCGCTGCGCGCCAACGTGTTCCGCGCCATCCTCACGCTGCTGGGCATCGTCATCGGCGTGGCCTCGGTGATCGCCATGCTGGCCATCGGCGACGGCGCCAAGCAGCAGGTGATCGACCGCATCAGCGCGATGGGCTCCAACCTGCTGCTGGTGCGCCCGGGCGCGCCCAACCAGCGCGGCTTCCAGAACATCGCCACCCTGGTGCTGGCCGACGTGCAGGCCATCGACAAGGAAGTGCCCAACGTGCTGGCCGCCGTGCCCGAGCAGACCAGCAGCGTCACGCTGCGCTTCGGCGAGTCCGACTATTCCAGCAGCGTGCGCGGCACCTCGACCAAGTTTCCGCTGGCGCGCCAGTGGCCGGTGGCGCGCGGCACCTTCTTCAGCGAAGAGGACGAGCAGGAATACGCCACCGTGGCCGTGCTCGGCCAAACCGTGGCCAAGGCCCTGTTCCCCGGCGGCCAGGAGCCGCTGGGCCAGTACATCCTGGTCAACAACCTCATCTTCCAGGTGATCGGCGTCATGAGTGCGCGCGGCGCCTCGCCCAACGGCGACGACCAGGACGACATCGTCATGGTGCCGTACGCCACGAGCCAGCTGCGCCTGTCGGGCCAGCGCTTCCTGCGCAACGTCACCGTGGCGGTGCAGGACGTGAGCCGCATCGACGAGACGCAGTCGGCGGTGGAGTCGCTGCTGGCCGAGCGCCATGGCGTGATCGACTTCCAGATCCGCAACATGGCCTCCATCATCGACACCGCCACCGAGACGCAGAACACCATGACGGTGCTGCTCGGCTCCATCGCCGCGATCTCGCTGCTGGTGGGCGGCATCGGCATCATGAACATCATGCTGGTGAGCGTGACCGAGCGCACCCGCGAGATCGGCATCCGCATGGCCATCGGCGCGCGCACGCGCGACATCCTGCAGCAGTTCCTCATCGAGGCCCTGGTGGTCTCGGCCCTCGGTGGCGTCATCGGCGTGTTCGTCGGCCTGGGCGTGGCCGCCGTGGTGGGCGCCACGGGCACGGCCGTGCAGTTCTCCGTCGCGCCGGTGGTGTTGGCCTTCGGTTGCGCCTTCGCCACCGGCCTCATCTTCGGTTTCCTGCCGGCGCGCAAGGCCGCGCGGCTGGATCCTGTCGTTGCCCTGTCCTCCGAATGAACATGAAACACCCCCGCCGCGGCGAAGCCGCGACCCCCTCAAGGGGGCAACACCTGCGGCCCGGCAAAGCCGGTTCCGCGGTGTTCCTCGCCATGTTGCTGCAAGCCTGCGCCGTCACCCAGGACCCGGCGCGCGGCCCCGTGGTGGACATGCCTGCGCAATGGGACGCCACCGCCGCGACGGCGGAGGCACCCGCGCTCACCACCGCCTGGTGGCAGGGCTTCGGCTCGCCCGCGCTGGTGCAACTGCTGGACGAAGCCCAGGCCGGCAGCGCCGACCTGCGCATCGCGATCGAGCGCATGCGCCAGGCCGACATCGCCCTGCAGCAGGCCGGCATCGCGCGCCTGCCCTCGGTGGGCGGCAGCCTGAGCACCTCCACTGGCCGCAGCGATGCGGCGGACACACCGTCCACCTCGCGCGAATCCACCAGCGCCGGCCTGTCGGTCAGCTATGAACTCGACCTGTGGGGCCGCATCGCGGCCGGCGTGCGCGCGGGCGAGGCCTCCTTCGCCGCCAGCCAGCACGACTGGCGCACCGCGCGCCTGACGCTGCTGTCGGGCGTGGCGTCCAACTACTTCCTCTGGCTCAACACCAGCGAGCGCCTGGACATCGCGCGCCAGAACCTGGAGATCGCCGAGCGCGTGCTGCGCATCGTGGAGGCGCGCCAGCGCAACGGCGTGGCCACCGCGCTGGAGGTCTCGCAGCAGCGCGCCACCGTGCTGTCGGCGCGCACCGCGCTCATTCCGCTGGAGCTGCAGCAGCGCCAGACCGCGTCGGCCCTGGCCCTGTTGCTGGGCCGCGTGCCGCAGGGCTACGCGCCCGCCACCGGTGAGTTCGCGCAGCTGCGCGTGCCCACGCTCGCGCCGGGCCTGCCGTCCACGCTGCTCACGCGCCGGCCCGACCTGGCCTCGGCCGAGTCGCAACTGGCCGCGGCCGACGCCAACGTGGCCGCCGCGCGCGCCGCGCTGCTGCCCAGTGTGTCGCTCTCGGGCTCGGTGGGCCTGGGCACCTCGGCGCTGCTGAGCCTGGCCGATCCCACGCGCAGCGTGTCGCTGGGCCTGTCGCTCGCGCAGTCCATCTTCGACGGCGGGCGCCAGCGCCTGCAGGTGCGCACCACCGAGTCGCAGCGCGTGGTGCTGATCGAGAACTACGGCAAGACCATCCGCACCGCCTTGAAGGAAGTGGACGACGGCCTGGGCAACCTCTCGCGCAGCGAGCGGCAGGAGTCGCTGCAGCGCGAGCTGGTGGCGCAGGCGCGGCGCTCGCTGGAGCTGGCCGAGCTGCGCTACCGCGAGGGCAGCGGCGACCTGCTGTCGGTGCTGGACGCGCAGCGCACGCTGTTCTCGGCGCTGGACGCGCTGTCTACGCAGAAGCTGTCGCGCCTGACGGCCGCGGTGGATCTGTACAAGGCGCTGGGCGGCGATTGGGTCGCCAGTCCTTCCCTGTCCTGACGGTGCGACGCACTCGAAAAGGAGGGCAGTTCGCTGCTTTATCTAAATGAGAATAGTTATAATTTGCAAACTGTGAACACCCGGTCAGACGCCCTCGCCAAACCTCCCTCGGCCGCCCCGGCGGCGTCCAACCGGGCCTATTGGCTCAAGACCCTGCACCAGTGGCACTGGATCAGCTCCGCGCTGTGCCTCATCGGCATGCTGCTGTTCGCGTTCACCGGCATCACGCTCAACCACGCGGCCGACATCCCGGCCACGCCGGTGGTGCAGACCAGGACCCTGGAGCTGCCCGCCGAATTGAAGGCCGCGCTGACCGTGAAGGACGACGAGCCCGCCAACGCCGCGCTGCCGCCCGATGTGCGCGCCTGGCTGGGCCGCGAGCTGGACCTGAGCCTGCCCACCACCGAGGCCGAATGGTCGCCCGAAGAGGTCTACCTCTCGCTGCCGCGTCCCGGCGGCGACGCCTGGTTGCGCATCGAGCGCGAGAGCGGCGCGGTGGAGTACGAGCGCACCGACCGCGGCTGGGTCTCCTACTTCAACGACCTGCACAAGGGCCGCCACACCGGCCAGGCCTGGAAGTGGTTCCTCGACGTCTTCTCGGTGGCCTGCCTGGTGTTCTGCATCACCGGCCTGTTCATCCTCAAGTTCCACGCCAGCGCGCGGCCCAGCACCTGGCCCATGGTGGGCGCGGGCCTGGTGATCCCGTTGTTGCTCGTGATCCTCTTCATCCACTAAGGAGCTTCCGTCTCATGACGACCATCCGTTACGCCGCCGCGCTCACCGCGGCCGGCCTCGCCTGGCCCGCCGTGGCCGCCGACATGGCGCTCAAGGTCGAGATCCCGCGCCTCACCGTCGCGGAGTACCACCGCCCCTACGTGGCCATCTGGATCGAGAAGCCCGACCAGTCCTTCGTGAGCAACCTCGCGGTCTGGTACGACATCAAGCTGCGCAACAACGAAGGCACCAAGTGGCTCAAGGACATGCGGGCCTGGTGGCGCAAGAGCGGGCGCGAACTGTCGATGCCCGTGGACGGCCTGAGCGGCGCCACGCGCGCGCCCGGCGAGCACAGCGTGCAGTTCAACGACGCCGCTCTCGGCAAGCTGGCCCCCGGTGAGTACACCGTGGTGCTGGAGGCCGCGCGCGAGGTGGGCGGACGTGAACTGGTGAAGGTCCCCTTCGTGTGGCCACCCAAGGGCGCCACCACCACGCAGGCCAGCGGCCAGCACGAACTCGGTGCCGTCAGCGTCACCGTCAAACCCTGAACCCCAGACCCGATCGGAGCCCCCGCATGAAGAACATGTCCCTTCGCGCCCGCGCGCTCGCCCTGGCCGCCGCCGCCAGCTTCGTCCTCCCCATGGCCGCGCACGCGCACCGCGCCTGGTTGCTGCCCTCGGGCACCGTCTACTCGGGCCAGCAGCCCTGGGTGAGTGTGGACGCTGCCGTCTCCAACGACATCTTCTATTACGAGCACAACGCGGCCGGCCTGGACAACCTCGTCGTCATCGCCCCCAACGGCCAGCCCGTGCAAGCCGAGAACCAGGCCAAGGGCCGCTACCGCAGCGTGTTCGACGTCAAGCTCGAGCAGCAGGGCACGTACCGCATCGCGCTCGTCAACGACGGCATGATCGCCAGCTTCAAGGTCGGCAACGAGACCAGGCGCCTGCGCGGCGACGCCGAGTCGCTGGCCAAGGAGATCCCGGCTGGCGCGACGGACCTGCGCGTGAGCCAGAACAGCAGCCGCGTGGAGACCTTCGTCACGCGCGGCAAACCCAGCACCGACGCGCTCAAGCCCACGGGCAAGGGCATCGAACTGGTGGCCGTGACGCACCCGAACGATCTGGTGGAGGGTGATATGGCCACCTTCCGCTTCCTCGACAACGGCAAGCCCGCTGCGGGCTACTCGGCCACGATCATCCTGGGCGGCCTGCGCTACCGCAGCGAGCTCGGCGAGATCCGCATGGACACGGATGCCAATGGCGAGATCAAGGTGAAGTGGCCGGCCGCCGGCATGTACTGGGTGAACGTGGCGCCCCCGCGCCCGCCGCGCGTGGAAGGCGCGCCGCCCGCCGCGCCCACCGGCCCGGCCGGCACGCTGGCCGAGCCGGTGCGCCGCTCGAACTACAGCCTCACCCTGGAAGTTCTTCCGGACTGAGCCCACCCCTGCCGCGCTTCGCGCGACCCCCTCAAGGGGGCGGCGGCTGCGGCCCGGCGAAGCCGGTTCCGCGCCGCCCCCGATGGGGCACCTCGAGCGTGGCGCCCGCCTTCCATGACCCGCGTGCTGGTTCCCGAACGTATTGCTGGCGCCGCGCCCCTGCTGGGCGCGCGCGTGCAGCGCCTGCGCGGCGAGAGCATGGGCACCACCTGGCAGGTGCTGTGGGCCGATCGCGACGCGGCGCGCCATGAGGCGGTGCGTGCCGCCGTCGAGGCCGAGCTCGGCCTCGTCGTGGCGCAGATGAGTACCTGGTTGCCCACCTCGGACCTGGAGCGCTTCAACGCGGCGCCGCCCGGCATGCGCCGCGCGCTGCCCGAGGCCTTCGCCGAGGTGCTCGCGGCCGCGCTGTGGCTGGCCGAGGCCTCGTCGGGCGCCTTCAATCCGGCCGCCGGTGCGCTGGTCAACCTCTGGGGCTTCGGTCCCGCGCCGCGCTACACCGACCCGGGTTTCGTGCCGCCCGGTGCCGATGCCGTGCACGCCGCGCTGGCCGGCACCGACTGGCGCGCGCTGCGCTTCGACGCGGCCGCGCGCGAGGCGACGCAACCCGGCGGCCTGCGGCTCGACTTCTCCGCCATCGCCAAGGGCCACGCGGTGGACCGCGTGGCGCGGCGCTTGGGCGAACTCGGCATCGCGCACGCGCTTGTTGAGGTGGGTGGCGAATTGCGTGGCCAGGGCCTGCGGCCCGACGGCATGCCCTGGTGGGTGGATCTGGAAACACCGCCCGTGGCCGCAGGCCACGCCGTGCCGCGCGCCACGCGCGTGGCGCTGCACGGGCTGTCCGTGGCCACCTCCGGCGACTACCGCCGCGCCTACCTGCACGGCGGCCAGCGCCTGCCGCACAGCATCGACCCGCGCACCGGCCAGCCCGTGGCGCACGGCCTGGCCTCGGTCAGCGTGCTGCACGCCGAGTGCCTGTGGGCCGACGCCTGGTCCACCGCACTCACCGTGGCGGGCCGCGAGCAGGGCCTGGCCCTGGCCGAAGCGCACGGCATCGCGGCCCTGTTCGTTCAACGCGAGGCCGACGGTTGCCTCACCGAAACCCTCACGAGCGCGATGGAGCGCCTTGCTGGATGAGCCCGGACAAGATCGCCTGCGCCCTGGCCGTTCTGGTCGCCTATGCCCTGCTGTGCGCGGCCTTCGCCTGGCAGCACCGCCGGCGCCAGGCCGCGGCTCGGCGCCGCGTGGCCGCGCTGCTGCCCGCCACGCCCGGCGTGCCCGCCTGGTGGGTGACCTACGCCAGCCAGACCGGTCAGGCCGAAGAACTGGCCCTGCAGACCGCGCAGGCCCTGCACACGGCCGGCGTGCCCGTGCGCCTGGCGCCGCTCGACCAACTGAGCCTGGCCGACCTGCAGCGGGCCGACCGCCTGCTGTGCGTGGCCAGCACCTACGGCGAGGGCGACCCGCCCGACAGCGCCTCGCGCTTCGCGCGCCAGGTCATGGCCTCGGCCGAAGTGAGCCTGTCGCACCTGCACGTGGGCCTGCTCGCGCTGGGCGACACCACCTACGCGCACTTCTGCGGCTTCGGCCGCGCGCTGGACGCCTGGCTCACGGCGCGCGGCGCGCAGGCCCTGTTCGATCGCATCGACGTCGACAAGAGCGACCCCGAGGCGCTGCGCCGCTGGCGCCAGCACCTGGCCCACCTGGCCGGCACCAGCGACCTGCCCGATTGGGAGGCCCCCGCGCTGCAGCCCTGGCGCCTGCGCGCGCGCCGCCACCTCAACCCCGGCAGCGCGGGCGAGCCGGTGCACCACCTGGAACTGGTGCCGGTGTCCGGCGAGCTGCCCGACTGGCAGGCCGGCGACCTGGTGCAGGTGGAGGTGCCCGGCGCGCCCGGTGAGCCGCGCGACTACTCCATCGCCTCGGTGCCGGCCGACGGCGCCGTGCACCTGCTGGTGCGCCGTTCGCGGCGGGCCGATGGCAGCCCGGGCCTGGCGTCCGGCTGGCTCACCGAGGGCGCGCCGCTCGATGAGACGCTGATGCTGCGCGTGCGGGGTCACGGCGGTTTCCGCATTGGCGACAACGCGCGTCGCCGCCTCATCCTCATCGGCAACGGCACCGGCCTGGCGGGCCTGCGCGGACACATGCGCGGGCGCCTGGCCGAGGCCGGGCACCTGCCCGATGCGGCCAGCGTGCCGCGCCCCGATGGCGTGGCGCCGATGTGGCTGCTGTTCGGCGAGCGCCAGTCGGCCTGCGACGCGCACCACCGCGAGGAGATCGAGGCCTGGGCGCACCAGGGCTGGCTCGGTCGCGTGGACTGGGTCTTCTCGCGCGACCAGGCCGAGCGCCGCTACGTGCAGCACGCGCTGGCCGACGCGGCCGATGCCGTGCGCGAGTGGGTGGGGCATGGCGCCGCGATCTACGTGTGCGGCAGCCTGGAGGGCATGGCCGGCGAGGTCGATCGCACGCTGCGCGAGACCCTCGGCGAGGAGGCGCTGCAGGCGCTGGCGGCCGAAGGCCGCTACCGGCGCGACGTGTACTGAGGCTCTGGGCACGGCCCGCGATCCGCGGGTAGCATGCGGCGCTTTCCCCCACACGGAAGGCAAGCACATGGCGACAGGCAAAGTGGCGGTGGTCACCGCGGGTGGCAGTGGCATGGGCGCGGCGGTGGCGCGGCGGCTGGCGGCCGAGGGGTTTCACGTGGGCGTGCTGTCCTCATCGGGCAAAGGTGAAGCGCTGGCCGAGCAACTGGGCGGCGTGGGCGTCACGGGGTCCAACCAGTCCACCGACGACCTCGCCCGGCTGGTCGATCGGGTGCTGGCGCGCTGGGGCCGCATCGATGTGCTGGTCAACAGCGCGGGCCACGGGCCGCGCGGGCCCATCCTGGAGATCAGCGACGAGGACTGGCACCGGGGCATGGACACCTACCTGATGAACGTGATCCGCCCCACGCGGCTGGTGACGCCGCACATGCAGCGGCAAAAGGGCGGAGCCATCATCAACATCTCCACCGCCTGGGCCTTCGAGCCGAGCGAGATGTTCCCGACCTCGGCGGTGTTTCGAGCGGGCCTGGCCTCCTTCACCAAGGTCTTCGCGGACACCTACGCGGCCGACAACCTGCGCATGAACAACGTGCTGCCGGGCTGGATCGACAGCCTGCCGCCGACCGAGGCGCGGCGCGAGAGCGTGCCGATGCGGCGCTACGGCACCAGCGAGGAGATCGCGGCCACGGTGGCGTTTCTGGCCTCGGACGGCGCGGCGTACATCACGGGGCAGAACCTGCGGGTGGATGGCGGCCTGACGCGCTCGGTGTGAAACGAAAAAGCCGCGCATCGCGCGGCTTTTGCTGGGCAGCGGACCGGCTTATTTGTAGCCGACGCGGTCCAGCATCTGCTGCACCTTGGTCAGGTTCTTGGCCACGGCCGCCAGCGGCACGGTCTCCAGCTTGAAGTCGTCGCCGCCCATGGCCTTGAGCGCGGGGTTGTCCAGCTTCACGCCCTTGGCGGCGGCGAACTCGTTGTTGCCGTCGGCGAAGTACTTCTGCGCCGCGGGGCTGGCCAGGTACTCCATGAAGGCCACCGCGTTGTCGCGGTTCTTGGCGTGTTTGGCCACGGCCGCGCCAGCGATGTTCACGTGCGTGCCCGACGTGCCCTGGTTCGGGAACACCACCTTCACCTTCTCGGCCACGGCCTTGTCTTCGGGCTTGTCCGACTTCAGGATGCGGGCCATGTAGTAGCTGTTGGCGATGGCCACGCCGCACTCGCCCGAGGCCACGGCCCGGATCTGGTCGGTGTCACCACCCTTGGGTGCGCGCGCCTGGTTGTCCACCAGGCCCTTGAGCCAGGCCTCGCCCTTCTGGTCGCCCAGGCGCTCCACCACGGTGGCGAACAGCGACATGTTGTAGGGGTGCGAACCGGTGCGCGTGCACAGCAGGCCCTTGAGCTTGGGGTCGGCCAGTTGTTCGTAGGTGGCCACGTCCTCGGCCTTCACGCGGGCCGGGTCGTAGACGATCACGCGGGCGCGGGTGGAGAAGCCGGTCCAGGTCACGCCGTCGGGCGTCGGTGCGGCGCGCAGCGTGGCGGGAATGGTGTCGTCCAGCTTCTTCGACTTGATCGGCTGGAACAGGCCCTGGGCGTCGGCCGCGGCCATGCGCGCGGCGTCCACCATGAGCACGATGTCGGCCGGGGAAGCCGCGCCCTCGGCACGCAGGCGCGACACGATGCCGGCGTCGTCCGCTTCCACGCGGTTGATCTTGATGCCGGTGGCCTGGGTGAATCCGTTGTACAGCGCCTCGTCGGTCTGGTAGTGGCGGGCCGAGTAGATGTTGAGCACCTTCTCTTGCGCCTGCGCGGCGCCGAAAGCCAAGGTGGCGGCGGCCGCCAGGGCCGAGACGATGTAACGGGTGGTTTTCATGGTGGTCTCTCGTTTCGGGAAGAGGTTGGCCGCCCCGCGCTTTGGGACAATCCCGCACCCGCTGGACGGCGGCGGTGGATGCTAGCAGAGACGCGAATGATTCTTAAGCAAATCAATTGGTTCCCGGGACGTCAGGCGTGGCTTTGCGCGCTGATCCTGTTGCTCACGGGCTGTGCCCTCACGCCCCCTCCGCCGCCCGAGACGGCGCCGCCCGTGGGGGTCACGCCGCCGACGCCGCCCGTGACGCTCACGCGGGCGCCGCGCCTGGGACTGGCGTTGGGCGGCGGCGCGGCGCGCGGCTTCGCGCATATCGGTGTGATCCAGGAGCTGGAGCGCGTGGGCATCCGCCCCGACCTGCTCACCGGCACCTCGGTCGGCAGCATGGTCGCCAGCTTCTACGGCAGCGGCATGCCGGGCAAGGAGCTGGAGCGTCTGGCCATGGGCATGCACGAGGCCGAGATCGCCGACTGGTCGCTGCCCATCCTGGGCCGTGGCCTGCTGCGCGGCGAGGCGCTGACGCGCTACGTGCGCCGCGCCATCGACGGCAAGCTGCTGGAGGACATGGCCTTGNNCCACCGACCTGCGCACCGGCCGCGGCGTGCTGTTCCGCCGGGGCGATGCCGCGCTTGCGGTGCGCGCCTCCAGTGCCGTGCCGGGCGTGTTCGCGCCGGTGAAGATCGGCGACACCGAGTACGTCGATGGCGGCCTGACCGCCCCGGTGCCGGTGCGCCAGGCGCGCGAGATGGGCGCGGAGATCGTGCTCGCGGTGGACATCTCCAGCGTGCCCGAGACCAACAGCGCCAGCGGCAACCTCGAGCTGCTGTTGCAGACCTTCGCCATCATGGGCCAGAGCATCAACCGCCATGAGCTGGCCGCGGCAGACCTGGTGGTGCAGCCGGTGCTCAACGGCATGAGCGGCGCGGACTTCTCCTCCCGCGAGCGCGCCATCGAGGCCGGGCGCCAGGCCATGCGCGCGGCCTTGCCGCGACTCAAGGCGCTGCTGGCGATGCGGCGCTCGCTGTAGCGGCGCGGCCCACGGTGGCGCGCCGCTGCGAGCGGATCGACAGCCAGGCGAACAGCAGGCCCACGGCGGCGCCGCACGCCACGTCGATGAAGACGTGCTGGCGGATCGCCATCGTGGACCACACGATGGCCAGGCACTGCAGGCCGCTGGCCCAGCGCGTCCATGGCGGCGCGCCCAGGGCCTGCAGGCGCCAGTGCAGCCAGCAGGCCGCGTGCACCGCCGCGGCCACGTGCAGGGAAGGGCAGGCGTTGCTGGACGCGTCGATGCCCTTGAGGAAGGCCAGTTGCGGGTAGGCGACCCAGTGGATATCGAACACCGGCGTGCGCGTGGGCCAGATCCAGAAGATGGCCAGGCACAGCGCGCACATGAGCGCCACCCAGGCGCCATAACGCAGCAGCGAACGAAAGCCCGCCACGAGGCCGGGCGCCACGGACACGTAGACCCAGAGCCAGCCGTAGGCGTAGACGGCGGCGGGCGTGAACGGTACCCAGTGGTCCGGCGCCATCAGGGGCAGCTCGAACGCCTCGGTGGACGGGTTCTTCAGCACCCAGAAGTAGGCATGGAAGAACAGCACCATGAAGGCGGTGGTGCCCAGGGCCTTGAGCGGCCACAGGGCGAAAAAGCAATCGACGACCCTGCGTGTCCAGGCCGGGGGAGGGGAAGGGGTCAAGGCGGCGACACTCCGTTGGCGGGGCCGCGCCACTGTACCCGAGGCCGATGACATCCCCCATGCAGGCGGTACGCCCGGGGGCTCTCGGGGACCCGCTCACTATAATTCCGCACTTTTTTCGGGCCCCCATGAACGCCATCGAACTGATCCGCCAGTTTCTCGTCGATCGCCTCGGCGTGGCCGAAGCCGCCGTGGTGCCCGAAGCCGTGCTGGGCGAACTGGGCGTCGACTCGCTCATGCTCGCGGAACTGATGTTCGAGGCCGAGGACCGGCTGGGCATCGAGATCTCGTCCGACCAGACGCCCCCGAAGACGGTGGCGGACATGGTGGCCGTCATCGACGCGCTCGCGGCGACCAAGACGGAGTGAGCATGGCGCGACACCGCGTCGCGATCACCGGCCTGGGACTCGTGAGCCCGTACGGCGGGGATCTCGAGGATTTCTTTCAACGGGTGTGGGCCGGCGAATCGGCCGTGCGCTGGATGGTCACCGACGACGAGCCGCGCCCGCTGCGCCTGCCCTACGTGCGCTGCGCGGGCTTCGAGCCCGACCGCGAGCTGGGCAAGCCCCTGGCGTCCATGATGGAGCGCTTCTCGCAACTGGGCATGGCCGCGGCCTTCAAGGCCTGGCGCCACGCCGGGCTGGCGGTGAAGGCGGCCGACGATGGCAGCGATCGCGCCAACTGGGGTTGCCTGTGGGGCACCGCGTTGGGCGGGCTGGCGGCGCACGAGCGCGGCGCGCGTGAACTCTGGCTCAAGGGGCGCGAGCGCGTCTCGCCGCTGTCGGTGGTCATGGGCATGAACAACGCGGCCAACGCGCACATCTCCATCCAGCTCGGCCTGGGCGGTGTGAGCAGCAGCCACACCGCCGCCTGCGCGTCCGCTTCCATGGCCATCGGCGAGGCCTTTCGGCGCGTGCGATCGGGCGAGGCGCAGGTCATGCTCACCGGCGGCTCGGACGTGTGCCATTCGGTCAGCGTGGTGAAGGCCTGGGAGGCCATGCGTGTGATGGCGCGCGGCGACGAGCACACCTCGCCCAGCGCCTGCCGGCCCTTCGCGTCCGACCGCACCGGCCTCGTGCTCGGCGAGGGCGGCGCGGCGCTGGTGCTGGAGAACTGGGACCGCGCCGTGGCGCGTGGCGCGCGCATCCACGGCGAGCTCATCGGCTTTGCCACGAATTGCGACCACGCCCACATCGCGCGGCCCGACCAGGCCGGCCAGGTGCGCGCGCTGCGCGCGGTGCTCGACGACGCGGGCATCGGCGCGCACGATGTGCACTACGTCAATGCACACGGAACCGCCACGCCCGAGGGCGATCCCATCGAGGTGCAGTCGCTGTGCGAGGTGTTCGGAGCGCACGCCGCCCGCCTGCCCGTGAGTTCCACCAAATCGATGCACGGCCACCTGCTCGGCGCGGCGGGTGCCATCGAGGCCATCGTGACGGCCATGGCCCTGCGCGAGCAGGCGGTGCCGCCAACGGCCCATCTGGCGGGCCGGCTCGACCCCGCGTGCGAGGGGGTGGACCATGTGCCACAGGGCCGGCGCGTGAGCGGCATTCGCGTGGCGCTGTCCAACTCCTTCGCCTTCGGTGGCAGCAACGCCGTGCTGGCGTTCGCGGCCCCGCCTCATTGAACTTTCCCCCGGAGCGCCCTCATGCAGGAAGACACCGTCAACCCCGAAGCCGTGGAGCAACTGCTTCCCGAACTCGTGCAGCTCATCATCGAGGCGCTCAATCTGGAGCTGAGCGCGCAGGACGTCGACGCGGACGCGCCACTGTATGGCGAGGGCATGGGCCTGGACTCCATCGACATGCTGGAGATCGCCCTGGTCATCTCCAAGCGCTACGGCTTCCAGATGCGCTCGGACAACGAGCACAACCAGACGATCTTCGCCAGCCCGCGTTCGCTCGCGGCGCACATCGCGCGTCACCGCACGACATGAACGTTCTGCGCGCTGCCGCGTCCGCTCTGCTCCTGCTGGGCTGGGTCGTGGCCTCGCACCTCGGCAGCACCGGACGCGGGCCGGTGGATGGGCACGTCGCGGTGGCGGTGGCGCCATTCCTCGCAGCCATCGCAATCCTGTTCGCGCGGGTCGCGCGGCCCGCGCTCAAGCTGCTGGCCTGGCTGGCGGTGGGCGCGCTGCTGTGGGGCCTGTGGCCGCTGCTGCGCACGCAGGTGGCCCTGCTGTATTACCTGCAGCACCTCGGCATTCACCTGGCCCTGGCCGCGCTGTTCGGCGCCAGCCTGCAGGGCGCGGGGGACGCGCTGGTCACGCGGCTGGCGCGCTTCGTGAGCGAGGGAGATCTCTCGCCGCGTCACGTTCGATACACGCGCCAGGTCACCGCGGTCTGGGCCGTGTTCTTCGTGCTCAACGCCCTGGTGTCCACGGCCCTGTTCCTGTTCGCGCCGCGCGAGGTCTGGTCGCTGCACGCCAACGTGCTCACCGGGCCGCTGGTGGGCCTGGTGTTCCTGATCGAGGTGCTGTGCCGGCGCGCCGTGCTGCCGCCGCACGAACGCCCCAGCCTGTCAGCCGTGGTGCGTGCGTGGCGCGCCGTCGGCCAGCACCGCCCGGCGGACCCGCGGAGCCAGCCATGAGCCGCTCACCGCTGATCACCGTGCACACGCTCGATGCGGTGTTTGCCTGGTGCCCCGACGGGCCGGTGCGCGTGGGCGAGTTCCTCGCCGATGCCACGGCCTTCGCCGAGTGCCTGCCTCCCTCGGGCGATCTCATCAACCTGTGCGAAGACCGCTACCGCTTCGCAGTGGGTTTCGCGGCCGGCCTGCTGCGTGGCCGCGTGAGCCTGCAACCCTCGTCGCTGGCGCCGCAGAGCCTGCGCCAGCTTGCGCAGGAGCACCCGGGGGCGTTGTGCCTCACCGATGACGCCGTCGACACGCCAGACCCCACGCAGCCGGCCTGCCCGTGCTGCGCGTGCCGTCCCGCGCGGGCGCGGGCCGCGCGCCGCTCACCGACATTCCCCTGATCGACGATGAGCGTGTCGCCGCCGTGCTGTTCACCTCGGGCTCCACCGGGCGTCCGCAGCCGCACCCCAAGCATTGGGGGCGCCTGGTGCGCAACGGCGTGGCCGAAGCCGCCGCGCTCGGGCTCGACCGCGAGCCGCACGTGCTGGTGGGCACGGTGCCGATCCAGCACAGCTACGGTTTCGAATCCACCTTTCTGCTGGCGCTGCACGGCGGCTGCAGTTTCTGGTCGGGCAAGCCCTTCTTTCCGCAGGACATCGACGATGCCCTGGCCGCCGTGCCGGGCCCGCGCCTGCTGGTGACCACGCCGTTTCACCTGGCCAACTGGCTGGCGGCCCCCGCGCGCACGGTGAAGCCGCAGCGCCTGTTGTCGGCCACCGCGCCGCTGGCCGAGGGCCTGGCGCAGCAGGCCGAAGCCGCCTGCGGCGCCGAATTGCACGAGATTTACGGCTCCACCGAGTCCTCGGCGCTGGCCAGCCGGCGCACGGTGCTGGGCCCGGCCTGGACGCTGTTGCCTGGGGTACGGCTCAGCTTCTCTGGCGACGTGGCGAGTGCCGACGGCGGGCACGTGGAAGGCTGCGTGCCCCTGGCCGACCTGATCGAGCCCCTGGCCGATGGGCGCTTTCTGCTGCACGGCAGGCACGCCGACCTCATCAACATCGCGGGCAAGCGCAGTTCGCTGTCCTACCTCAACCGCCAGCTCGCGGGGCTCGAAGGCGTGATCGACGCCGCCTTCTTCCTGCCCGACGAACCGGCTGGCGCGGGCGACGCGGCGGCCGTCACGCGGCTCGTGGCCTTCGCGGTGGCGCCCGGGCGCCGCGCGGCCGATCTGCTGGCGCAACTGCGCGAGCGCGTGGACGCCATCTTCCTGCCCCGGCCCCTGGTGCTGTTGCCGGCGCTGCCGCGCAACGCCACCGGCAAGCTCACGCGCGACGCGCTGGCCGGGCTCCACCGCCGCGAGGTGCTGCAAGAGCGCCGCCGGGCCGCTCCCCAGGCGCTCAGCCCCGCAGTGGGCCGCACGGAGGGTGGTCCGGTGCCCGGGCTCGAGCGCGACTGGCGTGTGCCCCTGGACCACCCGGCCTTTGCCGGCCACTTCCCGGGCCGGCCCATCCTGCCCGGTGTGGTCTTGCTCGACGAGGCCCTGCGAGCGGCTCGCGAGCTCGCGCCCGGCGCACGCGGCTGGACCATTCCCCAGGCCAAGTTTCTGCGGCCGGTGCTGCCGGGTGATGCACTGCGCCTGAACCTGAGCGCCTTGCCGTCCACCGGATTCGCCTTCAGCTTCACGCGCGACGGCGAGGCCGTGGCCTCGGGCCAGTTGCGGCCTGCGGCATGACCGCCGCCCGAGTGCCGGAATGGCGCCAACGGCCCGAACGCGGCCAGCTCTGGCTGCTGCGGTTGATGGTGCGCCTCTCCCTGTGGTTCGGCCGCGCGCTCAGTCGCGTGGTGCTGCACGGCGCCACGCTCTACTTCCTGTTGTTCGCGCCGCTCCCGCGCGCGGCCAGCGCCGCCTACCTGCGCCGCGCCACCGGACGCGCGCCGGGCTGGCGCGACCGCTACCGCCACCTGCTGAGCTTCGCCACCACGGTGCACGACCGCGTCTACCTGCTCAACGACCGCTTCGATCTGTTCGATATCGAGGTGGAGGGTGCGGACGCGCTGATGGACGCCGTGCGGTCGGGCGGCGTGCTGCTGATGGGCGCGCACCTGGGCAGTTTCGAGGTGCTGCGCTGCGTGGGCCGCCACCGCGGGGGGCTGCGGGTGAGCATGCTGATGTACGAGGAGAACGCGCGCCAGGTGCGCGCGGCGCTCGGTGCCATCAACCCGGCGGCGCAGCAGGACGTGGTGCCGCTGGGCCGGCCCGATTCGATGATCGAGGCCGCGCAGCGGCTGGAGCAGGGGCACCTCGTTGGCATGCTGGTCGATCGCTCGCTGGACGCCGACGACCGCGCGGTGCACGATTTCCTCGGCGAACCCGCCGGTTTTCCCGTCGCGCCCTGGCGCATGGCCGCGGTGCTGCGCCGGCCCGTGTTCTTCATGGCCGGGCTGTACCTCGGTGCGAATCGTTACCGCCTGGTGTTCGAGCCGCTGGCCGACTTTGGTACGGTAGGCCGTGGCGCGGCGCGCGACGCGGCCATCGCCCAGGCGCGCGCCGCTTACGTCGAACGCTTGCAGGCCTGCTGCCGGCAGGCGCCGTTCAACTGGTTCAACTTCTTCGATTTCTGGCAACGATGAACACCCGAAGGCTCTGGCTGCTGACGACGCTGCTGCTGCCCCTGGCGGCCATGGCACCCGCGCGGGCGGCCGACGACCTCGACCGCCTCATGGCCCTGCTGGCCGCCCACCCCGGCGGCACGGTGCGCTTCGTCGAGCGGCGCCACCTGGCCATGCTGGACGCGCCCCTGGTTTCGCGCGGCGAGATGACCTACCGCGCACCCGACTGGCTGGAGCGGCGCACGCTCTCCCCACGCCCCGAGCGCCTGCTGCTCGACAAGGACACCCTGACGATGGAGCGCGACCAGCGCCGCATGAGCATGCCCATCAGCCAGCGCCCCGAGGTCGAGGCCTTCGTCGCCAGCATCCGCAGCACCCTGCGGGGTGACCGCGCCGCGCTGGAGCGCCACTACCGCGTGGCCCTGCAGGGCCAGCCCGAGAAGCGCTGGACGATGACCCTGGAGCCCCTGCAGGCGCGCCTGCGCGGCATCGTCACGCAGATCGTCATTTCGGGCATGGGCGTGGCGGTGGACCGCGTCGACTACACACAGTCCGACGGTGACAGCACCGAGATGCGCCTGGAACCGGTGGGCAAGCCGTGACGACGGCGAGGCGCGCATGCGTGGTGCTGGCCTGGGCGCTTGCCATGGCGCTGGGCGGATGGCTCGCTTCGCAGACGCGATTCACCACCGACCTGTCCTTCTTCCTTCCCTCCAGACCCAGCGCCGAGCAGCAGGTGCTGGTGGAGCAGTTGCGCGAGGGCGTGGTGTCGCGTCTGATCATGGTGGCCGTGGCGGGTGGCGACAGCGCGGCGCGCGCCGAGCGCTCACGCGCCCTGCGCGAACGCCTCGCCGCCGACGCCGACTTCGTGTCGGTGCAGAACGGCGAACTCGACGCCTTCGACCACGAACTCGCGCTGCTGCAGCGCCATCGCTACACGCTCAGCCCGGCGGTGGACGAGACCCGCTTCACGCCCGAGGGCCTGCGCGACGCCATCNNCATCCTCAACACGATCGACATCGTGTCCTCGCCGGCCGGCTTGCCGTTCAAGGCGCAATTCCCGGCCGATCCCACGGGTGAGGCGGTCGAGGTGCTGATGGGCTGGCAGTCGCAGGGCCAGCCGGCCATGGCCGATGGCGTCTGGACCTCGCGCGACGGCGAGCGCGCGCTGCTCCTGCTGCAAACCCGCGCCGCCGGCGCCGACACCGACGGGCAGGCCCGGGCCGCCGAGCGCGTGCAGGCGGTGTTCGACGAGTTGTCGGCTTCCGCGCCCGGGGCGATGCGTCTCGAGTTGTCGGGTCCCGGCGTCTTCGCCGTGAAAACGCGCGCGGCCATCCAGTCCGATGTGGCGCGGCTTACCACGGCCAGCGCGATCGGCATCAGCGTGCTGCTGTGGTTCATGTACCGGCGCTGGCGCCCCTTGCTGCTCACACTGGTGCCGGCGGCGAGCGGCTCGCTCGCGGGCCTGGTGGTGGTGGGGCAGGTGCACGGCTCGGTCTTCGCCATCACCGCCGGCTTCGGCGCCGCGCTGGTGGGCGAGGCGGTGGACTACGGCATCTATTTCTTCGTGCAGACGGGCCGCGCCGACAGCGGGGCCTGGCGGCAGCGCTTCTGGCCGACCATCCGGCTGGGCGTGGCCACGTCGATGCTGGGGTTCGGCGCACTGCTGTTCGCGGGCTTTCCAGGACTCGCGCAGCTGGGGCTCTATGCCATGACGGGCGTGTTCGTCGCGGCCCTGACGACGCGGCTGGTGCTGCCCGCCATGGCGGGCCACGACGTGGCGCGCACGCCCGAGCTGCCTGCCTGGGTCACGCCGCGCGTGGTGGCGCTGCAGGCCTGGCGCTGGCCGGCGCTGGGCGCGGCCGTGCTCGCGCTGGCCTNNGGCCTACCTGGTGTCGCAGCACGACCGCCTGTGGGCGCCCGACCTGTCGGCGCTGTCCAGCGTGAGCCTGGAGGACGCCGAGCGCGACGCGCGCCTGCGCGGCGACCTGGGGGCGCCCGATGCGCGCTACATGGTGGTGGTGCGCGCGCCCGACCGCGAGGCCGCGCTGCGCGGCGCCGAGGCGGCGGCCCGGCGCCTGGACCCCCTGGTGGCGCAGGGCCTGATCGGTGGGTACGACAGCCCCGCGCGTTTCCTGCCGAGCGAAGCGCTGCAGCGCGAGCGCCAGCGCAGCCTGCCCACGCCCGACGCACTCAAGCGCGACCTGGCGCTGGCCCTGCAGGGCCAGCCGCTGTCGGCCGATCGGCTCCAGCCCTTCGTCGAGGCCGTCGCACGGGCGCGCACGGCCGAGCCGATGCGGCGCGAGGACCTCGACGATTCCGCCTTGGCCATCGCGGTCGATTCGCTGTTGCAGCCGCACACCGACGGCTGGACGGCACTGCTGCCCTTGCGCCCGGCGCCCGGCGCAGCCGACGCGGGTCTGCCGGCCGACTCGCTGCGCGCGGCCCTGGAGGGCAGCGGTGCAAACTTCGTCGATCTCAAGCAGGAGTTCGAATCGCTTTACGGAGAGTACCTTGGCCAGGCCATCACGCTGTCGCTGCTGGGGCTGGCGGGCATCGTGCTGGTGCTGGGCGCCTCGCTGCGCCACCCGCGTCGCCTGGCAGGCGTGATGCTGCCCATCGCGGCAGCGGTGCTCATCGTGATCGCCGTGCTGCACGGACTCGGCGTGCGGCTGCACCTGCTGCACCTCATCGGCACGCTGCTCATCGTGGCCGTGGGCTCCAACTACTCGCTCTTCATCGAACGCTGGCGCCGCGACCCCGAGGCCGATCCGCAGGCTCTGCTGTCGGTGCTGGTGGCCTGCGCCACCACGGCCATCGGCTTTGGCGTGCTGTCGCTGTCCTCGGTACCGGTGCTGCAGGCCGTGGGCGTCACGGTGGCGCCGGGGGCGGTGCTGGCGCTGTTGCTGTCGGCCGCGCTCACGCCGGCGGAGGCGCCGAAATGAACGCCGCGCGCTTCGCAGGCTGGACGGGCGAGGCGCCCTCGCGCCTGGTCTGGCTGCCCGGCGCGGCAATGACCGCCGCCGACGTGGCGGCACAGGGCTGGTCCGCCGAGGCCGCCGCCGCGGGCTGGCCGGTGGACATGGTGGCCATCGACCTGCAGGCGCAGCGCCACGACGGGGCCGACGCCATCGATGCGCTGGCGGCCGAATGGCTGCGCCCGGCGCGCGAGGCGGGGCGGCGCGTGTGGCTGGGTGGCCTGTCGGCCGGCGGCTGGCAGGCCGTGCTGTGCGCGCGCCGGCACCCCGAACTGGTCGACGGCCTGTGCCTGCTGGCCCCATACCCCGGCGACCGCCTGGCCTGGAACTCGATCGAACGCGCGGGCGGGCTGGACGTCTGGACCGGCCCCGCAGCGGATGAAGCCGACCCGGCCTTCGAGGTCTGGGCCTGGTGGCGGCGCCTGCCGCCGCGCCCCGTGGTATGGATGGGCTACGGCCGCCAGGACCGCTTCGCCGACGGCATGGACCGCATGGCCGCGCGCCTGCCGCCCGGGCGGGTGCTGCGCATCGACGGCGGGCATGACTGGGCCTGCTGGCGGACTTTGTGGACCGCGTTCCTGGCCCGCCAGGCGTGGCAGGCCGCGGAGGAGGGCGCGCGATGACGACCGGCTGGCGGCCCGCGCCACTGCTCACCGCCAGCGCGCTGGTGCACGGCGCCGCACTGGGCGCGGGCCTGTGGCAGCCCGGCTGGTGGCCCTGGCTGGCCTCTGGCGTGGTGGCCAACCACGCGGCCGTGGTGGCCGCCGGTCTGTGGCCGCGCTCCCAGTGGCTCGGGTCCAACTGGACGCACCTGCCCCCGGCCTCGGCCGCGCGGGGCGAGTTCGCCATCACCATCGACGATGGCCCCGATCCCGAGCTCACGCCGCGCGTGCTCGACGCGCTCGACGAACTCGGTGCCACCGCCAGCTTCTTCTGCATCGGCCACCGCGCCCGGGCACACCCGGCGCTGTGCCGCGCCATCGTGGCGCGCGGCCACCGGGTGGAAAACCACGGCCACGGGCACTCCAACGCCTTCTCCTTGTTCGGCCCGGGCCGCATGCGGCGCGACATCGCCACCGCGCAGGCCGTGCTGGGCGACATCACCGGCCAGGCGCCACGCTTCTTCCGGCCCACGGCCGGCCTGCGCAACCCTTTTCTCGACCCGGTGCTGCATGGCCTCGGCCTGCAGCACGCGAGCTGGACGCGCCGCGGTTTCGACACGCGCAGCGGTGACCCCAGCACCGTGCGGCGCCGCCTGCTGCGCGGCTTCGCGGCTGGCGACATCCTGTTGCTGCACGATGGCCACGCCGCGCGCGCGCCCGATGGGCGCGCCGTGCTGCTGCATGCCTTGCCCGCCGTGATGGCCGAGGCGCGCCGCCTCGGCCTGAAGCCGGTGACCCTGTTCCAATCGCTGACATGACCCCCGCGCGCCGCGCGTCGTTTG
>JABAHQ010002057.1_pt1 | contig 21702 bp, 17 predicted proteins | sample 7062091 | NCBI WGS metagenome assembly JABAHQ01 (sample SAMN14534359, study PRJNA622989) | marine sediment metagenome | biome: marine biome [ENVO:00000428]; feature: marine pelagic biome [ENVO:01000023]; material: deep marine sediment [ENVO:00002113] | place: India: Gulf of Kutch | collected...
CTTGCTCGCGAACCGGCCGAGCGCCAACGGTTCGCGGCCAACGGCCGCTCCTACGGGAATCGATGAGTCACGAACATGTACGCCGTACGCCGTTGGTCCGTGCGCCACGCCAGGCTCCTGGAGTCGACCTACGACGCGCTCGAGCGCGTCATGGTGGCACTCCATCCGCTGTGGAGCATGGTGGGCTACGAGCGGGTGGAGAGGCCGGTGGCCGCCGTCGAGAAGCTGGTCAAGGGTTTCCTGTTCGACTGCCGGATGTGCGGTGAATGTATCCTGAGCGCCACGGGCATGTCATGCCCGATGAACTGCCCGAAGCAGTTGCGCAACGGACCATGCGGGGGCGTTCGCCCAGGGGGCTACTGTGAGGTAAAGCCGGAGATGCGCTGCGTGTGGGTCGACGCAGCCGAGGGCAGTCAACGTATGCGCGCCGGCACCACCATTCAGCTCGTGCAGCCTCCGGTCGACCCTCGTCTCGAGGGGTCATCATCCTGGCTGCGTGTTGCGCGCGAGAAGGCGGGGCAACGCAGAGCCGCGATGGAGAAGACGACATGATGTTCGAAGACGAACCGGTTCCCGGCTATTCGCTGCCGGTGTTGCCGGGTCACGTATCGCCCGGACGCCTGGAGCGCGTGCTGCGGGCGGGCAAGTTCGCGGTCACGACCGAGCTATCGCCCCCGGATTCCGCCGATCCGGAAGAGGTCTACCTGCGCGCCCGCGTGTTCGACGGCTACGTCGACGCGATCAACGCCACCGACGGCTCCGGCGCCAACTGTCACATGTCCAGCGTGGGGGTGTGCTCGCTGCTGACACGCGTAGGCTACGCCACCGTGATGCAGGTCTCCTGTCGCGACCGCAACCGGATCGCGATCCAGGGCGACGTGCTCGGGGCTGCGGCCATGGGCGTGGCCAACATCCTGTGCCTGACGGGCGACGGCGTGCAGGCCGGGGATCAGCCCGACGCGCGTCCCGTCTTCGACCTCGACTGTATATCGCTCCTCGAGATGGTGCGCACGATGCGCGAGCGCGCACATTTTCTCAGCGGGCGCACGCTGACGAGCCCACCGCGTGTGTTCCTGGGCGCGGCGGCCAATCCTTTCGTGCCGCCCTACGAGTATCGGCCGCTGCGGCTCGCGAAGAAGATCGCCGCAGGCGCGCAGTTCATCCAGAGCCAGTACTGCTTCGATGTGCCCCGACTCGAGGAGTACATGAAGCGCGTGCGCGACCTGGGGCTGCTCGAGGAGTGTTACGTGCTGGTGGGAGTGGGGCCGCTGGCCTCCGCCAACGCCGCGCGCTGGATCCGGGAGCACGTGCCCGGGATTCATATCCCCGATGAGGTGATCGAGCGGCTGGCGCGGGCGGCCAAACCTCGCCAGGAAGGCAGGAAGCTGTGCGTCGAGCTCATTCAGCGGATCCGCGAGATCGAGGGGGTGAGCGGCGTGCACGTCATGGCGTACCGCCAGGAGGAGACCGTGGCCGAGATCATCGATGCCTCAGGGGTGCTCGAAGGCCGCGTGCCGTGGTATCCCAGCAGGGACAAAGACCTGGAAGTGAAGAGGGCGATCTCGTGACCGACACCGTCGTCAGCTCAGCGACCAAGGAGGTGGTGATTGGCTTCGAGCGGCCATTCGTCATCATCGGGGAACGCATCAACCCCACGGGCCGGCGGGTGCTCGCCACGGAGATGGCCGCCGGCGACTACAGCCGGGTCGAGACCGACGCAATGGCTCAGGTGGCGGCCGGAGCCCACATGCTGGACGTGAATGCCGGCATCCCGCTCGCCGACGAAGCGCAGATTCTGGCCGAAGCGGTGAAGCTGGTGCAGTCGATCACCGACGTGCCGCTGTCCATCGATTCATCCATCGTGGGGGCGCTCGAGTCCGGGCTCTCCGTCTACAAGGGAAAGGCCCTGGTCAACTCCGTCACCGGGGAGGAGGAGCGCCTCGAAGCCGTGCTGCCCCTGGTCAAGAAATACGGCGCCGCGGTGGTCGCCATCTCCAACGACGAGACCGGCATCTCCGAGGATCCGGACGTGCGCTTCGCGGTGGCCAAGAAGATCGTCGAGCGCGCGCACGACCACGGCATTCCGCACTCCGACGTGATCATCGATCCCCTGGTCATGCCCGTCGGCGCGATAAACAACGCGGGCCGACAGGTGTTCAAGATCGTCCGGCGGGTGCGCGAGGAGCTCGGGTGCAACACGACTTGCGGAGCCTCGAACATCAGCTTCGGGTTGCCCGCTCGCAACGGCTTGAACGCCGCCTTTCTCACCATGGCGTCGGGGGTCGGGTTGACTTCCGCCATCACCAATCCGCTGCACCAGGAGGTCATGCAGGCCATCATGGGAGCGGACGTCATGCTCGGTCACGATCCCGACTGCCGCCGCTGGATCCGGCGATTCCGCGAGCCCGCGCCTGCGGGTGTCGAAGGGGCCGGGCGCGGGCGGCGCGAGAGCCGCCGCCGGCGCCGCGAACCCTGATCAGTGTCGTCAATTTCGCGCCGTCCTTTGACACGCAGCGCACGAAGATCACACGAAGGACGCAAAATTCTTGTATCGACACATTTGGTGCACGTGGATCTTGCGGTTCAATTCTTGCGTTGCCCCCCACTCGAAAATCTTCGTGACCTTCGTGCCTCCTTCGTGACCTTCGTGTTATTGACGCAACCTTTCCAATGGGCTGGCGGGCTATACTGCGGGTATGGCCGACTCGGATAAAGACGCGCTCGTCGTTTTCACGCCGTCCGGCCGGCGCGGGCGGTTTCCCTTAGGCACCACGGTTCTCCAAGCCGCGCGCTCGCTGGGCGTCGATGTCGACTCCGTGTGCGGCGGACGCGGCATCTGCGGGCGCTGTCAGGTGCTGGTGAGCGAGGGCGAGTTCGCCAAGCACGGCATCACGTCGCGCGCCGAGCACCTCACCCCATTCGGCGAGGTCGAAACCGCCTACGCGCGCCAGAACCCGCTTCGTTCCGGTCGTCGCCTGGGCTGCTCGGTGCAGGTGCTGGGCGACGTCGTCATCGACGTCCCCGCGGACAGCCAGGTTCATCGGCAGGTGGTACGCAAGCGCGTCGAGGTCCACGACATCGAGCTCGACGCCGGTGTGCGCGTGTACTACGTGGAGGTCGAAGAGCCGGACATGTATCAGCCGGCGAGCGATCTGCGGCGCCTCGAGGAAGCGCTCGAGTTCGAGTGGGGCCTGGTGGGGCTGCGCTGCGATCTGCACGTCGTGCAGGGGCTGCAACAGACGCTGCGCGAGGGCGCCTGGAAGGTGACGGTGGCCGTGCACGATGACCGCGACATCGTCGCCGTGTGGCCCGGCTTTCGGGACAAGGCGTACGGCGTTGCGTTCGACGTCGGCTCGACTACCATCGCCGCACACCTGTGCGACCTCGCGACCGGCGAGGTGATATACGCGGCCGGCATCATGAATCCGCAGATCCGCTTCGGCGAGGATCTGATGAGCCGCGTGTCCTACGTGATGATGAACCCCGGCGGCGAGCGCGAGATGACCCGCGCCGTGCGCGAGGCGATCGACGAGCTGCTTCGCGAGGTATCGAGGGAGGCGGGAATCGACGGCAGCGACATCCTGGAGCTCACCTTCGTGGGCAATCCCATCATGCACCACCTGCTGCTCGGCCTGAATCCCGTCGAGCTGGGCGGCGCGCCCTTCGCCCTGGCGACGGACGAGGCCACTCGCCTGCGCGCGGCGGAGCTCGGCCTCGGCACGCACCCGGGCGCGCGCGTGTTCGTCTTGCCGTGCATCGCGGGCCACGTCGGCGCGGATACGGCCGGGGTGATCCTCTCGGAGGGCCCGCACCTGCGCGACGAGATGTGCCTGATCGTCGACGTCGGCACCAACGCCGAGATCGTGCTCGGCAACCGTCACCGGCTCATGGCCGCGTCGAGCCCGACCGGGCCGGCCTTCGAGGGCGCTCAGATCACTTGCGGTCAACGGGCCGCGCCGGGCGCCATCGAGCGCGTGCGCATCGCGCGCGACACCCTGGAGCCGCGGTTCAAGGTCATCGGCTGCGACCTGTGGTCCGACGATCCGGGTTTCGCCGAAGCCGTGCAGGGGGTCGGGGTGACGGGCATCTGCGGCTCCGGCATCATCGAGGCCGTCTCCGAGATGTATCTCGCCGGCGTGGTCAACCAGGACGGGGTGGTCGACGGGGCCCTCGCCGCGAGCTCACCTCGGGTCATCGCCGACGGCCGCACCTTCGCCTACATACTCTACGAGGGCGAGGTCGCGATGCGCGTCACGCAGAACGACGTGCGCGCCATCCAGCTCGCCAAGGCGGCGCTCTACGCCGGCGCGCGCCTGTTGATGGACCGCATGCGGGTCGATCACGTGGACCGGATCCGGCTCGCCGGCGCCTTCGGCAGCCACATCGACGTGAAGTACGCCATGGTCCTCGGTCTCATCCCCGACTGCGAGCTCGAGAACGTGACCTCCGCCGGGAATGCCGCCGGTACGGGCGCACGCATCGCGCTCCTCGATCGCAGGGCGCGCTCGGAGATCGAGGATGTGGTTCGGCGCGTGGAGAAGGTGGAGACGGCGGTCGCCGGGCGCTTTCAGGAGCACTTCGTCGAGGCCATGGCCATCCCCCACAAGACCGCTGCCTACTCGAACCTGGCGCGGGCGGTGGATCTGCCGCCGCCGAAGTCGGTGCGGAGCGCCGCACAGGAGGGCGACACCCGCCGTCGCCGCCTCCGCCGCCGCGCCGGCTCCTGAAACATGCTGGCTTGACAAGCGCCGCTCTTTGACACGAAGGGCACGAAGATCCCACGAAGAACACGAAGAAAAAAACTACATGAGGGTCATGGGCTCGTGCCCGGCCCCTTTTCGTGCTTCGTGTTAAGAAGCGGAGTGCAGAAGGGCGCCTGCATCAGGCCGTGCTCGCATCGCCCTCGGAGGACGGCGGGGCGGGTTCCTGCTGGTTGGCCGGGCGTTTCAGCCGCCGCTCGTCGCGGGGCGGGACGCTGAAATAGTCGCGGTAGCACTTGCTGAAGTGCGGGGCCGAGACGAACCCGCAGGCGAATGCGACGTCGACGATGGACATGCTGGTCTGGAGCAGGAGCTGCCGCGCCCGCTGCAGGCGGAGCTCCAGGTAGTACCGGGTGGGTACGCAGTTCAGGTGTTTCTGGAACAGTCGTTCGAGCTGGCGGCGCGAGAGGCCCACGTGCCGTGCCAGCTCGTCCAGGGTCATCGGCTCTTCGACGTTCGCCTCCATGAGCGAGACCGCGTCCACCAGCTTCGGCTGGCTGGTGCCCAGGTGCATGCGCAACGGGATGCGCTGGCGGTCGTTACGGCCCCGGATGCGCTCGCAAATGAAGGTCTCGGAGATGGCGCCGGCCAGCTCCGCCCCGTGTTGCTCGGCGATGAGGTGCAGCATCATGTCGAGGGGCGCCACCCCGCCGGAGCTCGTGTAGCGGTCCCGATCGATCTCGAAGAGCTCCGAGGACACGATGGCCTTGGGAATCTCCTCGCGCAGGCTGGCGATGTTCTCCCAGTGGATGGTGCAGCGGTACCCGTTCAGGAGCTCGGCGCGGGCGAGCAGGTAGCTGCCCGTGCATACGCCTCCGAGAGCGACCTGCTGGCGCCCCAGCTTCTTGAGCCAGAAGATCAGGGTCTTGTTACAGGCGCGGTCCACGTGCAGGCCGCCGCATACGAACAGGGCGTCGGGAGGGGTCTTGTCGTCGACACCGCAGTCGGGGGTGACGCTCAAGCCGTTGCTCGAGCGCACCGGCGCGCCGTCGGCGGTGAGCACCCGCCACTGGTAGAGCTCCCTGCCGCTCAATCGATTGGCCATGCGCAACGGCTCGATGGCCGCCGTGAAGGGCAGCATGCTGAAGTCCGGGACCAGCAGGAAGTCGTACCGAAGGGGCTTCCTGGAGTTGCCTTCTACGGACATGGGTCACTGCGCGGGGAGGTGATCCCGGCTCATCTGATGGCGATTGGAAGGGGGACCGAGGCGCTACGGACGCGCGACGACACCCCCGAGGGAGGCGCTGGGACCGGCTTCACGCACTCGTACGACCAGGCTCGTCGCGTCGACCGCCATTGGTCCAAAAGGTTCCGCATTCACGCGCGCAGGTACATTCGGCATTCCGCCATAGACGAAATATAAGAAAAAAGTCTCGCCGAAGTCCATGAAAGGCATCAACTTCCCATAGTCGCCTCCGGTGGCGGTTCACTTTTACCGAGCTGGCGGTCCGGCCCAAGGCCGCGATCCGCTCGATGAGGGAGGGGTACGTCCAGACACCCATCAGTCGGGGCACAAGGGGGAGCGTAGGCGTCGGGTCCACGCCGGCCCCCTCCCGCATGCGAGCCGCCCAGCAAGGCGTCGGGCAGGAAAGAGGGCCCTTGAGGCCCTCTTTACGGTTGCCGCCGGCCCGCTGCCTGGCCCCGGACCTCGCCGGGCGGGAAGCCGTTGGTATGCACGTCGACGTAGGGTCACCCCTGCGTCGCAGGCGTCGGTGAGCTCGTCGATCTCCCCGGGCCCGGCGGGGCCGATGACGTCCACCCCCTCGAGGGTTCTCATAGTCGACGCCAGCGGGGTTCGTCGGCTCGCCGGCGCCTCGACGAACTGCTATTTGATTACGTCGATCTGCGACTGGGCGTTCATGATGTCGAGCTTCTGTTGCCCGGCCCGTGCCCTGTCAGAGAGCAGCATCACGTCGAGCCCGCGCACTTCGTCGTTCACGTAGATGAAGCCGTTGTACCAGTAAGCGGACCACTGGTTGGAGGTCAACGCGCCGGTCTGGGGGTCGGTAGAGTTCGGATTGAAAAACCCCACCTCTGCATCCGCTTCGCTCAACCCGGCGGTGAGCGCGTTCACGTCCACCACCGAGACGCCCGCGGTGTAGTTTGCGATGACCAGGTTCTTGCGCCCTCGCTTTTGCGGGATGAAGTTAAAGTTGTGCGCCGTGCAGATGCCGGGCACCGAGCGCGGCACCTTCCAGTTCGCGAGGAAGCCGCCCGTCGCCGTGTCGACGAACCACACGCGGCCCTTGTCGTTGCTCGGGTCGACGCATCGGGGCAACGCACCGCCGCCGTTCTCGTCGCCGAAGGCCACGACCTCGCCGTCCCAGCTGAAGGCAGCCGAGTGCCACAGCGAGATGTCGAACTCGTGGTCGAGCGCCGGGTCATCGAACCGCCACACAAATACCGGGTTCCTGGGGTCCGAGATGTCCCAGAGCTGAGCCTCGCTCATGCAGGCCCCGGCTGCCAGGTTCAGCTCTGTGAACACGCTAATGTCGTGGCACGCCACAAAACTGTGCGTACCCAGCGTGCCGGGTGGAAGACCCAGCGGCGTGTCCAGGTCGAAGGTGGCGACCTCCGTACCCGCATCGAGCGGATGCTCGATAACGGTCTCATTCGTGGGGTCACCCAGGGGCACCTCGATGATGGAGATCTTCCTGTGGCCTCCGCCGACGGGGTCGGTCTGCAAGTCGATGCACTCGGAGACGAGACCGATGTTCACCGGCGTCAGGGGGTAAGAGGCCACGTAGATGAAGACCCGTCCCATGTCCGGCCGCGGCACCACGGTGTGGGTGTGCGAGCCGCAGTCGGTCCTGTAGGAGTCGATGTGCACCGGATTGGTTGGATCGCTGATGTCGAACGCCCGCACGCCCTCCCAGGAGCCCGGCGTGCTCGCGTCGGAGTCTGTGCTGTCGCAGAAGGGGCTGCTCTGGGGCGTGTCCACGGACTGAAACAGGAGGTTGCCGAACACCGAGACGTCACCCTGGCCGCCGTTGCACGGGAAATCGACAATCATTTGGGGCTTCGCAGGCGATGAGATGTCGACGATCCGGAAGCCGTCGAAGGTGCCGGCGATTGCAAGGTTCCCGGTGAAGGCGATGTCGGACTGCACATCTGGCCTCGACGGGGGCTGGTTCGACATGAGCTTGAGATTCAGAGTGTGTTCATCGAGCGGGCTGGTCGGCCCGGGGCCGGCGTTAGTCAACGCCGCGGGATTGGGCCGTGCCACCGCGGTGAGTCCCAAATCCGCTAGTGCTGGACGGGCGGCCAGCGTCACCGCCAATATGATTGACGCGGCTGCCATGGTGCTCAGAATTCGTGACATGGTGGCCTCCTCTTGGATCTGGACGCCCAGCAAGAAGATCTAAGCTTCTACCCCGTTTGAATGACTCCTGTAGCTTCGTACTGCCCGACGTGGACCGTCGGGCACGCATCCAAGCGATCGACTGCGCCGGTTCATTGCAGAACCTCTTTCCCCACATATTAGTCAGGCCGAGTCCGTCTAGCTACGTAAAGCGCTTTCTAAAAATCGGCTGCAATCGTCTGTATTCCAGTGCATCGTAGGCCGCGTGATCACAAGGTGACGCAGGGCATCCCCGATCCTGGTGCGACGTGGATCCGGTCGCCTTCTGCGGCATGCCGCGAGCCCGGCGCATCTACGCGACACGAGCCTCGAGACGCCGGTCCCGCACTGTTGCTGTAAGTGCCGGCCGCAAGGAGGTAGGCGTCGCGCTTGCGTAGGTGCACCCTCCTGTGCCAGCGACGCTTGACATGCCCCGGGTGAGGCTCATCATAGCTTTCAACCGTTTTGGCTCGACCAGGGTCTAGCGGGGTGTATCTATTCATGTCTTTCCAACCGGGGCGCGCAATCTGCCGGATAGCCATCTCGGTGGTTATTTTCTCGGGCGCGATGGCGCCGCACGCAGCCGCTGCGCAGACGGCTGGCGCACCGCCCCCCGGTCAGGGCCCGGGCAGCGTGGGGATGGAGATCCACGATGGCCTGATGACGCTGAAAGCGCACGACGCGCCACTGGGTCAAATCATCCGCGCCATCGGTCAGCGGTTGGGGGTGAAGGTCACAATTGCGGGTGATCTGGATACTCGCATTACACGCTCGTTTACGGCAGCTCCGGTGGACGAGGTCGTACGTCGGCTGACCCGAGATGCGATCACCGCCATTTTTTACCACCCGCCGGATGAAGGCACGGACGGCTCGCGCAAGATCGCCGAAATTCGCGTCTACGCGGTCCAGCAAAACCGGCGGCGACCCGCCGCCCGCGAGCCCGGGACAAGAGAAACGGGTAAGGGACTGGACTCTGCACTTCTCGCCGAGCTCGAAAGCGACGACCGCGGCAAGCGCATCCGCGCCGTGCAGAAACTCGGCTACTCGGGCGAGAGCGCCGCGATCGGCGTGCTCGAGCGAGTCCTGAAGGAGGAGGGCGACCCCGCGCTGCGGGGCCAGGCGGCGTCCGCCCTCGGGCGTATCGGCAACGAGCGCGCCATTCCTGCCCTCGAGCGCGCCCTGGACGACGACCACCAGGCAGTCCGTGTCCAGGCAGTGCGGGCGCTGGCGCGTATCGGTGGAGAGCGCTCAGCCGAGATCCTCGGTGACGTGCTGCTCAACAGCACCGATCGTCGCAGCAGATTGACCGCGGCATGGTCCCTGGGTCGGCTCGACAGCCCGAAGGCCCGCTCCTATCTCGAGGCAGCCGCTAATGTTTCGGACGAGGCCCTGCGCAAGGCGGTCAATCGCAGCCTCGGTCGATGGGGCGATGCCCGCGACGGAAGTTGATAGGCCAAAACATCGAGGACGATTCTAAAAGAGCGCGGGCTGGATGCACAGGCGATGCTCATACAGTGGCATCTGCTCGACCCTACGGGCGAGACCGAACGAGGAGTACCCTTAACGAGCGACTGCGGGGTACACGCAATCCGCTGACGGACTAGCCAAGACCCGCAGCGCCGCCCTGCGGGCGGCGCTGCGGATCCTTCGAGGCAGACTTGTCCCCGCGGGCACCCGCTGGCCTCCAGTTGGCTCTAAGCGTTACGGGCGATTACCTTTCGGTTCTATGCTGAACTCTTGCGTCTGCGGGTTCAAGCGGTCCAGCCGCATAGCTCCGGCCCGCGCCCTGTCGCTGAGGTTGAAGATGTTCAGACCGGCGGTGATGTCGCTCTCGTAGACGAAGTTGTTGTACCAGTACGTGGACCAGGCGCCCCCGATCTGGCACGAGACATCAGGCCCACAGAAAGAGCCCGGGCCCAGCGACTCGGGGTCGGACCACCCGACCGTCACCGGATTCGCCGGGTCGGTGAAGTCGGTCACCCAGGTACCGCCCTGATAGTTGCCGCTCACGACAACATGGTCGCCGCTGCGCAGAGGCACGACGTTGAAGTTGTGCATCGTGCAGTTCTCGTCGGCGCCCTGGCCGCGAGGCAGCACCCACTGGCCGAGCTTGGCTCCGGTTTCCCCACTGAAGAAGAACAGGCTTTTGTCCACGTCCGGGTCCGTTGCCTCGCACTCGGCGGCGCCGCCGCCGCCCGGCTCCCAGCCGGCGACGATGACTTCACCGTCCCAGGTGAACGTGGCGGAGTGCCAGCGCCCGTTCGTGGTGGAGTCGCCCACCCCCGGCTCTGTGACGGTGAACAGCAGAGCGGGCGCTCTCGGGTTCGTGATGTCCCACACGTTGAGGGTGTCGGCGCTGGCGCAGACGGCCTTGTCGACGTCGCCGAGGATCACGCCGGCATCGTGGCAACCGGTGCGAACCGCCGGGTCGGTGGGTCCGGCCAGCGGCACACGGTTGATTAGACTGGCGGATGCCGGGTCATTCAGCGGCACCGCGATGACGTCCATGAAATCGCCCAGCGCATCTTGGCCGGCGCGATCCAGACCCACGCCGCACCCCGAGCTGCTCGAAATGTTGCTGTAGACGATGAGATCGTCGCCGTCGACACCGGCCGCGGTGGCGGTATGCGAGCCGCAGGGCAGCTCGAGCGCGCCGAGAAGCGCCGGATTGGCGGGATCGCTGATGTCCCAGATGTGTATGCCCTCGAAACCGGCGGGCACGATGGTGTCACCGCACACCCGGTCCTCGCTGCGCTTCGTGTTCCAGGTCCGGACTAGGATGTCGTCCCAGACCACCAGGTCACCCTGGTCGCCGTTGCATTCCGGGAAGCTGATCAGCTTCGGGTTGCCCGGCCTGATCTCGATGACTCGGAAGCCGTTGTAGTTTCCTTGGAAGACGAGCTTTCCTTGAAAGGCAAGATCGCTGCTGATTACCCTCTGCCCATCAGGGACCTCGAAAGTCGCTGGCTGCGCATCGTGCCCCATTGCGTGAACGTTTTGAGTACTGGGATCATCGCCCCGAGGATTGTCGGGTGGAGGGGCCGCGTTCGCCGCTTGCGTGACAGCGAACAGCCCGCTCAAAGTCAAGCCCAGAACGATTGGATTGGATCGAAGCATCTCTCCTGCCTCCTCATGGTTTTAGTGGTACCACCGAATGAGCTCGCGCTCGACAATGTCGCATGCAGTTCGCCCTGCACACGCAGTCAGCCCTTTGCGGAACGAAGGTACCAGGGCGACGCCTGTTCACCCTTACCGTGTATGCGGCTTCGTTGAATCCGGGCCTTTCGCTGCCCCTTGAATCGCCGAGAGAGCGCGATTCGCCCGTGCTTGTACTAGGTCATCAGGGTCCTCGAGGGCTGCCTCGAGGTATGACGCCGCCAAGGGGCCGCCCTGATGCCCCAAAGCCCACGCCGCCATGAGCCGACTGCGTCGTTGCGAGCCATCGAGAAGCACGCCGCCGAGCAGTCGAGTTGCTTCGGCGGTGTCGAGTTTGGCCAGACCTCGAATAGCCCGAATGCGAACGCCTTCTTCCGCATCTTCCAGCGCTGCCTGCAATGCCGGAACGGCTGCAACGGCGCCAATCTCTCCCAGCGCACGAGCGGCGTGGCCGCGTACCCCTGCGTCCGAGTCTTCCCTGAGCACGCGCGCAAGAGCCGGAACTGCCTGTGGATGGCCCGCTTGTGCCAGCTTGCGGATCGCACGGATGCGTGCGTCACGCTCCCCACTAAAAAGGTTCGCAAGCGCATCAGGGTCTGTTGCGACGGACACCGCTGGCGGCGTTCCTTTATCCCAGCCGTACAGTCGGACCTCAAGCAGCCGCCGCTTCTTTTCCCCTTTTTCGAGCGGCGCAAAGAACATCACATTGGAAACGCCATCGAGCAGGTAACGCAATCCCGTCATAAGAGGCACAGCAGTGAAAGAGCGCCTCACAGGCCTGTCCACCGTGCCCTCTATGACGGTCTCGAAGTCTGCTTTTTCACCAATGGCACGAACAACGGCGCCAAGGGGTATACCGTCGGTATTCAATGTGAGCAATCCGTCTCGCACCTGGACATCGATGGCCTCAGTCTGCCGCTTACTGGGATCGTCCGCGTGTTCTGCTCGCGCTCCAGCTGCGACGAGGAGAAAGGCGAATCCGAGCGCAAAAGATACACGCCTGTACAACCTCATGGACGCAGTTTTACCCTCCTCGCGAAACCGGGAAGGGGCGGCCGGTTGAAGACCGCCTTCTCGTATCCCGGGTGCTTCACTTCTTGCCTATGGTTCCCTGCCCGTACTCCTTGAGCACGTAGAGCCCGCCGTTGCGGTCCGATCCATAGATCCACGGGAGGTTCTTCTCCTTGTAGATGCCCCAGACGTCCTGGATACCGCCGTTCTCAGCCTCGAACTGCGGCCCCTCCCGGTGGAAGCGCGCCACCTCCACCGGGCTGTACGGGTCGCTGATATCGACGATAAGCACGCCGTCAGAGTACCACGAGATATACGCCTTGTTATCCTCGACGATCACGTTGTGCACGGAGAACGTCCCGCGCGGGTCGGGCGGACCCGTCAGGTTTTCTGCGTGCTCGGTGAGAAACGTGGACGCCAGCACAGGGGCCATCGGATCGCTGAAGTCCCAGATGCGCACGAACCCCCAGGGATTGAACACCACCACGTCCGGGTCGATAGTCGCTAGGTTGCCGGTGGGGTTTCCCTCGATCGTGTCGCCGTCGGCGGTGCTGATAAAGAGCCCCGGAATGGTGATTGCGGGGTCCGGTGCGGTCCAGTTGCCGAGTACCTCGCCGCCCGGAACGTTGTTGGCGATGACGCCGGCACCCGCGCCGAGGGCCTGGGCGTTCAGGAGCTTCTCGCTGAAGATGCAGGCACCTCTCCGGATGACCGCGATGTCGCCGGGATCGAGGGCACCCGCGTTCTCGACCGGATCGCCCGTGCAGAGCCGCCCGACGAACACCAGCTCGCCGGTCACGGGCCCCGTGTCCGCGAAGCGCGGCGGCGGCGCGCCGCCCACGTCCTCGGTGCCCCCGAACTGTGAGCTCGCGAGGGGGCCAGTGTTAACCGTGATGGCGATGCGCTGGAACTCGAAGTCCTCGGTCGTTTCCACGACCACGCTCCCGTCGGCCGTGGGCCAGGCGGCGTGGCTGTTGCCTTCCCCGCCCGGGCCCGCGGTCGGATCTGCCACACCGACCAAGGTCGGATTGCTCGGATCGCCGATGTCGAGCAGCACCAGCCCCGCGTCCCAATTGCTGAGATACGCCCGAGCGCCGTCCTCGCTGATGGTGATGTCGTGCAGGAACCGATTGGCCGAGGATCCGAAACCGTCGAGCAGCCACAGGGCTGCGTTGAGGACGCGGCCCACGTCCGTGGTCTCATCCCCGACACCGGGGTCGAAGATCTCCTCGGCGCCCCAGGCGCCCGCTAGCGCCGGGTTGGTCGGGTCGGTGATGTCGAAGACCTGGAAGTTGTCGAAGGCTCCCTCGGACACGGCGGCTACAAGATCCTGTTCACCTTGCGTGAACAGAAAGACATTGTGCACACCGACGTCGCTGAGCCCGCCGAAGAGCGCGTCCGAGATCGGATTCAGCTCGTCGACCTGCACCGATGCCAGGTGCATCGGAGTGGTCGGGTCCGACACCTCCCAGATCTCGAAGCCGCCCGGACCGCCGGCGCACGACTCGTTCGTGTGCACCAGTATGTTCCCGCTGTTCATCTGCGCAACCTTGACATCGTTCGCACGGCTGCCCGCCGGCGACGGGATGAAGCCCACCCGCTCGGGTATCTTGTTGTGGTTGTGCACGTCCCAGATCCAGATGCCGGCGTCTGGCTCGCCGCCGCAGGGGCTGTTGAAGGTCCCCGTGTAAGCGAACTTGCCCAGCACCCACACATCGGTGGTCGCGTCTGGCTCGAACCGCTCGCCGCGCCCCGAAGGCGCGAGGTTCTTGATGACCTCGGCGAAGGGGCCCTCGCTGATGACCATACCCTGCGTGGCTGCGTCGTGCGCCGCGAGCGCGCTGTCCGGGCTGGGCCGCGTCAAGTGTCCATTCTCCGCGACCCACTGCTCGGCGGCCGTGCGCCCGTCGCCGTCACCCGGCGGCCCCGCTGCGGCCGCGCGGGGCAGCACCATGCTTGTAGCGGAGAACAGAAAAACGCCAATCGCGGTGACTGCTGGAAGTTTCCTGCAAGACGAGGGTTTCATCTCCGTCCTCCCTGGGCCGAGTTGTTGCAGTTTGCTGCGTGCACGCCCAAAGACGCGGGCGTCCGCCCCTCTGCAAGCGCCATCCGGGCCCAGCCGCAGGCTCGGCGCTATTTGTAACAGTTGTATAGATTCGGACCAGACGAATTATATAGATCGGATCAGACGAATTGTATAGATTCGGACAAGGCGAATGTTCCTCATCCGAATGGATGACTCTCGTGGATGGGTGAACTTGGTGTAACGCGATCAGCGTGCGTAGACAAACAACCAATATTCACGGCATTGCTCGGTCCACCCAGCTGCCCTTTTACCACGGCAAACTCCGGTGTTACTATGCAGCCTTCGACTGCGTGTTTATGTTGGCTTTGTAAGTTACCGAAAATTGGGGGGAAGTCAGGGCTGGATTGCAAAGACCGTCCTCGCCTTGATTCGGAAGTGCTGTTCGCTTACCTTACTGAACGCTTACGTTACTGAACTAAGAAACGGTAAGAGTTTCTGCATCTCTCCTTCGGGGTGGCAGTTTGTCTGTTTTGAGTTGTGCTTTTGCAACAGCCGCCATGTCCATCGCCCATGCACGGCACTGGGCATGCCTTCAGGTGTTGCGAACGCAAAGTCTTTGCAAACTCATTTGAGTGTGGAGACTCACTTGACTCCGATCTCCGCTCATTGGTTATGTGCCGTCGTTTCGATTTTGCTGTTGGTGCACTCACAGTGCGCTGTGGCGCGCGGCGAGGCGGCAAAGCAGGCAGAGCCGTCTGGATCCGTAGAGGTGGAGATCCGCCACGGGTTGCTCACGCTCCAAGCGAAGAATGCGCCTCTGAGCGATGTTATCCAGGCGATCGGTAATGAAGCAGGATTCGAGACCATCGTTAAAGGCCAGATTGATGACTTGATGAATCGTTCCATGGACGAGATGCGTCTTGAGAGAGCGCTGCGCTACCTGCTTGATGGGGTCTCCAACGTAATGTTCTATGCCCCCTCCGAAGACGGATCGAGGCCGCGGCGGCTCGTCGAGGTGCGCCTCTACGGTGACGCTGACGAGCCCTCACCAACGGGGCCGATGAGGGATACGCAGGATAGAGAGTCGAGGTTGGAGGGTGTGCTTTCACCTGGCGAGGAGGGCGCCGGTGATCTGCGTTCGTTGGCAGAGGGCGGGTTAACTCCGGAGGCCCAAGAGAGGTTATTACAGATGTTTCAATGAGGAAGTGGAGCAACGATGAGGTTACGTCGATGCTGTGTCGGCACGGAAGTTGATTAGAAGGGGACGCGAGATGAAAAGACAAGCAGTCATCGGGATCGCAGCGACAGCTCTTGCTGTTGGCCTCACCTCGGTCGCTCTGGCCGGTCCGCCGGTCGCCACCGGAAAACCAGCGTATGACCCGCACTTGAAGTTCGTGGGTCAGGACAACGTCGGGGCCGAATCCGGCGGTAACGCAGAAATCGATGTGGTGGGCGACCTAGCCTTCATGGGGACATTCGTCAGCGAGGAGCTGGACGTCGGGCTGAACATCGCGGACATCTCGGACCCGGCCAACCCGGTGCGGATCGGCGTGCTTCGCCAGATCGCGCGCGTGGCCGATGCCAAGGCCGCCGACATCGACGGTGACGGCGTGGCCGACATCGCGGTCATTACCAACGAGCTGCCCGGGACGCTCAATTCCGACGGAAGCATCAAGAACCTGCCGTTGCAGCAGATGCGGCGCGGCTTCGTCGTTGTAGACGTGAGCATGCCCAGCATGCCGCAGGAGATCTTCTTTCAGGAGACGCTCAGTGTCACCGACGACGGCGCCGCGGGCCCGCGCGGCACGCACAACACCTTCATCTCGCTGATTCAGGGAACCGATGAGGCATGCTCGTACCATGGTTCTGGCGAGGAGACACGGGTGCTTGTCCATTTGGCCACGGAGACCAACAACTATCCCATCTACGACGTCACCGATACGGTCGACAGCGGTGGTGCGATCCCACCGGTGCTCTGCTCGAACGTCGCGCTCGGCGCGGCGAACACGTCAAGCCCGAGCGTCCTGCCCGGCACGGGTCCGGACGATATCGACCCCGAGGACAACGCCGTCGGCATCCACGATGTCGTCGTACAGGAGGATCCGGGCGATAGCGGTCGGCTACTGGCCTATCTGGCCTATTTCGATGCGGGCCTGCGCATCGTCGACGTCACCGACCCCACTGCCCCGTTCCAGGTCGGCGGCGAGAACTATGGCCCGCCACAGGAGCAGAAGCAGCTCAATCACTTCGCGCGGCCGACTCCGGACGGCGAGCTGACCATGAGCTGCGACGAGATCGGCACGGGCACGCCGGGCATCTGCCGCGTGCATGACAGCAGCGGCTTGGTGGGGATGGGTATCCCGATGGGCGCGGTGTCCATCGCCGGCGAGGCAACCACACCGACCATCGGCACCTACACCATCCCGCAGAATAACGCGCCGCAGAACGGCGCGGTCCGCGGATTCACCTTCACGCACCACAATTTCGACCTGACCGACGAGTTGATGATCATGGGCGACTATGCGGCCGGCGTGCGAGTCGGGGACCTCTCGTCCTGCCGTACGGCCACCGTCGACGCTCCCTGCGAGGTCGAGCTGGTCGCCAAGTTTTTGACCGGGGGAGGCAACGGCATCGGCACCGAGGCTTCCAACGACGGCCTGGACGCCTTCTTCAACCCCGCGTTCCCGTCCTACTGGGGCGCGGTCTTCGAGCCCGACCCGGCGGGCGGCGGCCTGATCTACGCCAGCGACTTCACCGCCGGCCTCTACATCCTGCGCCTCGTTGAACGCTGAGTGGAGGAACGCGACGGTTTTGGGAAGAGCCCACCGCTAGTGGGCGTCTACGGAGAGGAGCGGTCTCGAAGAGGCGGAGAGGAAAGTCTTCGATGACGAAAAGGCAAATGAGTCGGCAGACGGAGGAGGTGTAGCATGACAAACGTGCGACGTTGTTTCAGTTCCCCGGCGTTGTCCGGTGTGGCGTTGATGGCGCTGAGCCTGGCGGTGGTAGCCGGGCCGCCCGTATCCACGGGGCCGCCGCAGTACGACCCTCACCTCGAACGGGTCGGTCAGAGCAACCTCGGCGCCGAATCCGGCGCCAACTCCGAGATCGATCTCATCCTGGAGGACGGCCTGGCGGTTCTGGGAACCTTCATCAGCCTCGACGTGGAGGTCGGCCTGAATGTCGTCGACATCGCCGATCCCGCCAACCCGGTCCGCATCGGCTCTCTGCCCCAGATCGCGCGGGTCGCAGACGTCAAGGCGGTCAGGCTCGACCCGCCTCTGGGTGGCGTGAGCCGCGCGGCAGTCATCACCAACGAGTTCCCCGGAACTCTGAGCAGCACCGATCCTTCCGGCGTCAAGGATCCGGCCGTGCAGATCCTTCGCCGGGGCTTCGTCGTGGTCGACCTGACGGATCCGACGAGCCCGACCGAGCTGTTCTTCCAGGAGACCCTGAGCGTCACCGATGACGGTTCGGCGGGGCCACGCGGCGTGCACAATACGTTCGTGTTCAAGACCGCCGGCGACGCCCCGTGCGCAGCGCACACCAGCGGTGATGAGGTGCGGGTGATGGTGTATCTCGCCACCGAGACCAACAACTTCCCCATCTACGACGTCACCGACACCATCGCGAGCGGAATGCCACCCACGCTCTGCTCCAACGTCGCCCTGGGGGTCCCCAACGCTTCGAGCCCGATGGTGCTGCCCGGCACGGGGCCGGCCGACATCGACCCCGAGGACGGCTCGATCGCGATCCACGACGTGGTGGTGCAGGAGGACCCGGGTGGCAGCCGCCGGCTGTTGGCCTATCTCGCGTACTTCGACGCGGGCCTGCGCATCGTGGATGTGTCCGACCCGACGGCCCCCTTTCAGGTGGGGGGCGAGAACTACGGACCGCCGGAGGAGCAGAAGCAGTTGAACCACTTCGCCCGCCCGGCGCCGGACGGCGCGCTGACGGTGAGCTGCGACGAGATCGGCGTCGGCACGCCGGGCATCTGCCGTGTCCACGACACGTCCGGACTGGTCGGAGCGAGCATTCCTCCTGTTGGGACCTCGATCGTCGGAGCACCCAACGCGCCGCAGATCGGGACCTATACCATTCCCCAGAACAACGCCAAGCAGAACGGCCAGAACCGCAGCTTCACCTTCACGCACCACAACTTCGACATCGACGACCGGGATCTCCTGTTCATGGGCGATTACTCGGCGGGTGTGCGGGTGGCCGATCTGTCGCCGTGCAGGGGAGCGTCGGTAGCCGACCCGTGTGAGGCGCCGCTGGTGGCGAAGTTCCAGCTCGGCGGAGGCCCTGCTGTGGGTACCGAGGTATCAGAAGGCGGGCTCGATGCGGCCATCGGCTTCGCTCCGACCCGCTACTGGGCGGCGCTGGCCGACGGAAACACGATCTACACGAGCGAGTTCAATACGGGCATCTGGATCCTGGAGCTCGGCGAGCGCTGATCCGTGGGAGGCCTGGTACCAGTAGCCGGGGCAGCTTAGCTGCCCCGGCTACTGTACGTACGACGACCTCAAAAAAAAACGCACCGAAGTTCAGGAAAAGCAGAAGCTTCCCGGGCGCACCTTCCTCGCCCCACGTCCCGTCCCCCCGAGCCCCGCCGCCCTCTGAGCTGAAAGGTCTCGTCCGTGCCGTCGGTCTGTTTCCGAAACCAGGGACGCCGTGCGGCGATGAGCTTCATGTTTCGGCACAACCGCATCCGCCGCGAGCCCGCCACCGTCCCGGCGGCGGCCGCCGCAGAGCGTCGCTGGAGCGCTCGGACGCCACTGGCCATGCCCGTAAAGCTGTATGACCGGGGCCGCTGCATCGACACGGCCATCTCTCACGATATCGGTCTCGAAGGGATGTTTGTGGAAACGCGGTCGCTGGTGCTCGACAAACACACGCTACTGGCCGTGGAGTTCAGTCTGCCCGAGGACGACCGCCGCGAACGGTATCAGCTCGACGCGCTGGTGGTGCGCGTGGACGCGCATGGCGTGGGCCTCATGTTCGTGTCATTTCAACCACATCTCTTCCGCTTGCTCCAGAACAAGCTCTATCCGTAAGCGTTCGCAGGCGGTCTCGGCGCTCCCCTGTCCATCGCTCGCTCTGCGAGGCATGGCCTCCACACGCCCCAGGGCCAGAATCGCCGGCGCGTAGCACTCCGCTCGCGACGAGCCGGCATAGCCGGTAGAGCGCCGCGTCTTGGCACCGAGGCTATCGGCCCTGGGCGGCCGGGCATCTTACAAGGCGCCACACTGCCCGCCGCTGCGGGTATCCCGGGCGAGCCAAACCCGTCCACGGTATGGCAAAATGAACGCGTTTACCGTGCAGATTGCATTACATCCGACGCAGTGGAGCGCGTGGTGGTGGAGACTTTCATCCGCGTATACGATGAAGCCTTGCCGGCGGCCTTCTGCGCGGACGTCATCGAGCGCTTTGAGCGCGACGGGCACAAGGTCGCGGGCGGCGCCACCTCCAACGAGGGGAATGTCGTCATTGCCGGGAAGCGGACGACGGAGCTGATGCTGATGGAGCTGACCGAGTGGGCGGATGTGGTGGAGCGGCTGTCCGGCAACCTCCTGGAGTATCTGGAGCGATACCGCGGGGAGGTGAAGTTTCTGGCCGGGATGGACCACACGGGGGTCGGCCGGGAGGGCTTTCGTCTCAAGCGCTACCAGCCGGGGGAGTTCTTCCACTGGCACATCGACTGCTCGAGCCGCGGCTCCCTCGCGCGGGTGCTGGCGGTGCAGTGGTACTTCAACACCGTCGACGAGGGGGGCGAAACCGAGTTCCAGGACCAGCAGATCCGCATTCGGCCCGTGGCCGGTCGGCTGGCCTTCTTCCCCGTGTCGTGGATGCACCGCCACCGGGGCGCACCCCCCAGGAGCGGTCCCAAGTACATCTGCACCAACTTCGTGCGTCCACGCTTCGACTGAAAAGCGACTCACCGGCGCCCGAATGGCTCTGCACTTTTCCGAGACCGAGCTGAAAGCCCGCAGGGACGACTCCGCCCGGGAGTTGGCGCGCCGGGGCCTGGCGGGCTTGCTGATCTTCCGCCAGGAGACGATGTACTACCTGAGCGGGTACGACACCTTCGGTTACTGCTTCTTTCAATGTCTTTACCTGGGTGCGGACGGACGCATGACGCTCCTCACGCGGGCTCCGGACCTGCGCCAGGCGCGTCACACGTCCGTGATAGAGGACATTCGGGTATGGACCGACCAGGCCGGCGGGGAACCGGCGGTGGCGCTGCGCGACATCCTGGCAGAGCACGGATGCCGGGGCGCGCTTCTGGGAATCGAGTACGACGCCTACGGGCTCACTGCCCAAAACTGGCGGCGGGTGGAGGCGGCGCTCACGGGGTTCTGCGCGCTGGAGGACGCCTCCGATCTGATCAGCCGTCTGCGCGCAGTCAAGAGCCCGGCGGAGATGGTCTACGTGCGCCGCGCGGCGGCGCTGGCCGACGACGCCCTCGATGCGGCGCTGCCGCTGGTGCGCCCCGGGGCCTTCGAGGGCGACATTTTGGCCGCCATGCAGGGTGCCGTGTTCCGCGGGGGCGGGGACTACCCCGGCAACGAGTTCATCATCGGCTCGGGACGCGACGCGCTGCTGTGCCGCTACTTCACCGGCCGGCGCAGCCTGGCAGAGAAGGATCAGCTCACCCTCGAGTTCGCGGGCGCCTACCGCCGCTACCACGCCTGCCTCATGCGCACGGTACTGGTCGGTGCAGCCGATCCCGGGCACCGGGACATGCACCGGGCCTGCGCCGACGCGCTGCGGGCTTGCAAGGAGGCACTCAAACCGGGTCGACCCGTCGGCGAGGTCTTCGAAGCCCACGCCCGCGTCATGGACGAGGCCGGCTACCGGGATCATCGGATGAACGCCTGCGGCTACAGCCTGGGCGCGACCTACACGCCCACCTGGATGGATTGGCCCATGTTCTACACGGGCAATTCCGTCCCCGCCCAGCCGAACATGGTGTTCTTCCTGCACATGATCCTCATGAACAGCGACAGCGGCCGCGCCATGACCCTCGGTCAGACGGTGGTGGTGACGGAGACCGGCTGTGAGCCGTTGAGCCGGGCCTCGCTGGATCTCGTCGTGATGTAGGGTGGGCTGAGCGCAGCGAAGCCCACCGATTGGTCCCTCGATGGTGGGTTTCGCCTGCGGCTCAACCCACCCTACGTCCCTCGATGGTGGGTTTCGCCTCGGGCTCAACCCACCCTACGCCACCCTGCGCGTCTCGCGCAGCCTCAGCCCGAAATGCACGGCCAGGGTGCCCAGCACGAGACCGCCTCCGATGAACGTCTCGACACCGGGGGTCTCCCCCAGCGCCATCCACACCAGCAACGGCCCGAGGATGGCCTCGAGCAGCATGATGAGGCTCACCTCGGGCGCCGGAATGTAGCGGGGCGCCA